>Ga0302154_10000376_pt1 | contig 42342 bp, 37 predicted proteins | sample I_Bog_N2_3_FD_193507 | JGI IMG/M metagenome (GOLD analysis project Ga0302154, IMG submission 193507) | Peat permafrost microbial communities from Stordalen Mire near Abisko, Sweden - I_Bog_N2_3 | ecosystem: Environmental > Terrestrial > Soil > Wetlands > Peat | place: Sweden: Abisko, Stordalen... | reverse complement strand
CGATGAACGACGTGTACATGCAGCACTTCAAGGCCGGCAGTCGACCGGCACGGACCACCTTCCAGGCCGGCAAGCTACTGATGGATGCGCGGGTGGAGGTGGAGTGCCAGGCGTTGGTCAAACCAGATAGTGCTTCAGTTCCCGGGCAATCAGCATCCGTTGAATCTCACTGGACCCTTCATAGATCTGGGTGATCCGCGCATCCCGGTAATAGCGCTCCACCGGGTAATCTTCCAGATACCCGTACCCACCATGAATCTGCATGGCCGAGGAGCAGACCTTCTCGGCCATTTCCGAGGCGAACAGCTTGGCCTGTGAAGCCTCCGACAAACACGGCTGCCCGGCGCTGCGCAGGCGTGCCGCATGCAGGATCAGCAGGCGTGAGGCATTGATCCGGGTGTGCATGTCGGCGAGCAGGTTGGCGATGCTCTGGTGCTCGATAATCGGCTTGTCGAACTGCACCCGCTCCCGCGCATAGGCCAGCGCCGCTTCAAATGCGGCCCGGGCAATGCCCAGCGCCTGGGCGGCGATGCCGATACGACCGCCTTCCAGGTTCGACAGGGCAATGGACAGGCCCTTGCCACGTTCGCCCAGCAGGTTGGCTTCAGGCACGCGGCATTGGTTGAGGGTCACCGCGCAGGTGTCGGAGGCGCGGATGCCCATCTTGTGTTCGGTACGGTCGACGATAAAGCCCGGCGTATTGGTGGGCACCAGGAATGCCGAGAGGCCTTTCTTGCCCAGATTGGGATCGGTGACGGCAAATACAATCGCCAGTTCGGCACGCTTGCCGTTGCTGACGAACTGCTTGGCGCCATTGATCACCCACTCGCCGTCCTTCAGTTCGGCGCGGGTCCGCAGGTTGTGGGCTTCGGAGCCGGCCTGGGGTTCGGTGAGGCAGAAGCAGCCGATCGCCTGGCCGGTGGCGAGACGTTCCAGCCAGGTTTCCTTCTGGGCCTGGCTGCCATAGTTGAGGACCGGGCCGCAGCCGACCGAGTTGTGAATGCTCATCAGCGCGCCGGTGGCGCCGTCACCGGCGGAAATCTCTTCCACGGCCAGGGCGTAGGCCACGTAGTCGACATAGGTGCCGCCCCATTCTTCGGGCACCACCATGCCCAGCAGGCCCAACTCGCCCATCTTGGCGACCAGGCCGTCATCGATCCAGCCGGCCTTTTCCCAGGCCTGGGCATGGGGCGCGATCTCGCCACGGGCGAAGTCCCGGGCCATGTCGCGGATCATCACTTGTTCTTCGCTCAGTTCGATATCGTGCATGGTTCAGTTTCCGCTCACTTCGAGGCCATGGAAAAAGCTGGCGACATGCTCGGCATCCAGTTCGCGCAGGGTCGGTGGGTTCCAGCGGGGGGTCTTGTCCTTGTCGATCAGCAGGGCGCGCACGCCTTCCATCAGGTCGCCGCGGTCGAACCACTGGCGATCCAGATGCAGCTCCAGGGCGAAGCAGTCTTCCAGGTTCAGGTGGCGGCCACGGCGGAGCATTTCCAGGGTCACGGCCATGGCCAGGGGCGAGCGGGTCTCCAGCAGGTCGGCGGTTTCCCGGGCCCATTCATGGCTGTCGGCAACGGTCACTTCGCGCAGTTGCTCGACCATGCTCGGAACATCCGGCAGGGCGAAGAAGTGGTCGATGGCCGGGCGCAATGCATCCAGCGGCGCATCGGGGAGGATTTGCACGGCGAGTTTCGCCAGCAGGCCCTGGAGGTCCTTGAGCGGCGTTTCATGCCATTGCAGGTGGTCGAGGCGCTCGTCCAGCTGGGCCAGTTTGTCGCTGGTCAGGTACCAGTCGGCCAGGCCGCAATAGAGGGCATCGGCAGCGCGGATCTGCACGCCGCTGACCCCCAGGTAGATGCCCAGTTCGCCGGGAATGCGTGGCAGGAAATGACTGCCGCCGACATCCGGGAAATAGCCGATGGCGACTTCCGGCATGGCCAGGCGACTGCGTTCGGTGACCACCCGCAGGTCGGCGCCTTGCACCAGGCCCATGCCGCCACCGAGGACAAAGCCGTCCATCAGCGCCAGCACCGGTTTGCGGTAGTGGTGGATCGCCAGGTCCAGTGCGTATTCCTCGACGAAGAAGTCTTCGTGCAGGCGCCCGCCGCTCTGGTAGCTGTCATACAACGAGCGGATATCGCCGCCGGCACAGAAGGCCCGCTCACCGGCACCGCGCAACACCACCGCGTTCACCTCGGGGTCGTGGGCCCAGGCGTCGAGCTGCTGCTGCAGGGCGCGGATCATGTCCAGGGTCAGGGCATTGAGGCCGGCGGGGCGGTTGAGGGTCAGGTGACCGATATGGTTGCGCACGTCGGCCAGGACGTCGGCGCCGGTGGTGTCGAGGTCCGGGGTGGCGGAGGATGAAACCCGAGCAGTCATTACTAACTCCCTGCTTTTATTGTCTTTTTTGGTGTGTTCGGCGGGCGAACGATGCCCGATCGTAACAGTGCAAATTTGCCGTGTACAACCCGAATATTCGCAGGTCGAATCTGCATTTTTGCCTGGAACGATTCCGTATGTAGATGTCGCCTCTAGACCTTAGCCGTGCCTGGGCTTCAACGCGAATAACGCCGCCTCTGGGAAGCGCGTCGCAACAGGATCGGCTGTGACCGTCCCGTCACGGGCTTTTTCCGGCTGTTTCGGCGTGGTCTTACGACACCCGCCCGGTGCTTCGAGTTGGCATTCTGGCCTCCTTGCGGTGACGTTCGCCGAACGGCCGCAAGAGGACGAGCCCCGATCCTTGCAGGCCAGGGCTCATTCAATAACAACAAGAACGATCGCGCGGCCTCGGCCGCGACCATTCTCTGCCCCTGTCCAAAAGTGTGCTGGCCCGCGCCTGCATGCAATAACTCCAAATAATCCGGGACTCTGAAGATGACTCATACATGGCTGACCTTACCTGTACTGGCGTTGGCGCTTTGCTGTGGCGGCGCAAGCGCCAAGGAATGGAAAGAGCTGCGCTTTGGCACCAATCCGTCTTACCCGCCGTTTGAATCGAGCACCGCCGACGGTGGCGTGCAGGGCTTCGGTATCGACCTGGGCAATGCCATCTGCGCCGAACTGAAGCTCAAGTGCGTCTGGGTCAGCAATGATTTCGACGGCCTGATCCCCGCGCTCAAGGCCGGCAAGTTCGACGCCATCGAGTCGTCGATGACCGTCACCGAACCGCGCAAGAAGCAGATCGACTTCACCGACAAGCTCTACGCCGGCCCGACCGCCATCGTCACCCGCAAGGATTCGGGGCTGCAACCGACCGCCGAATCCCTGAAGGGCAAGACCATCGGCTATATGCAGGGGACCATCCAGGAAGCCTACGCCAAGGCGCGCCTGGCGCCGGGCGGGGTGAAGATCCGTGCCTACCAGAATCAGGATCAGGTCTATGCCGATCTGGTCTACGGCCGTCTCGACGGTTCGATCCAGGACAAGCTGCAAGCCGAGATGAGCTTCCTCAAGTCGCCCCAGGGCGCGGCCTTCCAGAACAGTGTGGGGATCAGCGATCCGATGATTCCGACGGACATCGCCATCGGTGTACGCCAAGGCAACGACGAGCTTGAAGGCATGCTCAACGGCGCGATCAAGGCGCTGCATGAGAAGGGCATCTACGCCCAACTGCAGAAGAAATACTTCGGCGACCTGGACCTTTACAACAACTGATCCCAACGACCATGCCCCCCGTACGGCTGCTGGCCGTGCGGCGCCGGGTCGTGGCGCTGGAAGATGGGTGATCGATGTGACGACCTTTCTCGAATTCTTCGGCCTGGATGCTTCCGGCCTGCAAGGCTATGGCCCGCTGCTGCTGCATGGCGTGTGGGTCACTGCCCAGCTCTCGGCGCTGTCGCTGCTGGTGAGCATGATCCTGGGCCTGCTCGGTGCCACGGCCAGGTTGTCGCCGCTGCGGCTGCTCAATCTGCCGGCAACCCTCTACACCACGCTGGTCCGCGGTGTCCCGGACTTGGTGCTGATGCTGCTGATTTTCTACAGCCTGCAGGGTTGGCTCAGTCATCTGACCGAGGCCATGGGCTGGCCCTACCTGGAAATCGATCCCTTCGTGGCGGGTGTCGTGACCCTGGGCTTTATCTACGGCGCCTATTTCACCGAGACCTTTCGTGGCGCGATCCTGAGCGTTCCCCAGGGTCAGACCGAGGCCGCGACGGCTTATGGGCTAAGCGCCTGGCAGCGGTTTCGCTGTGTGGTCTTCCCGCAGATGATGCGTTTCGCCTTGCCGAGCCTGGGCAATAACTGGCTGGTTTTGCTCAAGGCCACGGCGCTGGTGTCGATCATCGGCCTCGCCGATCTGGTCAAGGTCGCTCAGGACGCCGGTAAAAGTACCTTCAACATGATGTATTTCCTGGTGCTGGCGGCGCTGCTCTACCTGCTGATCACCAGCGCCTCGAACTACGTGCTGCGTTGCCTGGAGCGGCGTTTCAACCTCGGTGTGCGGGAGTCGGCGCGATGATCGAGTTGTTCCGGGAATACTGGCAACCCTTCCTGTTCACTGACGGCGAGGGCCTGACGGGCCTGGCCATGACGCTGTGGTTGTTGTGCGCGAGCATCGCCATCGGGTTTGTGCTGTCGTTGCCGTTGGCGTTGTTGCGGGTGTCGCGCAACCCGTTGCTGCGCTGGCCGGTGCAGGCCTTCACCTATGTCTTTCGCGGTACGCCGCTCTATATCCAGCTGTTGATCTGCTACAGCGGGGTCTATGGCATGGCGGTGGTTCGTGAACAGCCCTTGCTGGAAGCCTTCTTCCGCGATGCGATGAACTGCACCTTGCTGGCGTTCGTGCTCAACACCTGTGCCTACACCGTGGAGATTTTCGCCGGGGCGATTCGCAGCATTCCCTACGGTGAGATCGAGGCGGCCCACGCCTATGGCCTGAGCGGCTGGCGCCTGGCCGTGCGTTTGATCCTGCCGTCGGCGTTGCGTCGGGCGCTGCCGTACTACGGCAATGAAGTGATCCTGATGTTGCATGCGACGTCGGTGGCGTTCACCGCGACCATCCCGGACATCCTCAAGGTCGCCCGGGACGCCAACTCCGCCACGTTCATGACCTTTCAGGCTTTCGGGATTGCCGGGTTGCTCTACCTGGGCTTGTCCTTCGGCCTGGTGGGGCTGTTCCGGCTGGCGGAACGGCGCTGGCTGGGTTTCCTCGGCCCGGCGCACTGAGCCCAAGCAGTTTCAGAGACACCGCAGGACTTGTAGGAGCAGGGCTTGTCGGAACGCCGCACCGCCGCGAAGCTTTTAGCGATCTTGAGGACCCCTTCGCGAGCAAGCTCTGCTCCTACAGGGACCGTGTTTCTCCCATTTTTCCAGGGTCGTGGCCCGGGAGTACTCCATGTACAAATTGAATATCGAAAACCTCTACAAACGCTTCGGCGATAACGAAGTCCTCAAGGGCGTATCGCTCCAGGCCCGCTCCGGCGATGTGGTGAGCATGATCGGCGCCAGCGGCTCGGGCAAAAGCACCATGTTGCGTTGCATCAACTTCCTCGAACGCGCCGATGAAGGTCGCATCGAGCTGGACGGCGAGTTGATCGCCACCCATCCGGCGCCGGGCGGCATGAAGGTCACCAGCCCGGCGCAGTTGCAGCGCCTGCGTACCCGCCTGGCCATGGTGTTCCAGCATTTCAACCTGTGGAGCCACCTGACGGTACTGGAGAACATTGTCCTGGCACCGTGCCGGGTGCTGGGCGTGGCGCGCAAGGACGCCGAGGAGCGGGCCCGGGCCTATCTCGACAAGGTCGGCTTGCCCCAGCGGGTCGCCGGACAGCATCCGGCGTTTCTCTCCGGCGGTCAGCAGCAACGGGTGGCGATTGCCCGGGCCCTGGCCATGGAGCCGCAGATCCTGCTGTTCGACGAACCGACCTCGGCGCTGGACCCGGAACTGGTGGGCGAGGTCTTGAAAGTGATTCAGGCGTTGGCCGAGGAAGGTCGTACAATGCTCATGGTGACGCACGAGATGGGCTTTGCCCGGCAGGTCTCCAGCCAGGTGCTGTTCCTCCATCAAGGCCGGGTCGAAGAGCAGGGCAGTGCCCGGATGCTCGACGATCCGCAAAGCGAGCGTCTACAACAGTTTCTTTCTGGCCGTTTGAAGTGAGGCAAGCCATTTATGGCGGATGTTCGTGACCTGTCGATCGTTCTGGATCGCATCGACCAGGCAATTATCGAGGTGCTGCGCCACGATGGGCGTATCACTTATCAGAAGCTCTCCGAGCGTGTGCACCTGACCCCCCGGCCTTGCCTGGAACGGGTGCGCAAGCTGGAGCAGTTGGGTGTGATCCGCGGCTACGGGGCGATTATCGACGAGAAGAAACTCTCGGCGGGCTTGTCGCTGCTGGTGCTGGTGGCGTTGTCGAACCAGAGTGGGCGGGCGGCGCAGAAGGCTTTCGAGGCCAAGACCCGGGCCTGCCCGCAGGTGCTGGAGTGTCGTTTGATCAGCGGCGCGTTCGACTACAGCCTGCGCATGCGTTGCCGTGACATGGAGCATTACCGGGTGCTGACGGAAACCTGGCTGGAAGACCCGGAGCTGCATATCGACAAGCTGGTCAGCCACCCTGAGCTGGCCATGGTCAAGACCTCGATGGAATAGCGAATGGTGCCTGGCGGGGGACCGCGTTATCGTCCTTCGCGGCGGTGCGGCGTTCCGACAAGCTCCGCTCCCACAATGTCGGTGTCATGCTCAAAGTCGGCGTACAACCGAGATCCTGTGGGAGCGGAGCTTGCCCGCGAAGAGGCCCTAAAGAACGGCGCTGAATGTCACTCTTGTGAGGTGTTTCATCCGCTCGCCGATTCTGCTGCACCACGCAAATCTTTCAGCCGTTTCCAGCCTTCGCCCCCACCTTATCAACCGGGTTTTCTCCCGTCTCGAACAGACAATGAGCACCTCAACCCCTCATTGAATTCGTGCCCATGCAAACCACCCATACCGTCTTGATGGTTCGTCCGGCGAGCTTCGCCTTCAATCCCGATACCGCCGCCAACAACCGCTTCCAGCAGCAGGCCCTGCCCGACGAAAACGTCCAGCAGCAGGCACTCGAGGAATTCGACCGGTATGTCGCGGCCTTGCGTGCGCACAATGTCGAGGTCCTGGTACACCACGACCGCGCCTTGCCCCATACCCCGGATTCGATCTTTCCCAACAACTGCTGGAGCAGTCATCCCGACGGCACCCTGGTGATCTATCCGATGCAAGGGCATAACCGCCGCCTGGAGCGCAACAAGGGTGTGCTCGACTGGCTGCGTGAGCAGCATCAGGTGCTGCACTGCGTGGACTTTTCCGGCCTGGAGGCCCAGGGCCTGTTTCTCGAAGGCACCGGCAGCATGGTCTTCGATCGCGAGCAGCGGATCTGCTACGCCGGCTACTCCACCCGCACCCATGCCGCGGCGTTGCAGCCGGTGCTCGATCACCTGGGCTATGAGCTCTACGGGTTCAATGCCGTGGACCGGGCCGGGGTGCCGATCTACCACACCAATGTGATGATGAGCGTCGGCCGGCACCTGGCCGTGGCCTGCCTGCAGGCCGTCAGCGATCCGGCCGAACGCGATGGCCTGCGTCAGCGCCTGGAGTCCAGCGGCAAGGAAGTCCTGGCCCTGGACTGGAACCAGTTGGAGTCTTTCGCCGGCAATATGCTGGAAGTGCACAACCGCCGGGGCGAGCCGCTGCTGGTGATGTCGCGCACGGCCTGGGCGGCGCTCGATGCCGGGCAACGACGACAAGTCGAACGCCATGCCACGCCCTTGCCGGTCAAGATCGACACCATCGAACGGATTGGCGGCGGCAGTGCCCGCTGCATGCTGGCCGAAGTGTTCCTGCCCAGACATCCCACCACCGTGGAGTGCGCCCGATGATTGTCCGTCCCGCCCGCCTGTCCGACCTTCCGGCCCTGCTGTCCCTGGCACAAAGCGCCGGCGCCGGCCTGACCACATTGCCCGCCGACCCGCAGCGCCTGCAACATCGCCTGGAGTGGGCGCAGAAAACCTTCGCCGGCATCGCCGAGCGGGGCGATGCCGACTACCTGTTCGTCCTTGAAGCCGCCGAAGGCGAAGTCGTGGGTATCTGCGCCCTGGCCGGCGCGGTCGGCCTGCGCGAACCCTGGTACAACTACCGGGTCGGTTTGCTGGTCGCCGCGTCGAAGAACCTGTCGATCAACCGGCATCTGCCGACCCTGTTCCTGGGCAACGACATGACCGGTCATTCCGAACTGTGCTCGCTGTTTCTCGGCGCCAGGCACCGTGAGGGCCTGAACGGCCGACTGCTGTCCAAGGCGCGCTTTTTGTTCCTCGCCGAATTCCGCGAATGCTTCGGCGACAAGGTGATCGCCGAGATGCGCGGCTACTCCGACGAGCAGGGTATCTCGCCATTCTGGGAAGGCCTGGGGCGACACTTCTTCAAGATGGACTTTGCCGACGCCGACTTCCTCACCGGCCAGGGCAACAAGACCTTTATCGCCGAACTGATGCCCAAGTTCCCGCTGCCCACCTGCCTGCTGCCGAAAACCGCGCAGGCGGTGATCGGCCGGGTCCACCCCAATACCGAGCCGGCGCTGGGCATGCTCAAGGCCGAAGGGTTCGGCTTCAAGGACTACGTCGACATCTTCGACGGCGGGCCGTTGATCGAGTGTGCCACCGATGAGATTCGCGCCGTGCGCGACAGCCAGGTGCTGGTGCTGAGTATCGGTACGCCCGGTGAGCTGGCCGAGCCCTACCTGATCCACAATCGCCAGTTCGCCGAGTGTCGGATCGCGGCGGCGCCGGCCCGGGTCGCCGCGGGAACCCTGGTGGTCGAGGCCCGGACCGCCAAGGCGCTTGGGCTGGAGGCGGGGGCTTCGGTGCGCGCCGTGACCCTGTCGGCGCGCCGCCTGCAACAGGCTGCCGCTTGACCGGTTCCTGGCCTGAAAACGCTTCGAATGCCCGGTGGAGTGAAAAAGGACCGCAAAGTCAGTGTTCTGGCTCGAAAAAACGGTAGAACTGTCATTTCTGACAGTTGTGGAGCGCGGGGATGAACGATTGAATACCCGGCAGCCCTGCCTGCCGGCGCGGCATGAAAGGGCGCCAATCCCAGGGAGGACCCGCTCATGATACTGGAGGAGCTGCGAGGCTATCGACTTGGCCCGGCGGGCGAAGCGGATTCGACGTTTGGGCAGTCGGGTATGGTCAGGTTGCAGTTCCCCGGGTGTCTATCGAGCCTGGCCAATGACGTGGTGGCCTGTGCCGATGGCAAGGTCCTGGTGGCACTCAAGGTAGGCTTTGCCGACGGTTGTCGCTTTGGCCTGGCACGACTGCATGAGGACGGCGCGCCAGACGCTTCCTTCGGTGACGGCGGTTTTGTCTCCGGCTGCTTCCAGGCCGGTGTCGAGGCCATGGCCAGCAGTGTGCAGTTGCTCGCCGATGGACGCATCCTGCTGTTCGGCCTGCACTACCTGGACCACGAGCATTCCTTGCCGGGCGTGGCGCGCTTCGACGCCAACGGGCGCCTGGACCCGACCTTCGGCGACCAGGGCGTGAAGGTGCTGCGCTTGCCCGGCGGGCTCGCCGAAGGCCCGCGGGACGGTTGGTTGCCGCCAGGGCTGCCGGGCGTCGAGGCCTGCGCGGGCGCGGTGCAGGAGGACGGCAAGATCCTGCTGATCGCCAATCACACCTACACCTTCGCCGACTATGTCGGGCTGTTGATCCGTCTTCAACCCGACGGCACCCTGGACCCGACGTTCAACGGGCGTGGTTTTGTCGTGGTGCGGCATTTGTTGATGAACTCCTGGCTGAGCTGCGTCCGGGTCCAGGCCGACGGCAAGATCCTGGTGGGCGGCTCGGTGGACTTTCCCCAACTGGGACTGATGGTGCGCTACGAGGCCGACGGGCGTCTCGATCATGGCTTTGGCGACCTGGGATTTCTCTCGTTCGGCTTTGCCGGGGCCAGTTCTCTGGTGACGAACTTGGCCGCTGGCAACGACGGGCGACTGCTCTGTGTCGGCAACCGTTTCAATCCTATGCGTGGTGCCTTGCAGGGGTTCAGCGCCCATGGCGGCACGGACTTCGGTTTTAACGATGCGGATGCGGCCCTGCTTGAGCTTGATACCCCGGGTAGCCTTTGGGCCGATCTTGTGGTCCGGCCCGACGGTTCGATTCTGGTGGCGGGCTCGACGGTGATGGGTTTTGGCTCGGACTTTGTGTTGGCGCGTTACCTGGCCGACGGGCAACTGGATCGGGACTTCGCCGCCGGGCGCGGCTGGGTGCGTACGAGCCTGGGTCACAGCCTGGATACGGTCACCAGCCTGGCCGTGCAAGACGATGGTCGGATCCTGGTGGCCGGCCATTCGCTGTTCGGCAGTTTCAGGGCGGTGGTGGTGCGTTACCGGGGCTGACGGGCCTGCGCGGGGCACGTGACCGTTGGGCTGCCAGATCGCTGCGCGGGCACGGGGGTGCCATAGTAAAGAGCAGCGGATGTAAAAAACGCTCCGTTTCGGAAGGTGGGTATGTGGCGTTTCAGCCGGTTGTTTGGCGTGATCCTGGCGTTGTCTTCCACTGCTTGGGCGGATGATATGCTCTATGACGTTGTACAGCCGGTCGAACTCGGCGTCGGAAGGACGCAGGTCGAGTTGCAGGCATCGACCCCCACTGATCAAGGGTTGGCGTCCTGGGTGGGGCGAGGGCGATTGGTCCTGGCCTTGTCCGGTATCTGGGCGGCCGAAGCGCCGGCGGTCGCCTATCATCTTTACCTGGATCTGCCGCGGGACAGCGTTCCCAGCGTTGATGATCCCGGCTACCTGGGGGGGCTGAACTTTTATGACACCCCCGATCACTACGTGGCCGAGCATCCCAAACGACTCAGCTTTCTGCTCGACCAGACCCTGGTCCGCTTGCGCGATGCCGGGCGGTTGACGCAGTCGCCGACCTTGACCTTCATTCCTGTTCGCCCCGAAGAACCGGGCTACTCGCCACGGGTCGAGCATATCTCGATCGTGAGGACTGGCGATTGATGTAAAAGTTCCCACTTTTATGGAGGAAAAAGCCTTCACTGACTACCCTGAGCTTGCTGTTGATTGTGGAAATCAATTCGTACGGCTCAAGGAGTGAATATGACGATCAGTCGAAGGAAGGTGCTGAAAGCAGGGTTGGTGGGCGGTGGGATGGCGATGCTGCCGTTCGGCCTTATGAAAAATGCCTGGGCGGCCCCGGGCAAGACCCTGACACGTTACAACGTGCTGTCCCAGGAAGGGCAGAAGATGTTGGCGATTTATGCCGACGCCGTGAAGAAAATGATGGCCAAGGATCCCAAGGACCCGCTGTCCTGGACCTTCCAGTGGTACACCCACGCAATGCCCGGCGATCGACCCAAGGCGCAGACCATCGATAAGCTGTATGGCAGCGGCAGCAGCCCGAACAAGGCGTTGGCGCAGGCGATGTGGTGGACCTGCGAACCCCACGCCAGCCATGGCGTCAATTCCAATGCCTTTCTGCCGTGGCACCGTATGTATGTGCTGTATTTCGAGCAGATTATCCGCACCGTTTCGGGCCGCCCCGACTTCACGCTGCCGTACTGGGACTACACCGGTCCCTACAGCGCCAGCGGCAACAACTACAGCGTTATGCCCAAGCAGTTTCTGCTGGAGAAGGACCCCGTCTGGGCGCCTCTGTATCGTCCCGATCGCAACCCGGGGTCGAATGCGGGGAAACCCGTGGTCGATGCGGGCAACCCGCTCGACTTGTCCTGCATGAAATGGCCCAACTACGCCGACAAGGGGACGGTGGCGGGGTTCTGTTCCAACATCAATGGCAACCCCCACGGCGCCCTGCATGGCGATGTCGGCAATCAGAAAGGCATGGGCCAGGTCCCTTGGGCGGCGAACGATCCGATTTTCTGGCTGCACCACGCCAATATCGACCGTATCTGGGCCAGTTGGAACAAGAGCGGCGGAAAGAACCCCAATGACAGCGCTTTCCTGAACGAGACCTGGGTCTTCGCCGATGGGGCGGGCAAGGCCGTCAAGGTCAAGGTGAGCGAAATACTCGACACGACGACCCTGGCCTATCCCTACGTTTATGCGGAGTATGCCGAGCGTCCCAAGGACAGCCTGCCGTTTCCCTCGGCCCAGAAAAACTTCCAGCTGCGGGCCGAGAGTGTCGCACCTGGCGCCACGGCCAAGGCAATCGCCTTGGGTGGCAAGGCCACCAGCGTGGCCTTGCAGGTGCCCGTCGCCGCCAATGCGCTCAAGCAATCCTTTGGTGCGCAGCTCAAGGCCCTGCCTGCCAGCAGTGTCTACGCCTTGTCGTTCGATGCCATCGAGGCGAACGGAGAGCCAGGTAACAACTACCTGGTCTATCTGGGGTTGCCGGCCGGGGCCGCGCCGACACCGGAGTATCTGGTGGGCGGCATCAGTATGTTCGGGGTGGGTATGCAGGGCATGCACGGCGGGCATCATGCCTCTTCCACGCGTGTCAGCTTCCTGGTCGGCGAGCGCATACACACATTGCTCGCCGCTGGGGGACTGGAGGCCGCGCCGACGGTGACCTTGGTGCCCCTCGGTGAGCCAAATCCGGGCACCGAGCCGACGATTGGCAGCATCACATTACAGTCCCTGGCGGTCTAGCCCGCTGGCAGGAACCGGTCAGCCGGTTCCTGCCGTTGGCTTCAGGATTGTAGCTCCGTCCTGTCCCTGAACTGCTCCAGTGCTTCGGGATTGGCCAGGGCATCGGTGTTTTTCACCGCCAGCCCGTGCACCACGTTACGTACCGCCAGCTCCACGATCTTGCCACTGAGGGTCCGCGGGATGTCCGTGACCGCGAGGATCTTCGCCGGTACATGCCGAGGCGTGGTGTTGGCGCGGATCACCTGGCGGATCTGTTGCTCCAGGGCCTCGTCCAGTTCGACGCCATCGCGCAGGCGGACGAACAGCACCACCCGCACATCGCCCTGCCATTGCTGGCCGATGGCGATGCTCTCCAGCACCGGTTCAACCTTTTCCACCTGCCGATAGATTTCCGCCGTGCCGATACGCACGCCGCCGGGGTTGAGCACGGCGTCGGAACGGCCGTGGATCACCATCCCGCCGTCGGCGAATTCCTCGGCATAGTCGCCCTGGGCCCAGACTCCGGGAAACTGGCTGAAGTAGGAGGCCTTGAGCTTCTCGCCCCGGGGGTCGTTCCACAAGCCCACCGGTATGGCAGGAAAATGTCGGGTGCAGACCAGCTCGCCTTTGGCATCGAGCACCGGCTGGCCATCGTCGTCCCAGACTTCCACCGCCATGCCCAGGCTCTTGCTCTGCATCCGCCCGCGTACCACCGGCAGCGTCGGATTGCCGCTGACAAAGCAGGAGACGATATCGGTGCCACCGGACATCGAGGACAGGCAGAGTTCCTCCTTGATCTGCCGATAGACGTAGTCGTAGCTGCGTAGCGACAACGGCGAGCCGGTGCACAGCAGGGTTTTCAGGCTGTCCAGGCGATGGCTCTGGCGTGGGGCGAGCCCGGCGTCCTCCAGGGCGGCGAGGTACTTGGGGCTGGTGCCGAAGGCGCTGATGCCTTCGCTGTCGATCAGGTCCAGCAGGCGTTGCGGACCGGGGTGAAACGGCGAGCCGTCGTAGAGCACCAGGGTGGCGCCGACCGCCAGGCCCGAGACCAGCCAGTTCCACATCATCCAGCCGCAGGTGGTGTAGTAGAACAGGCAGTCATCGCGCCCGAGGTCGACATGCAGGCCGTGCTCCTTGAGGTGTTGCAACAGAACTCCGCCAGTGCTGTGGATGATGCACTTGGGCACCCCGGTAGTACCGCTGGAGTAGAGGATATAGAGCGGATGGGCGAACGGCACCGGAGTGAATTCGGGATCGCCGCCGGCTTTATAAAAGTCATTCCACAACGCTACCCGGGCCTGGGTGTGGAAGTCCTCGACGCGAGCCTCGGGACGGGCGTAAGGGACGATCACCAGTTGCTGCAAGCCGGGCAGGCGTTCGAGGATTTCGTTGAGCTTGGCGGTCTGGTCGATCAGCTTGCCGGCATAACGATAGCCGGCGCAGGTGATCAGCACCTTGGGTTCGATCTGGCCGAAGCGGTCGATCACGCCCTGGGTGCCGAAGTCCGGTGAGGAGCAGGACCAGATCGCACCGAGGCTGGTGGTGGCGAGCATGCCCACCAGGGTTTGCCAGGTGTTGGGCATGCAGGCCGCGACCCGGTCGCCGAGACCGACGCCGGCGGCCCGCAGGCTTTTTTGCAAGCCTGCGACCTGGGCAGCGAGTTCGCCGTGGGTCAGGGTTTCCCGGCGTCCGTCTTCGCTGACCGCGACCACGGCCAGGTGCTCGTCACGGCGGCGCAGCAGGTGTTCGGCGAAGTTCAGGGTGGCGCCCGGGAACCACTGGGCGCTGGGCATCTGCGGGCCTTCGCGCAGTACCGCGCTGGCCGGGGTGTGGAACTCGACATCGAAGAAGTCGACGATGGCCTGCCAGAAATCCTCCCGGCGCTCGATGCTGAAGCGGTGCAGGGCGGGGTAGTCGCCCAGTTGCAGGTCGTGGCGATGATTGACGAAGCGCTGGAACGCTTCGATCCGGGTCTTGCTGACACGCTCGGCGTCGGGGCGCCAGAGGACTTCGGCCATGGTCTTTCCTTTGTTGTTTTTCTGCACACAACCTTTATTGACACCCGCAGCCCTGTAGGAGCCGGCTTGCTGGCGATGAGGCCAGTGAATCCAGCGTTGAATTCACGGACGCCATCGCCAGCAAGCCGGCTCCTACAGGTGGGGTGGTGCTCTCAGGAGCTCATGTCAGGCAATCAACTATTGTGCCAACCAGCCACCGTCGATATTCCACGCCGCGCCGCGCACCTGGCTACCGGCCTCGCTGCACAGGAACAACACCAGCTCGCCCAGGTGCGCCGGAGTGACAAACTCCAGCGACGGCTGTTTCTCCGCCAGCAGATCGTGTTGCGCCTGTTGCGGATCGACCCCGCCGGCGGCACGGTCGTCGATCTGTTTCTGCACCAGCGGGGTGAGCACCCAACCCGGGCAGATGGCATTGCAGGTGACATTGCTGGTGGCGGTTTCCAGGCCCACCACCTTGGTCAGGCCGATCACCCCGTGCTTGGCCGCGACATAGGCCGACTTGCCCACGGAACCGACCTGGCCATGCACCGAGGCGATATTGACGATCCGCCCCCAGCCCTTGGCGCGCATTCCCGGCAGCGCCAGGCGCGTGCTGTGGAACACCGACGACAGGTTGATGGCGATAATCGCATCCCAACGCTCCACCGGGAACTCCTCCACCGTGGCGACATGCTGGATACCGGCATTGTTGACCAGGATATCCACCCCGCCGAACTCGCGCTCGGCGTAGGCGAACATCTCGGCGATCTGCGCCGGGTCGCTGACATCGGCCGGGTGATGGCCGACCCGACCGCCAAACTGCTCGACCTCGGCGATCACCGCATTGGCGTCGCCGAAACCGTTGAGTACCACGTTGGCCCCGGCCCGGGCCAGGCCCAGGGAGATACCCAGGCCGATGCCGCTGGTGGAGCCGGTGACCAGGGCGGTTTTACCTTTGAGACTCATAGTCGATTCCTCACACGATGCCGGTGGCATAGAAGGTGGCGATCACCACGAAGACCGCTGCGGTCTTGATCAGGGTAATGCAGAAAATATCTTTATAGGCTTCCCGGTGGGTCAGCCCGGTGACGGCCAGCAGGGTGATCACCGCGCCGTTGTGGGGCAGGGTGTCCATGCCGCCGCTGGCCATGGCCGCGACCCGGTGCAGGACTTCCAGCGGGATATTCGCGGCGTGGGCGGCGCTGATGAAGCTGTCGGACATCGCCGCCAGGGCGATGCTCATGCCGCCGGAAGCGGAACCGGTGATCCCCGCCAGCAGGGTGACGGTGATGGCCTCGTTGACCAGCGGATTGGGAATGCTCTTGAGCCAGTCGGCCAGCACCAGGAAACCCGGCAGCGAGGCGATGACCGCGCCGAAGCCGTATTCCGAGGCCGTGTTCATCGCCGCCAGCAGGGCACCGCTCACCGCGCTTTTACTGCCTTCGGCCAGCTTGCCGCGAAGGGTCCGGAAGCCGAAGACCAGCACCATGATGATGCCCACCAACAGAGCGGCCTGCACCGCCCAGATGGCGGTGATCTTGGCGATATCGGTCTGGACCGGCGTGGCCATGCCCGCCAGGCTGAGGGTGTGGGTCTTGCCGTACCAGAGCGGAATCCACTGGGTGAACAGCAGGTTCATGATGCCTACCAGCAACAGCGGCGAGAGGGCGATCCAGGGGTTGGGCAGACGGATGTCTTCGGCGGTTTCCGGTTCGTTGCGCAGTTCGGTGCCGTAGCCTTCGCCGGCGCGCTGGGCCTTGTTGCGCTGACGTTGGAGGAACAGCATGCCGGCGCAGAACACGAAGATCGTACCGATCAGTCCCAGCCAGGGCGCGGCCCAGGCAGTGGTATTGAAGAAGGTGCTGGGAATGATGTTCTGGATCTGCGGCGTGCCGGGCAGGGCGTCCATGGTGAAGGAGAACGCGCCGAGGGCAATGGTCGCCGGCATCAGGCGCTTGGGGATATTGCTCTGGCGGAACATCTCGGCGGCGAAGGGATAGACCGCGAACACCACCACGAACAGCGAGACGCCGCCGTAGGTGAGCAGGGCGCAGACCAGCACGATCACCAGCATTGCCTGGCGGGTACCGAACAGGCGAATGGCAGCGGCGACGATGGAGCGCGAGAAACCGGACAGCTCGATCAGCTTGCCGAATACGGCGCCGAGCAGGAAGACCGGGAAGTAGAGTTTGACGAAGCCGACCATTTTTTCCATGAACACCCCGGTGAAGGCGGGGGCGACGGCGGAAGGGTCGGTGAGCAGGACGGCGCCGAGGGCGGCGATGGGGGCAAACAGGATGACGCTGTAGCCACGGTAGGCAGCCAGCATCAGTAATGCCAGCGCCGCGAGGGCGATGATCACACTCATGGTGTGTCTCCAATTGTTATTTTTGTAGGTTAGGTCTGAATCTCCTGTGGGGTTTGCGAGTTTTGTGCCATTTATTCAAGTCGTTGAAATATATGGTTTTTTTAGTGTTTTTAGTGGGCTCGGGGGATTTTTGTCTCTGTAGTGAGACATTGGTGTGTTTGAGGGCCCCTTCGCTGGCAAGCCAGGCTCCTACAGTATGGCGTCGGATGCAAGTCGGAAGTACGGCGCAACCCTGTAGGAGCTTGGCTTGCCAGCGATAGAGTGCAGGGCACTCTCGCTAATGAGACGAGTATCTCTTTATTGAGACTCTGCAATCCCCAACGCCACCATCTTCTTGTACAACGTCGACCGCCCCAGCCCCAATTGCTTCGCCGCCTCCACGACCTTGCCGGCACACTGCGCCAATGTCGCCTCAATCAATTGCCGATCAAAACGCTCCCGGGCCGCGCTGAAAGTCTCGTTGCCCAGCGGTTCCATGGCCCGTACCGGCGGCCGCTCCAACGCCTTGAACGTGCCAATCGCCCCACGAATATCGGCCGCACTCAACACCTGCGCGTCACTCAACAGCGCCGCCCGCTCCAGCACATTGCGCAACTCGCGGACATTCCCCGGCCAGGCATGCCGGCCCAGCAACTCCAGGGCCTCGGCCGCCAGCTCATGATGGCTGCGCAGCTCTTCGAGAATCGCTTCACTCAACGCCGGTAAATCCTCCAGACGCTCACGCAGAGGCGGCACCTGAATCGGCAAGACATTGAGCCGGTAATACAGATCCGCGCGAAACTCGCCGCGCTGGATAGCTGCCTCCAGGTCGGTGGACGTAGCGGCGATCACTCGCACATCGCTGCGCAGCACCTCGTTGGAGCCCACCGGCTCGAACTCCTTCTCCTGCAACACCCGCAACAACTTGCTTTGCAGGGGCAGCGGCATATCGCCGATCTCATCGAGAAACAGCGTGCCGCCCTGGGCGATCTGCAACTTGCCGGCTCGCCCCTTGCGATCGGCGCCAGTGAAAGCCCCGGGCGCGGTGCCAAAGAACTCGGCCTCCAGCAAAGTCTCCGGAATCGCCGCGCTGTTGATGCTGACAAAGGCCTTGTGCGCCCGTGGCGAAGCACTGTGGATGGCCTGGGCGAGCAGTTCCTTGCCGGTGCCGGTTTCCCCCAGCAGCAGGACCGGTGAGTCGCTGCTGGCGCCACGCCGGGCCCGGCGCTTGACCTCCAGGCTGGCGGCGCTGGTGCCGATAAAATGGGCGAAGTTGTATTTGGTCTGCCGCGAGCGCAGTAGCGAACGGGTCGAGGCCAGCTCGGCCTGCATGCTCTGGTAGCGCTTGAGCACGGGCGACAGGCTATGCAACTCGTCGAACAGGGCGAAGCCGATGGCGCCGATCACCGTCCCGGCGGCGTCGTGGATCGGCAGGCGCATGACCACCAGGGGTTCCTTGGGCGTGTCCTGCAAATCCAGCAGGATCGGCTGGCCGGTGCGCACCACCTCGCGCAGCAGGCTGCTCGGAATCACGCTCTCGCAAGGGCGGCCGATGGCTTCGGCGGCATTGGCCAGGCCGAAACGCCGGGCATAACGCTCGTTCATCCAGACGATATTGGCATCACGGTCGACGATCACTGTGCCTTCGCTGGATTGCTCGATGATTTCGAACAGCGAACGAATCGCCAGCAGGCGAACCTGCTGGTAGTCCTTGAGGCTTTCAGTGTCGGTCATGGCAGGTTCGTCCATTGCCGGCAAGGCGGCGATCGATCAGGTCGGGGTCAGCAGGGTAGCGGCGAGCAGTTCCCGAGTATAGGGATGCTGCGGTGCATCGAACACCGCGCAGGTAGCGCCACGTTCGACCACCTGACCGTCCTTGATCACGATCAGGTCATGGGCCAGGGCGCGCACCACCGACAGGTCATGGCTGATGAACAGGTAGGTCAGGCCGTGTTTTTCCTGGAGATCGCGGAGCAGGGCGACCACCTGTTTCTGCACCGTGCGGTCCAGCGCCGAGGTCGGTTCGTCCAGCAGGATCAGCGCCGGCTTGAGCACCAGGGCGCGGGCAATGGCGATGCGCTGGCGCTGGCCACCGGAAAATTCGTGGGGATAGCGGTGGCGGCTTTGCGGGTCGAGGCCGACTTCCTCCAGCGCGCGGATCACCAGGGCGTCGCATTCGGCGGGGGTGTTGGCGCAGTGCACCTCCAGGCCTTCGCTGATGATCTGCGCCACCGACATGCGCGGGCTGAGGCTGCCGAACGGGTCCTGGAAGACCACCTGCATCTGTTTGCGCCAGGGTCGCAGCTGTTTCTGGTTCAGGCCGTCGAGGGCCGTGCCCTGGAAACGGATGCTGCCCTTGGAATCGAGTAGACGCAGGATCGCCTGGCCGAGGGTCGACTTGCCGGAACCGGACTCGCCGACAATCCCCAGGGTCTTGCCGCGCTGCACGCTGAGGCTGATGCCGTCCACCGCCTGCAGGTATTCCTTGCGCTGGAACAGCCCGCCACCGACCCGGAAGCGTACGCGCATATCCTCGGCCTGCAACACTACCTCGTTGTCGTCCAGCGGCAGTGGCTGGCCCGCCGGCTCGGCGTCCAGCAGCACGCGGCTGTAGGGATGCGCGGGATGGTTGAACAGGGTTTCGCAGTCGGCCTGCTCGACAATTTCTCCGGCCTTCATCACACAGACCCGCTGGGCGATGCTGCGCACCAGGTTGAGGTCGTGGCTGATCAGCAGCAGCGACATGCCCAGGCGCTGTTGCAGGGATTTGAGCAGCAGCAGGATCTTGCGCTGCACCGTCACATCGAGGGCGGTGGTCGGTTCGTCGGCGATCAGCAGCTCCGGCTCGCAGGCCAAGGCCATGGCGATCATCACCCGCTGGCGTTGCCCGCCGGACAGCTGATGGGGATAGGCCTTGAGACGTTCCCGGGGTTTCTGGATGCCCACCAGTTCCAGCAGTTCGAGAATCCGTGCCTGGGCCGCCTTGCCACCCATGCCCTTGTGCAGCAGCAGGGTTTCGCCGATCTGCTTTTCCACGCTGTGCAGCGGGTTGAGGGAGGTCATCGGCTCCTGGAAGATCATCGCGATGCGGTCGCCACGAATGCTGCGCAGGGTGCCGTCATCGGCCCCCAGCAGTTCCTGGCCGCGATAACGCACGCTGCCGTCGGTCTGGCAGCCGCTGCGTGGCAGCAATTGCAGGATCGAGTGCGCGGTGACCGACTTGCCCGAGCCGGACTCGCCCACCAGCGCCAGGCATTCGCCGGCACGGATATCCAGGCACAGGTTGCGCACCGCCGGCTGGCCGTTGAAGGCGACGTTGAGCTGGCGGATTTCAATCAGGTTGTCGGTCATCGCGGGCGCCTGGTTCATGAGCGGGGGTCGAAGGCATCGCGTAGCGCCTCGCCGATAAACACCAGCAGCGAGAGGATCAGCGCCAGGGTGAAGAAGGCGGTGAAACCGAGCCAGGGTGCTTGCAGGTTCTGTTTGCCCTGGCCGATCAACTCGCCCAGGGACGCGCTGCCGGCGGGCATGCCGAAGCCGAGGAAGTCCAGGGCCGTCAGGGTCGAAATCGCCCCGGTGAGAATAAACGGCAGATAGCTCAGGGTGGCGTTCATGGCATTGGGCAGGATATGCCGCAGGATGATCTTGCGATCGGTCAGGCCCAGGGCCCGGGCGGCCTTGACGTACTCCAGGTTGCGCCCACGGAGGAACTCGGCACGGACCACGTCCACCAGGGCCAGCCAGGAGAACAGCGCCATGATGCCGAGCAACCACCAGAAATTCGGTTCGACGAAGCCGGACAGGATGATCAGCAGGTACAGCACCGGCAGGCCCGACCAGACTTCCAGCAGGCGCTGGCCGAGCAGGTCGATCCAGCCGCCGTAGTAGCCTTGCAGGGCGCCGGCGGCAATGCCGATCAGGGCGCTGATGGCAGTCAGGGCGAGGGCGAAGAGAATCGACACCCGGGCGCCGAAGATCACCCGTGCGAGCACGTCCCGGGCCTGGTCGTCGGTGCCCAGCCAGTTCACCGTGGTGGGTGGACTGGGGGCCGGCTTGTTGAGGTCGTAGTTGGGCGTATCGGCGCCGAACGGGATCGGCGGGAACAGCATCCAGCCGCCGTCCTTGGTGATCAACTGGCGCACGTAGTCGCTGCGGTAGTCGGCCTGGAAGGGTAGCTGGCCGCCGAATTCCTGTTCGGTGTAGCGCTTGAACACCGGGAAATACAGCGAGCCCTGGTAGTTGAGCACCAGCGGTTTGTCGTTGGCGATCAACTCGCCTCCCAGGCTCACGATGAATAGCGCGGCAAACAGCCACAGCGACCACCAGCCCCGGCGGTTGGCCTTGAAACGGTCGAGCCGACGCCGGCTCACGGGCGAGAGTCTGAACATCAGGCGTTCCTCGCGGCAAAGTCGATACGCGGGTCGACCAGGGTGTAGCAGAGGTCGCCGACGAGTTTTATCAGCAGGCCGAACAGGGTGAAGATGAACAACGAGCCGAACACCACCGGATAGTCCCGCGACACCGCCGCTTCGTAGCTCATGCGGCCGAGGCCGTCGAGGGAGAAAATCACTTCGATCAACAGCGAGCCGGCGAAGAACACGCTGATAAAGGCCTGGGGAATGCCCGACACCACCAGCAGCATGGCGTTGCGGAACACATGGCCGTAGAGCACCCGGTGTTCGCTCAGTCCCTTGGCCCGGGCCGTGACCACGTACTGACGGGTGATCTCATTGAGGAAGGAGTTCTTGGTCAGGATGGTCAGGGTGGCGAAACCGCCGATCACCAGCGAGGTGACCGGCAACACCAGGTGCCAGAAGTAGTCGGCGATCTTGCCCAGGGTCGAGAGCTGGTCGAAGTTATCCGACACCAGCCCGCGCACCGGGAACCAGTTCAGCGAAGTGCCGCCGGCGAAGGCGACGATCAGCAGCATGGCGAACAGGAACGCCGGCATGGCGTAGCCGATGACGATGGCGGTGCTGCTCCAGACGTCGAAGCGGCTGCCGTGGCGGGTCGCCTTGCGGATGCCCAGGGGAATCGACACCAGGTAGGTGATCAGCGTGGCCCAGAGCCCGAGGGAAATGGTCACCGGCATTTTTTCCAGGATCAGGTCGGTGACCTGGGCGCCACGAAAGAAGCTCTTGCCGAAATCCAGGCTGGCGTAGTGCTTGAGCATCAGCCAGAAGCGCTCGGGGGCCGGTTTGTCGAAGCCGTACTGGCGCTCGATATCGGCGATCAGCTTGGGGTCCAGGCCGCGGCTGGCCCGTGAGGCGCTTTGCACTGCGTCGCCGCCACCGCCGAGGGCGCCGGCACCCGCGCCGCCGATCCCCTGCAAGCGGGCGATGGCCTGTTCCACCGGGCCGCCGGGGGCGGCCTGGACGATAACGAAGTTGACCAGCAGGATCATCATCAGCGTCGGAATGATCAGCAGCAAGCGCCGCAGGGTGTACGCCAGCATCAGTGCTGTCCTCCGGAGCTGCCGCGCTTGATCAGCTCGGCGGTCATCTGTTCGTTGGTCAGCGGGGTCGGGCTGACTTCCCACCAGGTTTCCACGGCGGGGTCATTGCTGGCCTGCTCCCTGGGGTAGCCGAAACGGTTCCACCAGACCGTCGAGGTGCCCGGCGGGTAATAGTTGGGAATCCAGTAGTAGTTCCATTGCAGCACCCGGTCCAGGGCATGGGCGTAGCTGAGCATCTTCGCCTGGGTATCGGCCTTGATCAGGCCATTGATCAAGGTGTCCACGGCCGGGTTTTTCAGGGCCATGAAGTTGCTCGAGCCGGGGTCGTTGGCGGCCGCTGAACCGAAGTAGTTGTACAGCTCGATGCCCGGCGAGGTGGTGACCGGGTAGCCGCTGACGATCATGTCGTAGTCGCGGGCCTTGAGGCGGTTGACGTACTGCGAAGCGTCGATACGGCGAATGTCCATGCGGATACCGATCTGCGCCAGGTTGCGTTTATACGGCAGCAGCAATCGCTCCACGCCGTTCTGCGCATTGAGAAAGGTGAAACTCAGCGGTTCGCCCTGGGCGTTGACCAGGCGGTCGCCGTCGGGTTTCCAGCCGGCCTGTTCCAGCAGGGCCAGGGCCTGTAGCTGCTTGTCCCGCAGGTTGCCGCTGGCGTCGGTTTTCGGCGCCTCGAAGACTTGAGTGAAGACTTCGTCGGGGATCTGCCCGCGCAGCGGTTCGAGGATCGCCAGTTCCGCCTGGTCGGGCAACTGCCGGGCGGCCAGGGCGGTGTTGGAGAAGAAGCTCTGCTGGCGAATGTACATGTTGCGCATCATCTGCCGGTTGCTCCATTCGAAGTCCCAGAGCATGGCCAGGGCCTCGCGCACGCGACGGTCCTGGAACATCGGCTTTTGCAGGTTGAACAGATAGCCTTGCGCGGATTGCGGCGCTTCCTGGGCCAGATGGGCCTTTTGCAGACGGCCATCGGTGAGGGCGGGGCTGTCGTAGCCAATGGAATAGCCGGTGGCGGAAAACTCGCGGTTGTAGTCATAGGCGCCGCCGCGCAGGACCTGGCGGGCGACGTCGGTGTCACCGAAATATTCGAGGGTGAAGCGATCGAAGTTGTAGAGGCCGCGGCTGACCGGCAGGTCCTTGCCCCACCAGTCGGCATTACGTTCGAAGGTGATGCTGCGCCCGGAGTCGATCTTGCTCACCTTGTAGGGGCCGCTGCCCAGCGGGGCTTCGTAGCCGCCGCCGTCGGCGAAATCACGGGTTTTCCACCAGTGTTCCGGCAGCACCGGCAGGCTGGCGATATCCAGCGGCAATGAGCGGTTGTCGTTGTTCTTGAAGTCAAAGCGGACCTGGGTCGGCGACTCGACCTCGACGTCTTTCACCGCTTCGAACTGCATGCGGTAGCTGAGGCTGCCCTGGGTCATCAGCAGGTTATAGGTGTAGCGCACGTCTTCGGCGCTGATCGGCGTGCCGTCGGCGAAGCGGGCCTTGGGGTTCAGGTAGAACCGCAGGGACAGGCCGTCATCGCTGCGCTGCATTTTTTCCGCCACCAGGCCATAGACGGTGTAGGGCTCGTCGAGGGAGCGCACGGCCAATGGGGAGTAGATCCAGCCGTCGACCTGGGTCACGCCGGTGCCTTTGTCGACATAGGGCAGGATATGGTCGTACTGGCCGATCTCGATGGCCGAGCGGCGCAGGCTGCCGCCTTTGGGCGCGCGGGGGTTGGCATAGTTGAAGTGGCTGAAGCCGGCGGGGTATTTGGCCGGTTCGCCGTAGACGGTCAACGCGTGCTGCGCGGGGGCGGCGTTGGCGGACACGCCGGGAAACAGGGTCAGGGCGGTGAGTAGCAGGGATAGGGCCAGTCGCATCTTCAGCCTTAGAAGCCGGTTCGGAGTATCAGCAAGAACATGCACCGTGGCGAGGGGCAGGCCCTTCGCCACGGAGGCGGGCAGGATCAGTCCTGGCGACTGGTCACTTCCAGCAGATGGTAGCCGAACTGGGTTTTCACCGGGCCTTGTACGGTATTGACCGGGGCGCTGAAGACCACGGTGTCGAACTCCTTGACCATCTGGCCCGGGCCGAACGAGCCCAGGTTGCCGCCGTCGCGGCTGGACGGGCAGGTGGAGTTGGCTTTGGCGATCTCGGCGAAATCGGCGCCGCCTTCGATCTGGGCCTTGAGTTCGTTGCACTTGGCTTCGCTGGCAACCAGGATGTGACGGGCAGTGGCTTTGGCCATGGGGTGATACTCCTTTCAAGAAAGTGTCGAGATTACCGGATTCAGGCTGGATTTTCCCGGCAAAAGTTCCCGGCGGCGCGGTGTGTCGGATGAACCGCGTTATCGTTCATCGCCAGCAAGCCTGCTCCCACAACGGATCGCGTACTTGCGGCGGGTGCGATCATTGTGGGAGCTGGCTTGCCGGCGATGGCGCTCTCTCAGGCGCCGACAACCTCTGCTACCTGCATCTCACGCAGCTGTTCGGCCGCCCCATGCAGTAATTCTTCGGTCGCCTCCCAACCCAGGCAGCCATCCGTGATCGATACGCCATACCGCAGGTTCGCGCTCAGCGCCTGGCAACCCTCGAACAAATGACTCTCAAGCATCATCCCGACCAGCGAGCGGTCGCCCCGCAAACGCTGTTCCAGCACATCGGCGAACACCGCCGGCTGGCGCAGCGGGTCCTTGCCGCTGTTGGCGTGGCTGCAATCGACCATGATCCGTGGCGCAATCGACTGTTTGGCCAGGCCTGCCCGTACCTGGGCCACGCTATGGGCGTCGTAGTTCGGCCCGCGATGGCCGCCGCGCAGCACCAGATGGGTGTCCGGGTTGCCCGCCGTCTGGATGATCGCCGGGTGGCCCTGGCTGTCGACGCCGAAATGCCGATGGGCATGGGCCGCCGAACGCATCGCATCCGCCGCGATACCGACACTGCCGTCGGTGCCATTCTTGAACCCCACCGGCATCGCCAGGCCGCTGGCCATTTCCCGGTGGATCTGCGATTCCGTTGTCCGCGCGCCAATGGCAACCCAGCTCAGCAGGTCATCGACATAACCGGCGGCCATGGGTTGCAGCAGCTCGGTGGCAATCGGCAGCCCCAGGCGCAGCATCTCGCGCATCAGTTCACGGGACAGCGCCAGGCCGCCGGCCATGTCATCGCTGCCATCCAGGTGCGGGTCGTAGGCCAGGCCTTTCCAGCCCACCGTGGTCCGGGGTTTCTCGATGTAGGCGCGCATCACCAGCAGCATCTGGTCGCTGACGTCGCTCGCCAGGTTGGCCAGACGGCTGGCGTATTCCAGGGCCGATTGCGGGTCATGGATCGAGCAGGGGCCGACGATCACCAGCAGGCGTGGGTCTTCACCGTTGAGGATGGCGCGCACGGCGCGGCGGTGGCGCTCGACCTGTTCGCCGAGGCTGGCATTGAGGGGCAGGTGCTGCTTGAGCTGCAGTGCGCTGGGCAGGCGCTGGGTCAACGGTTCGTTGGCCGATGGCTGGACGGAGGACGGCAGGGCGCAGAGAGAAGAATTCATGTTCGGGCTTCCTGGGCTGGCGGCGGGTGCTTCCCGCGCGCGGCCCTACTGGGGTGTTCGACAATCAGCCGGACTGGCTGTGAGTGTGTGCGTGCCACCTGTGCGTGACCGTTCGGAGGCGGCGTGCTGTCCCGAGCGGAGGTTGCTAAATCGCCAGGCGCCGGTGATGTCGTAGCGGTAATAGGTGGAGTAGTTCATGTCGGTATTCCTTGATTTAAAAAGTCGGTTGCAAAATGTTGGAGCCTGAAAAAACAAAACCCCCGGTCGGGAGGCCGACCGGGGGTTGAGAATTCTCTGGTAGGCGACCCCTGTATTCAGTGGGCGCCGGTTGGGTATCAGGCGCGCCAGTGGCTAAACCAATACCCAAAATAAAAGCTCACGCGGGTGCCGACCGTGCTCATCCGGGCAGCCGCGACCGAGCGCGAGGCGCTGGCGGTGTGGCGAAGCTGGGATTGAGTCAGGTGCATGGTGTAACTCCGTGTGAATGTCGCCGAGCTTACTAGAGCGGTATCGCCCTGTTCAATCAGAAAATTCTATGAGGACCCACGAGTAGGCTCTATCGCTTAAATGCGCCAAGTCTTTATGACACACTCGACAGATATTTCCGATCTGATTGTCAGGACTGAATCATGAGCGTGTTTACCCTTGCCGCCGCCCAGGCCGTCTCGATTGCCGGGGACCTGCCAGCCAATATCGCCCGACACCTGGCGTTCATGCGCCAGGCCGCGGAGCAGGGCGTGGAGTTCCTGCTGTTCCCCGAATTGTCGTTGACCGGCTATGAGCGCAGCCTGGCGGCCGGCTTGGCGATGATGCCGGCCGACCCGGTACTGGCGCCGTTGCGCGAGCTGGCCCGTGAGCTGAAGCTGGTGACCGTGGTGGGCATGCCGATACGCCTCTCCGCCGATGGCCCGGTGCTGATCGGGGCGCTGACGTTCGGCGCCGACGGTTCCTTGCAGGTCTACAGCAAGCAGCACCTGCACGACGGTGAAGAGGTCGCGTTTGCCCCTGGACACGGCGGTGAGCCGTTGACAATTGCCGATGAGCGCATTGCTCTGGCGGTCTGTGCTGACTTTTCCCACGCAAGTCATCCGCTACGGGCCGCGCAATCTGAGGCTAACCTTTACGCCACCAGTGTGTTGATCACTGAGAACGGTTATAGACCCGATACTGCCTTATTACAGGGCTATGCTCGGGACCACGGCATGGCGGTGCTGATGGCCAACCATGGCGGTATGACGGGAGGCTGGCAGTCGGCGGGGCGTAGCGCGCTCTGGGCGGCTGGCGGGCAGCGGGTGGTGGTGGCTGGGGGGGAAGGGGATGTGCTGGTGATCGGACGTCGTGTCGCCGGCCAATGGTCCGGGGAGGTGATGTCGGTGACGGGGCTGTGAACGGGTGCTGGCGTTTTCGTCCGGCCCTGGGCGCGGACCTGGCATTCGCTCGGGAACTCACGCGCCAGAACATGATGGCTTACTACTGTGAGTACGATCTGCTCTGGCTGGATGAGGCCTTTGACCAGGCCTGGGCCGGACGGCAGAACGAGCTGTTGTGTGATGGCGAGCAGGTGCTGGGTTTTGTCAGTTTCAGTCGCGATGCCCGAGCGTTGTACATTCGCGAGTTGCAGCTGGTCGAGACGGGGCGGGGCCATGGCCTGGGCAGTTGGCTGATCGGGCAGGCACGGGAAATCGCCTTCAGAGAGGGGCGTCGTGAATTACGCCTGACGGTGTTCAAGAACAACCCGGCCCAGCGGCTGTACCTGCGTCAGGGCTTGACCGTCGTCGGCGAGGACGAGTGCTTTTTGCGCATGAGTCTGACGGCTTGAAAACTGCGTCTCGCAATTACTTACGATAATTAAGGAATAGTCCTACGCTCCACTGAATGAAGCGCATACTGAACCTGACAATTCGGGAATTACTCACTCGACTTGTCGGTGTCGGACGGGATGATTCCATCCTTCATGCCCAGTAGGACCGCCACCTTATGGGCTTCCCCACGCCGTCCCTTTTTTCGCCCAGCGAGCACTTGATAGGTGGTTGCCGGGTCGACGCCATGCTCGCGCGCAAACTCCTGAACCGATTTTCCTTGGTGTTCCAGCCAAGCCTTGGCTTGTGCAGCAGTGCGGATACCGGGCATAGTTCAAAACCGTTCAAATGTGTTTAATGCTTGTTGAGTATATCACCCTGAAGGGTGTTTAAAATGGGATCTTACATCCAAATGAGTGGAATTGGTTCGCGATTGCGACAAGAGAGAGAGCGGCTGGGTTTGTCGCAGAAAGCTTTTGGTGAAATCGGAGGCGTTGAAGCCAACGCACAGGGCAAATATGAAAGCGGTGACCGCGCACCGAAGGCCGACTATTTGTCCCGTGTGGCTGCACGGGGCGTCGATGTGCTTTACGTACTGACCGGCCAACCGACACCGATGCAGTTGGACAACCTCAGCCAAGTAGAAGAAAAGGTGTTGGGCAACTATCGAGTGCTGCAAAAGGAAGATCAGGATGCGATCCATCGACTGACCACCACCTTGGCTGAAACCGCCGGGCCTTATGGGCCAAACGGCCGGGCCGGTTCTCGTGACTCCTGAGTCACTTCATTTCTGACGAAACCCGTCTGCCGTCCGGCAAGCGCTTATAGCGCATTGATACTCTTATGTGACGCTTGCTGCTAGGTCAGACCCGTGGTTTTTTGCTAAGGTGGTCAATAACCTGATAAGACCAAATTCGTGAGGTGTCTGCTTGATTAGGGTGCTAGTAGTCGATGACCATGATCTTGTGCGTACAGGCATTACGCGGATGTTGGCGGACATCGACGGTCTGCAGGTCGTGGGGCAGGCTGAGTCGGGAGAGGAAGCCTTGCTCAAGACGCGGGAGCTCAAACCCGATGTAGTGCTGATGGACGTCAAGATGCCTGGCATCGGCGGCCTGGAGGCCACGCGCAAATTGCTGCGCAGTCATCCGGACATCAAGGTGGTGGCGGTGACCGTCTGTGAAGAAGACCCGTTCCCGACCCGCTTGCTGCAAGCCGGGGCGGCCGGTTACCTGACCAAGGGCGCGGGCCTGGCGGAAATGGTCCAGGCGATTCGCCTGGTGTTTTCCGGGCAACGCTATATCAGCCCGCAGATTGCCCAGCAACTGGCGCTCAAGTCGTTCCAGCCGGCCAGTGACTCGCCGTTCGACGCCTTGTCCGAGCGCGAAATCCAGATTGCGCTGATGATTGTCGGCTGCCAGAAAGTCCAGATCATCTCCGACAAGCTCTGCCTGTCGCCGAAAACCGTGAACACCTACCGCTATCGGATTTTCGAGAAGCTGTCGGTCAGCAGTGATGTCGAATTGACGCTCCTGGCGGTTCGCCACGGCATGGTCGATGCCGGCTGACAATGACTGACCTGTTCGATTCCAGTGCCTTCCTGTCGACCTGCAGTGGCCGCCCCGGCGTCTACCGCATGTTCGATGGCGACGCACGCCTGCTTTATGTCGGCAAAGCCAAGAACCTGAAGAAGCGCCTGGCCAGTTACTTCCGCAAGACCGGCCTGGCGCCGAAGACGGCGGCATTGGTGGGGCGTATCGCCCAGGTGGAAACCACCATCACCGCCAATGAAACCGAGGCACTGCTGCTGGAGCAGACGCTGATCAAGGAATGGCGGCCGCCCTACAACATCCTGCTGCGCGACGATAAATCCTATCCCTACGTCTTTCTTTCGGACGGCGACTATCCGCGGCTGAGCATTCACCGTGGGGCCAAGAAAGCCAAGGGCAAGTATTTCGGGCCTTATCCGAGTGCCGGGGCGATTCGTGAAAGCCTGAGCCTGCTGCAAAAGACCTTCCTGGTTCGCCAGTGCGAGGACAGCTACTACAAGAACCGCACCCGACCCTGCCTGCAATACCAGATCAAGCGCTGCAAGGCGCCGTGTGTCGGGTTTGTGGAGCCCCAGGTGTATGCCGAGGATGTGCGCCACTCGGTGATGTTCCTCGAAGGGCGCAGCAATGCCCTGACCGACGAATTGAACGCCGGCATGGAGCAGGCGGCCAGCACCCTCGATTTCGAGCGGGCGGCGGAGCTGCGTGACCAGATCTCGCTGCTGCGCCGGGTTCAGGATCAGCAGAGCATGGAGGGCGGCACCGGCGATGTCGATGTGGTCGCGGCCTTTATCAATCCGGGCGGCGCCTGCGTGCACCTGATCAGCGTGCGCGGCGGGCGAGTGCTGGGTAGCAAGAACTTCTTCCCGCAGGTCGGTATCGAGGAGGACGTGTCCGAAGTGCTGATGGCGTTCCTCGGCCAGTACTTTATCGGCAGTCCCGAGCGCGATCTGCCGAGTGAACTGATCGTCAACGTGGTCCACGAAGACTTCCCGACCCTGATCGCCGCCATCGATGGGCTGCGCGGTCGCGAATTGGCCATCAGCCATCGGGTGCGCGGTACACGGGCGCGCTGGCAACAATTGGCGGTGACCAATGCCGAACAGGCCCTGGGCGCACGCCTGGCGGATCGTCAGCATATGGCCGCGCGATTCGAGGCCCTGGCCGAGGTGCTGAACCTGGACGAGCCGCCGCAGCGCCTGGAGTGTTACGACATCAGTCACTCCAGTGGCGAAGCAACAGTCGCGTCTTGCGTGGTATTCGGTCCGGAAGGCCCGATCAAGTCCGATTATCGCCGTTACAATATCGAAGGCGTCACGGCAGGCGACGACTATGCGGCGATGCACCAGGCGCTGACCCGACGTTTCAGCAAGATCAAGGATGGCGAGGGCAAGTTGCCGGACATCCTGCTGGTGGACGGTGGCAAGGGCCAGTTGTCCATGGCCCGGGATGTGCTCAATGAGCTGGCGGTGCCGGACCTGATCCTGCTCGGCGTGGCCAAGGGGGCGACCCGCAAGGCTGGTTTCGAGACCTTGTACCTCAACGACGCGGCCCATGAGTTCACCTTGAAAGGGGATTCGCCGGCCCTGCATTTGATCCAGCAGATCCGCGACGAAGCCCACCGTTTTGCCATTACCGGGCACCGGGCGCGGCGCGGCAAGACCCGTCGAACCTCAACCCTGGAAGGGGTGGCGGGGGTGGGGCCGAAGCGTCGCCGTGAACTATTGAAACATTTTGGTGGATTGCAGGAGCTGTCCCGTGCCAGCATCGACGAGATCGCCAAAGCACCTGGGATCAGTAAAAAGCTCGCTGAGTCGATTTATGCAAGCCTGCACAGCGAGTAGAATGCCCTTCAACTTCGTAGCCAGTTGTGCCGATGAATATCCCTAATCTGATCACCGTTCTACGCGTCGTACTCATTCCGATTTTCATTTTGCTGTTTTACCTGCCTTACCAGTGGAGTTACATGGCGGCCAGTTCGGTGTTTGCCTTTGCGGCGGCGACGGATTGGCTGGACGGCTACCTGGCCCGTCGCCTGGAGCAGAGCACGCCGTTCGGCGCGTTTCTCGACCCGGTGGCGGACAAGCTGATGGTGGCCGTGGCGCTGGTCTTGCTGGTGCAGGAGCATGGCAACCTGTGGTTGACCTTGCCGGCGGCGGTGATCATCGGTCGTGAGATCGTGGTCTCGGCCCTGCGCGAGTGGATGGCTGAAATCGGGGAGCGGGCGCAAGTCGCCGTTTCCAACATGGGCAAGTGGAAGACCGCGGCGCAGATGCTGGCGTTGGTGATCCTGCTGGCCAATCCTTCGGACTTCAGCTTCTGGGTGCTGGTGGGCTATACCTTGCTGATGGCGGCGGCGGTGCTGACCTTGTGGTCGATGCTGCAGTATTTGCGGGCGGCGTGGCCACATTTGAAGTTCAATTCGGAAAATCCTGAAAAGAAATAAAACTATTTTGAATCAAGGGGTTGACGGGGTGCGTAGATTCTATAGAATGCGCATCACCAAGACGCGGGAATAGCTCAGTTGGTAGAGCACGACCTTGCCAAGGTCGGGGTCGCGAGTTCGAGTCTCGTTTCCCGCTCCAAATACACAAAAACGCCACTCAATAGAGTGGCGTTTTTGTTTGTGCGTTTTTTAGTCTGTTATCTCTTTTCCTGGAAGCGATCATCAGACAATTCGCTTTCCATCGACTGTTGGATCGATGTGCATGCCATCTGGCATCGTTCAATCGCTGAACAGATCAAACATCAGTTGCCGGAACCATTTGTTGGCCGGGTCCCGATTGTATTTGCCGTGCCAGAACAAGTTGATGGCGATCTCGGGAAGCGGCAGAGGCAAGGGCAGGCTCGTCAATCCGAAGGGCCCGGTGCAACTGTTGGCGAAACGCTCGGGCACCGTGGCGATCAGGTCTGTGTTCTGCAGGATATGGCCGACGGCGACAAAGTGTGGGACCTCCAGTCGAATGTCGCGTTGCAGACCGGCCCGCTGCATATGTGTATCGATCTCTCCATGTCCCGTGCTGGCGGCGATGATCCTGACATGCCCGAACTCGCAAAAGCGCTCCCGCGTCATGGGCTGTTCAGTGAGCGGGTGGCCCTTGCGGCACAGGCACACGTAGCGATGGTGGAACAGGCGCCTCTGATAGAAGCCCGCTTGCAGATCTGGCAGCAGTCCCACGGCCAGGTCCACCTTGCCATTGGCAAGATTCTCGGAAAGCTCGGCATTGCTGCGCAATGTGCTGACCGATATTCCGGGGGCCTGTTTGAGCAGGGCATCGATCAACCGTGGCACGAAGTAAATCTCCCCGATATCGGTCATCGCCACGACAAAGCGCTTCCGGCTGGTTGCCGGATCGAACTCGTCATGGCGATTGATCGCGCTGTGTAGCAAGCCGATCGCCTGAGAGACCGGTTCGGCCAGTTGAGCGGCATAGGGCGTCGGTTGCATCCCCTGATGGGTGCGCACAAACAGCTCGTCGTTGAACGTGGTCCGCAAACGCTTGAGCGCATTGCTGACGGCGGGTTGGGTCAGCCCAAGGCTCTCGGCCGCAGCTGAAACACTTCTATCCATCAGCAGTTGGTGAAAGATCACCAGCAGATTCAGATCCAGTTCACGCAGGTTCATCGCGACTTTTCTCGGCTTTGAGTCGGTTTCTGAAGGGGAATGTGTATTCAGGTTGGTGATAGTTTGTATGGGGATCAGGGTATTTATCAACGGTTTGTGAATAGTCATGATCGGGCTATTCAAAAACGACCATAAGGTTTTTCCCCATGAGTAGCCCTCCTTCTGTCTTGCAAGTGGGCATCGTTGGCGGTGGCATCGCTGGCGTCGCCCTGGCACTGGATCTGTGCCGTCATCAGCATCTGGACGTGAAATTATTTGAAGCGGCTCCCGCCTTCGGCGAGGTCGGTGCGGGCGTGTCCTTTGGTGCGAACGCCGTCCGCGCCATCGAAGGGCTGGGTATCGGTAAACCCTACCAACTCATCGCTGACCGGACCCCGCAACCCTGGCAAGACATCTGGTTTGAATGGCGTCGAGGTGTCGACGCCGGTTACCTGGGGGCGAGCGTCGCCCAGGGCGTCGGTCAGTCTTCCGTTCACCGTGCCGATTTTCTCGATACCTTGGCCAGGCAATTGCCGGAGGGTATCGCCTGCTTCGACAAGCGTGCGGTTGGCGTTCATGAGGTGGGGGACAGGGTCAGTGTTCGGTTCACCGATGGCACCGACTATCAGTGCGACCTTTTGATTGCCGCGGACGGTATCAAGTCCTCGATTCGCGACTATGTACTCCAGGGGCTGGGTCAACCGTTGGTCGCGCCTCGATTCAGCGGGACCTGCGCCTACCGTGGAATGATCGACAGTGAGCGGCTGCGCGCCGCCTATCGCGCTGCGGGTGTTGACGAACACTTGATCAACGTCCCGCAAATGTACCTGGGGCTCGATGCCCACATCCTCACTTTCCCGGTCAAACAGGGCCGATTGATCAACGTGGTCGCATTCGTTTCTGATCGCACTGAACCCAACCCGGTGTGGCCGCAAGACACGCCTTGGGTCAAAAGCACCAGTCAGGCCCAGATGCTGGAAGCTTTCTCAGAGTGGGGAGATGCCGTTCGCGTGCTGCTCGAATGCATTCCCGAGCCCTCCCTCTGGGCACTTCACGAACTGGAGGAGCTTGCAGGCTATACCCATGGTCGCGTAGGGCTGATCGGTGACGCTGCCCACGCCATGCTCCCCCATCAAGGTGCCGGGGCGGGGCAGGGGCTGGAGGATGCCTGGCTGCTCGCGCGCCTGTTGGGGGACCCACGGGTGCTTCAAAGTGATGCCCAAAGCGTGCTCGAGGTGTACGACGCTATCCGCAGACCTCGCGCCTGTCGTGTGCAGCGAACGTCCTGGGAAGCCGGCGAACTCTACGAGTTTCGAGGTCGTCAGGTCGAAGATCAAGAACCCCTTCTGTCGACAACCCTGGCCAGTCGTTTCGATTGGCTGTGGAACCACGACATGCAGGCGGACCTGGCAGAGGCTCGCACCCGACTCGGGTGGGCAGAAGCTATTTGATTGCGTTCCTGCAATGCGCCCTGGTTTTTATGGCGGATTTTCGTGCAGCTTTCCCGGATTTGTCGTTTGCAGGCGCGGCTGACTTGATCGCTGAAGGCAATTATGTGGTAGGTCAATGGGTGGGGGGCGGTACGCACACGGGCCCAGCGTTTTTAGTCTTTATTGGCGGGTGATGGACCTCCGCGTCTCCTGCTTATCGCCCTGGAGAGAAACCAAAGCGACTTTTAAAGCGCATGGAAAACCTTGAGATGGCGCGATAGCCGCAAGCGTCAGCTATTTGCGAAACACTGAAGTGCGTCGTTTGTAACAGCATCATCGCGTGATGCATTCTGATTTCGGTCAGCATTGTGCTGAAATTGACCCCTTCTTCGGCAAGGCGTCGCCTCAAGGTGGCTTCGCTCACGGCCAGCTCGCGACCCGCTTGTGCGGCCGTCCAGTTTTTTTCCGGAGCCTTGGCCAGTAACTGAGTCAGCCGTTCAGCCAGCCCGGCGGCTGAAGGACGGAGAAAGACAATACCCTCTTCCTGCAGTGCCAACAGAAGCCCCATTAAGCGATTTGCCTGTTGCGCCTCTGAAAGGCTCCGCGAGTCGATTCCTCGAATACAGAATTGCAGCGCATCATTCAGATCCTCGGCCAGTTCGGTCGTTTTGCATTCCGTGACTGTGGATGAGGGTGTGATCGTGTGCCCGTAGCGCTGATGAAACTCGGTGATGAGGCGAGGTGAGAACGTCAAGAAAACAGAGGTAAACACCGAGGTGTTGTTGTCGGGTGTTTTTTGAATGTCAGCGAGGGTGTTTTTCGCCACCGCCAGCAAGGTGTGCGGGTTTGCCAACTCCCAGGTGCTTTCAGCACTTTCCAGTGTTAAATGGCCCGACGTGACGAGCAGAAGCGTTGCCTCAAAAAAGCGGAAGTCAGTCGCATGTTGAGCGCGCATCAGGCGTGGCCTGGACAACGTGCACAACGACTGTGCTTTCACGGGCGCGCCCGATGGCAGCAGCCAGCGGGCGTCGTCCGTTTGTGCAGCCGTCAAGGGGTCAGGCAGGTCCATGGAGAGTGTGTCGTTCCTGAAGTTGGCCGCACATCACAGGTTCATATTGAGGGTGTAGGTACCCGTAAGGCTGGCCTTGGCGAGTACGTGTCCTTGCAGCGCATCAAGGATGCTCGGGCCGTTAACCGGGCCGTGTATCGCGAGGCCAGGCACATCCAAAGCGTAGACAGTGAAAACGTAGCGGTGGAGCCGCTCATCATTCCACGGTGGGCATGGGCCATCGTACCCATAGTACTCGCCGGACATTTGTGGGTCCGATGCAAACCAGCCTGTGTAGTCATTGATGCCGTGTCGTTGTCCGTCGGCTGTTTGAGGGCCGGATTTGCCTCTGGGGGTAATGCTGTCGCTATGGCTTCCCTCGGTAATTTCCCGCTGATTGGCGGGAATATCGATCAATAGCCAGTGGTAAAAATCCACACGAGGCAATGACACTGCAATGGATTTACCTTCCTGATTGACATCGTCACCCACACTCGGGACATCCGGGTCGTGGCATATCAGGACAAATGACTGAGTCTGTTCCGGGACTTCTGTCCAGGCCAGATGTGGGTTGCGGTTGCTCGACAATGCGTAGCGGCTGGCCGCGTCCGGGATAGCAAAGGCGTACTCTCCGGGGATGGCAGCGTTATCGGTGAATGCGTTACTGCTCAGTTTCATGGTCGGGCCTGAATAAGCGATGAGATATCGGACACCTGAGTCATCGAGGGCGGTGCTCGGGAGCGGGTCATTTATCAGTCAGTCACGAAGGAGCGACTGCCGGCTTGATTCTAGAGTGAAAGTCGGCTTGGCCATCGACCCAGCCAATCAGAAACCGAACAGATCCAGTCATTCTGCGTCAGGCAACGGCGTGGCTCACGCGCCTCGCTGTCGATCCGAGACGAGAGTCTGGTGCTGATTGACAGGGCAAGGACCTTCCACTTAGTTTGTTTGGATAGTCGTGGCGATGCCATGTCATCTGTCTGGGAAAAGGAGTTCACCTTGGCCTTCAATTCGATTTGGCTCGGTTACGATGGTCATCCAAGCTTGGTACAAGCCTACCTGAACAGCCCGTGGTCACTCGCCGCCCGCAACATGCGCGGGGCGAATCACGACTTCACCCTGGTCAATTATGCGACTTTCTTCTTTCAGGTACCCAATCCGGTAGCCCCAGGTCTGATCGGTCACATCACGACTCAACCCAGCAATAACTACCACTCGGAAAAAGAAGTGTGGCTGGCGATACGCGGGAACCCGTCGCTCAACCGGCTTAATATTCCCAATTGGCGAGTCGGAGAGGGGGCGGCAGGAGGCTTGCCGCGACTAACCCCCGCTGCGGCTCAGTTACTCGATGGCACAGCGATTCTGGCGGTGTATACCGAGCGGCAGCCTTGCGGCACTTGCAGCCCTTTTCTGAATGACGTGCTATTGGATAACACACCGGTCTATTGGCATTTTCCCTACCCCAGTAAAGAGACGTCAAAGCACTCGCACAGTGATGACGATATCGTGGTCAACGGTCTGATTGCGTTATCACATGACAAGTCTTACGAGCAGTCGATGAAAGATCACACCAGGGGCGGTCGGGTCGAAAGCAATACAGGGCTGCGCGAATCCATGAAATACATGGGCAAACAGAATTCGGGGGGATACCCCTTACTGATGGCTGACATGGCCCAGATGGACACATCCTTGTAAACCCTGCTCCACGACTGCCTGACAAAGAACCAACGCCTGCATGATCAGCCCATCAAACTGATCGACTATGCTCACCCTGCCTAACCGAGTTGGGGGCTTGTGCCCCGTCAATGAGCTGTTATCGCAGGATAGAGACATGAATAGCCTGAACACGCCCAAGCGCTCCAATGCGATGAAGCCCACCCGGCGCACATTGCTCAAGGGCCTGGTGACTGCCTACACCGCTTCGTTGATTCCGTGGGCGTTGGCCGAATCCGTAGACAACGCCGACCAAGGTGCGTTTGTCGCCATGTCGGCGATCATTGCCGGGCGCCAGGCCCTCGACAGTGAGCTGGCGAAAAACCTGTACCGGGCACTGCTGGCCGACGATCCAAGCTTCGCCAGTGCTGTCAAAGACCTGCTGGCGCTGGTCAACGAGCGCAAGATCGACCCCCTGAAATTGCAAAAAAACCTTGATGACGAAAAGTCGCCATTGGCGCCTGTTCCGAGAAAAATCGCCACTGCCTGGTTCATGGGTGTCGTGGGCGATGGTGAGCATGCGCGCTGCCTTGCCTACGAAAATGCCCTGAACGCCATGATGGTCGCTGATGTGCTCAAGCCGCCGACCTATGCCTATGGTCCTTATGGCAGTTGGGCAAGAAATCCCAATGAAGAGGTGCCAAATGGCTGACCAGCTGTCGGCGGATATTGTCGTTATCGGCTCGGGGATCTGTGGATCGCTGGCGGCGTTGAAACTGGTGAAGCAGGGCGTATCTGTTCTGATTCTCGAAGCGGGGGGCTCGATCGAACGCGGACGGATTGTCGCGGCGTTCCGCAATTCCACGCGCAAGAGCGATTGGATGTCACCTTATACCTGCTCGGAATGGGCGCCACATCCCGTCTACAAACCTGTCGACAACGGCTATCTGGTGCAGGCCGGGCCCTATCCCTATCCGGCGGAATACATTCGTGGTGTCGGTGGCACCACCTGGCACTGGGCGGCCCAGGCCTGGCGTCTGGTGCCGGGCGATATGCGCATCCACAGCTTGTATGGCGTGGGGGTCGACTGGCCGCTGACGTATGAGGAACTCGACCCTTTCTATCAGGAAGCGGAAGAAATCTGGGGCGTTTCGGGTGCGGAAAATACCGGCTCGCCGCGCAGCAAGCCATTTCCAATGGAGCCCGTCACCGAGCCCTACGCCATGCGCCGCATTCGTGAGCGGCTTGCCCCGACTTACGCGGTGGTGGGCAATACCACCGCACGCAACAGCCGCAGTTACGCCGGGCGACCTGCCTGTTGTGGCAATAACAGTTGCCAGCCGATTTGCCCGATTGATGCGCAATACCATGGCGGCATCGCGATTCAATCGGCGGTGGAGGCGGGGGCCAGATTGCAGATCAATGCGGTGGTCTACCGTATCGAGCACGACGATAAGGGACGCATTGTCGCGGTTCATTATTTCGACCCGGATAAACAGTCCCATCGGGTCACCGGAAAGACCTTCATCCTCGCCGCCAATGGCATCGAGAGTCCCAAGCTTTTGCTGCTGTCCGCCAGTGACAAATACCCCAATGGCCTGGCCAACAGTTCCGGCATGGTCGGTCGCCACCTGATGGACCACCCCAGCACCTCGGTCACCTTTGACGCCGATGAAGCGTTGTGGCTGGGTCGCGGGCCACAAAGCCCCAGCTCGATCAACACCATGCGCGACGGCGCCTTCCGTAAGGAACACGCACCTTACCGGCTGGACTTCACCAATATTTCGCGGGTCAATGGCGCAACCGACGCGTTGCTCGCCAGCGGCGTTTATGGTCCCGAGTTCGAGAAGCAACTGCGTCACCGGGCCGCGTTCGAAATGAGCCTCAAGGACGTTCTGGAAGTGTTGCCCAACCCGGAAAATCGCATCACCCTCAGTTCTCAGAAAGATGCGTTGGGCATTCCAAAACCGCAGGCGCATTACGCCATCGACGATTACACCCGGCGTGGCGCGCAGGCCTCGCACAAGGATTTTGCGCGCATCGTCGAACTCATGGGCGGTACCAATGTGCGCTACAGCGCAGAGGGTAATTTCGCCAATAACCAGCACATCACCGGCACCCTGCGCATGGGTGCCGACCCGAAAACGTCCGTGTGCGATAGCTTCGGCCGGACCCACGATCATGAAAACCTGTTCATTTGCAGCACCGGCGTCATGCCGACGGCGGCGACCATGAACTCGACATTGACGGGTGTCGCCCTGGCACTACGTACCGCGCATCACATACTGCCCGATCGCATCATTACTCGCGTATCGCCCCTGGGCTCATCGATCGAGCAAGTGCGAGGCTGACCTTCAATGAACTGGAAAAAACGCCTTGTCGGCCCCCTGGTTATCCTGGCCACCAGCCTCGTTACCCTGCACGCCAGCGCTGACGAACTGATACAGCGCGGCAAGTACCTTTCCATCGCCGGCGATTGTGTCGCCTGCCACAGCGCGCCTGGAGGCAAGCCATTTGCCGGTGGATTGGGTTTGCCAACGCCCATCGGCGAGATCATCGCCACCAACATCACCCCGTCAAGGACCGCCGGGATCGGCAACTACAGCCTGGAGCAGTTCAGTGATGCATTGCGCAAGGGCATTCGCGCCGATGGCAAGCACCTGTATCCGGCCATGCCTTATACCTCCTACGCCAAGATCAGCGATGACGATGTAAAGGCGCTGTACGCCTATTTCATGAACGATATCGTTGCCGTGGACACTGTGCCCAGGCCGACCCAGTTACCCTTTCCGTTCAACATCCGCTTGTCGATGGCGGGCTGGAGTCTGCTGTTCCTCGATAGCCAGCCGTACAAGGCCGACCCTGCGCAAAGCCCTGAATGGAATCGGGGCGCCTACCTGACCCAAGGCCTGGGCCACTGCAGCGCCTGCCATTCGCCACGCAACCTGATGATGGCCGAGGTCGCCTCGAAGGAGCTGGCCGGCGGTGACGTCGGGGCGTGGCACGCGCCGAACATTACCTCCGATCCCAACAGTGGCGTGGGTGGCTGGGATACCGATGAGCTGGTCAGATACCTGAAGACCGGCGAGAGCCCGGGCAAGGGCCAGGCGGCCGGGCCGATGGCTGAAGCGGTCGACAATAGCCTGCAGTACCTCACCGACTCCGATCTGAAAGCGATCGCGGTCTACATCAAGGGTGTTCCTGCGCAACGTGAGGTGGCAGACAGCAAGCCGGTCTATGCCCTGGGTCAGAAAACCGATGAATTGAGCAGCCTGCGTGGCGTTGCCTTGCCGGCTGAGCCGAACAAGATGACGGGTGCACAAATCTACGATGGCTATTGCGCTTCTTGCCACCAGGCCCAGGCCCAGGGCAGTTTCGACGGCGGCTTGCCTTCCTTGTCGCATAACACGACGGTCGGGCGCAGCAATACCCAAAACCTGGTGATGGTCATCCTCGAGGGGATTCGTCGCAAAAGCGACGGTTCGGACGTCAGGATGCCCGGTTTCGCCAGGACCTTGACTGACCCGCAGATCGCGACGCTGGCCAGTTACCTGACCAGGCATTACGGCAATCCCGATGTCAGCGTGAGCGTAGGGCAGGTCGAGCGACAACGGTCGTTCATCAGCCAATGACCGGCGTTTTCATGGTTGGTTCTTATGCGGTCAAAATATCATTTTTAAGAATTAAGTTTTTTATTAATTATTAAAAATAATAATATTAGTTTATAGCTAAATAGAATTATATTTTTGATATTGATTTCGTTATGTTTGGCCCATACAGCCTACCCCTAACCTCGGATGGTACCAATCGTGATCGAGATTCTGCGTACCATGCCGCAGAGCACAGGTCGGACCTACCTCCGGACCTGTGTGGCATGACAGGGTGATCTACCACTGATCCCTGGAGCAGAGTCGTTGGAAGGGAATTCGACGTATGTTGCTCATTCAATCCTGTGATGTGATTTTCTCCTCCGGTCTTGTCCCTGGCAGACGCTACACAACACCGCGACCCCCTCCTGGTTTTCCTCCCTGCACATAGCCTGATCTCCTGAGTGCCACGCCCCATCGCGCTGGTTTTCCTGCGCTTGTAACGGGGTCTCGGCACCCATCGGAAAAAACGCGCATGCCGCGCTGTCCGGACGACGGCGTGAATGCCCGACTTCGCGATTTGGATGCATCGCCAATGATGGCGGCCAGTTGGAGTGGATATGAAACGAGTCATACAACATGCCTGGGAGTCGACTTCAGCCTTGCGGCTCAGTCCGGCAGTCGTGGCCATGGGGAGCATGTTGCTGTCAGGAGGAATCCAGGCCCAGGAAGCCTCGAACCAGGACGATCTGACCTTGTCCACCGTGGTGGTCACCGGTAACCGCGGGGGCGAACAGCGCACGGTGACCAGCAGTCCGGTGCCGATCGACGTGGTCAGCGCCAAGCAATTGCAGAGCACCGGCAAGCCCGGCTTGATGGAAGCCTTGAGTGCGCTGATTCCCTCGTTGACCCTGCCGGAAAAAACCGGCTGGGACGCCAGCGGCATGGCCCGTGCGCCCAACTTGCGGGGCTTGAGCGCCGCTGAAGTGTTGGTACTGGTCAACGGCAAGCGCCGCCACACCAGCGCGACCCTGAACATCAACGGTATCAACACCGGTGCGGCGCCGGCGGACCTGGATTTCATCCCCATCAGTGCCATCGATCATGTCGAAGTGCTGCGCGATGGTGCCGCCGCCCAGTACGGCTCCGACGCCATTGCCGGGGTCATCAACGTCATCCTCAAGGCCGACACCAGCGGCACCTCGGTGACCAATGCCGGCATCGGCTACGACGGCAAGAAGCAGACCGTCCAGCAAAGCCTCAACAAGGGCTTCGAGATAGGTGACGGCGGCATCCTGCAACTGGCCCTGGACGTACGCAGCCAGAACGATGACAACAAGGCCAGTGCCAATGGCTATACCTACGAGCAGGCCTACGGTCTGGCGGGCAAGTCCACCTATGGTGGGTACGGCACACCGAAGATCAATCTGCAGACCTTGGGTTACAACGCCGAGTTGCCGATTGACGACCGGTTCAGCCTTTACTCCTTCACCACCTATTCGCACCGCAAGGCCGAACAGGGGCAGAACTTTCGCCTGCCGACCATCACCAACACGATCACCACCGGCCCCAATGGTTATCCGGCGGGATACGTGCCGACCTGGTACATCGATGAAGACGATTTCCAGGCGGCGTTCGGCGGCAAAGGCCAAGCCGGCGCATGGGACTGGGACCTGTCCACCACCTATGGGCGCAACGCGGCGGAGCAGGGGACCTGGGACAACCAGAACCCGTCCCTGGGTGAGGCGACACCCAACAGCTTCAAGTCCGGCACCTGGATTTCCACC
>Ga0302154_10000355_pt1 | contig 44306 bp, 56 predicted proteins | sample I_Bog_N2_3_FD_193507 | JGI IMG/M metagenome (GOLD analysis project Ga0302154, IMG submission 193507) | Peat permafrost microbial communities from Stordalen Mire near Abisko, Sweden - I_Bog_N2_3 | ecosystem: Environmental > Terrestrial > Soil > Wetlands > Peat | place: Sweden: Abisko, Stordalen... | reverse complement strand
CTATGAATACCACGCCCCAACCCGATGCCGGGAAGGTGTCGTTTAGTCCATTCAACAGGATCGCATTTGAGCGCTGGCTCACCGTCTGCGAGCGAGCTGGCGCCGAGAGCGTAGACGGTACGGGCTGGTTCCGTGGCGACAAAGAGCAATTGAGGGGGCTAGAGCAATGGTGCGCAGAATCAACCGGCCAGCGCCCGCGCGTGGACCAGCAATCGTTGTTCTCAGATCCTACCGGCGACGAGACGGGGCATGGATTGAAGTCTTGCGAGATAACCGCACGGGCGCCTGTTGGCGCAGGGAAATAAACCCATGAGACAGACATTCGCTAATCAATGGGCCGCTGACATTGGCAAAGCATGGCGATTCAATACCGCTAATGGAGCCAACCGGGCACGGCATCGGCGCAATGTCGTGATTGGTAGCGAGACTATTTGGCACTCACGCGCAGGTTGCTTTGTGGTCCGCGCCATCGGCGGTGAGCTGACCAATTACGCCGCCTTTTATCTGATGAAGGAACACCTATGACCACCGACCCCGCCCTCCCCTCCCCGCCGCCCCAACCCGATGCCGGGCGGGAAGGTCCGCATATCAGAACCACCAAGAATTGCACTGGCTGTCGTCATCACGTAACGATAGACACCAGCTATGGGTCTGATACATCATATGGCCATCGGTGTCACCATGAGGAAACCCACGATATTCCCAGCGATCATTATCGCTTCACCGATGCCACTCCCGACTGGTGCCCCGTGCTGGTGCCCCGCGCCCCCGCCCCATCTGGGCCAGCGGCGGCGGTGGAATCTGCGTTGCATGCCGCCCTGGCGGAACGGGATGCCAATGCGCAGACCGCCAAGGCTATGTCCAGGCTGCACGACGATGCTGAGAAGGAGATAGAGGAGCTGCATGCCAGCCTCGCTGAGCTGGCCGAGCGGGGCAGGGGGGCGAGCCGCCTCGCCGCCCTAGAGCGTGTCGCCGCTGAGGCCAGGAAGCTGGCGACGGTGATACCGGCGACGAGTGGGCACCTGGATGGGTTGAATGAGGCGATCAGGGTGCTGGATGGTGGGACATGAACCAGACCGAGATCTTCCCTCCAGCCGAGATCGTCAAGGCATCGCTGGCCCTGACGCTCCCCTGGCCTCCGAGCGTCAATAGCTACTGGCAGCCATTCCCGGTCCCGGGTGGTCGCGTCGTCATGTCGCTGACCAAGCGTGCCCGCCTCTACCGCACCGACGTGCATGCCGCCATTCGCAAGATCATGGGACCGGCCAGGTCGACGGCATTCGAGGCGCCGGTTCGCATCGATATCGAACTGCGTGCCCCCGATCGCCGGTCGCGCGACATCGACAACCACCTGAAGGGCATCTTCGACGCGCTCACCCACGCCGGTATATGGCGGGATGACAGCCTCGTCGACGAGCTCACACTTCGCCGCGGCAAGGTCCTCAAGGACGGGGCCGCTATTGTCATCATCACTGAACTGTAGGAGATCTCCCGTGGCCAAGTACCGCAAGAAGCCCATCATCATCGAAGCACTCCAGGTCACAGCCGAGATGCTGAAGGACCCCGAGGGCAACTTCAAGCATCTCGACGTGCCGAAGGACACCATCATCTGGCACGATAGCTGGAGCTACGTCGCCGTGCGCAATGCCACCGGTCTGAACCACGCTGGCGTCGGCGATTGGATCATCACCGGCCTCGACGGCGAGATCTACGTGTGCCCGGGCGACAAGTTCGAGCGCACCTACGAGCCGGCCTGATCAACGTCCACGCGCAGGTGAAGTCCACCGTGCCAAAGACCAGCCACGAGGATCTCAAGAGCTGGTCGATGATCGAGGTCGCCTTCGTCGTCGACAGCGAGGAGGACCCGGACCAGGAGAAGATTCCCGGAGCGTAGTCGGGTCGTCCGATACCCCGAGGGTGAGCAGGGGTTCCCATCTACCAATTACCAGAGGCCGAGATGACCTTCGAAGTTCGCCACGGCGACTGACTTTCAATCCTCCCCACCATCGCGGCTGAGTCCGTTGACGCCATCATCACCGACCCGCCCTACGGCATTGATTTCCAGTCGAACCATCGGACGGAGAGCGATCTCCTGGCCAAGATCGCCAATGACATGGTCCCCTTCGTCGACTGGCTCCCGGAGTCCTACCGCATCGCCAAGCCGGCCGCCGCGCTGATCTGCTTCTGCCGCTGGGATGTCGCCGAGGTCTTCCGCCTGGCGATCGAGAAGGCCGGATGGACGGTCAAGAGCCAGGTCATCTGGGACAAGCTCATCCACGGCACAGGAGACCTGAAGGCCTCCTTCGGCCCGCGGCATGAAGACATCTGGTTCGCCATCAAGGGCCAGTTCGCGTTCCCCAACCGGCGCCCGGCATCGGTGCTCCCATTCGAGCGCGTCGATCCGAATCAGCTCGTCCATCCGAACCAGAAACCTGTGCCGCTGATGGAATACCTCTGCCGCGTCGTGTGCCCCAGGGGGGGGGTAGTCCTCGATCCGTTCACCGGCAGTGGGGCCACCGGCGCCGGCGCGGTTGTGGCCGGCTGCGACTTCGTCGGGTGCGAGCTCGACGAGCGCTATGCCGCCGTCGCCCGGCATCGCATTGCGGTCGCCGATCCCATCGGCCAGCAGCAGACCATCGGGCTATGAACGCCGCCGCCCAGGATGACCGCCGTGCCACGATCTCCCCCTTGACCATGCCATGGGTACACCGGCGCCCGATGTGGCCTGTGAGTGACGGGAATCGCCTCCTGGCAAGCAGCCTCTTGAATAAACGTTTACCGTATTTACAAGGTCACCATGAGCTACGCCAAACTCTTCAGCAACATCACCGAGTCCTCCCTCTGGTCGGGGTCGAAAGAGTCCCGCCTGCTCTTCGTGAGCATGCTCGCCCGAGCGGACGGGACCGGTTTCATTGAGGCTGCGTTGCCTGGGTTAGCACGGTTAGCTAACTTGACATTGGAGGAAACCAAGCAGGCGCTTGCTGAACTTATGGCGCCAGATCCATACTCCAAGACCAAGACACTGGAAGGTCGTAGAGTCGTGGAAGTAGATGGTGGATATACACTTGTGAATTACGAGGATTACAGAAATCGGCGCAGTGAAGATGAGCGCCGCGAGTATATGCGCAACTACATGGCCGAGCGAAGGAAGGGCAAGAAGACAACCACGTCAACAAAAGTTAGCCGGGTAAACCACGGTAAAGCTTTGTTAGCCCAAGGAGAAGGAGAAGGAGAAGGAGAAGGAGAAGGAGAAGGAGAAGCAGATCAGAAGTCCCCTGTGGGTCCTTCTGAGGCGGCGGCGGCGGCTACCCCTTTGATCGATGAAATGGATATCGGCAAGCCCACCCCCCCTCCGCTCAACCCGAGGCAGTCCCGACTCGGCGATCTCCAGGCCGTGATCCCTGAGCTCATCGTCTTCCGGGATGGCCGGGATCAGGCTGAGACCCTCCTGGCGCTCTACGGCTGGGACCTCAGCATCGAAGCCCTGACCGCCCTCCAGGGGGTCGTCCATCTCAAGGAACCGGGCAAGCAGCGGATCATGGTCGACGAGTGGGCCAGGTGGTACAAAGATCGGTACCGCCTCACCACCGAGGACTACCAGCGCGCCGGCATCACCCCACCACCAGGAACAACCAGTGCCCATTCCAATCAACACCAAGGCTGAGGTCTCCAAGTCGAGCGAGACCGTCGCCCTCGAGCAAGACTACGACCGCGGCTGGTACTGGATCCTCGACCAGCTCGACAAGGCCTTCGTCGACGACGTCAAGATGCTCGACCGCACGCTGTTCCGAGCCAAGGCGAAGGTATGGTCGAGGACCGCGAACCCCATGGCGGCATGCGGCAACCCCGAGGGGATCTCGGGCAAGGTCGACGCCATCGTGCTCGAGGACTGGCAACTCGCCAAGGTCCAGGAACACGTCATGCGCCAGTGCGGGCTCAGGGATCGACTCGCCGAGTCACTGGGTGTGCCGAGCGTGGGCGACTGGCGATCGGGCCTCAGCGGGCATCAGGTGCGCCGGAAAGTGCACTACGCCTGGACGATCATGGCGGCGATGAAGCTCTGCCGGCCACCGCCCATGGATCCGTACCGCAACCGTAGGGGCACCGAGGATCCTCAGCGCCAGGCGGATGCCGAGGTCAATGCCGCAGCTTGGACCGAGCCATGACCATCGCCCTCGATCGCCTCGTAGCTCTGTGCACGGCGGATTGGCGCCTCGATCTGCACCTGCTCAGCAGCATGCAGCGCAAGCGCCTGACCCATGCCATCCAGACTTCGATCTGGGTTGCACGACGACGCGAGAAGGCGTTGCAGGGATCAGTTCAGGGGCGACCACCGGCACCGATCGATGGCCTGAGCGCGTCGAAAATGAGGGACCGTGAGCGAAAACGAAAGTGGTACCACGACCACAAGTTGAAGGTCCTGGCCAAGCTGAAAGCCAAGAGGATGGAACGGGCGAAGAAATCGGCTAGCCTGAACTGCGCATGAAGAAAAAGCTCACCAAGGATCACGACGCGCTCGGTCGACCGTCCAAGTTCGACATCATCGAGTCACCCAAGGTGGCCAGGGAGATGATGGCCGCGGGCAAGTCATACATGGATCTGGCCGAAGCTCTTGGAATCGACCGCGGTACCGTCACCAGGTGGATCGACGAACATCCGACTTTTGCCGCAGCAATAGCCCAGGGCAAGAGCGACGCCATTGATCGTGTCGAGCGCGCGCTGATGAAACGTGCTGAGGGCTACGAGCACAAGGAGTCCCACTACCCGCCCGATGTCCACGCGATCAAGTTCTTCCTGAGCAACAAGCGCTCGCAGGACTGGCGCGAGAAGACGGCGGTCGAGCACTCGGGGCATCTGACGCTTGAAGAGCTGGTGAGTGAGTCGTTGCCCAAGCCGCCGGAAAAGAAGCCCGGTTGATTACATGAGGGTCCATGACAAGCTGGTGGGATGAATAACTACATCCGCACCTTCAGCGTCAACGTCGATCTCTTCTGGTCCAAGGTCAAGCGCGGCGGCGAAGATGAGTGCTGGCCATGGCTCGGGTTGAAGAGTGATCGCGGCTACGGAAAGTTCGCGAGCACTTCGCACTCATTGCGTGCCCATCGCATTGCTTTCGGAATCGCCCACGACCAGAATCCGCCAGCGGTCTGCCACTCCTGCGACAACCGAGCGTGCTGCAACCCGAAGCATCTCTGGGCCGGCACGAACGGGCTGAACAATACCGATCGCGCGCTCAAGGGTAGATCGGCGCACCCCACAGGCGAGAAGCACCCGATGGCCAAGCTGACGGATGAAATCGTGCTGGAGATCAGACGGATATACGCCGCTGGTGGAGTGACGCAGCGCGCCCTTGCGGTGAGGTTCGGTCTGTGTGGGGCAACCGTCAGTCAGGTCGTCAACGGGAAACGCTGGACACATCTGGAGATCATCAAATGAGCCAAGCATCCGACACCATCCGCCGCTGGCGCGAAGACCCCATCGCGTTCGTTCGAGAATGCCTCAAGGCCGAGCCGGATGGATGGCAGGCCGACATGCTGGCCGCGTTCCCAACGCATCGGCGCATCGGCGCACGGGCGTCAAAAGGTCCGGGCAAGACCGCCGTCCTGTCTTGGATGATCTGGAACTTCCTGGTGACCAGGCTTCATCCGAAGATCGCCTGCACATCGATCAGCGGCGACAACCTCTCGGATGGTCTGTGGACCGAGCTGGCCAAATGGCAGCACAACAGCCCGCTGCTCCTGTCGCAGTTCACCTGGAGCAAGACGCGCATCGTCTGCAAGCACCATGAAGAGACGTGGTGGTGCAGCGCGCGCAATTGGTCGAAGGGCGCCGACTCGACGCAGCAGGCCGACACCCTGGCCGGACTCCACGCCGACAACCTCATGTTCGTGATCGACGAGGTCGGCAGCATCCCCGAAAGCGTGATGGTCGCAGCTGAGGCCGGATTGGCGACCGGCAAGGACACCAAAATCGTGATGGCCGGAAACCCAACCATGACCAGCGGCCCGCTGTGGCGCGCATGCACAACGGATCGCGAACAGTGGCACATGACCGAGATCACGTCGGATCCCGATGATCCGAAGCGCTCGTCTCGCGTGGACGTGAAGTGGGCGAAGGAGCAGATCGAGCGATTCGGGAAAGAGAACCCATGGGTCCTGGTCAACGTGTTTGGCCGATTCCCGCCGTCGTCGATCAACGCCCTGCTCGGCCCCGATGACTGCACCAGATCGGTCAAGCGCCAGTGCCCGCCCAGCGCCTACACCCACGCCGCCAAGGTCCTGGGCATCGACGTGGCCCGCTTCGGCGACGACCGCACGGTGATCTTCCCGCGCCAGGGCCTGTTCGCGTCGGTACCGCTAATCCTACGCGCGGCCCGCACCGAGGTCATCGTCGCCAACGTGGCCAAGATCGCGATGTCGTGGATGCCCGACATGATCTTCGTCGATGGCTCGGGCGGCTACGGCGCCGGCGTCGAGGATGGTCTGCGCCAGGCCGGATTCGCCTGCGTCCCGGTCTATGGCTCAGGCCAGGCGACCGACCAGCGGTTCTACAACAAGCGCGCCGAGGTTCACTGGGAGATGGCCGAGTGGGTGAAGGACCGCGGCACGCTTCCGTTGCCGATCATCGATGAGCTGACCAAGGAGCTCACAGCGCCAACCTACACGCTCAAGAAGGACCAGATCATCGTCGAGCCCAAGGAGCACATCAAGGCGCGCCTGGGCTTCTCACCGGACATTGCCGACGCGCTGGCCAACACCTTCGCCAGCCCGGTCATGCCCAAGATGAACCATGCGGATCCGACGGCGAACCAGCACATGCATCACGCCAAGGACGAGTACAACCCGATGGAACGGTTCTTGGCCGAGCAGTAGAAACGAGGCAGCCCAGGTATTTCTCCTGGGCTGTTGGTCCCCCGGCTTACTCGGAGTCATCAGGTCCCGGCTCTGGCCGGTGCGTCCGCATTCCGTATCTACGTCTGCGACCCTCGTCCGCGATTCAGAGGCCGGTAGGCTATCCGAACAGTTCCCGGAATCCAGCGACCTTGCCCACCAAGGACTGGATGGTCTGTTCGATCTCGTTCATCTGACCGTCAAGCGGTCCACCACTGGGCGGCATCGGTGAGCCTTTCAACTCCTCTTTCGCCGGCCGCGGGTGTTCGAAGTGCGATCGAGCCGCGAGCAGACGATCGGCGAGATCGCCGTCGAGGCTGTTCAGCGCCTTGCCGAGTGCTTCCAAGCGCATGCGCGTCTGGTCCATCTGTGATGCCTGTCGGGCTTGCGCCGTCGAGGCCTGTTGGGCACGTGGATAATCCATGATGAGACTCCTTCGCCTCAGACTACCGGCGAAGTGTTCGAGTCCAGGACGGCGGATGGGAATTGTGCCAACGGCCTAGAACAACGAGACCTCGCAACATGGCGAGGTCTTCGTCTCGGAATCCACCAGGTGCGACGCCGGTGTCCCGAATGGGTCAGGGGAAGCGCAGGTAGGCGTTCAGCGTCGCACCGCTGATCACACTCACATTCAGCGCCAGGTACCGGTACTTCAGACGGCCGACGCGGTTGATGCTCTGGTTGAGCGCCATGGTCAGCGTGTTCTCGACCGTCAGGCCGGCGATCGTGTTGCCGGTCTTGATCTGCACCGTCGCCGTTCCACCCAGGCAGGCGATGAAGAGCTCGTAGGGGAAGGGGTAGTACTGATTCGACCCACCGGGCGCCGAAGCGCCAAGAGCGCCGATCGCCATGGATTCGAACATGATGCCAGCGGTCTGACCAAGACCTGTGCCGGTGACACCGTCGAGAAGGATCAGTCCGCGCAGTGCCATAGGTGTCTCCTGGCGGTAAGCTATGGCGTAGGTTGATATTTTCAACACATGCGTATAGATTCACCACATGCGAACCGAGAAGCTCCAGACCCTCGCACACCGCGAGACGCTGATTCTGGGCTGCGAAAGCTACGCCGATCTGTGGCCGGAACTGATGCCCCTGGCGCGCTCGCACTACGAGGAAGTGACCGGAACGCCCGAGATCGCGCTGAACTTGGCGACATCGACCTACGAGCAACTCCAGGCCGTCGGAGGGCTGCGTATGGTCACCATGCGCGCCGACACCGACGTGGCCACCGGCGAGTTGATCGGGTACTGCTCGGTCGTGCTCAGCCGCCACAGCCACACCGGGGCCAAGATCGCGCGCGTCGATGGGGTCTACGTGCGGCCCGAGTGGCGCAGCGGTACCGACGCCGGCCGGGCCCTGCTCAAGCACGCCATGAAGGTCTCGACTGAGGAGGGGGCGACGATGTTCTACGTCGGCTCTCGTCCTCGCTACGATCTCAGCCCGCTCCTGGAGTGGATGGGCTTCGGGATGGTCGAGGTCCAGTACGCGCGTCAGCTCCACCCTCGGACGGAGATCTGACGTGGCTGCCGCTGGAGCAGGCGAGGTCGCACTGGTCGCCCTGGCAGCCGCCTCGACGGCGTACTCCATGAGCCAGTCGAAGAAGAGCCCGAGCCAGCCAGCCCAGCCAGCGGCACCGGCCAGTGCGACCGGCGGCGAGGTCGACGTCGCCACGCAGACCAAGATCGCAGAGCAGCAATCGCAATCGGTGGCCGGCACCAGCAACAGCCGCAATCCCGGCGAGGGCGGCGGCATCTCGAACGATCCTCTCGCACCACGCAAGACCTTACTCGGCTCGTAGGAGAACCCATGGCGAACGTCAACCTCAAGCCGCACGTCGAGGAGCCGCTGGCCCCGTACACGTCGATGGTCGCGGTCACACCCAGTGACACGACACCGCTGGGCTTTGCGACCAGGGGCATCCTCGTCACGGGAGCAGGAACCATCCAGGTCGTCATCGGTGGCGCGTCCGTGCAGATCCCAGCCGTCACCGCGACAGCCGGCACCATCCTGCCGTTCTCGGTGACCCAGGTTAAGGCGACCGGCACGTCCGCAACTGGGCTGTTCGCGCTGAACTGAAATGCGAGTAGCGACCTCACCATTCGAGCAGATCCTGCTGGGGCCGCAGAGCGACATCCAGCTCCGGACCTACTACGAATCGCTGCGGTCGTACATGCAGACCGAGCAGTCGTCCTGGCTGCCCCACTGGTCCCAACTCGCCCGGTTCAACCTCCCGCGCTCGTCCCGGTTCAACCCGATCAACCAGCCGGATCAGGGCCAGCGCAAGGACTACGACATCGTCGACAACTGCGCCACGCTGGCGCTGCGGACGTGCTCGGCCGGCATGATGGGCGGCATGTCCAGCCCGTCGCGCGAATGGTTCAAGGTCCAGCCCGAGGACGACGAACTGCGGGAACTGTCCGAGGTCCAGGACTACTGCGAGCACGGCGCCGACCAGGTGCGCAACGCCTTCCTGAAATCGAACGTGTACCCCACGCTGGTCAACGCCTACCGCGACATGGCGCTCTACGGCACGCAGGCATTCTCGGTCGTCGAGGACCGCGAAGACGACATCCGCTGCTTCCCGTACCCGATCGGCAGCTACATGGTCGCCGGCGACTCGGCGCTGCGCATCACGCTGATCCTGCGCATCGTGAACATGACCGCGGCGCAGATCGTCGCCGACTACCCGCGCGAGAACATCTCCAGCCAAGTCCTGTCCTACTTCGATTCGCCGTCGGGCGGCCAGAAAGAGACCTGGTGGCCCGTCGTTCAGGTGATCCACCCGAACACCTACTACGGCTCGCTGGCGCACAAGTTCAAGCGCTGGGTCAGCGTCCACTACGAGCTGAACACCTACGCCGTCGAGAAGGGCGAGGGCAAGCTGCTGCGCCGCTCGGGATTCAACGAGAACCCGATCATCTGCAGCCGCTGGGACATCACCGGCGAGAACTTCTACGGCAATTCCCCGGGCATGGATTGCCTGGGCGACGTGATGGGGCTGCAGCTGCTCCAGAAGCGCAAGAGCGAGGCCGTCGACAAGATGGTCAAGCCGCCGATGATCGCGTCGCCCGCGATGGCCAACCAGAAGATGAGCATCCTGCCGGGCGACATCACCTATGGCGACATGAAGGACGGCTCGATGGGCTTCAAGCCGGCGTTCGAGATGAAGTTCGACATCGAGCACGTGCTTGAGGACATCCGCGAGCATCACGATCGCATCGAGGACGCGTACTACAAGAAATTGTTCTTGATGATCAGCGAGAGCGACCGGCGCCAGGTCACCGCCGAGGAGATCAGGGCCAAGCAGGAGGAGAAGATGCTGGTGCTCGGCCCGGTGCTTGAGCGCAGCAACAACGAGCTGTTCAAGCCGTTGATCCAGCGCACGTGGAACATCCTGCGCCGGAAGGGCAAGATCCCGGCACCCCCCGAGGTCCTGCGTGGCAAGACCCCGGGCTTCCACTTCGAGTCGATCCTGGCCCAGGCTCAGCGCATGCTCAAGATCGCCTCGCTGGACCGCTGGAACAATTTCGTCAGCAGCCAGATCGCGGTCGATCCCAGCGCCGGCGACCTGATGAACCGCGATGAGATGAACCGCGAGTACGGCGAAGATCTCAGCGTTCCGCCCAAGTGCATGAACAGCGACGAGGACATCCAGAAGATCCGTGAGCAACGCATGAAGACCCAGCAGGCGCAGCAGATCGCAGCCAACGCGAAGAACCTGGCGCCGGCCGTAGCCGCCCTGGGACAGACCGCAGGAGGTGGTGCGCCTGACCTCAGCGGCATCTCCAAGGCGATCGGGCAGCCCGGATGAGCGAGAACCCCGATGATCTTCCGGAGGACACGCTGCCGACGGCTCAGGGCTTCGAGCCGCCGCAGCCCAACGCGGCCGACACCAACCAGATCGAGGTCTCGGTCCTGCAAGCCGGTCGGCGCCAGGATCAGGAGAAGCTGGATCTGACCGCGATCCTGACCAGCGTGCACGGTCGCCGCTTCGTCTACCGTCTGCTCGAAATCTGCGACATGCTCAGCATCGCCGACAGCGATCCGATCATGATCCAGCGCGCGGAGGGTCGTCGCTGGGTGGGCGCTGAGATCCTGAAAATCCTGGCCAGCCACTCGCTGGCGACCTACCCGGAGCTGCTGCTCGAACGCGCGGCACAGGCCAAGATCGATGAGCAGGAACGGCAGGTCGCGTTGCATAAACGCACCAAGGATCAAGAAAACGTTGACTAATTGAACGCCTGCGTCTAGAAATACCACCACCACACCCAGACATGCCAGACGCAACCACCATCACGCAGCCCCCGAGCATCACCACCACGGTGAAGATCGACGCACCGCGCGACACGTTGCCGCTGGCCGCCAATGATCCGTCCCGTCAGGCTGCACCCGCCACACCGCCCGCCGGCCCGACGCCGGTCGTTGCTCCGGGCGCCACCACGCTGCCAGCCGGGTCGACCGCACCTGGTGCCGATGCCGCCAAGGCCGCAGCGGACGCGGCAGCAGCGGCCAAGGCTGCGGAAGCGGCCAAGACCAAGACGCCCGATCCGGCCGTCGATCCCAACGCGCCGCCGGTGCGCAAGACCCTGATCGACGAGACCGTCACCGCGCCGCCCGAGGTCAAGAAGGCCGAAGCGCCGCCGGTCGTCGTCGATCCCAACGCGCCGAAGTACGACCTCAAGGCGCCCGAGAAGTCGCTGCTCACCGCGGACGACCTCAAGGCGATCGAGAACTACGGGCGCGAGCACAAGCTGGCCCCCGAGGTCGCCCAGCTCCTGGTCAATCGCGAGTCCAGGGTCGTCGAGCAGGTTCGCGCCGCCACCCAGGTCGAAGCGCGCGCCACGCTGAACAAGATGTACGATGACTTCGAGTCCCAGGCCGCCAAGGATCCCGACCTCGCCGGCCCCAAGTTCGCCGCCGCGAAGGCACTGGCGAACCGCGCCCTCGTCAACATGCCGCACGTGACCAAGCTGCTCAAGGGCAGCCCGTACGGCTCCGATCCAGCGGTCCTCAAGGATCTCGCCGCGATCGGCAAACTACTCCAAGAAGACAAGCCCATCGAAGGGCAATCTCACACGGCCACTGATCTCAGATCGGCCGGTGAGCGCTGGTTTGGCACGAAATGACCACTTCCTTCCTAGGAACTCACCATGGCTACTGCCCTCGCCTCTGGCGTTGATACCCTCCTCAACTGGACCAAGGGGCGCGATCCGGACGGTAAGGCTGCCGACATCATCGGCATCCTGAACCAGTCGAACGAGATCAACCAGTACATGCTCTGGGAAGAGAGCAACGGCGCGCTGATGAATCGGACCACGGTGCAGGTCCTGCTGCCGACCGTCTCCAGCCGCCAACTCGGCGCCGGCATCGCGACCTCGACCAGCCGCGTGGCACAGTTCGACGATGCGATGAGCATCCTCGACGTGTTCAACGAGGTCGACATCAAGATGGCCGAGCTCAATGGCGAGGTCGGCGCCTACCGCCTGCGCATGGCGATCCCCTACTTCGAGGCGCTCAGCCAGAAGTTCAGCGGCCTGCTGTTCTACGGCAACTCGACCCAGACCACGTCGGACTTCTACGGCCTCTCGAGCCGCTACCCGACCGTCAACAGCGCCAACGCGGCCAACGCCCAGAACGTCCTGGATGGCGGCGGGACCTCGACCGTCAACGCCTCGATGTACCTCATCGGCCTGGGCACCAAGAGCCTGACCGGCATCTTCCCGCGCGGCATGGCCAGCGGTCTCCAGCACCGCGACTGGGGCCAGCAGATCGCCCAGGTCACCGCCGGCTACGCGGCCACCATGCTGCCGGTCTACCGCGACCAGTTCACCTGGAACTGCGGCATCGCGCTGAAGGACTGGAGGCAGTGCGTCCGCATCGCCAACATCGACACGACCAATCTGACCAACGAGAACAACGCCGCGGATCTCATCAAGCTGATGACCAAGGCGCTGTACCGCCTGCCGTCCATCAGCATGCCGGCCTCGACCACCGGCAACCCGATGACCTCGATCCCGATCTCGGCGCGCAACGTCTGGGTCTGCAACCGCACCATCCGCGAGATGCTGCACATCCAGGCCGACAACAAGCGCAACAACACCCTGACCTGGGGTGAGATCTTCGGGCTGAAGGTGCTCTTCCACATGGGCATCCCCATCCTGAACAGCGACCAGCTCCTCAGCACCGAGAGCCAGGTGACCTGAGTCATCTCAGGCACCGACCAGACCTACCCCCACGGAACCTTCCGGAGCTCCTGCCATGGCCATCCTCGACGCGAACACTCAGCTGGCCACGGCCTTCGCGCCCACGACCGGCACCCAGTACCCGAGCGTCTACCTCGACACCGGTGCACTGGATGACTGGGGCATGGGCAGCGACTGGATCTGGTACATCCAGCTGGCCGCGACCTTCACGGTCGGCACCAGCCTCGACCTCCAGCTCCAGGGCAACAACACCGACCCGACCTTCGCGGCCGGTACCAGCGTGATCATCCTCGACACCGGGGTCATCGCCGAGGCCAGCCTGCTGATCAACGCCGAGTTCAAGATGAAGGTCCCGCGTGCGTTCATCTACGCCAATGCGCAGCTGAACCTCAACAACTACCGGTACATCCGCATCAAGGCCATCAGCGTCGGTACCCACTCGACTGGCAGCCTGAACTCCTGGCTGACCAACGACGCGATGCAGGACAACCTGCCGCTGCCGATCGGCTACACGGTCAAGTAGCCCTCCCTGCCTTCGTCGCCTCACCCGGAGCTCGTCATGCCCAGGAAAGTCAAAGAACAGGAGCCCGCCACCCCGACCATGTCGACGGCGGTGCTCAACGAGCAGAACGACTCCATCCGGCAGTCCCCGGCGCCCCAGGCCAAGCCCCCGGTCGGCGACACCGATGGGCGCCTGGCCGCGCTCGAGGCCGAGAACCAGAAGCTCGTCGGCATGCTCAAGGAGATGCTGGCGCGCGACGAGGCTCGTGTGGCGGCCGAGGCCAAGAAGGTCAGCGACGAGGCTGCCCGCGTCGCCGCCCTCCCGCCGCCCGAGTGGACGATCGAGGTCGAGGCCTACAACCAGGGCACCTACCCCGAGCCGGGCGCCATGCATGCCTGGCTGCGCAATCCCGGCGACCGCTTCCGGATCAAGAATAAGGACCACTTCCGCGAGGAATGGATGCGGATGCCCGGCGCCGCCATCCCGAACCTCAAGAGCGACATCGTCGGCCACGGCCCTGGCTTCACCCCCGGCGTCGGCATCCCGCTGACCGGCGTGCACAACCAGGTGAAGGATCCCCTGGCGGCGATCAACGACGCGACCCGCGCCGCGATGGCCCGCTAGGAGTCACCGGGGCGCCTCACTGTGGAGTAGCCCGTGACGACCGTCCAGCTCAGCGATCTCTCAATCTCGAACATGGCGCTGAACCGCATTGGTTCATCCCAGAACGTCAGCTCGTTGACCGGCGCGCCCAAGTCGAACGAGATGGCGCAGCTTCAGTTCTGGTACTACTTCTGCCGGGATGCCGAGCTCACCGACTGGCCGTACCCGTTCGCCATGCTCTACGTGGCGCTCAACCAGGTGGGCGGCCCGACGCCGACCGTAGGAGTTCCGGCGACCCCAGAGTGGATCTACAGTTACCGGTACCCCTCCGACTGCCTGGCCGTGCGGCGCATCGTCTGTGGCAACATCGTTGCCCCGCCGCCCATCATCCCGCCGATGACGGGCATCCCCAGCAACGCCGGTTACCAGTCCCTGGCCTTCGCTCGCCAGGATGGTGATGCGAACCCCTGGCCGTTCGAGGATGGCGTCGACAACGTGGGCCGGCTGATCTACACCGACGCGCCCAACGCCTGGATCCGCTACACCACCCAGCAGCAGAATGCCGCGGTCTTCTCGTACGACTTCGCCAACCTGCTGGCCTTCCGCGTGGCCGTCGAGCTCTACGCGCTGTGCCGGGATGCCAAGCGCCGCGAGGAGAACATCAAGCTCTACGAGTTCTGGAAGGCGAAGGCGAGGGGGCAGATGTTGAATTCGCAGCAGAACTCGCAGCCGCAGGTGGACTACAATTCCGAGTTCGTGCGCGGTCGCTACAATGGCTGAATCCGCCACCCTCCGACAGTCCAGCTTCTCGGGCGGGTTGCTCTCCCCCCAGCTTCTCGGCCGCGTCGATCTCCAGAAGTACCAGTCCGGTTTCGCCGTCCTGCGCAATTTCCTGGTCGTGCGCAATGGCGCGATCGAGAACCGCAGCGGATCGGTCTACGTCGCGAACGTGAAGAACTCGGCCAACCAGGTGCGCCTGGTGAAGTTCGGGATCTCGACCAACCAGGAACTGCTGCTCGAGATGGGCAACCTGTATCTGCGCTTCTATCTCAATGGTGCGCCCATCGGACCGATACCGATGAATGGTCTGTTTCCGGCCGCTGCGTGGTCGAGCCTGACGACCTATCAGGTCGGGACCGTGGTGTCATCGGGATCCAACTACTTCCAGGCCAAGGCGGTCAACACCAACGTCACCCCATCGCCGACATTCAATGCGACCTGGGCGCTCCTCCTGCAGAACCCGTGGAACAGCGGACAGGCCTACACGCCTGGGATGATGGTCCTGTACGCCGGGGTCTACTATCTCTGCATCGCCAACACGACCAACAATGCACCGCCAAATGCGACCTACTGGTATGCACAGCCGAGTGCGACGGTCTATGAGCTCCCGACGTCCATCCCGCAGGCGGCCCTGGCCACCCTGACGGTTGCACAGATCCAAGACCAACTCTTCATTGCGAACCAACTCTTCCAGCCGCAGCAGTTGACCTATTCACTGCTTCAACTGTGGACCATGGCTGCATTCACGCCCACCACCGGCATCGCGGCACCGACTGGCGTCAACGTGACGAACTCACTGGTGGCAGGCAATGCACCAAGCGCTGTCACCGCCGTTGGTGGTGATGTCACGCTGCAGCCACCCGATCAGTATGTGGTCTCGGCCTACCTGCCGATCGCGTCCTACCTGCCATTGAGCCCCATCGCCATCAGCACGGTCGGCCAGGCCGATGCGGCAAACAATGTGGTCATCAGCTGGACGAATAACCAGCCGGAAGCCACGGGGTTCTACGTCTACAAGCTGAACCACACCACCGGGCAGTTCGGCCTGATGGCCAATGTCGCTGGCGGCATCACGACGACGTTCACCGACACCGGCATTCCCCCGAGCACCCAGCCGCCGCCAGGCCCTGGTTACGTCACTTATGACTATGTGATCACCGCTGTCAGCTTGGCGAGTGGAGCAGAGGGGTTCCAGAGCAACGCGGGTGTGATCACCACGCTGCCGCCGAACGGAAGTTACCCGAACGCCATCTCATGGAATCCCGTGACAGGAGCCGCATCGTATAACATCTATTCGATCGTGAATGGCATCCCTGGTTTCATCGGATCATCGGTGATCACCTCTTTCAATGACACCGGCATCACGCCGAATACCGCCAAGCAGCCGCCCGCCCAGATCCCGCTGTTCTCGACGCCCAACGACTACCCAGCCGTAGTCGCCGCCATGCAGTCGCGCCTCCTGTTCGCCAACACCTTCAACGCCCCGCAGACCGCGTGGGGCAGCAACATCACCGACTACCACAACTTCACCAACTTCCTGCCCGTCACCGATGCCATGGCCTTCAGCTTCACGCTGACCGGCAATGAGCGCCAGTTCATCAACGGCATCATCGACATCGGCAAGATGGTGATCCTGACCAGCGGCGGCGAATATGTGGCGCCCGGGAATGCCTTCGGCGAGGTGACGGCAACCGCCACGGCGTGCCAGCGCAACGGAACGTCCGGCGCCGCGCTCGTCTCGGGCTTCGCCATCGGAATCACGGCCATCTACGTCGACTCGGCAGCGAACATCATCCGCGATCTCCGCTATTCGATCTACACCACCACCTATGCCGGCAAGGACACCACGCTCTACGCCCCCCAGCTCTTCGAGAACAACACCATTCTGCAGATCGATTGGCAGAAAACATGGAACTCCATCGTCTGGTGCGTGCAGACCAAGGGCGCGCTGCTGGGCATGACCTACATAATGGACCAGGAGATGTGGGCGTGGAGCGCGCACGACTTCTACCTGGGAATCGTCGAGCAGGTCTGCTGTGTGCGCGAGGGTCCGGCAGTGACCGTCTACCTAGTCGTGAACCGCACCGTCCTGGGCGCCACCCAGCGCACCATCGAGCGTCTGGCCAACCGGGAGTTCGCCGATCTCCAGTATCTCACCGACGCGATCTTCACCGACTGCAGCATGACCTATGACGGACGCAACACGTCGGCGACCACGGTCACCAGCTCGACCGCCGGGACCTGGACGCCGAACGATGTCATCACCCTGACCTCGAGCGTGGCGGCATTCGGGACGCTGAGCGTCGGCAACGCCGTGGTCCTGCGCGAGATCGCCAACGGCACGCAGCTGATGCCGATCGACCCGACGACCGCGAACGCCAACACCATCCCCGCGCCGTACCCCATCGGCTGGGTGATCGACCAGGTGGTCTTCACGATCATCGGCATCACCAGCACGAGCATCGTGACCTGCACGCCGAGCAAGAACGTCCCGACCTGGGCGCAGGGCATCGCGCTGACCACCTGGGGCCTGATGGCCAACACCTTCTCGGGGATGACCCAGCTCGCCGGTCTGGCGATCAGCGCTCAGGGCGACGGTGCCGTGGTGGCCAACGCGCTGACGGACGCCACGCCGACCGTGGTCAGCAACGCGGGCGTCTTCACTACCACCAGGAACTACCTCGTCCTGACCGCCGGCCTACCGATCATCGGCCAGGTGCAGACGCTCCCGCGCGATAGCGGTGGCCGCACCGAGACACTGATGAACAAGGAGCAGTTGATGGTCGAGGCCGCGGTGATGTTCTACAACACCCGCGGCGGCTACTGGGGTCCGGACTTCCAGCACCTCTATGAATGGGATCAGCGCGGCATACAGTTCGAGCCCATGGGACAGGCCCCGGCACTATTCACGGGGCGCGCGCTCATCCCGCTGGCGGGTGCTTGGCAGGACAGCGGCCAGGTGTGTTTGCAGCAGACCGATCCATTGCCCATGTCGATCAGCGCCATCGCTCCGACTGGCTATACAGCGGAAGGGTAGGGTACTCCAATTTCAGACACGGCCATGATGAGTGATGGTCTTTCCGGCGTCGCCGGTGCGGCTCAGGCCTACTCGGCCGGCCAGCGCAACAAGGCCATCGACACCTTCAACGCCAACAATGCGCGCATCCAGGCGGATCAGGCCATCAGCGCCGGCGGCTTCGAGGCCGGCAACCGCGAGATCCGCGGCGAGATCGTACGTGGCGCCGAGCAGGGCGCTGCGGCCGGCGGCAACACCGTGGCAACCGCTGGCACCAATCGCACCGTCCAGGCCGGCACCACGGCCACCAGTCGTATGGACCAGATGATGTTGGAGATCAACGCATCGCGCGCTGCTTTCGGCTATCAGGTCAAGGCCGCCAACATGGACTTCCAGGCCAAGCAGGCTGGCGTCGCCGGCAACGAAGCCGCCCTGGCTGCGCTCATCAAGAGCGGGGCAGCCGAGGAGCGGGATGCAGATCCGAATTACAAGGGGCGCGGTTCCACCGGCCAGGTCTACGCGGACAACAGCAACGGCGGTGGCGGGTCAATCTTCGACAGTCAGGTGTAGCCCATGCCCGGCCAACAGCCCGAAGATCAGATCCCGACCGTAGCCCCGCAGGTTGAGCCCAACGCGGAGTTGACGGCGAACGTTCCTCTATCCACGCCCATCAGCGGCGCGATCGAAGAGTCCGCGTCCATCCAGCAGCGCATGGCCTACTGGAAGGCCCACGCCACCGCCGTCGACGCGCAGACCCAGTTCCAGGCCCTCGACAACGAGAAGCTCTACGACCCCAAGGGCGGCCTGCTGAGCCAGAACCTGGGCAAGGATGCCGGTCCAGCGGTCGAACAGACGATGGCCGACTATAAGGCCAAGCAGAGCGAGATCGCCGCGCAGCTCCCCAGCGCGATGGCCAAGGCGCAGTTCATGCGCTCAAGCAACGAGCACCTGAACATGGTGCAGCGCCAGGGATTCGTCTACGAGCGCAACCAGTACAACAAGTGGGACGGCGAGAACGTCACGGCCAGCGTGAAGATGTCGCAGGAAGCCGCGCTGAACACCTACGACCTCCCAGCAGATCCGGCGCAAGGCGATCCGCTCCAGCACCAGGTCGACAAGCAAGTGGCGCTGATCAAGGACTACGGCGAGCGGTCCGGTCAGCCCCAGGCGCAGATCGATCTCAACATCGCCAACGCCAAGAGCGCGACCTACGCCGCCGTGGCCGAGGATGCCATCAACACCGGGAAACTCGACTACGCCAAGCAGTTGATGGACACCCACGGGCAGGAGATAGAGCACTCCCAGCGCCGGATCCTCCAGGGCGCAGCGAAGAACGTCGAGGTCGACGCCACCACCAACGAGCTGTTCGGCGAGTTCACCCAGCCAGATGACAAGGGCAATCCGGCCACCAGGTCGACCTACTTCGACACCCTCGAGGAAGCCCGCAAGAATGATCCACGCTTCGAGGGCGCCGAAGGCCTCAGGCTCTACAACAAGGTCGCCGAGCAGGGAGAGCGTTACTTCAGCGTCAAGGACCAGCAGACCATGGCTCAGCAGAAGGGGATCATGGACGACGGCGTCAAGGCGATGAACCAGGGCATCAAGCTCCAGGACGCCGTGCCAGCCACCAAGTTTCAGCAACTCACCGGCGATCAACAGGACCAGCTGATGCGCCGGCAGGACCAGATCATCAAGCTGACGATGCCCCAGGATGGCAGCCCTGCCTACTACCTCGCACGCGAGCGCATGGCGGCGGACCCCGACGGCGGTTCGACCCAGGACTTCTCCCCCATCCGGTCGAGCATGTCGGAAGCGGACTACAACCGTCTGGAGATGGCGAAGGTCGAGGCCATTGCGCGCAAGACCTCAGACGCCACCAAGTCGCCAAGGAACACCCCCGACGCCATCCGGGAGCGCGTCTCAAGCGAGATCCTTTCCGAGCAAGGCATCAATCCCAAGATCGACTACCAGAACAAGGAGAACACGCAGCGCGTCGTGTCCTACAAGAACATCCTAGATCGGGAGATCGAAGCCCAGGAGCAAAAGGAGAAGCGCCCGCTGACCTACGGCGAAGTGACCGAGCTCGGCAAGCAGGTCGCCCTGCAGTCGGCCTACCGTGATGCCACCGGCGCTACATCACAGAAGGCGCTCTTCGATGTTCCTGGCGCCACGGACTTCGCCTTCTCGACGACGCAGATCCCGGACGCTGACCGCACGACCATCGCTGCCGGACTGGCCAAGCGCGGAGTGTCGTTCCAGACGCAGGCCCAACGCGATGAGGCGATGATCAACATCTACAACCGTTCGAAGACCATGAAGGCGCAGAAGGCCAAGGCTGCCACCCCGACGAAACCCAAGGGTGAAGAACCGCAACCCGGCGATTCCCCCTATGATGCGAACAATCCTGCGCCGGCAGGAGGCTGATCATGGGCACTGATTTCGATGTTGCCACGGATCAGTACCTAGCCGATGCCGGTCCCAAGCCACCCGTGCAGCAAGATGCAGCACCCAGCAGCACTCCGCAGCAGACTGCAGCACCGCCGACCCCGCCGGGAACCACCCCGACCGACTTCGATACCGCGATCGACCAGTACGCATCCGCACAGGAGGTCCGACTGCGCTCCAGCCTCCTGGCGGCATCGCAGAAGTCCCCGGATCAGCATGCCAAGATCCTGGACCTCTCGAACCGCACCGGCCTGTCGCCCGGCCTGGTCGATGGCAACGAGGCCAAGGTCGAGGACATAGCCCGCGCCAAGGCCCTTCAGGGGATCAACGTTCCGGAGCTCCAGCGGGATCACCCAGATCTGCTCAACTGGCTGAGCCAACCCAACAACGCCGGCATCGCCAAGAACGATGTCCCGGTGCTGACCACGCTGTCGCACATCACCCAGCAACTCGCCAATCCGGACGGTGATGCTCTGGGCGTCCTGCCCGAGGGATTCCTGTTCTCGCATGGCAAGATCATCGAGCCACAGGGGGCGAACGCTCAGCAGTATGACACGATCCAGGACCTTCAGGATCGCCTGCGCGAGAAGGGCAACAACGAGCTCGCCAACGAGGTCAATCTTCAGGCCAACCGTGGCGTCTACGATACCCTGGCGAAGGCCGGTCTGGGCGACATCGGCGCCGGATTCCTGTCCGAGGGCGAGCGGTTCCTGAAGCTCGTTCACCAGGGCCCGTACCCCACCGGAACCACCGCCGACTACACCGGCATCCTCTCGGCGCAGGAGTCGCCAGGCGTCTGGGGCGACGTCAAGCGCGCGATCGGTGGCCAGGTCGCTACCCTCCCGCTGATGCTCGCCGGCGGCCCGGTGGGCAAGCTCGCCGAGGGCATCCTGCGGGCCCGGCGCGCCGAGTCGCTGTTCACGCCGTTCGTCGGCGCGCGCATCGCCAAGTACCTGAGTACCGAAGCGCTGCCGGTAGCCGCCACGATGGCGCCCATGGCTGCGGTCAGCGGTGCCGAGACCGCGCAGGAGCATGGCATCGTTCCAGGTGCCATGGACGCTCTGCTGAACACCGTCATCCCAGGAGCGTTCGGCAAAGTCGGTGTTGCCAAGCACTTGCTTGGTGACGCCGGCGAATCAATCCCTGCCGGCGCGCTTGAAAAGATCCGCACCCCGCAGATCGATGCCATCGACAAGCAGATCGTGCTGGAACGCGGCTGGGGGCCGACTGGCGCCGGTGAAACCGCAAAGCCTTTCGGTATCACGGAATACGCACAGACAGAGCAGGGCGCCAAGGTCCTCGCGCTGGAGAAGCAGCGTCAGCAGCTTGCCGAAGCCGAGTACCGGCGCCTCAATCCGTCACCGGAAGAGTCGATCGCCAAGGTGCCGGCCGGCTACCGTGGCGCACTCAGGGAACTGGTCACCAGCGCGGTGCCACAGGCCGGCATAGGGGCCGTGCAGGCGCTGGCAGGCTCGCTGAGCGATTATCTCACCGGAGTGGACCCGGAGGCCCTCAAGCCCGACAACGTGGCCAGGAGGCTGGCTGTAGGGGCGGCAACGGGCGGTATCACGGGAGCCGCCTTCGCCCTTCCCGATGCCATGAGCCGTCCATTCCTGGCCCAACGCCAGAAAGCGGTGCAGGCGGTTCACGATGGTGACCTTCTGCAGATGGGGATCGACACCTACAAGCAGTCCCAGGCCGCCCAGACCGGCGACGGAGGCGCCAAGGCCGTCCAGGGCCTCATCGACCAGTTGGCGGCCCGTGGGCGCACGGCGGTCTGGATGCAGGCCGACGACTTCGCCAGGCACGCCGAGTCCCTGGGCACCACCCCGCAGGAGTATGCGGCCAAGCTCGGGCTGACCGATGAGTACAAGCAGGCCCAGGGACTGGCGACCAAGATGAAGGTCCCCATGGGCGCCTTCATGCAGCTGGGATCCGAGGCTGGCGAGGGCGCCAACATCACCGGCAAGGTGAGTCTGGCACCCGATGCGCCCACCCCCGAGGAGGCGGCCAAGAGCATCCAGGAGGACCCGACCAAGCTCGCCGACCTCCAGGAGCGGGCGAAGATCCTGGCGCAGACCGAACTGGCCGCGAACACCGCCCCCGTGAGCGAAGGCGGCAGCATCGCCGAGACGGTGAAGCAGCAATTCCTGGCGGCCGGCGAACCGGAGGCGCGCGCGAGCTACCTGGGCGGCATCCACCAGACCTTTTTCAGCAAGCTGGCCGCCCTGTTCAATCGGGTGCGCGGTGATGCCGGCGCCAGTCCCATGACAGCCGAGGATGTGCGCGCTGGATTCCAAACGCGCGTGGCCGCCAAGTTGCCGTCGGTCCTCGAGGAGCAGATCTCCAACGGGAACATCAATGGCCTGCTGGACCGCCTGCGCACATCCGGTCCTACCGGTCCCGTCGAGACGGAGGCCAACAGCGCGCTGAAGCGTCTCGGCATCGATCTCGCCAAGCACTCCAACAAGGACGTCCTGGCCGAGTTTGGCAAGCGTATGGGCATCCTGGGCGAGCAGACGCGCTCAGAGCAGGGCGACGCCCATGGCCTGGGAACGTCGAGCGGCCGCAAGCCGCATGGCGGCTACGACCCCGTCCAGGACAAGGCGCGCGCCGATGCCGTCGAAGCCAAGATGGGGCGTCCGGCCATCCAGGCGCACCTGGCCGAGTCTCTGGCCGAACTCCCCAAGGTGCCGCTCGTCAAAGCCAAGAACGTGCCCTACGGCATGGGCATGGATGTGGCCGAAACCAAGCGCTACATCGATCCGCAGTTCCCGCTGAAGATGAAGATGCGCGAGGGTGGCGAGATCGAGACCGTCATCCCCACGTCGCTGCATGAGATCACCGAGACGCGGCTGATGAAGAAGGGCATGTCCTACGACGACGCGCACGACGTCGCCAACGCCGTGGAGCGCGAATATCTCCGCAGCAAGGGCTACAGCGAGAAGGAGATCGACGAGTACGAGCACGATCTGAAGCCCGGCCTGCGCAAGGTGCGCGACTGGACTGGAGAGCCTCCGGCCGACCTGAACCCGGAGCCGTACCGCTCCGAAGGCGAGATGAACCTGTTGCGCGCGCCCGGCACGGGCAAGCGCATCGTCCTGCAGCAGGGCGAGCGCATCAACGCCCCGGCATCCGGACGCCTCGATGTGTTCGCCATCATGCGTGAGTGGGCGAAGGCCAACGGCGGGAAGCGCCCGGATGCCGCGGATCCGGCTTGGCACAAGATGATCATGGAGGCGGCCAAGAAGGACGCCGAGCGCGGGATCTCCCTGGGTCAGGGGGAGGGCGGTGCACCACAGGGCACCTACCACATCGATGATGACCTGACGCACGTCATCACCCTGTGGTCGGGCAAGAACGCCAGCACGGCCCTCCATGAGACGATGCACTACTTTACGGAAGTCATGGGCAAGCTGGTCGATCGCGCCGACGCGCCCCAGGAGCTCAAGGACGACTATCAGAAGCTGATGACATGGTCCGGGTTTGGTGACCGCGCCGGCATGATCAAGGCCCGAGACGAGATGATGGCCATCCATGAGGCTATTGGCGATGGAGAGGCTACGGACGGACAGAAGGCTCGTCTCAGGGAGCTGGCCGAGCCGCACGAACGCTTGGCGCGCGCCTTCGAGCGTTACGTCATGGAAGGGATCGCGCCAACCATCGGCCTGCGCCGTGCCTTCGCCCGCTTCAAGGGCTGGCTGATGAACATCTACAAGCAGGTGTCCAGCCTGAAGGTCGATGATCTGAATGACGATGTGCGTGGCGTGCTTGATCGCATGCTGGCCAGCGAGACGGAGATTCAGGCAGCCAGGGAGCGCGTATCAGACACCCCGGCGTGGACCGATCGCGCCAAGTCCGGCATGTCCGTCGAACAATGGGACGAGTACCAGAACCTCCTGCGGTCGGCTCACCAGGCGGCACGCGACGAGCTCAACGGCAAGCTAAACGACCTGGCGCTGAAGGCGGAATCTGATGCCGCCAAGGCCGACCGCGCCGACATGCGCAGCCGCATTGCTGACCAGGTCGGACAGGAGCCGGCATACCGCGCCATGTCGGCACTGCAGCACGGCGAGACGCCGGATGGCCGGGAGACGCCGCGCATCAAGCTGAAGCGCTCCGAGGTCGAGAAGTTGCTGGGCAAGGATCAACTGGCTGCGCTGCCCGGCAAGCACGACGAGGCGAGCAAGAACCGTGGCCCGTCGATCTTCTCCAACGAGGACACGACCGACGTGGAAACGGCCGCCAAGACGCTGGGCTACCAGAGCGGCGCCGAGATGCTGACCGATCTGGCCAGGGCCGAGGACCGGGATCAGAAGATCGACGGACTGACCGACACCGCGATGAAATCCAAGTACCCTGTGCCGAGCGAAGACCCTGCGCTGATGAGTCGCCTGGCCGACACCGCGCTGCACTTGCCGAACATTCGCGCACGCCTTCTGGAAATCGAGACCCGCCAAGCTGCCCAGCTCGCTGGCGTCGAGCGCCCGGACTTCCGCCTCGAGCGCAAGCAGATGACGATCGCCGCCAAGGCCATCGTGCGCGAGCAGACGGTGTCGTCGCTCAAGCCCGAGAGGTTCACGGCCGGCGAGAAGAAGGCGGCCGAGCGGTACGCCGAGGCCATGCATGACGGCCGGTACGACGATGCCTGGCAGGCGAAACGTCAGCAGCTGATGAACGCCGAACTGGCCAAGGCTGCGTTCAAGGCCCAGGATCGCGCCGAGGCTGACCGCGCCCATCTCAAACAGATCGCGACGAACGCGGCAACCCGCAAGGCCATCGGCAAGGCTGGCGGCTACGAGTGGACCGTCACCTACCCCGATGGTCGGCCACAGAAGTCCTTTTCATCACCCAAGGACGGCGGCACATCGGCCGAGAAGGACGCGCGCACCGAGGCCATGAATGCCGGCGGCACCTTCGAGCGCACGGCGCCCTATCTTGATCAGATCGATAAAATCCTGGATCTCTACAACCTGACCACCCTGGGGTCAAAAAACCTCCAGACGCTGAAAAATATCCAGGATTTTCTGTACGGCGAGATGTTCGACAGCAACGGCCACCCGACCGGCTTTGCGGCCGACATCCCGGACTCGGTGCTGGATCAGTACAAGGCAGGCAAGCGCAACTGGAAGACGCTGACAGTCGACGAGTTCCGTGACGTGCGCAACGCCGTCGACAACCTGGCCAAGATGGCACGGCTGAAGAACTCAGTCGATGCCGAGGGGAAGGCGATCGAGTTGCAGGCCAAGGCCAACGAGATCGCTACCGGCTTGGAGGCCAACTCCATCAAGCGATGGATGGGTGATCATGGGTTCATCGGGAAGCTGGCGCACTACCTTGCGGAACTTGTAGGGCCGGCACGTCTCGCCGAGCAGGCAGACGGTCACAAGCTGGGACCGATGCAGCGGACGTTCGTGCATCCGGCCGGCGAAGCCTACGCCAGCGAGATCCAGTTGTCCGAGCGACTGAACGCACCAAAGCGGGCGGCAAACGCCGAATGGGGCAAGCGCAACAGCCTCGAATTGACGCGTCAGAAGCCGCTGCCCAAGGGCATCCAGTGGGGGCGCATGGGTTCGGACAATGAACTGATCAACCCTCGGTCGACGATGAGCCTGGGCGAGAAACTCAAGCTCCTGGCGACCTACGGCCATAAGGAAGGCCGGCAGCGCGTTCAGGACATGCACGGCCTGAGCCACGAGGATGTGATCAAGATCCTCTCGAGCCTGGACGCCAAGGACATCGCCTACAGCAACAAGATGGTCGACAACCGCGAATCGCTGTGGTCCGAGATCAAGGCGCAGGACGAGAAGTACAACGGATTCGCGCGCGAGAAGGTCGAGGCGTTGCCAGTCAAACTGCCGAACGGCATCTACAAGGGCGGTTACGATCACCTCTACTACGACGGCATGCCCGAGCAGTCGCCCGAGGAGATCACCCAGGGCATCCTGAGCGGATCAGCGACGCGCGGCATGACGGTGGCCGGTGGCAAGGAGCGCGTGGCGAATCTCAAGGGGAAGGCCGTCAGCCTCAACCTGGCCGACTGGGATCGCGCGCAGTACGAGGTCGTCCACCAGCTCTCCCACCGCGATTTCCTGGTGAACAACTTCAAGCTGCTAACCAACGCCACGGTCAAGGACGCCATGGAGCGTGCGCTTGGTCGCCACGGCTACGAAGTCTTCCTGCGACAGGCGCAGGGCATGGCCGTGGGCAACCGCCGATCGGTCGGCTTCCTCGCCAAGTTTGTGAATACCATCACCAGCAACGCCAACTTCGCCGCCTGGGGATTCAATCCGGTGTTCGCCGCGGCCCACGCATCACAGTCCGTCCAAGTGGCCAGTGAGGTCGGTGGCCTGCACGCCATCGCATCGGCGATCGAGTACGGTCTGAATGTCCGTGGCGTCACCCGTCGCATGTACGACCTCATGCCCGAGCTCGAAGCGCAGTCCAAGGCCCAGGAGCACATCACCGACAACATCCCGCTCTACACCGATGCCAAGGATAAGATGCAGCAGGCGGGCATGTGGATGGTCCACAAGCTCTTCTGGCAATCGCAGTCCGTGATCGCCGCCAATGCCGCGTTCAAGAAGCACATGGCCTTGACCAGCAACCCCAAGGAATCGGCCGCCTATGCCATGCAGGTCGTCAACCGCATTGCCGGTTCCAATGCCGACAAGGACATCCCGGAGTTGAAGCGCAACCCGGCGTTCAAGGCCCTGCTCAACCGCATGACCTTCGACATCGCCAACTACAACAACGTGGCCGGATCGTTCCACCAGGTGCGCTACGGCATCGAGAAGGGCGACGCCGGACAGGCGCTCAAGGGCGTGGTCCGCATCCTAGCCAGCACGATGGGGCAGGGCATCGTCTGGAACTTCATCTACGACACCATGAAGCACAAGAGCCTCGACGATCAGTTGAAGTCCTGGGAGACACCGGGTGGCGCAGCAGAGAACCTGCTGACCGCCGGCGCGGCATCCTTCGTGCACACCGTTCCGCTGCTCCGTGACCTCATGGCGCCGCTCTTCGATGGCCATCAGCCCGCCAGCGTGACCGGCATGGGGTGGATGCACAACATCCAGGGCGCCGTCAACTACGCGGCGAATGCCAAGCACAAGACGGTCGACAAAGATGTCCACGCCGCATTAGGGGCCACCGGCCCGCTGCTGGGCGTACCGGCCACTCAACTCGGGAACATCTGGGATGGCTGGCGCTACAACCAGACCCATGAAGCGGACGCGCTGAACAAGCTCTGGAACCTCGCCGTCGGACCACCGAAGGCGAAGAAGTGATGCAAAACGCATCATCCGTGATAAGAAAATCAACATAGCAAGGGCAATATGACCGTAGCCGCAGTCGCACAGCCGGTCTCGTACGTCGCCTCGGGCAGCCAGGCGACCTTCACCATCCCCTGGCGTTTCCTCAACGCCGTCGACATCCTGGTCTACATTCAGGTCCCAGGCGCCAGCCCGGTCCTCCAGTCGTCGAGCACCTACACCCTTGCCGGTCTGGCCAATCCCGGGGGCGGTACCGTCACCTTCAACGGCGGCAATATCACCGCCGGCTACAACGTCATCCTGTTCCGCAATCCCAACCCGGTCCAGGACACCGATCTCCAGAACCAGGGCAGCTATGATCCGACGAGCGTCGAGCAGCAGTTCGATCTCGACACGATGAGCATCCAGGCGCTGGCCACGCAGATTGCACAGAGTATCCGGATCCCGATCAATGAGGGAACGACGACCTTACTCCCGTCGGCATCCCAGCGCGCCAATCTCTTCCAGGCCTACGATTCGGCTGGTAACGCCATCGTCACCCCTGGACCAACGAGTGGCGTACCGATCTCGACAGCGATGCAGCCAGTTGTACAGGCGACGTCACTTACCGCAGCCGCAGCGATCTTTGGCGTCGAGCAGCAAGTCCTCAATGTCGCCTCGTTGCGTCTTGCCACTCAGCCGACGCTCGCAGGAATCCTCATTGCGACCGCTGGATATGCCGCTGCCGCCGACGGTGGACAGTCGGTGTATGTCTGGAATTCGGCAGACACCAGGGTCGACAATGGCGGTTCCATCATCCAGGTTGCAGGAGTCGTTACTGGCCGATTCAATCTCCTGGCGGTCAACCAACTGGTCAATGTGAAGCAGTTTGGCGCGACGGGCAACGGAATCACCGATGATACGGCGGCCATCCAGGCAGCGATCACCTGGGCGAATGCCATTACGGTATCGACGCTGTATACCGCCATTTATGATGGCAATTATCCCGAGGTGATATTCCCGCAGGGGCTCTACAAGGTTTCCTCGACGATCAATTACTATTCGTATCTGATGATCCGCGGCAATCGCGCGCAAATCATCCCCTCGATGGGGGGATATGTCTTCGCGCCGAGCTCTCCTGGTCCGGGATATCGCCTGCTCATCGACGGCATCTCCTTCATCGGCGGCTCGGCGATCCAGCTCAATAACAACAATGTCAACTCCGGTCAGTTGACGATCCGCAATTGCATCTTCCTCAATTGCGCCACGGCCATCGACAATACCTGCCAGTCATCGATCGTCACCATCACCGGATGCATATTCTATAATTGCTTCGTGGTGCTGAACAACAATGCCTGTGACTACTGCGTGCTGGATAATTGCTGGATCAGCAGCGGAACCCCCACGGCAAACCAGCAGGCATCGATCAACAACTATGGTCGCCTGGTGATGCGAGGGATCCTCCTCGTCCCGAGCGCGCGCGGAATCTACACCGAAACGGCGTGGATCAATAATTATTACAGTTCGACCGTCTATGTGAATGGAGGCCGCACTGGCGCTGTGCTTATCGATGCGTGCCGATTTGGCGGCGAGACGGGCAGCATGACCGCTGTCAATAATTTCGCGACGACACAGACGGGGTATCCGATCTCAAGCCCGACTGAGGTCATCATTCTGAACAGCGACTGTTTCAGCCTCGACGGCGGAACGTCATCGTCGTGCATCATCCGCCTCTTCCATATTCCTAATCTGTGCCGGATGAAGAACAATGTCGGTCTGGTCGATACCTGGCCGATTCAATGGGGATCGACGGCGGTTCCGGCCACTGAAGTCGCAGCATCCGCGCTCTATGCCACGCTGGATCTCGATAATCAGATTCAGCCGGGTGTCATCAATGGCGCAGAATATTGGGCGAATGCGTATCCGTATCAGCTCAATGGCCTGATTGGAACGAGCAAGGTCTATCAGACGGCAGACTTTACGCATACGATCAACGTCAGCCAGAATGGCTGGACATTCACCTCTACTTATGGTGGCGGCCTATGCATTTATAACCTGCCGGTGGCGCAGCCAGGCATCAAGCTGCGGTTTCGTCGCCAGGTTGCGTTTACACTGCGGATGCAACCGCAGGCGGCTGATAAAATATTCGGGTGCTCGAACGTGAATATGCCGCTGGACATCACGACCATCAACATCGGCGTGGAGCTGAGCTGCACCGTTGCTGGTGTATGGGACGTCATGACGATCAATTCCGCCTACTCAACTGGTCTCACCTTCAACTAGTCGTCGCCACGCTGATCATGGAGCCACTCATGGATCCCGCAACGCTTGCAAGCATCACCGCAGAAGTCTGGAAGGTCGGCGGCATCGTCGCCACCCTCCTTGTGCTCCTGGTGGTGGTGGTCTTCATCTTCGGACGATTTCTATTCAACCTGGTCAAGTCGTTGAGCCATCGGCTCGACACCGTTCAGGCCGAGAAGACTGACATCCTCACTAGCCACATTGCCAAGGGCAATGATGTGATGTCGGTTCTCACCGCAGAAACGCGCGAGCAGACTGGCCTGTTTCGCCAATTGCTCGGAGCCCTGAAAGAGCGCAAGTGCCTGGTCGACGACACACCCCGGAAGACCCCACTCCCCGGTTATCACCCTCCCCACTAGGAGACCACCGTGATCAAGATCGCCCTCATCGCCTGCCTGCTCATCTCACTCGCCAGCTGCGTGCCGGCAACACGGGATCAGGATGTGGCCAACAGCGCGCAGACCGCGCTCAACTACGCGGCCACCCTGCCGCCTAGCCCAGCCGTGACGCAGATCATGCTCCAGTGTGTGTCCATAGGCCACGCCATGGGTCACGATCTGGTGCCACCTGTTCTCCCCACTACCAACCCCACAGCGCCGGCCAAGGCCGGGAAAGCCACGCCATGAGCGACCTCCCAGTCCCGTCCGTCCAGGACATCCTGAACGACCCGGCCAAGGCAGCGGCCGAGTCGCAGGCCATCGCCGAGCAGACCTCGAAGGATGGCGATCCCACCACCGCCGATCAGGTCCTGGCCGAGGTCGAGAAAGACGCCGCGGTCGCCCTGCCGATCGCCGGCGCCATCGCCAGCGCAGCCGATCCAGCTCTGGCGCCCGCCATCGGTGCAGGGGTAGAGCTCGCCGAGCAGGGCATCAAGGCTGCCCAGGCCGCCCAGACCTCAGCAACTCCCAGCGCGACCGGGCAGGCCATCGCCATCGGGGTGGTCGCCGGTCTCGCCAAGACCTTCGCGCCGACCATCCAGACCGCCCTGACCGGGACGCTGGGTGCGGCTGGCGCGGCCGACGCGGTGGCTGCCATCCAGGTCGGCGCCACCGACATGGCGGCATCGCATGCCGAGGCAACCGCCGCCCTGCCGCCGGATCAGCAGGCGCTGGTCACCGCCAGCGTGGCCGCCGCCAGCCACCTGGTCGCGGCCACCACCAGGGCCAGCAGTTCCGACCAGACGGCTGCAGCGGTCGCCCACGGGACGGCAACCGCGGCCGCAGCCACGCCCCCAGCCGCTCCGGTGAGCCCGTGAAGGCGCTGCCCTTCTCCCAGATCGTGACCGTCCTGGGAATCGCCCAGGTGGTCGCCAGCCAGGTCCAGGCGGCCTGCGGCCAGGACTCCCACTGGGGCGCTATCGCGGCCATCGCGATCGTCGTCTGCGGCAAGGCCGGGCACATCATCGCCACGATGTACCCACCCCCCTCCCCACCCGCTGCCCCAGGAGCCACGAAGACGTGACTGCATGGCCAAGTCTTGCCGGATGCGTCCTCTTCTCCCAGATCGCCTACCTGGAAGACGGGGACGCCACGGACCGCCTGGGGAGGCTGGGATTCACGGGGGTCCAGTGCTTCGATTCCATCGAGACCGACACCCGCTGCTTCATCGCCCGCGGTGACCAGTTCGACCTCGCCGGATTCAAGGGGACCTCAAGCATCCGGGACATGCTAATTGATGCCCAGATCATCCAGACCGAATGGTACGACTCGCGGGTCCACAGTGGCTTCCTGAGCGCCTACGGGAGCGTCAGGGACAGGATCGTCGTCAACGAAGGCGACAAGCCCATCCTGGTCGTCGGCCACAGCCTGGGGGGGGGCCTGGCCACCCTCTATGCCTCCGACATGGTCCACCAGGGTTACGGGCGCCAGGTGTCCTGCGTGACCTTCGGCAGCCCACGGGTCGGTGACGACGCCTTCGTGGCCCAGTACAACAAAATGGCCATTGAGACCACCCGCGTCGTCCATCACTACGACATCGTCCCGCGCGTCCCGAACATCAACTACCACCACGTCGACGGCCTGCTGCACCTCCTGGATGATGGCACGGCCACCAGCGATGCCCGCAACTGGTTCCGCAACCTGTTCGGCTTCAATCGCATGATGCGCGAAGAGGCACGGTACCTCCTCGCCGATGTCGACGGTCAGGCGCTCCAAGATCACAAGCTCGCCAACTATGCCTCATCTGTCAGCCTTTACCTACAGAAGGAACTCCACAATGTTGCGTAACCTCTCGATCCTCCTCCTAGCTCTCCTGACATCGCTGGCGCCGGCCGCCACGGTCAGCACCAGCTTCACCAGCGCGACCACCAGCGTCGCGGTACCGCTGACCGGGGGGCAGAACCCGGCGATGACCGGGACCTACTCGATCACCGGCACCTTCTCGGCGACCCTGGTATTCCAGTTCAGCACGGACAACGTGAACTGGACGAACATCGGGACCTACACCACCACGCAGACCGCGCTGACCTTCGTGGTGCCAGGACTCTATCGATGGAACTGCACTGCATACACCAGCGGCACGGCGGTGGCGGTGATCTACACCACGCCGCACATCTACCAGCAGCAGATCAACAACCAGGGCGCGGTGATATTCCAGGTCGATGATACCGGAGTGACGGCAGTCGGTGCGACCCCGGCGATTATCCCGCCCGGCACCCAAGAGGCGGCCTTCTACCAGGGCAGCATCAATAACTACTTCGAGCTTCAGCTTCAGAACCTGAGCTCCGGTAGCTCGGCGAGCACCGATTTCACGGCGACCGCAAACGACGGCACCGCCTCCACTCATTACGTCGACTTCGGCATCAACGGATCAGCCGGCGGCATTGCACCGTTTACCGTGGCGCATGGTGGCTACCTCTACTCGTCCGACAACCTGTTGGATGTGGGCGCAGTCGGTGCAACCGGGACCGTGAACATCGACGTAGGCGCCACGCCGACCGCCGTGCTGAACGTGGACTATGCCAACGGAGTGTCGATCAACGATGTGACCACACCATCAAAGCAGATTCGGTTCCTGCCCAGTGGTGCCACGGCTTCGACGATCCTGACGCTATCCGAGGCTCAGACGACAAGCCAGACGCTCAGCTTCCCCAACATCACTGGCGCCGATACGGTGGGTACGCTTGGCTTGGCACAGACCGTCAGCGGTGCCAAGACCTTCAGCGCCATCACGACCGTCAGCAACACCACTGCCAGCACCACGACTGGGACTGGCGCATTGGTTGTGATCGGGGGCGCCGGCATTGGCGGCGCGATCACCGGCGGCAGCACAGTCACCGGAACGCAGCTCATCAGCAACGTGGCAACTGGCACTTCACCCCTGTCGGTGACCAGCACCACCAACGTCGCTAACCTAAATGCTTCAAGCCTCGGTGGGGCGACATTCGCCTCTCCTGGCTCTATTGGTGGAACGGCAGCCGGGAGCGGTGCGTTCACCACACTTACGTCAAGCGGTCAAGGTACATCTTATACTGCAACCGCTGTAACAGCAGGGAGTGCCGCATTCGATGCTCAGAATGGCGACAACAGCACCTATTCCGGTGTCGTCTCGCAGATGAAAATGGAGTTTGGACAAGCCGGCAAGGGCTTTGCCCATTGGCTTCAGTCAGGACATAGTGGATCGGTGGGATCTGGAAATGGCATCCGGCTTTATCTGAACACCGGCGCATCAGCGGGCACCTCTACTCAGCCAGGAACCGGAAATGCCCTGATCTTCGAGGTAAACGATTATGGCGTGAATATCACACCGCAGACTCAGACCGCAAACGGACAGGCCCTCCTCAATGTCACTGGCACCTGGAATAATGGTGCGCAGGTCTTTGTCGGGCAAAAGGTCAATATCACCAACACGGCCAGTGGTGCGGGATCGTATCTGCTTGATCTCCAAACCGCTAGCGTATCCAAGTTTCACGTAGATCCCACTGGCATCATAACCGCCCCTGGAGCAAATCCTGCTGCGAATACTTTTGGCGGTCCAATTCTTTATGGCCGCAACAACGCTGCTGCGGACACGGTCGGTGCCGTCGGCGAGACGATCACCGGCGCATTCTCCGCAGTTGCAGCCGGACTGACCACGGCCACTGGCAACGTCGGAAGCGTCTCGCTCACGGCAGGCAAGTGGCTTGTCAGCGGCAAGGTCATCATTCATGGTGGCGCTACCGGACTGACCGCCGGCAGCACGATGCAGGCATCCTGCCCGGTCGGCACGGCAGCGACCGGAACCAGCGGCACCACGATGGTGCAACAGTCGGCGCTGTCGCTGCTCGCCAACGGTCTTTTCGTGATGACCATCGATCCCCAGGTGGTCAACATCAGCGCCACGACCAGCGAGTTCTTGACATGCAATCTGACGTATGCGGCGGGAAGTCCGGTTATAGATGGCAGCATAACAGCTGTCCGTCTGCCCTAGTTCCGCTCGGCGTTCTTCTTGGCGATCTCGAACGTGTCGAGATCGGTGGGCATGATGATCTTCTTGTTCATCGGCTCGATGACTGGTGAACCATCCGGCGCCCACAGCACCTTGTAGTGGATGCTCCTTCCTGTCTCGCAGCAGTCTCTGAACATATTGTCGATTTGAGTGCCCAACCTCGGCCCGTACTTCACGATCGCTTCCTGGGTCACCACGGACAGCGATCCCTTGGGCGCGGGATACCTGGTGTGCAAGATCCCCATGCAGATGTTGCCGATGTGCATCTTGCGCGAATGCTCATCAGGGAAGTCCTTGGGGTGCATGTGCCAGTCGTGGTCCATGTCTACGGGCATGGTGATTTCCTTTCGTACTTTTGTTTCGGAAGACAGAGAGCGATATGTAGATCCATGCCGGTCTTCAGCCGCGCGCGCAAGGTGGTCCGACCCATGCCGAACTCATCGGCCCACTCTGATTCGCACTTGGTTTCACCGAACGCAGTCAGGATGACGTTGTTCCTCTTGTTCCGGTTGCTCATCGGCATTGGGATCCATCGACAATTCCCGGGCTCATAATTGCCATTGCTGTCCTCGCGGTCGATCCAATGTCCTGGGCTCGGCCGTGGTCCAACAGACAAAAGGAAGCTGGCGAACGAATCAATCCACTCCTGGCACATGCGAATGCCACGACCACCGTAATCGGAGAAGGCCAAATCGGTGGGATCGGCGCATCTCTTCCTCGCCGCCCACCACGCCTTGTACTCTGGAGTCCCAGCAGTCCCGCTCTGGTCGACGTAGACCGATCCGTCGTTCTTCCGCGGCTTCCTATCTCTCTTGATAGATCGGCGTACGACTGCCTGGATCTGTTCTATGGTATGTCTCATTCCCCACCATGGACCAGGAAGTTGTCTGGCTCAAAGTCCTGCTCCATCGGCGCCTCGATGCGCTTCCTCGCCAGCCGCTCCTGCCACTCGGCGAACATGCGATCTTTCTGGATCTGCATCGCCTGCTCCAGCCATTGCGGGAAGTCGGAGACCCTGACATTTTCAGGTATGTGGAAAAGCTGGCGGATGGCCATGAATACGCCATTGGTCTCCTGGACGTGCTTGATCCGGGACAGCGTGCTGCGCCTGAGCGGATCGCTCTCGACGTGGCGGGTCTCGGCCGCGTCGAGCTGGCCCCACAGCGCGGTGAGGCTGTTGATCAGAGCGATGGCCTCGGCTTCGAGATGTGAGGTTGCTGACGGTAAACTGCCCATTAGTTCGACTCCCTACGTTTTTTGGTAACGTTATGGCGTGATTCGCTTATGTGTCCCTCGCGAAGTCGATGAACATAATACCGCGATCACTGAACGCGAAGTGCTGGCAACCTGGCGACATTCCGACGTTGACACGATCGCGCCACATCAGGCCCTTGGGTGTGCGGACCTGTCCTTCGTCGTGGTGAGCGTAGACGAGCATGGGGACATTCAGGCTGGCCTCGACCATGGCCGACACGAGCCAGCGAAAGCGTTCACTTGGTTGATCAGTGACCTTGGTATCGACTGGGTATTCAATGATAAAGTCAGGCATGTCTACAGCCTCCCCTCGCTCACCCTGGCGCTTAGCGCGTTGAGTTCCGCGACCACCACCTGTCGCTCCTTCAGGTGATCCAGGGAAATCAGACGCGGCTCCTTGAGCCTAGCGATCTCCTTCTTGTAATCCGCTTCGATACTCTGGGTTAGCTCCATCTGCTTCTGCAATGCGGCCTTGGTCTCGCGATGGGTGAAGACCTCCTGATTGAATCGACGGCAAAGCTCGGCGATCCTGTGGTCATTCTCGTCGAGACGATCCTTGATGGCATCAGTGTATCGCTGTGCGGCCTTGACGCCGCAGCGGTGGCCGAGCAGTTCCAGTTCGGCCAGGTCCTGCTTGCTAACTCTCACGAAGTCTTCGCCCTTGTTCAGGATCTTCGAGATTTCCTCGTCTCGTGCTTTCACCATCTCCCGGAGCTGGACGATCTCCAGGGCGTCCCATTCGGCAGCGGTCGCACCGACATGATCGCCAGTTAGCAGGCGAACACCGGCATCAACCTTGCCGCGAGAAAGATGCGGGCAAAGACCACCGACAACGCGCTTGCCGCACATGCCGCAGAAATAGCCGGGCTCTTCGTCGTGCTGATACTTGATCTGCTCGGCCAACTGCTTGACGTCCGACATGGTCGCATCGTGGTAAGGATCTGGGCCAGAGACGCGACGATCAAGTAGGAACTGATGGATGCGGTTCAGGCCGTCGAGGGGGATGGGGCGGATGGTCATGGCTTGGTTCCAAGTTGCACGATGTAGACGGGGACGCCCATGAATTGCCTGAGAAGCGCATCGCCGAAGTACTGATCGTTCCGCTCCGCTTCTACCTCAAGCGACTCCAGTGTCTCCTCATCGATGAAGAACTTCGGATTACTGTCGATCCTGCTGTTCCAGTGGATCCGGTACATCGAATCGATCATGGCGCAGAGAACCGGGTTCGACGCGTCGGACCTCGGTTCTGCAGTGAAGGTGTTGTGGTCGGTGATGAGGCAGAGCATGCCCGAACCAATACCGGGACGTTTCTACTTGTCAACGATGTACCGGGACAGTAGCGTGCCGCCATGAACACCACCAATAAATCAATGACCCTGGCCGAGTTCTCCCGTCGTGGCAACGAGGCCAGGTGGAAAGGCAAGACCGATGAAGAGAAGCGAAAGGCCGTGTCGAATGCCGTGAAGGCGCGCAAAGCAGCGGCAAAAGCAAGGCGCGAAGCGAAAGCTGCGGAAAGTCGTTGACGTACCGGGACGGTCGCATAAGGTCCTGCCATGCGCCACACCCTCACCGACTACGAGCCGAAGATCACCGCCTCAACCAAGCCGATCCTCCCCGCACGTCCGACCATTCGTGCGCAGCGTCAGGCGGCGGGTGAGTTCGAGAAGAAGCGGAAGGCATATGCAACCCGTTGACCCCTGGCTCTACGTTGCCATCGCCCTCCTCGCCATCTTCCTCGTGCTGGCTGCTCTCGATCTCGTCCTATTCATTTCTCCTGACGCGCTCAATCATCTCACCCTGTTCTAGGAGACGCCATGTTCCGCCGACTAATCGCCTGGCTGCTTGAGCCGCTCTCCCGATGATCGCCCTACCGGCCATCGTCGCCACCCTGACACTCGTTGGAGGACCAGATGTACCTGATGCGATCATTGCCGCTGTCGCGATGCACGAGACCGGCTCAGTCTGGCGCGGGCACCTGGCATCTGGTACGCCTCAGTGGCTGGGGCCGGATATGTCCGCGTGGCAAATTTCGCGAGCGCTACTACATGATCTCCACGCGGATCCGTGGCAAGCGGGTCATGATCCCGTCTATGCGGAGAGTATCGTCCGCCGTTGGCTTGCACATCTATACGCGATCACGCGGAACTGGCGCAGCGCTTTGGGCGCCTATCATTCGGGGCTACGGCATGATCACTCAGCAGCGGCTCGGCGCTATGCTCAAGACTGTTTGAACCTCGCCCAGATCTATGTCCCCTGACTTTGAAACCTGGGCATTCGCTCAACTGGAACGCACCAATGCGCCGACGCCTCAATATCCCCGCGACCATCGCCAAGATGCTCCCCGATCGCAAGCCGACGGGACTCGCGCGCAAGATGCTCCGATCGGCAGCCAAGGGCAATTTCAAGAATCAGCGGACGCGCGAGAACTTGATCAAGGTCAGGACAGAGATCTGTCAGGCGATCGTCGCGACATCGACCAATCCTCAGCAGAGAGAAGCCGCACAGGCATATCTCGATTCACTCAATAAATAGACCTAGCCTTTGCAAAAGGCTAGGTCCCCACCACAGCGAGCACACGCCATGGACGCACAGAATCTAATCCCTCCAATCCCAACGTCAACGCAGCTGGCAGAAAAGCTTGAAGATCTGCTAGCCGAGTTGATGGCGCGCAATCCGACCGACATGCGCGGCACGCTCGTCAGTGATGATGCGCGCGCGATCCGGCGCGTCGAAGCCCTGAACAACTATCTGCTTGCCCTGCGGCTCACCGTCGTGACGGGTGATCGCAATGCGATGTTCGACCGCATCAGCGCGGGCATCGCTGAGTGCCGCGTCATCACCAACCCCACCGGAACCAAGAGCACCCCATGAACACTCCGCAAAGCCCCATGCTTCCCACCGTCCACCGCACCAACGAGACCGCCGCATCAGCTGCTGCCTCGCAGACCAAGGCCCTGGTCGAGGCGCGCTACACCGTCGCCATCAGCCGTCCGCGCGACATGGACCGCGCCCGCGAGCTCCTCCTGAAGGAGTGCCGTCGTCCGTCCTTCGCCGAGGTCGCCCGCTACAACAAGCCGATCGGTAAGGGCGTGGTCGGCCCTTCGATCCGCTTCGCCGAGGCCGCCGTCCGCTGCATGGGCAACATCGTCATCGATGAGACCACCACCTACGACGACGACGAGAAGCGCATCATCCAGGTCAGCGTGACCGATCTCGAGGCGAACGTGCCCTATACCACCAGCGTCACCATCGACAAGACGGTGGAGCGCAGGAACGCCAAGCAGGGAGACGAGGTCATCCGCGAGCGCTTCAACAGCAAGGGCGACCGCGTGTTCATCCTGCGCGCCACCGAGGACGATCTGCTCAACAAGAAGAACGCGCTGCTCTCCAAGGCGATCCGCACCCTGGCCCTGCGCCTGGTCCCCGGCGACCTCATCGACGAGTGCATGGACGTGGTCGTCGAGACGCAGAAGAAGCGCGACGCGGCCGATCCCGATGCCGCTCGCAAGAAGCTGCTCGACGCCTTCGCCGCGCTGAACGTCAGCGTCGTCGACCTCAAGAAGTACATCGGCGCCGATCTCGACAAGCTCAGCCCGGCCGACCTGGTCGAGTTGCGCGCTCTGCATGCGGCCATCAAGGACGGCGAGACCACCTGGCGCTCAGCGATGGATGCCAAGCATCCCGACGCCAACCCGGCTGCCCGCTTCACCAAGGACCAGGCGACCGGCGACGGCAAGCAGCAGACCATCCCCGCCGCCGTCACCGTCGAGATGTGCGTCGCCCTGGCCAAGACCATGAAGGACGAGGATGTCATGGCGGTCATGGAGACGTTCCAGGTCCACACGATCGCCAGCGTCAAGCCGGCTGATCTGACCGCCTTCCACGGAATGCTGGTGTCGGTGAAGGAAGGGAAGCAGTCATGAGAATCGTCGCCCTACACGTCGAGAACGTGAAGCGCCTAAAGGCCGTGGACATAACCCCCGATGGCAACATGGTCGTCGTGGGTGGTCGCAATGCCCAGGGGAAGAGCAGCCTGCTCGACTCCATCACCATGGCCCTGGGTGGCCAATCCGTCTTCTGCGACCGCCCCCTGCGCGAAGGCGCCGAGTCGGGCGAGATCATCGTCGATCTCGGCGATCTCGTGGTGAAGCGCACCTTCGCCAAGGACGGTGGGACCGCCCTGGTGGTCAAGGGCAAGGACGGCAACAAGCACAAGTCGCCCCAGACCCTGCTCGATAACCTCGTGGGACGCATCACCTTCGACCCGATGGCGTTCAGCCGGATGGATCCGAAGAAGCAACTGGAGACGCTCACCACCCTGGTGGGGCTCGACTTCAGGGCCCTGGACGCCAAGCGGCTGACGCTGGCCGACGATCGCACCCAGGTCGGGCGCGACGGACAGGCCAGGAAGGCGCAGCGGGACGCCATGCCGCATCATCCCGATGTGCCTGCCGAAGAGGTCAGCGCGAACGAGATCATCGCCCAGGTCGAAGAGGCGCGGCAGCACAACGCCAAGCGGCTGGAGATGCAGCGCCAGGCCGACGCCGCCAGTCAGCAGGCGATTGACCTGCGTGGCCACGTCCAGGCGATCAAGGAGGGTCGCCGGCTGACACCCGAGATCGTGCGATACACCAGGACCATCGCCGAGGCGCAGTCCCGTCAGCAATCGCTGCGGGAGGAAGTCGAGCGCCTCGAGAAGCGTCTGGCCGAGATCCGTCCCATGCTCTCCCCGCTGGCCACCGAGATCGACACGATGATGGAGAACGTCAAGACGGCCACGGAACTGCTGGTCACCCAGGAGAACGAGAAGGCGCTTGCTGCCGCCAAGGAGTCCGAGGCGCTCACCGATCAGGTCAACGGAATCAGCGAGAAGCCTGTCGCCGAGCTGCTCGAACGGATCAGCAAGGTGGACATCATCAATCGGAAGGTGCGCGAGAACCTCGCCCAGAAGGAGCAGAACGCCTACGTCGAGAAGTGCATGGAACGGTGGCAGGAGCTGACGGCGGCGATCAACGTCATCGATCAGCAGAAGAAGGACGCCATGGCCAAGGTGGCGTTCCCGGTCGAAGGCCTGTCCTTCAACGACACCGGGGTGCTCTTCAAGGGCGTGCCGTTCAGCCAGGCGAGCTCCGCTGAGCAACTCCGCGTCAGCGTGGCCATGGGCCTGGCGCTCAACCCGAAGCTGCGGGTCGTCCTGATCCGCGATGGTAGCCTGCTCGACGACGAGAACATGGCCCTGATCGCCAAGATGGCTGCTGAGAAGGACAGCCAGGTCTGGGTGGAGCGGGTCGGGAACGGCGAAGAGGTCAGCGTCCTGATTGAGGACGGCAGCGTGGTGGCAGACGACCAGGCGGTGGCACCATGAGCGACTCTCTCCTGATCTTCGGGGAAGCCAACGAGGCCTACCACGACAACGCCTGCGCCTCGTCGTCCAAGCTCAAGTCGCTGAACGAGAAGGGCGCTCTCTACTACCGCAAGAGGTACATCACCAAGGAGATACCGAAGGAAGAGCAGACCGACGCCCTGCGCCTTGGGTGCGCCATCGACACCCTGGTGACCGTCTCGGTCGAGCAGTTCGACGCCGAGTACGTCATCAAGCCCGAGGGGATGTCCTTCGCCACCACCGTGGGCAAGGACTGGAAGAAAGCCCACTGCCAGGGCAAGGGCGTCATCTCCTGGGACGAGTGGCAGATGATGCAGCGGCTGCACGCGGCCATCCTGGCGCATCCGCTCTATCCGGTCCTGATCCATCCGCGCATCAAGTCCCAGGTCACGGTGCGCAAGCCGACGACCAAGTACGGCACGGGGTTGCAGTCCCGTCCTGATTGGCTCTCGCTCGAACCCTGCGCCCTGTCCGAGGGTAGGAAGTACAGCGTCAACCTCAAAACCACCGCCGACTGGTCGGACTGGTTCAATGAGAGCGATCCGGGTGGCCCGCAGGAAGGCAAGCCGATCTACAACTACGGCTACCACCGCCAGGCTGCTCTCGACGGCTGGGTGCTCTTCCAGTCGCCCGATGTCGGCGAGACGGCGCACTTCCTGATGGTGGCCGAGAAGGAAGAGCCGTTCCGGGTCGGCATCGTGCAGATGTCCGAGACGTACCTGGAAGCCGGGTGGCATGAAACCGAGTTCGATCTTCTGCGGCTCCAGGAGTGCATCGAGAAGAACGAGTGGCCCAATGGGCCGGCTGATATCGTGCCGATCAATCCGCCCAAGTGGCTGACTGATCGGGCGATGCGGAAGGCGGCGTCGTGAGCGAGACCAACTGCGACTCCTGCGACTGCCGTCTGCTCCAGCCGTGGGGCTTCCACGGCCTGGAGCTGTGCGGCCCATGCTGCACCGGCGAGTCTGACACCGTCGACACGCTGACCTACGACTGTGTCAACCGCTGCAAGGTGAAGGGCACCGATAGCACGGAGCGCGAGATCGATCGTGGCGATCCGGTGTGCTGCCCATTCTGCAAAGGACCTGTCACGCTCACGGGGAAGGCGGTACGGCCGGAATGACCGACCACAGCCCACTTCCCTGGACCGCCGAAGGCAGCGCTCTCCAGAGCCGCGGTGTCACCCTGGCGATCTTCCATCGGCGCGGCACGTTTCAGCCGACATCGACCGACGAAGCCAATGCGCAGCTGGTGCTCAGGGCCCTCGCCATGTCGCCCACCGTGCAGGCATTGACCGCCCATCGCGATGCCCTGCTGGCGGCGCTGCGGGATCTTGCCGATACGAATAATGATTTTAGCGAGGCGCTGGTACGTGCCCGCCTCGCCATCGCCCGCGCCACAACGGAGAAGCCATGACCGATCCCATCTGCGATACGCACGCATTCGCCAGGGCGATCCTGTGCGACTTCCCCGACCTCGGCAACCTGGATGGAGGCGACATCCAAGAGCTTGCCGAAAAGCACGGGCTACTGGTCAAGGAGCGGCGGCATTCCTGGTGCTCCGACGAGTGCTGCGGGTGCCGGGAGTATCATGACGACGGGGATCTTAAGCACGGGTTCGATTGCTTTCATGTGCATCCGCTGTTGGGCGGGAAGGGTTGTGGACCATGAAGCTCGACGAATTGGCCGGGCTCGCGGAGAAGGCGACGGCAGGACCGTGGCGCCTCGCCGTCGATGAACGGCAGTACACCCCGGAATATATCGCCAAGCATCCCGATAGCCGCCCTCCGCGTGCCATCTATGGCGTCGTCACGCAATGGATTCACGGACAACTAAAGGGGCCGGTGAGCATCACCTACACATCCATTCCCATGCCGGGTATCTACGCCGACAGCTCGCCGCGCGGATCCATGGACGAGAAGGACGCCGTTTACATCGCCGCATGCGACCCTGGCACCATCCTCAAGCTGCTGGCCGTGGTCAAGGCGGCGAAGGACTTCTCACCCATGCCAGGAATGATCGTTTACCACAATCAACCTGCGATGATCGATGCCCTCGCTGCCCTGGACACCCCATGACCCCCCTGCGCCGCCTCCTCCGCCTCCTCGCCTGCGCATGCACCGGCCATCGGCTGACGGTGGTGCGATGAAATATCCAACGCGAATCTGCGCCAGCCAATATATGGTCAGGCTCTACTGGCAGACATTCCAGCGTGGATGCCAATTCTGGACCAGCATTGATGGCAGCCCATGCGAGATCGCCATTGCCAGGCAGCCTAACTTTTTCAATCTCCTGGTCGATAAGTTCGGCGCCCAGTTCCCGATGCTCAATGTCCTAAAGATTGAGCCTAAATGGGTCGAGCGCGAATGGGGCGACCGGGAGTACTTCGATGACCCGTGTCCGTATGCCAGCCGCCGAGGCAAGGTCTGGCGCATATGCGACGAGCCGACGCCGTTCCCGGTCTATGTCGTTGATCCATACAACCTCACTGGAATCGATGGGGTAAAGCCATGAAACTCCCGCGATTCACCAACCCGGACGGATCGACCTTCACCGTCCGCCCCATCCCCACCAAGCCGCGCCGCAAGGCCAAGGTCAAGCGGAAGGGGAAGGCGCGGGGGATGGTCACTCGCTGGGCATTCTCGTCCATGACCGGGTATGGCGTATGGTACATGCGAGCCTTTGGCACCCGTGCAGAGGCGCGAGAATACCACGTGAAGTCAGAGGGTCCGATTGTCCGCATACAGGTTCCGCTCCCGGCCCCGGCGGGGAAGGGCGGTGGGACGTGAGCCATACGCCAGGACCATTCACATCTGATGGAACGCTGGTTACCAAGGAAGGGCGATTTATCGCTAATTGCCACTCCTCTATCGGGTCTACTCCACAACCAGAAGATGCGGCAAATGCCGTCCTTCTCGCCGCTGCGCCCGACCTGCTGGCGGCACTGCGGGAGCTTGCCGATACGAATAATGATTTTAGCGAGGCGCTGGTACGTGCCCGCCTCGCCATCGCCAGAGCTACTACAGGAGAGAAGTCGTGACCCATCTCATGTGCATACAAAACCTCCGTGAGTCTGCGGAATATTTCGATCCCCGCATTGTGACCGCCGTCCTTTCCGTGAATCGAAATGGCATGGAGCATACCGCCATTCATCTGTCCGGCGGCATAGTTGTGCTGACGAAAGAGGATCCGGCGGACATCCATTGTCGGATCCAGGCAATCATCACGGCCATGGAGCTACCATAACCATAT
>Ga0302154_10000341_pt1 | contig 45839 bp, 43 predicted proteins | sample I_Bog_N2_3_FD_193507 | JGI IMG/M metagenome (GOLD analysis project Ga0302154, IMG submission 193507) | Peat permafrost microbial communities from Stordalen Mire near Abisko, Sweden - I_Bog_N2_3 | ecosystem: Environmental > Terrestrial > Soil > Wetlands > Peat | place: Sweden: Abisko, Stordalen... | reverse complement strand
TCAAGGAGCGACGAGCGACGGATACCGGGTGTCTCCTGGCGAGGAGCAACGCGGAAATCGGGAAAATCGGCCCCGGCCCGAAGGGTTGCGGTGAAAATCGGGCCATACTTCGTTGTCGTCCTCGCCTGGGAATAGCCTAAGCCTTCGTCCTCCGCCTCGTCTGGCCCGATTTTCATCCGCAACGCCGTCCACCCCAGTAGTGTTAACAGGCCCTGGTGTCCTGTCTCTGAAGCTCAAACGAAATAAAGACAGTCAGAAGCTCCGTGCCCCATTCTTTCGCTTTTTTCCTGGCGAAAGGGTGGGCGGCAGTAAGCCCATGCGAGCCTCACGCGAGCGTCTGCCCCACCGCAGGTGGTCTTAGCCCATCCGCGCCACATCCCGCAACTGCCGCGCCGTTGCCTCAAGAAATGTCTCCACACTGGCACCCACCGGCACCTCCAGCCCCGATTTGGCCTGGATGGCCGCGGCAATCCGCTGTGCCAGCACCGCGCGCGTGGCCATGCTCATATCCAGGCGGCGCGCAAAGAACCCCTCCAGCACCTCCAGGTCCGACGAAGACAGCTTGGCGATCGCGGTGATGGGCAGAGTGAGCGCGTGGTGCGGCTCCGGAATGGGCGCGCTGGGCGTAAACAACTGGGCGGTAAACGTGCGTGAGCTCGACTCGCCCCACAGCGGCGCCTCCGGCTCGCGATCGCGCACCACGAGGGTTCCGGCAGCCAGGTCGCCCAGCCGCTGGTGCTGGCGGGTTGAAAACATGGTGATCACGCCCACCGCGTAAAAACCCGGCAGCCAGTCGATATAGCGAATCAGGTTGCGCGCCATCGACTCGAACAGCCCGATGGCCCGCCCGGTGCGCTGAATGACGCGAATCTTGGCCACGCGCTTGCCCGGCGTGCGCCCGTTCCAGAACGCCTCAAACAGCGTGAAATAGCCCCAGTTCACCAGAAAGACAGCAAAAATGATCAGCGCCACAGCCCATTGCGCCGAAATCTTGGAGAAAGTGTGCATGGCCGGCAGAACAGCGACGAGCACCAGTGCCAGCACCAGCGCGCCCGCGCCCCAGATGAGGTAATCGATCAAGATGGCGATAAATCTGCTGCCAATGCCGGCTAGCGGCATCTCAATACTGACCAGTTCCGGCGTGTCGATACTGAGATGATCCGGGCTAACCTGATCGCGTCTTAGCTGATCTGGGCTAAACTGGTTTGAACTCGTTTCCATGGCGCAAATCCTCTCCAACCAGTGGATTCTCAAGCGGCGGCCCCACTGGGACCGTTTGTCTTCTCTGCTGGCACAATCCGACGCAAGCGGCCTCGGTCAGCTCTCCCGCGCTGAACTGCAGGAGATGGCCCTGCTCTACCGGCAGGTGGCCGCCGACCTCTCCGTGCTGCGCCAGGACACGACTGCCCGCACCTATGCCCTGCACGTGAATCAGTTGCTGGCTCGCGCCCACCATATCATCTATTCCGGCCGCAAGACGAGTTTGCTCACCCTGTTCCGCTTTCTGCGCGACGAGTACCCGGTCATCTTTCAAAAACAGCTCGGCTACGTTGTCGCCTCCGTGCTCATCTCGGTCTCCGCCGGCATGCTCGGCGTCATCCTCACCACCGTCCGCCCGGAGTTCATGCGCCACTTCGTCGGCCCGCAGATGATCGCCACCATGGAGCGCCACGAGATGTGGACTCACTCCATCGTAAGCGTAAAGCCCATGGCCACCAGCGCCATCATGACCAACAACCTCTCGGTCAGCTTTGTCACCTTCGCCGGCGGCATCCTCTTTGGCCTGCTGACGCTGTTCTCGCTCTTCAATAATGGCCTCATGCTGGGCGTCATCGGCACCGCCTGCCACCAATACGGCATGTCGGTGCAATTGTGGAGCTTTGTTGCGGCCCACGGCTCTCTGGAACTGCCCTCGATCCTCATTGCCGGCGCCGCAGGTCTCCGCCTGGGCCACGCCATGCTCTTCCCCGCCAGCCTGCGCTGGAAGGAATCGATCGCCCGCGGCGGCATTGAGGCCACACGCCTGGTCTCCGGCATCATTCCCCTGCTGGTCATCGCCGGCTGCCTGGAGGGATTCTTCTCGCCGTCGCAGGCACCGGTATGGCTCAAGTTCACCGTGGGCGGTTTGCTGTTCACGCTGCTGAATTTGTGGCTCTTCCGCCCCGCGAAGCCCGCCGCGCAACCCACCTGAAACGCATCTCCATCTCTAGGTCGTGGGTAATCGCACTGTCTCAGCGGATTGAAGAACCTCCGTTAGGTTCGGCAATACGGCAGCGTGGTTCGCGCTCCGCGCAGACAGAACGACACTAACTCTGTGATGACGATGACTTCCGAACTCCGGACAGAGCCGACTGAACCATCCATCCTTCAGTGCTTTCCCGACGCATCCTCAAAGAACACCAGTTCTGAACTCAGTGGATTCGGCAGACTTACCTTCAGTCCCTGCCCCATCAACTCGCTGCCAGCCGCTTCCTGGTCTGGCGCGCCGGCCCCTTCAAAGTGCAGCCGGTATCTCTTCGCTTTGTCCAATCCAGCCAGCACAAAGCGATGCTCATTCTCGTCGGCAACGCTTCCGCGAAACGCATACACCACACCCTGGCCACGCTGTGGATTCCAGTATTCGATTCCATCCCAGCGAATGCCGTCAGGGCGTTCCGAGACGTGATAGAGATTCGCGTCGCGGATCAACGGCCGCAGTTTCTCCTTGTAGAGGGCGATGGCCCGGCGGCCGGCTTCATGCTGTTCCGGCGTCCATGCTGTGGTGTCAAGCATGATGGTTACCCAGCCCATCATGCCGCTGCGCAGCATGTAAAGGAAGTTCTCAAGCCGGGGCGCGGGCCACTTCTCCACATAACTCTCCAGCATGGCCGCGGGCAGCAGGTGGCTTGTGTCGTAGAAGGCGCGGCGGTTCGAGATTGGATCGTATGTATCGGTGATCGAGAAGTAGTCTCCATGTGCCGCCGAGCCGAAATCCACCATGCGCCCGCCATCGTTGCAAATCTCGAACAGCAGCCCAGGATGCTCTCTGCGCGTCTTCTCGTAAATGTCGTAATAGGCGCGCACCGCATGGTAGCTCACGTCGGTCGAATTCGATGCCAGCACAAAGTCGAACGCCGAGTCGTGAATCACCCGCATGGTGCTGCGATTCGGCGCCGCATGCGGATGATCGTCGCGCACGCAGCCCTGCGCAACCAGGTAGCCATCGTGCTCCAGCATATCCAAGTGATAGCTCTCGACGATGCGTTTCACTTCCTTCGCTGCGTAGTCGTGAGCGGCGGGAACGCCCAGGTCAGTGGTCTGCCCCTTGAATTCCTCGGGCTTCCAGTCAGGCGGAAGATCGGTGACCAGCCAATCGCCCACCTTCGGATCGTGCACGTTGAGTGCGCCAGGTTCGGTGTCCACGCCGGCCTGCGTCCAATCCACCCAGATGCCAAATCGCAAGCCCTGTTGATGCGCATCGTCGGCGATATACGCAAGACCTTGCGGAAACTTCTTCGGATCGGGGTACCAATCCCCAACGCCGCGAAACCAGCCGGCATCCATGTGAAACATCTCCAGGCCCAGTTCCTTTGATTCGGCAATCATGCGCAGCGCAAGACCTTCATCCACCAGCATCCCGCTGCCCCAACTGTTGTTCACCGTCAGCGGATATTGCGGATCTTTCCAGGTGATCGGATTGCCAAGCACGGCGCGCACCCACGGCCGCAGTTGATTGCCCGCACCATCGGGACCGCCGGTAAACACGCCCAGAAAAACCGTAGGCGTCTCAAACCTGCCGCCGGGTTCAATGCGCGTGCGAAATGGTCCCGGTTCCGGATTCAGCCCCAGGAGAGTTTTCAGGCTATCGGCCTTACGCTCCAACGAAACGCGAGTCCTGCCGCTGAACTCGATCCCCGCGTACCAGCCGCTCTGCGCAGCATCGTCGAGATAAACGATCTCCGCCGGGATGATTTCGCGCGACGCGCCAGGAACCGGATGCGCGTAGGTGGAAGACTCACCGGTCCATCGGTAACCGTCGTTCACATTTTCAAGATGCGTTCCCGAAGCGGAAGGCGTGTCGGCGCCTTTTTCAACATAGAAGTTGTGCAACTTCCGGTCCGGCGCAGCCTGCCAATCCAGCCGCAGCGAATCCACCATGGGCAGCCAGATCTCTTTGCCGCTCAGGTTCTCAATCGTGATGCGATGCTCCACGGGGCCAAAGTCCGCGCGTGCCTCCCACTCCCACCGCAAGCGCAGATGCGGCTCTATGCTCTCGTACACAAATACAACCTTGTGCGAATCAACGTGGCCGAGTTCCGGCTTTAGATGCCACGCGAGTAGAACTTCAGCGCCGCTCACTTCGACACTTGCAGGCAGCGTCTCGGCCGCATCGTTCGCCCAGCGAGCCTCCGCCGTGCCTTCGGCCTTCGTGCCCTCCATCCACTGCAGCCTTGGGCCGTTCGCATCTGCGCGCAGGTACACGCGGATGCTCGAAGTAAAAACAATCGCCGGAGGCAGAACCGTCGTAGCCGACGCAATGCTGCAAAGCGCCAGGAAATGCGCCGCGGCTGACAGCTTCCAACAGCAGTAGTTTCGATGCTTTTGCACGTTCATCATGATTTCACGCTCTGCCAACCCGCGGACTGGATTCAATCGGATGAAGGGACGGCCTCACTCAGATGGACCGAGCCGCATCACCGTTTCTCCTCGCCACGAGACATCATACCGCCTGACAACAACGCTTGCGACAGCCTCTTCGTGCGGTTTGAAAGACACAAGGATGCAACCCAGACCTTGAGCTCGCCGCCTCGCGGTCTCAGCAATTCGAACGACGTTGAAGATGAAATATCGAGCGTCAAACTTGACATGAATCGGAAGCGATGGTACTTCTGGAGAAGAAGAGAAATGGTGACGCTAATCACATTTCGCGCCGTTGACAGTGCCTCGCTTCCCCAGCGAGTTGCGCTCCGGTGTTGTTGTCGTTAATTCTTCCTCGACGAATTCTCTCTCGAAAATCCTTCTAGTCATTTAGTAAATCCGCGAGGATTCTTGTGTTTGCATCAGTGGCTTGACAGCCGCCGGAAGGTGCGAACTCTTGTGAAATTCCGATCGGCATACCCTTCCCGGACGCGTCGACGCCGAATCAGGAGGATGAGCTTTGAATCGCAGTAAGCCAGCAATTCCAACGAAGAAAGGGCAGATCGCTGCTCCCAGGGCGGCTTTGAGCGCGCTTCTGGTTGGCGCTAATCTGACGTTCGCCGCAATGGCCGCTGCACAGACGCCCGTAAAGGCAGCGCGGCAATTCGATGCGTCGGCGCTTGTCAATCGCTACTGCGCGGATTGCCATGGCGACGAGATGCATCGTGGGGGCTTGTCGCTGGAGAGCTTCGACCTGGTCCACCCGGAGAAGAATGCCGAGGAAACGGAGAAGATCGTCCGCAAGCTGCGCGCGGGCATGATGCCGCCACCGGGCAAGGAGCGACCCTCCGGCGCGGAGCTCGATGCGCTGGCGGCGAGCCTGGAGACAAATCTCGATCGAGTGGCCGCGGCGCATCCTTATGCGGGCTTCACGCCGCTGCACCGGCTCAATCGAGTGGAGTATGCAAACTCAGTGAAGGCGCTGCTGGATCTGGACGTGGACGCGAGCGACCTGCTGCCTCCCGACGATCTCAGCCACGGCTTTAACAACATGGCCGATGTTCTTACGGTTTCGCCCGCACTGCTTGAGGCCTACATCTCTGCCGCGGGCAAGATCGGCCGCGAGGCAATCGGAGATGCGAAGGCCGCGCCTGTGATGGCCACCTACATGATTCCGCGCGTGATTTCGCAGACGCGGCGCGTGGATGGAGCGCCCTTTGGAACGCGAGGCGGCGTAGCCTTCGAGCACGTCTTCCCGGCCGATGGAGAGTACGCTTTCAAAGTTGCGTTCTATACGCACCAACAGGGCTACCTGTTTGGGCAGAACGAAGCCAAGGGCTCGCAGCTTGAGATCGCGATCGATGGCGAGCGCGTTGCGGTGATCGATGTCAGTCCGAAGTTCAAAGACACCGACGATGTCCGCACGCCGCCTATCGTAATTAAAGCCGGCCCTCAGATTGTTTCGGCAGCGTTTATCAAGCGCTTCGACGGCCCGGTGCAGGATGAAGTGCAGCCCTATGAACAGAGCCTGCTCGATGTGAATGTGGCCAATCTGCCGGGGCTCACGACGCTGCCTCACCTGCGCGGGCTGACGATTATCGGGCCGGATCACGTGACCGGTGTCTCCGAAACGCCGATCCGGGACAACGTGTTTATCGTTTATCCGGCGCGCCCGGCAGATGAAGCATCAGCAGCGCGTGCCATTGTCTCCAATCTCGTAAGGCGCGCCTATCGCAAGCCTGCGGCGGCCGTGGATGTAGATGAAGCCTTGCGCTACTATCGCCTGCGTCGCGCTGCCGGCGCAGGATTTGAAGAAGGGATCCGCGCGGCGTTGGAATCTGTGCTGGCCAATCCTCAATTCATTTTCCGATTCGAGCGCGTTCCGGCCCAAGCGCAGCCGGGCCGCGGTTATCCGGTAGGCGATATTGAACTGGCGTCGCGGCTATCATATTTCTTGTGGAGCGCACCGCCTGACGAGGAATTACTTCGTGTGGCCGCGGCGGGTAAGCTTCGTGAGCGCCCGGTGCTTGAGCGCGAAGTGAAACGCATGCTCGCTGACCCGCACTCCGAGACTCTCTCCACCAACTTTGCTGTTCAGTGGCTCAATCTGAAGAATCTGGACGAGGTGCTGCCGGAGCCATATAAGTTTCCCAACTTTGACAAGAACCTGGCGCAGTCCATGCAGCGGGAGACGGAGCTGTTGTTCAACGATGTAGCGCGGAACGACCACGACGTGCTCGATCTGCTCACCGCCAACTACACGTTCGTGGATGAGCGCCTCGCCAAACACTATGGCATTCCCAACGTGCTCGGGGAGCGCTTCCGGCGCGTGGCTATTACGGACGAGAATCGCCGCGGACTGCTTGGCCAGGCCAGCATCCTCACACTCACCTCGACGGCCAATCGTACTGCGCCGGTCACGCGCGGCAAGTGGGTGATGCAGGTGCTGCTCGGCAGTCCGCCTCCGGCGCCGCCGCCCAATGTGCCCGCACTGGTTGAAGCAGCGGACGATGCGAGTCCGCGCAGCGTGCGTCAGCGTATGGAGGCGCACCGCCAGAATCCCGCCTGCGCCAGTTGCCATCGCGTGATTGACCCTATCGGATTCTCACTTGAGAATTTTGACCCAACCGGCGCGTGGCGCAACACGGACAACGGCATCAAGATCGACGCCTCAGGGAAGCTCTTCGACGGAACGCCGTTGAATGGACCTGTCGATCTGCGCAATGGCGTCCTGAAACACCGCGAGGCGTTTCTGCGAGCCTTCGCCGAAAACCTCTACGCCTATGGTCTGGGCCGCATCCCCGATTATCGCGACCTTCCGCAGATTCGCGCTATTGTTGCCCGCGCCGAACAGAACGGCGACCGCTTCTCGCAATACGTGGTCGGGATCGTTGAGAGCCCGGCATTTCTTGAGCGAACCGTTCCAGCGACGGCGCCAGTCAACGGCAAATCGCAACCCTCCGCACATGCCCTGAAAGCCAGTGCATTGCGCGATACGCGCGTGAATACAACGCTGCATGTCAAGCCGGCAGCGGGAGGTTCACGGTGATCAAGTTGCTTTCCACAGTCGATCAGCGCGTGCCACTTACCGCCTCCGCGGCATTTTCCTGCTGTTGTTGATCTCCAACACATCTCCTGGAATCGATCAGCAACGCGCATCAAGGCACAAGGATAAAGGCGAATTCCCCCAGTAACTCCCTCTGTCCCTCTTGATCGAATCCTCTCCCCAAATTGTGAAGTTGTCACCGGCTTCAACCGCGTGGTTGGAACCGTCAGGAGGATACAAAGTGTTTGTCACGGGAAAGCATCTGTCACGGCGCGCTGTTTTGCGAGGCGTAGGAACCACGCTCGCGCTTCCACTGCTTGAAGCGATGGTGCCTGCGCTCGCACCGCTGGAAAGCGCGTCCGCCGCTGCGAGCAAGACACGCCTCGCATGCCTGGAGATCGTTCATGGCGCAGCGGGAAGCACGATGGATGGAACCAACAAGCACTACTGGTCGCCGATCAAAGAGGGTGCGGATTTTGAATTTACACAAACGCTGGAGCCCCTCTCCAAGTCGCGCGACTATCTGACCATCATCACGGGCACCGACCTCAACGCCGCCGGAGCCTATACGGAAAACGAGCAGGGCGGCGATCATTTCCGTTCAGCCGCCGCATATCTTACGGCCTCGCATCCAAAGATGACGGAAGGCTCCGATATTCACGCAGGCACGTCCATCGATCAGATCTACGCGCGGCGTTTCGGCCAGGAGACTCCGCTTCCGTCGTTGCAGCTATGCATTGAAGATGTGGACTCGACAGGCGCGTGCGCCTACGGATACGCGTGCGTCTACTCAGACACCATCAGTTGGGCGTCGCCCACCGAGCCGCTGCCCATGGTGCGCGATCCCCGCATTGCATTCGAGCGGCTCTTCGGCGACGGCGCTACGGCTGAGGAACGACTGCAGCGGCGTATTCTGGACCGCAGCATTCTGGACGGAATCGTCGGCGATATTGCGCGGCTCGAAAACAACCTTGCATCCAGCGACAAGACGCGCCTCGATGAGTATCTCACCGACGTTCGCGAACTGGAACGGCGCATTCAAAATGTCGAACGCTATAACGCGCAGTCGGGGCAGGCAGCGCTGCCTACCGCTCCACTCGGCATTCCAGAATCCTATGACGAGCATGTGAAGCTGATGTTTGACCTGCAGGCGCTGGCCTTCATGACCGATGTCACGCGCGTCTCTTCATTCAAGTTGAGTCGCGACGTGAGTCAGCGCGTCTTCTCGATCGCGGGCGTCAATACACCCTTTCACTCTGCATCGCACCATGGCGAAAGCCCCGCCAAGATTGCGGAGTACGCGAAGATCAACCGCTATCACGTCTCGCTGCTGGCCTATTTCCTCGACAAGCTGAAAGCGACTCCGGACGGTGACGGCAACTTGCTGGACCACACAATGGTTCTCTACGGCAGCCCCATGGGCGACTCCAACGTGCACAACCACAAGCGTGTTCCTCTGCTGTTGGCAGGCCATGGCAACGGGGCATTCAAAGGCAACCTGCATCTGAAGACCGCGGAGGGTACGCCCACCGCCAATGCTTATCTCACCTTGCTGCGCCGGCTGGGCGTCAATGTTCCCAGCATAGGCGACAGCACAGGCGAGCTCGCAATCTGATTTCTGCGATAGGGAAAAGGAGATGGTGATGAAGATTCGCATGCATTCAGCAATCATGTGGCCGATGGCGCTCATTGCAATTGCGCACGCAGGCCGCCTCCAGGCCGCTGTTGCGCCCGCGGATACGGCGCGGACCCAGACTGCCGGCCAGCCTGCAAGGGACACACAGGTCGAGGTCCGCAAGCTTCAGCTCGACCTGGTGCGCGCCGCCGAACGGGATGATGCAAACCAGGTGACAGCGCTGCTGAAGAAGCATGTTGCTCCGGACGCCGAGTATGGCGACGGGACCACGGCCTTGCACTGGGCGGCCTATAACGACGATCTTCCACTCGTCACACTGCTGCTGCGCGCGGGTGCGAATCACTCGCCGCGCACGCGTCTTCAAGGACTCACGCCGCTGCACATGGCGGCCGAAAGCGGCGATGCTGCTCTCCTTGAGACCCTCTTGAATGCAGGCGCAATGGTCGATGCGGCCAATGGAACAGGAACAACAGCGCTGATGATCGCCTCTGCATCGGGCAGTGCATCGGCCGTTGCAACGCTGATCGCGCACGGCGCCGACGTGAATGCAAGGGAGAAGACCTACGGCCAGACCGCCCTGTTTTTTGCCGGCGCCCGTAATCGCGCAGACGTTGTGCGCCTGCTCCTAAGCAAAGGTGCGGATCCCAAAGTGAAGACCAATGTGGCCAAGCTCGCGCGCGTATCGGTTGGCCCGGATGGCGAATTGCTGGATGACAAGAAAGCTCCGCAGGCCGTCGGCAAACCCGCAAGAACCGAACAGCCGAGCGTCGCGCAAACCGGCACAACCAGCAAGACTGGATCGTCCACGCGGCCGGAAGAAGGAACAGCGGAAGCTGCAAACAAGCAGGGCGCAAAGCCTGACGACAACAAGGTCAAGGATGCCTATGGATTTACAGTCGCCGATCGAAAGAAGCGTGTCTTCGGCACGTCGGAGACCGGCGGCTTGACCGCACTGTTGATCGCCGCGCGCAACGGACAGGCCGATGCAGTGAGCGCGTTTCTGGATGCCGGCGACGATGTGAATCAGACCAGTGACACCGACCATGCCACGCCGCTGGTGCTGGCCGCAATCAATGGCCACTACGATGTGGCGAAGCTGTTGCTGGATCGCGGCGCCGATCCAAAGCTTGCGACAACGGATGGGGCAACTCCCCTGTTTGCCGTGATCGATGTGCAGTGGTCGCCGCACACCTGGTACGCACAACCGGTTGTGACCCAGGAGCACACCAGCTATCTCGATCTTGCTGCCGCGTTTCTTGCGCACGGCGCGGACCCCAATGCCGCGATCAACAAGAAGCTCTGGTTCCGGTCGTTCGCCAATGATGAGACATGGTTCGACGTCGAAGGCGCCACGCCCTTTCTGCGCGCGGCGATGGCTGGCGACCTGGCAGCCATGCAACTGCTCGCTGAACACGGCGCGAATCCCAATCTCGCGACCAAGAGCGCGGATACGCCGCTGATGGCCGTAGCCGGCGTTGGCTGGGCCGCGTACTGGACATCGAATGCTCCCTACTCGCGCCTGGATGCTGCCAAGTTCTGCCTTGAACATGGCGCAGTATTGGATGCAAAGGATGCAAAGGGGTATTCGGCGCTGGACGGTGCGGCATTTCGCGGAGACAACGAGATGGTGCAGTATCTCGTGACGCGCGGCGCCGATGTTCACTCAAGGACCAAGGATGGCGATACGGTCGCGGACCTTGCCAACGGGCTCTTTGAACACGCCGTCGTTCATCCGGACACGGTGGCGCTGCTGGAGCGACTGGGTTCGGCCAACTCGCACAACTGCCGGTCCAACGAGTGCGTGGTTCCCACCAAAGAAGACAAGCCGGCCGCGGCGGCGCAATCTGCCAAGGCCGCCGAATCGATCGCATCCAGGCCACCCGCGCCTACTCCCATGGCGGCTCAGGAGAATACGCCAAAATGAAGAACGCATCTCCAATGCGCGGTGCAGGACTTGCGGGCCTCGCCCTTTTGCCGCTCGACAAACGATGTTGCTCGCGTAAAGGCCGCGGGATTCACTCGCCCACGAGCAATTGAAGAGACTCAACCTTCGCGATGAGTCTGCGCCACGCTCCGAAGATCGCAAAGGCCAGCGTGTTTCACACGTGCCGGTACAACATGCGGCCGGAGCGGAAAGACCCGCACTGCTCAATTTTGCAGGAGTGCCAACTGGAAAGGATCAGGACCATCATGAATCGACGTATACTTCCCCTTCTTCTCACGCTCATCGTCGCCGCAGTCTCCGTGGGTTGGTCGCAGAGCATCACTGCGACCTTGCGCGGAACCGTGCACGATGCGGCCGGCGCAGTCATTCCCGGCGCAACAGTCACTGTGCGGAACAACGGCACGGGAATCACTCACACCACCACAACCAACAACACAGGCGACTATGTTGTATTGCAACTGCCTCCCGCCAACTACACAGTCACTGTCAGCTCGAAGGGATTTGAGCCGAGCAAGCTCACAAACATCGTTTTGAATGTGGACCAGGAGGCCCGCGTCGACGCGACGCTGGGAATTGGCGCGGTGGCGCAGCAGGTTGAAGTCAACTCCACGGCAATTCTTCTGCAAACCGAAGACTCCGTCAATGGCTCGGTGATCGACAGTGAGAAACTGAAGCAACTGCCCACCAACAGCCGCAACTTCTGGCAGGTTGCGCAGCTCGACCCCAATGTGAGTCCTACAGCTTCAGGGGATAGTCTTGCCAATCGTGGCGGGTTTGTCGTGGCCGGCATTTCCTCTGCGAATAACAATTACTTGCTTGATGGATCGGACGACAACGACTGGACAACGGGGCAGCCCACCGTGCGTCCCTCGCTGGACGCGATTCAGGAATTCCGCATTCTCACTGGTGAAGCGCCGGCCGAGTACGGGCGCAGGAACGGCGGCCAGGTGGTGCTGACGTCGCGCTCAGGCACCAGCCAGATTCACGGCGGCGCATTCATCTTCTATCGCGATGGAAAGTGGAATGCTCCGCAATACGACTTCAATTACATTCCTGGAGTTCCCGCTGTGGCGCCTGCGGGCCAGACCAAGCTGTTTGGCGGTTCTTTCGGCGGCCCGGTCCACAAGGACAAGACATTCTTCTTTGCAACCTATGAAGGGACGCGCCTGTCAGCCGATCCCGCGGTCTCCGGCACCACTCCGCTCGATGCCTGGAAGGGCGGCAGCTACTCGTCGGACGGCAATGCGCAGTTCACTTCGACGATCCTGGACCCCACTACCGGCCAGCCCTTCGCACAGAACGCCGCTGGGCTCTATGAGATTCCGCAAGGGAGGATTTCATCGGCCACACAACTTCTGCTCAAGTACTTTCCTGAGGCGGCAACACAAACAGGAGTTTCCGTGGGCACATTTGCCAACCACTTGCCCAACACGCAGGATGAAAATCAAGCCACACTGCGCGTGGACCAGGTGCTCACGCATCACGACACGCTCAGCGGCATCTACACCATCCTTGACGGCTACGACACGGGCACCATCGGCGATCTGGTTGTCGCCAATGCAGTGGTGCCAGGCTTCGGCGGTGCGGGTCCGCACATCTATCAGCACGCGTCGATCTCTGAACAGCACACGTTCAGCTCCGTGCTCTTCAACGAAGTCCGCGTCGGGTTTAACCGGATGGATGCCGGCTACGGCAACCAGGATGCAAAGGACGGCAATGTGGTCGGCGCACTCGGTCTTCCGCAGGGCGGCAACTACATGGAGCCGGCGACAAGCGGCAACCTCGGCGTTCCGAGTATCGGCATCGCCGGCCTCAGCTCAATCGGCACATCGAACAATCCGCAGTGGCGCGGCGACAACACTGTCCAGCTCTCCGACGGTCTCACGTGGGTGCATGGAAGCCACACGGCAAAGGTTGGCTTTGACGCCCTGGACTTCTTCAAACACTCCTTCTTTGTTTCCACCGGCCGCGGAAGCTTTACCTTCAACGGGGAATACACGGGCGGCCCAGGGAATCTCCAGAATGAATTCGCAGATTTTCTGCTCGGTTACATCCAGTCGGATAGCTACGGAAACGGCAACGAGAATCAATATCCCATTCAACACAGCGGAGCGCTCTACGCTCAGGATGAGTGGAAGGTGCGTCCTTCTCTCACGCTCAACTACGGCGTTCGCTGGGAGTATCTCGGACCGGTGCGCGAGGCATACAACCTGATCAATCACTTCGATCAGGTAAACAATGACATCGTCACCGGCCAGGGTCAGGTGTACGGCCTCAACGACACGACAGGCCTTCTGGAGCAAACCGGCACTGCTCCTTCGTACCGCGACAACTATGCTGCGATCTACTCGACGGTTGCACCGCGCCTGGGCTTCGCATATCGCGTGCATGGACGCGATGACACAGTTGTGCGCGGGGGATTCGGCACCTATTATGGCATTCCCGCGATTCAAACCTGGAACTCCGCCAATGGCCTTGGGGCGCCGTTCCTGCTCTCCAAGGCCTTCACCGCGCCAACGCCATCCAAGACGACGGGAATTACCACCGATCCATATCTGTGGGGCCAAACCGCGTTTGGCACTTCGACAAACCAGACTCCCAACGCCATCACCATCGCCTCAATCAATCCACACATCCGCGCTCTCTTCACGGACCAATGGAGCCTCGGCGTTCAACATGAGTTCAACCGGGTTGCTCTGGTTGAGGTTTCGTATCAGGGGTCCAGAACCTTCCACAACGTGAGCACACAGAACATCAACATTCCCACTCTCGCAACGCGTATCGCGAATCCATCTCTGTCGGTAAACAAGCTGCGCCCATTCAATGCGGTTGGGAGCGATTCGGAGTGGAGCTCGATCTCCTACCTCAGTGATGGCTACCGCTCGAACTACAACAGCCTCCTATTGCGGGCTGAGCGCCGGTTCAACAACGGCCTGAGCTTTCAGTCGTACCTCGTCTACGCCAAATCGCTGGAAGTCAGCAGCCTTCAGAATCCCGATGACTTCAACTCCAACTACGGGCCGTCGGCGTACGATCAGAAGTTCCGCTCGGTAACCAACGGCGTCTATAGTCTTCCCTTTGGGCACGGTCAGCGTTGGTTGAACTCATCGTCACCCGTGGTGAAGTATGCCGTCGGCGGCTGGCAGTTCTCGCCCGTTGTGACCTTCCAAAGTGGAAGGCCCGTAAACCCAACCACCAACGATAACTACGCCTCGTTTACTGGAACCAGCGATCGCGCATTCGCCGTCGCAGGCGTGCGCGCCACGGCAAAGACGGATGGAAACACCGGCTTGCCCACGCATACACCCAAGAACTGGTTCAACACGGCGGCATTTCGCTCCAACGATTCCGCAAACGGAACGAACGTCACGCACAACACGGAGCCTGGCTATGTGTTCAACTACGGCACCGCCGGTTTCGACAGCATTCGCGGACCGGGCCTTCAGGCCGTGGACATCAGCCTCGACAAGCAAGTGAGAATCGGCGATCGGAATACTGTGGAGTTCCGCGCCGAAGCGTTCAATATTCTCAACCATCCAAACTTCACGATTCCCTCCGGGGCCTACGGCGGCGCGGTTGGCACAGGCATCACTCCTGGCAGCACCTCAGTGATCACCTCGACGGTGAACTCAAGCGTACCCACGGCAACCGGGGGCCCGCGCCAGTTGCAACTTGCGCTGCGCTACTCGTTCTAGCCAGCATCGCACCTGCTGTGCGCTCGCGTTGTTGCATGACGCGGACGCGCGGCGGAAATCGGAAGAAAGAGACATCGGAAACACATGCGACTTATTCGCAGGAAGGACTATTCGATGAATCAATTGGAATTTGAGCGCACGAGACGGCGAATTATTCATGCGTCTGCTGCATTCATGTTGTTGGCGACGATTGGCCCCGCGGCCAATGTTTGCCTGGCAGCGGATCAGACATTACCGAGGAAGATTGCGGGCCACGCGGCCACTCATGAGAAGGAGGTCGTCGATATTGAACTGCTCACCTGGCCAGAGATTTACAAGGCCATTCATGAGCAGGGCAAGACGACGGCGATTCTCTTCAATGGTGGAACGGAGCAGCGCGGGCCGCAGGGCGTAACCGGCGCACACAATTTCATTGCCCACTCCACTGCCGACGAGATTGCCAGGAAGCTCGGAAATGCGTTGGTTGCGCCGGTGATTCCGTATTCCATCAACCGAGCCAATCCGAACTTGCCTGGAACCATCGGCATCTCCGGGCCGGTGTTCGCGCAGATCAACGAAGAGGTGACCGAGCAGTTGATCGCCAATGGCTTCAAGAATGTTGTGCTGATCGGCGATCATGGCGGCGGCCAGAAGGAACTGAAAGAAGTCGCGGCGAAACTGGATGCGAAGTACGCGCCCCAGGGCATTCGAGTTGTGTATTCCGATGGGCCGTACACGCAGGCCAACCAGGAGTTCTTCGCCTGGCTCGACAAGAATGGATACCCGCCCAGCGAACACGCCGGCATTCCGGACACTTCGGAACTTCTCTACCTCGAAGGAAATCAGCACTGGATTCGCAAGGAGTTGTTACCCACCGCCCTCGGCGATGCACCACGCAAGGCCGGTGAGGCACGCGATCCGAATGCGAAGCGCATCAATAACGGCATCGGCGGAGACGCACGGCGGTCTTCGTTCGCTCTGGGCAAGCGCTTCATCGATCTCAAGGTGGCCGACGGCGTGGCGCAGATTCAGGAGTTGCTGAAGACTCCACCGCAGGCGGCCGGCCAATGAATCCTGGCTTCGATAATCCTGCAGGGTGGGCCATGCTAGCAAGAATCGACGCGGAAATCGGGTAAATTGGCCCCGGCGCTGCGCCCTGGAAATTAGATGACAGGCCCTACTGATCCGGCAATTAAAGAGTGTTGTTGTTTCCCACCCATTTCGCAAAGAACGCGGAATGGATGGGGTGCCCAATGATCGGTACTTAATTGCCGGATCTAAGGCGTCAGCACGATCTTGCCAATGCCGCCCTTCTCGGCAAGTTGTTGCGCCTCGCGAATCTGAGAAAGCCTGAGCCTTCTCCCAATCGGAATGAAGAAAAGACCGCGTGCCACTTCGCGTCCGAGTTCTTCCAGTCTTGTTGAATCGGGCTGCGCCCAGATTGCTGCAACACGCAGATCGAGGCCCGTCGCGGATGCCGGTGCGCCCAGCACTGTTGCCAGCACGCCATGCTTTTTGATGTGAGGCAGAATCCGGTCGATGGCTTCATGCCCCACCATATCCGCGACGGCATCAAGTTCCGGCAAGCCTGCAAGTTCCTTCTCATCGTCGAGTGCGACAATGCGATCGGCGCCCAGGCCTTGGGCCTCAGCCCTCTGACTGCCGCGAACTCCCGCGATGACGTGCACTCTGTGTACCTTCGCAACATGAACTGCGGTTCGGCCAACACCTCCGATTGCGCCCGTGACGAGGATGGTCTCGCCCTGCCTCGGTCGAATTCCGAGTTCGATCACCTGGGCGCCGGTCAGCAGGACCAGAGGCAGCGCCGCCGCATCCACACTGTCGAGAGCCTCAGGCGTCGGAGCAATGTCTTCAGGCTTGCAAACAACATATTCGGCATAGGTGCGATTCACAAGCCCGAACACGCGCTCACCCACTTTCAAGTCCGTTACTCCTTCACCGACGGCGGCTACCTCACCCGATAGATCGCGGCCGAGAATCGCCGGGAATTCAAGCGGCCGCATCTCTTTCAGATCACCGCGACGCAGCTTCCAGTCGATTGGGTTGATGCTCACGGCAATCGTCTTCACCAGCAGCTCTCCGGCTCCGGGTTCAGGCACTGGGACCTCTTCGTAAAAGAGTTGATCCACGCCGCCATAGGCATGCAGTTGAACAGCCTTCATCATTTTTGGGATCATTCGCTTCCTTCTTTCCTGGAGGTGGCGCCGCGGGATCGGCAATCAAATCGCGCTCTAGACACCAATCTCATGCAATGCCATGAATGCTTCCAGCAGAACCCGCGGATTCAACTGACCTTTGTAGACGGAGGGCGGTTCTTTCTTCAGCCCAAGCAACGAGTACACCGCAATCTGCGCGGAGCGAATGGAATACTCCACGGTGAACACCACGTCGTCCGGTATCTCGCAAAACTGTCCGGTGAATGCGAGATTCTTTGAACCCTTCGGCACAACCTGGGGCCGGTCGCCTGCTGAACGTGGAAGAAACTGGCTCGTGATAAAGGGCATCATGCACGGTATGCAGGTGCAGGCTTCAAGAATGCTGGATGTTTGATCCTGCAGCCGAAGATGGCCAAGGATCTCCGTCATGATCTCGCTTCCAGTGCATGCCGACATGGGCTTCTTCACAAAGTTGCCCGGTATGTCGACGAAGAGCCCATAGCCCCAAAGGACCTGCACATCTTCTGGCTGTCCGATAAAATGCGGCTGATGCGGCAACACAATCGACGCCAGCCAACTGGACTCGGGAAAGGTGATGAGCCCACCTTCTCCGGGCACGTTCCCCGTTAGATCGCGAATGATTTCGAAGAGGGTGGGGTCGTGAAGAGTGGTGGTGAATGACATCCACTTCGACTGATCGATATGGCCGGCAAAATTCGCGGGATGGCCAAACTCTGTTTGTCCTGCCGCAAGCCTTTCCCAGAGAGACCAGGATCCGCCATCGGTTTTGCCCAGCAGGGTTGCCGGCGAGTCCATCGAACCAAGACTGTAGGCCTCGGTCATTGAACCAAGAGTGACGATGACCCTGTCATTCGCTTCCAGAATAATCTCTTTGCAACAGGCTCCCTCTTCCAGCTTGATCCGTTCGACAGTGAATTCGTCCTTGTCGTGCCGCATCGCGAGATCCGTGACACACGCATTCAACCGAAAGTGCACTCCACGCTCTTCAAGCCATTTCCTAAGTGGCAGCACCATCGAATCGTACTGGTTGTACACGGTTCGCATGATGCCGGAGAGAGTATTGAAGCCCGACACCATATGGGTGAACCGCACCAGGTACCGTTTGAATTCGACCGCGCTATGCCACGGCTGAAAAGCGAAGGTGGTGCACCACATGTGCCAGAAGTCTGTTTCAAAAAATGAAGCATCGAACTGATCGGAGATGGCGCTGCGTCCAAGAAAATGCTCGGGCTCAATCGAAAGCCGCTCCAGGTTGAGAATATGTCTTTCACTCAAACCGAACCTGGGAGCATCCACCCTCTTGCCTCCTCGAAAGAGACGGCATTTGGACGATGTCTTCATTGTCGTGTTCCAGTCGAAGATCTCCTGGGTGACCGTCTTCGTACCATCAAGAGTTGGAATCGACGAAAATAGCTCGTAGGTGCACAGATACTTGCTCTCGATCATGCGGCCGCCCCGCATGACATAGCCATTGACGGAGTTGCCTGCCGCATCAAGGCTGCCGCCGATCTTTGGCGACTCTTCGAGGATCGTAATTGTCTCTCCTGGCATATCTCCATCGCGGATCAGGAAGACCGCGGCGGCAAGTGACGCAATGCCCCCGCCAACAAGATAGGTTGCCGACTTGCCGTCAATACTCTTCATAGGACACTTCACGCTTTCTTTGTGCGGCACTTGCACAATCCGGGGCAAACACGCGCGAACACCTGATCCCGCGCAGTGCAATTCTCGCTGGTCAACCCGGCGGGGGAATGTATCCAATTGGACAGATGCCGGCCACCTGGTTTCGTCCCCGGTGGTCACGGTGAACAGCCGACTGAGGTCCGCTTCGGAATACGCACGGACGAGCGGCTCGGTGAACTTTACCCAATCCGTCTTCTCGCCAATTGCAATGCGTTCCAACTCCACTTCTTTGTGAACCTGAGCAGCCTGAGCAGACTTCCACGACGGGCCAGCATTCAACGACTGCCTCTTACCGTCTGAGTACCAGACGAGCCGGAAGCAGGAGGGGAGGCTGGCGGTCTGTGGGTTTGTGTGGAACGGATTTACAGGCTGCGGAAAAACAGAGGCTTCAGGCAAATGTGCGAAAGGACACAACTTCACAGCTTGCGGAAAAACTCGTTCGGGCGGTAGGCCGGGGATTTATCCCCGGCATAAAGCCAATTAAATCAACAAGGGCTTCAGCCCCTGAGGTATGCTTTTGCCGAGTTTCGCCCAAAACCAGGCCTTTTTCCGCAGCCTGTTCAGTCGTGCCGATAAGGCCAATAAAATGAGTGGGGCTTAGCCCCTGCGGCATTGCCTCTCGGAAAATCGGGATTGAAACAGGAGTTTTTCCGCAGCCTGTTTAACCGTCAAGCGTTCGCTGGGCAGTTTTGTTGCAATTTAAAGTGTCGCCGTCTTGTTCGCCACAGAATCTTCTCCAGTACAAAAAACTGAGAAGTTGGCGATTGCAGAGGATAGTAAAAATCTTCTTTATCTTGTTGATTCTAAATTCTGGCGGGAGAGGGGGATTCTAATTGCAGATAACGTAATATGCACATAACAAAATGGTTACTTTCACAGTGATAAGCTTTGTAATGTCTTTGTAAGGTAAACTGCGGTATTCTTCACTGTGAGGGGCTGGAAAGAGTATGGCCAACAAGAAAGTCATCCTGGTGCGCCTTTGCAAAACAGCGAAGGGCTGGCGGCGCTACCCAGCCGCGGTAGGAAAGAATGGCAGGATCAAGCCGAACTTCGTGATCGTTGATGGTCAGGAGCGCGAATTCAAAGAAGGGCGCTACCAACTTCGGACCTACGAAGGCACTCGCATGGTGTACAAGGACGCCGGTGAAAATGCCGCCGCTGCTCTGACTGCCCGAACGAAGACTGAGCACCTGTTGGAAGCAAAGGCTTCTGCCAAAGAGGCCGGCGTCAAGATCGAGGAAATGCCTGGAAGGTTGAGTCTGGCGCGCGAACTCAACCACTTCATTCAAGCTGCGGAGGATCGCGGCTCGAATGTAGCTGCCGCCGTCTACCGCACGGCAGCCGACGAGTTCCTGAAAACAGTCGGCAAGGTCTATGCCGACGAGATTACGTCGGAGGATGTTCTGCGCTACCAGCGCGCACTTCGTAAGCGAGGCTGCTCCCAGCGCACCATACACAATCGTCATGCAAGCGTGGTTGCGTTTCTGAGATTCTGCAAACTCGACGTCAAGGAACTCGCGCCAAGCCGGCCTAAGTTCGAGAAGACGGTGCCAGAAATCTACTCCGATGAGGAGTTGAAGACCTTTCTTTACTCGATCAAGGATGAACATCTTTACCTAATCTTCGAGTTGATGTTGAAGACAGGATTGCGCGATCAGGAGGCGGTCTACCTGACATGGAACAACATCGATTTTGCAAGCGGAACTCTCAAGGTCAGATCGAAACCCGAATACGACTTCAAGATCAAAGACAAAGAGGAGCGCGATATCCCGATCCCAGCCGACCTGCTGAAGCGACTCAAGACGTACCGAGAGCAAAACCCAAACGGACGGCTCGTGACCGGCACACGTACGGATCACCCTAATACAAAACTGCTGCGCACTCTAAAGCGCCTGGTGAAGGCTGCCGGATTGAACTGCGGCCAATGCTCTGGATGCAAAGAGCACAAAGAATGCGAGCGCTGGTTTCTGCATAAATTCCGCGCGACGTGCATTACCAAGCTGCTCAGGAGCGGCATGGACTTGAGGACTGTGATGAAATTCAGCGGCCACTCGGACCTGGATTCGGTGATGCGCTACCTGTCTCCTGCTGCCGATGCCGCCATCAAGGCGCAGATCGAAACGGTAGTTTGGATGTGAAACAGGGATTCAAATCAACAAGGGCCGGGGACACGAATTCCCGGCCCTTGTTCGTTATCAGCGTCCGCGCTAGGCGGTCAGGCGCCGAATGCCCGTTGTCCTAGCTTCAACCCACGCCAATGCATCCGAAGGACTGATCCGGATACCCGTATTGACCTTGATCGCCGGGAGATCCCCGGCGTCAACGACATCGTAGAGCGTCCGCCGCCCCAGAGAGAGCAACTTGGTCAGCTCCGGGATACGCCACGCTGTCATTCGTGCACGGAGCACGGCAAGAATATCCAGCGGTCCGTCTGCATTCTCAGTGGCAGGCGCACTCTGACGGCTTTTAACCAGACTCAAAGAAGGTGTTGAACGCATCAGAGCACCCCGCCTTCGGCGAGATTCTTCACCTCTCCGATCAGTTCGCGGAGTTCCTTCTCCGTGTTCCTGAAACCCGCAAGCTGGGCCTGAACGGTCACCAGTTCTGTCCGCAGTGCCCGGATCGTATCCTGAGGGCCAATTGTTGCCACGGCCAAACCAATCTTCTCTCGCAGAACGCTCATGCGGCCTCCTGGAGACGGCAATCGGCACAAGGACTCGGTGCCAAGCCAAGTTCAATGGCCGCAAGGAGGATCACGCCCATGTTGTGAAGATCAAGTTTCCGTCTGACATTGGAAACGTGAACTTCAACGGTCTTCCGGGTGCTCCTCCGGGTGCTGTTGAGAATGATGACAATGGAGGGAATATCTTTTCCATGGCTAAGCAAAGAGAGGATTTCCGACTCACAACAGGTGAGACCCTTTTCCGATGGAAGGGTTGAGATGACGCGACATTTCACGTAAATTGCTCTTGCGGTCGCCTAGATTTGGCAGTTGCCGCTTGGGGCGCGGGTCGAACGCTATTGCCCCTTCCGGCCATGTCCTGCCCACTTGCAGACTCATAGGGTTCTTCTGAACCGTCCGGCGTTCCATGCGCCCGTCTGGCGACTTGGCGGCCCGTCTCCGGGCTCTTACGTGGTTTTCTCTAGCCCGCTCTCTCGCTGAGCTGATTGAACACATCTTACATCGGCGAATCGCGTTATATATACCGTGAACCTATTAGGTCTTTCGCCTTATTTGTTGGCAAGCCTGGAAGACCGAAGCTGTTCTCAGGAAGGCGGGCTGTCAGCCCATAGTGAGACGGCGCAAAGATGAACATTACCCGAGTTGAACCAGAAACACTCGAAGCACTCAATGAGCAGGTAGCAGAAGTGGATCGCCCAGTGACGGAGGTTCCGTGGTGGGAATTCGATCCCGACGACTCACATCAGCAAGAACGAGTGTCTTTTATCGAGCAGTTCCCAAATGGCAAAGGCGCGGAACCGGTCGTGACTGACGATGGCGTGAACCAATCCGGCTTTGCGAACTTCTGGGAAATCGGGCCGGAACTCCCCCCACAGCCGAAGACTCCAAATGTCCGTACCGACGAGCCGGAAGATCATGGCAAGGAGCTCAGCAAGAACCCGCCACAATTGGAAGGATTTTCCAATTTGACCGAGACGCTCAAGGGGATTGAAGCCAAGCACATCGAAGCCGGACCGTTGGGCAATGAGGCCATTGCAGAGGCGCGCCTTGCTGTCGTGCGAGCCATCGAACAGTTTCGTCTCACTCGATTCAACCTTGGCAAGGCGCTGTGCGCGTATCGTGCGCTTTTCATGGCCAGCCGCGGCTGGATGGCCGCGGCAGAATCGATTGCCGTAGCTATGGGCTGCGACGAACGAACCGTCAGAAACATCATCGCCGACTACGAGCGTGCCGCAAGCCTACCAGACGCCGTGATCCAGGCGGCTCACGCGAAGGGTATAGACCTGTCTCAGCGCAAGTACCGCCCAGCAATCGCGGCTATTGAATCAGCAATCGGCATTGACGGCCACCGGCAAGAAGAGATTGACGCGGACGAAGCCAACCGGATTGTTTCGAATGTCTTGGTGATGCCACCAGCTCAACGAGAACACATTCAGGATGAACGATTCGTCCCGTTGACCCGTGAGGAGAAACAACATTTCGTGGTTCGAATGAAGATCAGGACGGCGCTCACCAACATTGAGGCTGATCGAAAGCTGTCCGTACTGCTTGCAGCTCTTGAGGAAGAGATGTTCGACGTGTGGGGATTCACTGGGTTGGTCACGGTGACGATCACGCCACGCGCGTCAGGATTGACTCTCGACGGGCGCAAGAGACGAGAGGATGCGGCTTGATTGACACCAAGATATCCTGGGCACTCGCGACGTGGAATCCCTTTGCTTCGTGTACTCCCGCAGCGACTAATTAATGCCGCCTATTGGAGAGACAGGAGGCCACTCCCGACGAAGGCCTCCGTTGTTACAGGTGGGACCAGTACGGCGCTTTCGAGTCACGCAGCAAAGCCATCATCTGGCTTACGATATTCAGCTTTGGTGGCGGCTGGGTGGGTCTGGTCTCGAATTCGCAATCACTCGCCAGCGCCGCATCAAGAAGTTTTCTCAGCGTAGTTCCGCCGTACTCGATTTGTTTGCTCATGGTTCGATCCTTGTCATCGTTCGGCGCTCTCAAAGGGCACGGCTCACCATTTGCATGGTTGGAGCCCATCCGCCGGGGCCATGTGGTTCAGGCCGTCGGCCTAAAGAAAGGAAACGATGATTCGATTTGCCAACCGTCCGAGTGCCATGTACTCCGGCCTTCTATGCAGCCTTTTCGATCAGGCTGGACCATGAGGGCACGTGAACATGGAGGCTGGCTTGAGCTGCTGCGAGTTCGTCGCAGCGCTCGTTGTCAAGGTGCCCAGAGTGCCCCTTGATCCACTGTCCTCTTACGATGTGCTTTTCGGCGAGCTGGTCAAGTTCTTCCCACAGATCAGAGTTGGCAAGCGAATAGGTTTTTGTCTTTCGCGGCCGGGTCCATCCGTTCACACGCCACTTGTGACGCCAAGATGTGATGCCTTCCAGAAGGTATCGGCTATCAGTGAACAGCAGCACCTCACAGGGCTCCAGGAGGGCCTTGAGGCCCTCGATGGCAGCCCGAAGCTCCATCCTGTTGTTTGTCGCGTCCGGAGCGCCACCAGCGCGCTCCATTGCGTCTTGTCTGTAGCGCAGAATGTAAGCCCAACCACCAGGGCCAGGATTGCCAATGCAAGCTCCGTCGGTGATGAGAGTGACTTGCTTCATGCCTACATTCTCCTCCTGCTACGGTGACGGCCAAAGCACTTGAATGGGATATGGCAGAGATTCTTGCCCAGCCTGTGGTCGGCTCGACGGAGCTCGACCATGTGGTTCAGGTTCGAGGTTGTTCATTATCGTTTGGCCTGGCAGGTCATCGCCTTCAGTTCCTCCCAAGATCAGGCCTACGAATGAGCGGAGCTGGATGCTTGGCTATGATTGTCAGCCCGCAGGTGATCGGTCGAAGACCGAGTCACCGCGGTTCAGCATGTTTGAGATACTCAATGCTACTGTTTGAGCGTTACTCATTGCGAGTGTACTCAATCATCTGCCAACCAGATCACTGGCTGAGGAGCCAGAGCAAAAGGATAAGGTAGCTACAGTACTTAAATGCACCTACGGCATAAGCATATAGTTCCCTTATCCCGTCATCACGTACGCCGTCTCGCCGCCGCCTGAAGGACAGAGGTTAGCCAGGAGCTTGCCCATATCATGGGGCGTCGGTGATTCTGCCATCGAGGTTTATCCTCTCCGGCCCAAGTCTCTGGGGATTTACCCCAAGAGCGAGCTGCCGCTGTCGGCAGCCGTATTCACCTTGTTTAACGCCTTGATAGGCTTAACGTGGTTTCCTGACGCGGTTGCCGCCTTTTCTTTCCCTTGCCTAAGGGCTGACGACGTTCCAGCCATGGTCGAGCCATGGCCCCGGTGTTTACTCACCGATCTGTACCCGCTTGTAGCTTCCACGCCACGGCTTTCACCGTGGATTTGTTGCCTCGGATGGCGCATTGCACCGTCACCCTGGTCTTCAAATGGCTGGGTGCATCCAGCCTTGCTGCTTAGCCGGCCTGCCTCTACGCAGGGGCAATCGTGTCTGGCTCCGCCGCTGTCTAGCTTCCGTTGCCATGTCGGCGGCCCTGGATCACTTTCAGGATCTCATTCAGCCTGAATTGTCCAAAGGCCCAGAGGGGGTTCTCGTCATGGAGAATGGTGCATATTTCACTGCAACACTGATTTCTAGTATAGGAGAAACTCTGAGAATCGCTAATGTGTAATGTTCATAAGGGTTTCCTCCATTTAAAGGTCGGTCCTGCGGTGTACCGAACCGCCAGGCTGCCGTCTTGGCATGGCAGTCTTGTGCGTACCCCAGGCAGCTGAATAGCCCGTCCCGCATGGTCGCGATGCATATCGTCAAAGCGGCCAGGGTTACTTGGATGAGCCTACTCCAGAGTCGGCAGGCATGCCTGGCGCACAAGGATCGTTCGTAGGAGTCAAGGTTCAATTCAAGCCACATCGTGGTCGAAGGAGGCACCCTGTCAAATAGAAGGCTTCCAACGGCATTTCCAAACACATCCACGGCAACTGGCGAAGGCCCTCACGCGGGGCCTATTTCTTTGTGTTCTGAATCGAGTTAGGGCTTCTGACAGCAATCTGGAATTGGATTTCCAGTTGCACGCCAGAGAATTGAAAGTCCCTCCTGAGAGATCAATCAACACGAAAGGCACATGAGTGCCAGGTGAGTGGCTACACCGCCCCTGGGCGGCAAAGTGCGCTCCGCGCGAGGCTGAAAATGCTTCGGCGATGAAGAGACCCAGTAGTTAGTAGCACTTGGTCAAAGGCTCTTTCGGTTTGAGCCCACCGGGGGCTAATTACAACTGGCTGCCATTCAAGGAGAATGAAATGACCACGAAGAAACAGCTCACGGCTGAACAGACTGCCGTCCTCAACCTGATGGTCAATGGAGCATTCAGCTCCATCGCTATCCATGCCATTGGTGACCGTGTCTCCAAAGGTATTCACAGGATTGCAGATGCAACTCAGTTTGCAACCGACAAGACTGCTTATGCTGCGGGCACTGCGCAGATCTGCGCCATCCCGGCCGCCAAGCACATATGGACTGGGATCACCGGCCTCTTCGCCAAGAAGACGGCCGCAACTCGTGCCTCCATCTAAGACAACTCAACGACGCAAACCGGGCATGGGAACTGACTGGCGACAGGAAGCCCATGCTTTGTAGTCCTGCGAACCAGATCACTCAGAGTCTATTCGCACCTAACCGGCCCCCGTGGAGGGGGGAAGGAGTAGTTATGTTTACTGAGACAAATCTGTTGAGCGTCAATGCAGACGCTCTGAGCACTAACCAGAACGATGAGCTACCGGGATGGAATGTTCCCAGTCACATGGCGTTCCATATCGTCTTCGATGGACGCCTGGACATCAATGGCAAATTGAATCCGGTGATTCGCCGGCCTCATCGGGACACATCACGACCGTATAACCAGCGCCGTGACTTTATGGCGCATGAGAGTCGCCAGATCCTCGATGATCGCATGCCCGATGGTGTTGAGTACGGCATCGTTACTTTTGAGGGTGGAAGCAAGGCTGCACGCGAAGAGACGCGCAGAACGGTCGAGCATCTCTCTCGCGGTTGGACCGACAATGGCAAGCGCTTTCGCTGCGTCTATGGACACGCGGCGGACACCGGATTCATGCTCTTCGTTGACGCTAGGAGCAGCATCCACGGCCCGGACGATCTGGGGATCCATATCTCCAGCGACCCAAAGGCGGCCAAGCGTGTGCGCCGATTCTTCTCTGCACATTCCCTGATGCTGAAAGGCCGGGTCATTGACCGGGCCAAGTCTCCGCTGGGAAAGCAGTACGCGGTGCAGATGGAAGACGGGTGCCTCTTAAGCGTTTTGGACTTCGATATGAGTGTGCTCGATGAGCGCCAGCGCGCACTCAAAGAGGGCTCATGCGTCTGCCGCATCCCCGGCTTCGACGGGACTACGGCCACCTTCGGTGGGCCATGGGGACAAGGCAAAGGCATCGCTCACGACAATTCCCAAGTCTGGATGTACGACCTCGTCGTCTTCGACTCGAAGAAAGAAGTCGTCTTCACCGGCAAGGATCACAGCGTCTACTTCGGCGTGCTTTCGCATACAGGATTGCATCCGTTCCGAATGGATTTGCAAACCATGACCAACAGCGGTCTGTACGAGGAGCATCTGGCCGTTAAGGCCGGGTTGAATCGTATGGACGAGCTAGCCGAGCTTTACTCTGGCGATGACGAGGACGCGATCATTGCCGACTTTGCTGCAACAGTGAAGGCGGTCGATTCGGCTGCCGATACGGATAAACCGGTCTGGCCGTTAATCCGAGCCATTCACTTGGATCATCAGAGCAAAACCATGCCGGCATTGATGCGGCGTATGTTCAACCATGCAACGGAGGAGTCCGTAGATATTGCGCGCGGGCGCATCCTGCTGCCCAATGGCTTCAGAGGATACGCATTTCCCAATCCGCTGGTAGACGGCCCTAATGGCCTGCCTGACTTGTCAAAGGACACCATCAGCGGCATACGGGAAGGCCTGCCAAGCGTATGCGCTCCCGATGCGCCCGAAGGACCGATTGGCGTGGGGCGTTCTCCCAACACCAACTCCAGCGAAATCGTCGAAGTGTGCAACATCCATCTCCCTGAACTGATGCACTTCAAGGGACAGGGGCGTGTGTTCTTCGGCGCTGATGCTGGCAGCATTCTCGGCAAATTAAACGGCGGAGACATGGACGACATGTTGTTCGTTTTCTGGGGCGCAGAGTATCTGGAGAAGTTTCGTCAGATGCAGTACCCTGTTCAGCCGCGAATCAAAGATCAGATGGTCAAGGCCAAGTCTGGGCAGACCAAACTCAATGAGGCTCGCTGGAAGGGTATAGGCGACAAGTGGACGCCATGCGTCTTCTTCGAGCAGTTGAAGGAGTTTGAGCACGGCTCCGAAAGCCTGGGCCGCATCATCAACCTCATCTGGATCGACACGCTGTTGTCGGGCGAGCACAAACCTGCGATTCGCGCTTGCCTGGAGGCCAAGCGGTATGTGTTGCCGACGAATTTCAATCCACCCAGTTGGGAGACTCTTGGCGGCTATCTCGGTGACAATGTGCTTGCTGCAGTTGGCGAGTACGAGCGCACCGAGGCTGGATTTGTGAAGGTAGCTACGGCCTTCACCGATATCAAGGCGGATTTTGTTACCGCCAAGGCGGCATCCAATTCCGATCGTATGATCGACTGGCTGCAGATGAAGAAAGGCGACAAGGCGACGTATCTCGATCTTGTCGCCAATGCGATGGAGGCTCTCAAGACTCCAATTTTCCCACTGTGCTTTGCCTCCAGAATCCCGAGGGATCGCCAGGAAGCCGGCGACTACGTCCTGGTAGAAACCAAACTATGTCGCGCATTGGCCACTCTCCGGCTGCGGCGCGATCAACTGATCGAAGACAATCGGCAACTGGAGCACCTCATCAAGCGTCCGCTGGCAACGGCGCTGCTCGATCGGTATCCAGTCGATGATGCGATTCTGCGCATCATCGCCGAGCTGACCTACTGGTGGCGCGAGCAGTTCGACAGCGCGAGGAGACAATTCGGTGGAACAATCCAACCGGAAACCTTTCAGCGTGCTGCTTACGGCTACTCCTCATTGATGGAAGTGGAGTTGCCGGATGGCAGAATCAAGCTGGAGGAGATCCACCAGCCTGGTCTGATCGACCTCTACACAAATCAGTTCTCGGTTTCAGGAACGGTCTTCAGCGTGAGTGGAAGTCCGTGGTCCGTGGAAACCCGGCGAAAGATCGGGATTCACCTCGCGAACACTCGCTATACCGATGATAGGGAACCACGTCTCGACGACGATGGCTTCACCATGTCGGTCAGCGATGGCATTCTCATCAACGAAATACTCCACGACATTCTCGATGCCGAGGAGGAGATGGGATTGACTGGCCAAGTTGAATTCATCGACCTGAACGGCTATGCCCGCAAGAAGCTTGCCAGCGGCGACAAGATGCTGGTTAAGGCGGAAGGCGGCCACATCTTCCACCTGAGCAACGGCCGCGAGTTATCGCAGCGGCCCAACCCAATCATCCCTGATGGTTCCTACATGATGTCCGACAAGGGCGTCATCCGTGTCGCGGATGCCGTCCCTGAGCTGAAATCGAACTTCAAGTCGCAGCACGTTGCTGCCCTGGCTGCCTGCGGCTTTGAGTTTGATGAGGACTCAGGTCTCTAGCATTTCACTCCTTCACAACACAGCCGGTTCGGCCCCGTGCAACAAGGCCGAAAGGGCAGAGTTCATGCTGCCCTTGATGGGTCATGCCCATCCTGATGACCGGGTTCGCCTGGGAATCGGCTGAGTCAGTGTGTCCAAGCGGGACTTCTTGTCTGATCGAGGCTTACAACCCCGAGGCCATGAATAGCCGAGAGGACAATGCAACTGACGCTTACAACTTGCCGCCAGCAAAAAGGCTGCGAATAGCCGCTATGTCCCGAAGCTTTCAGCTTCGGATACAGGCATGTGAGCGAGGCTTTCGACAAGCGTTTGGTAGTCGCTCATCAACTGGTTACATGGGCACGACAGAACTACGGTCACTGTCATTTGTCCACGCTGCGGACCAGAGCCTTGGAGCGTAGGACGCCTGGAGAAGAATGCCTCGTAGGAAACTACACAACCAAGCAGACAATCAAGCACTTAGTCCAACTCGTGCGGATCAACTGCGGTCTGCCCGACAGAAGGGGCAACACACAAAAGAGCAATGGCAGGCGTTGCTCGAACAGTGCGACCACAAGTGCTTGTGCTGTGGCGCTAAACATAGCTGGAGAAATCCTGTCTGTAAAGAGCACATCGTGCCTATCAGCAAGGGCGGCTCTGATGGCATTGACAATCTTCAGCCTCTTTGCAGGAAGTGCAACTCCGCCAAGGGGCAGTACACTATCGATTTCATGTTCCTCATTCGGCTTTGCGTGTGGCCCGCGTAGCGAGCTTTGCGTGCGCGTGTGAGGTTTCTTGTGTCAGGCAGGACGAAGAACCCTGGTCTCTCCAGGGTATGGCAGTGGTCTCCAGCACTTCTCGCTGTTGAAGATCTTGCCGAGCCAGGAACGCTCGACTCATGAGCCGTGGTTCTACCTGTGGTGTATTCTGTGCCGCGATTCTGCGACGAATCCCAAACATTTGAACGGATCTCCCAGAGGAGGGGAGAGCCATGCTTGAATTCCTTGGCTACATCCTTGCACGCGTCATTGCCGGTGTCGTTACCGCGCTGATCCTCTCCGTCATTCTCGACAAGCAGCGCACAGCGGGCGTCGTTGTCGCCACTTGTTAGCAAGCGTTTTGTCTCGCCTTCCCACGAATCACATGGGCAAGGTCTTCCATTCAACGCAACGCGTCTCGTTCAAGGAGAAAGCCATGCCTTCCGGCGATGTTTACATCATCACCCCCCCGAAGGATTCGTCGTGGATCTCGGTGGCATCTCAATGGGCTTCCACCTGACTGTGGGAGCATAGCGATCTGATTCCGCTCCTGCTCTCTGAATGCTTGCTCGCTGCGGTAATTGTCGCCATCTTCTATTGGCGGGAACATCGTTAGGCAATATGGCGGTCAAGTTCTCGACTTAATCACCGCCGTGGCCAGGGTACACGTCGAGGCCAGGATATTCATTCACCGCCGGGAGGAAGATTGAACCCGCGCTGAATCCCTCGTTCCGCCGCACATTGCCCGTCGAAGCCTACATCCATCCTGCGGTAAACCCTTCACAATTCAACCAAGCAAATCAGGCTTTGAGGAGAGCCTCGCCCATGCTCGCACACGCTCAACAAAGGTATTCACGCAACGTCCATTTCCGTTTCGTTGCAGCTCAGGACTTCCTGATCAGACATTCTATGCCGCGGACGCCCCAAGTGATCGGGTCTGCCGACAATATGCTTGCTTACTCAACCGGGTTAGTCGGCCGGAAGTAGTCTCTGCCGGCTCAACCGCAAACTCTCTCGATGGTGATCGAGCCATTCTTTTCCTTCGCGCTCCACCGCGATGGACGCCGGGCAGGTTTGCCTCCTTGACTGCCCGGCGAGTTTTTCGATCAACGCGGATAGAAAATGCGGCAATCAAGCGAAACATCTCAGCTATTTCCGGCATTTTTATCCGCCGCCAACCCGAGGCCATAGCCGTCGAAATCTCCTGCGAATCCAGTTTTGCATCGAGGTTCGGGTTTTTGTATGCGAGGGGGCGGGACATCCCTAGAGTTCCGATCGAGTCTTGATACTTTCGACACACTTTGGCTGTTTTTGGGCAGTGGTTTTCCCGCTCTAGTATAGGCAAACAGTCCCCAAGTGAATAATTCCCGATTCAACGCACTGATCTTTGGGATGCTTTCGGCACCCAAGAAGCAGTCAACTCATGCCGGTTTCATCTGGGCTTTTATCGTTGCTTCACAGAGAGGAAAACATGAGCACGACGATCATCGACCAATCCGCCGGTCCAATGCACCGTTGCGGCAAAGTGTGGGAAGGACTTCGCTCATTGGGAACCCGCGGCATCAGCACGGTCAACCGCTGGCACAGGCATCAGGATCAGAATGCGTTGGAGCGGTCGCTGGCTCGCATCATCGAAACAGCCAATGGCCATCGGGCCAAGGGATTGCCCAAGGGGGCGCCAGCTTACGTTGTGTTGCGCGATAAGGCCGATGCCAGGATTCAGGTCTTCGCTATGAAGTGGGGCGTGGACATCGCAATCATCAAGGCCCAGGCACCTGCCTTGGCTGATCTTGATAGCCTGTGCGTCCCGGACACGCAGATCCCGGCCGGCCTCAAGCTGCTAGCTGCTCTACTCGGCATGATCGTTTCCCTCGTGCTGCTGGGAGCCGCATCCGGTCTAGTCCACGCTGGCCACGATTGGGTGATGCGCTTCGTCGTCCGATAGTGTCTGTCTTTCCATCTTTCAATCCAACTGGAGAAAGCCAATGGCGGCATGGCTGCTGTGGTTCCTGCCTTCGTTTGAGGCAGGATTCTGGTCTGCCCTCATCGCTGGCAAACTCCGCGATCGAGGCAAGACACGCGAACTGCTTGTCTACGGGAGGCCTGCGCGGACGTGTCTGCCGGTCATCGACGAGCGGCTGCGCAAAGCCGCGGGAACGCCGACGAAGTCGCAGGCTTTCGTGGCCGGACGGATTGCCGCCGGCCTGCGCTGGCTTGCCAACACGCGGGCAATGGATTACGCAATCCTGCTCGGACTAAGGCGGGTCTGGCCAAAAGGCAAGACCATGTCCACGGAGGTGAAAATGTGCCTCTGATCTACAAGCTGCTGCTCATAGCCCGAGCGGTAGCACTCTCTGTATCGGCCATCTACAAGGCCTACCAGAAGAAGCGGGAGGACACCAATGATTCTGACTCCGTCTAATACCGGCAATCTTGTCGCCGGCGCCGGCCTAGGCATCTTTGCCTGGAGCGCATTCCTGAAAGCCGACAAGATTCCGTGGCTCAAGAATCTGCTGACCACCAGGCGCAAAGAATTCACTCTGGATTGGATCGACAGGAACAAGGGCATCAGCCTGCTGGGTCTGGAGACAATCAATCTGGGCATCCACGGCATCCTCTCCGCGAACGCCGTCATTTTCGCGTTGGGCAATACCCTACTCAACATCTTCATGCTGTGGGCGTATCTGCCTTTTCGCAAGATGCACGCAAGAAAGAAGCACGCTCACAACGTGCTGAAAGGAGTCGCATGAGCAAGCTTACATTGCTCGCTGTCCTCGGCCTGATCTACCTCGGTGTGCTCAGGCTTGCCTACTTCTTCATGGCCGTATTCATCATTCTGTTCTTCGGAATGACGACCTGGGAACTGATTCGCACATTCCGACAACCGGCGAAGCATCGCTTTGCCGCGCAGTAGCAATACATGCAGTTCAAAACAAGGAGCGATACACCATGAAGCTGATCTTTGGATTGTTGATCTTCGTTGCCGCCGTTGCAATCACCGGCGGCTTGTATCTGGCGATCCGCAAGCCGGATCAGAAGAAAGGTGATTTGGAGAGACTCGGCAGCGTATGCAGTCAAGTCGCCAATCGTCTTCAGCGGCTCGGCGACTACCTGGTCAGGCTCTACACAATCACTGTTGCCAGGATCATTCCCGGTGCCCGCAAGGAACGGACCAGCCTGCCCGAACAGCATAGCTCCGCGACCATCTGATCCAGTCGGGGCGCAACAACACCGCATGGAGAGAGGAGGCTGCGCCATGTATTTGAAGTTCCGTGTGAGCCGGGAGACTGCAAACGACTTCATCGATTTGTTTGTGAACCGGCTCGCCTACGGAGTCCAGGCAACAAGGCCGTTGCCGAACGGTTCGGTCCCGTACTATCTGGCGCGAGATTGGTTGACGAAGGCTCCAAAGCTTCTCGATGCGGATGTCGTGCGAATGCACTTGAATGGGGATCTCACCATCAATCTGTTCGCGATCAATCCAGAAACGCAACGCTCGAAGTGGATCGCCGTCGACGCCGACTTCGACGGCGCAATGCAGTCGCTCATTGAATTGCAGCAGGAGTTGAAACACGACGGCGTCGAAGCTGCACTTGAGCAATCGCGCCGCGGCGGTCATCTCTGGATATTCGGGGCCACACCACTGCTGGCCTCTGAGTTCCGCATCTACATTCACAACCTGGCGTTGCGGCTCGGAGTTCTGGTCAAATGCGGCCTCAAAGACGGCATTGAGATCTTCCCGCGTCAGGATCGTCTTGAAGAGGGCGAGTACGGCAACGCGCTCCGCGCGCCGCTTGGGGTCCATCGCAAGACGAATCTCCGGTACTGGTTCCCTGCAACCACACCACGACCAGAAGCGCAGCTTGCCTATCTCAAGCGACTGCCAAAGCTCACGGAGGCCAGGCTCAAGGCGCTCATTCATGGAATGAGTTTCCCGCAAGCGTATAAACCAATCGTCGCCGCTCCGTACATTCCAATCGCATCGCCGCCTGGACAGCGCGAGTTCCGGATTCTTGAACACGTCCGCACCACGCGCAGAGACAGCCGCAATTGGTGGGCAAAATGTCCATCCTGCACGCTGGTGGGACGCGATCGGGCAGGCGACAACCTTTCAATCCAGATCAAGGACTCACGCTTCTACAAGTGCTGGGCCGGCTGCACAAAGGATGAGATACGCGCGGCGCTTGGCCGGCCGATTCGCATAAAGCAAGCGGCGTAGAGAACATCGACTCACCGGAAATCGAGCATATGTACAACCCAACCTGATGGGAAGGAGCAGAGCATGAGCAAGTGCGTCAACAAAGTCATCTTGATGGGCCATGCCGGAAAGGATCCGCAGGTCCACATTCTGCCGAGCGGAACCCTGGTCAATCTGTCACTGGCCACGAGTGAACGCTTCAAAGACAGCCGCGGGGAATGGCAGGAACGCACCGAATGGCACAACCTCGTCGGGCACCAGAGGATTGGCGAGATCCTCCGGGACTACGTCAGGAAGGGCTCGCGGATCTACGTCGAGGGCGCCCTCCGCACCCGTTCCTGGGAGGATCGGGAGTCGGGGCAGCGCAGGTACCGCTCGGAGGTGGTCCTGACGGATATCAACCTCCTATCCCCGGCCATCGCTTCGAACGGCGCCAGCGAACCGGCACACGATGACAGCGGGAACGGCTACGCGCCTCAAGGGTTCAGTAACGAGCAGGAAATTGCGCGCGACGAAGTTCCCTATTAGGATGCGCCTCTTCCACGCATCTGCCGAGAGCGCCGCTTGGGGCGCTCTTAATGTTCTGTGCTCAGACATGGCTACTACATCACGCGAGTCAACGAAAGGAGTTGAGTATGGCGGCAACAGCGAAGCTCGCAGGAGCCGAGCGAGAGAAACTCTTTGCCCAGCTCGAAGTGCCATTCGATCCAGCTCAGGTCAAATGGCGGGTCATGCGCACCTCGAACGATGGGCGCTCGGGTCTGGTTCTTCCCTTCGCCGATCCGCGCGCCTACACGGACCGGCTCAACCAACTCTTTACGCCGGCAGGATGGACGCGCGAGTACACAATTTCCACTGTGCCGTCTCTGACCCGCGTGGACAGAGGGAAAGTGGTCGTAACCAGCAAAGTGCTGGTGGCGACCGCAGTGACTATCACGAGGCTGGGCAGCCATGTCGGAACCGGAGAAGAGTGGGCTGACCGGGAAAACGCGGTGACGGCAGCCGACGCACAAGCATTCAAGCGTGCCTGCAGTTGCTTCGGGCTTGGGCGCTATCTCTATTCCTTCGGTGAGGCATGGGTGAACCTGAATCGGCGTGGCGAACCCGTTGCGCTTCCTGTATTGCCGACATGGGCGCTGCCTCCGGGAGTGACCGCGCAGCCGATCAGCGGCCCTGCCGTCGATGTGCGCGGCCCTGTCGATCACCGGCTGACCTCCGAGATCGAGGCCTTCCGCAGCGTACTGGGGGCCGACATCTACGAAGAAATCCTCCGACGGGCAGGCCACACACGCGATGCGAGGACTATTCCAAATGCGGTGCGCCAGAAAACGGTTGTTGACTGGATGCAGGCAGCGGCGCGTGGATTTGAGCGGCTTCATGGGCTGGTCGAGGTAGCCGGTGACGCGCGGTTCATCGCTGCCATGGACAGCCTGAAGTTTGCCACCACTACTTGCCTTCCCAGTCTGGCGGCATTGAAGCAATTGATTGAGGAACTCGAATCCATCAGCGGCCAGCAAGTTGCCTAGCAGCGCCGCTCTCACCAGGAGGAAATCAATGTGTCAGGTCAGGCGGTTTCGCTCTGAACACAGCCTTGTCAGCATCCCAGTCGAGAAGGCCATCTATTGCCGGCACTGCCAGACAGTGTCGAATTCACTCCGTGAACGATGTGGCAAGTGTGGCAGCGAGCTTGTCCTGCATCTGGCCACGCTGGTCAACCAACCGCCCGCTGGTCCGGATTCGGGTCCAGCCGCGCAAGGCGGCATCGTTCCGGTTCTCCATCTGGAGCTGGCCAGGGCCGCGTAGTTCTGAGCAATGCACTGAAACCAAACAACTTAGAACGCATCGTTCCCTATGGGCAGCCTATTCGTCCCGAGATCGCCCGGACGAGAGGCGAATTTTAGAACCAAAGAAAGATCGGCTTGACATTTAAGTCAAGTAGAACTACCTTGTTTTATATGGCGTGAGTCACAACTATGGCACCCATTCCCGTTTTTGAGCCTGACGGACTCCTGCCATCGGGCGACTATGAAGTGTCGTTCGAGGAATTGCGCGAATCGATCCTGGTACTCGGTCCTGATGATTCCTCACACTATCCCAATTGGGATCGTGCTTGGCGGTTGCACCTCGTTGACAACCTTGAAATCCTGACGCGACAGCTATGGCAGGTTGGCATCCGGGAGATTTACGCAGACGGCTCGTTCGCCGAGGACAAAGATCACCCCAATGACATCGACGGCTATTTCGTGTGTGATCTTCTCCAACTCAGCAGCGGCGAATTGACGCGCCAGCTCAATTTGATTGACCCGTTCAAGGTGTGGACCTGGGAACCAGCATCGAGGAAGCCATATCGTGGCTATCCCAAGAAGCAGCTCCCGATGTGGCACCGGTATCGAATCGAGCTTTACCCGCATATCCCCGGCATGGGTATCGGTTGCGGAATCCTCGACCGGTATGGCAATGAATTGGAGTTTCCATCTGCGTTTCGACAATCGCGCCGCGATGGCAAGTCCAGAGGGATCGTGAAGATCAAATATGGAGGTCAGCCATGATTCGCAACGAGACGGAATACCAGGAAGCGTCAGAGCGCCTTGCTCAGGAGCGGCAACGCCTCGTCGAGCATAAGGCGAGGCTGAAGACGGCCGGCTTGGCGGAAGAGGAGATCAAGCGAGTGATAGACCCGTTCGAGTCCTTCCACCTTCAGCTCAAGGAAGAGGTGGAGAGCTACGAGAAACTGAAGCGGGGAGAATTTGACGAGCTTGATAACCTTCGCGGACTGGGGCACCTGCTGATCTCGATTCGCATTGCTCAAGGCCTCTCGCAAAGAGACTTGGCCAAGAGACTCAATGTGCATGAATCCCAGGTATCCCGAGATGAGCGGAACGAGTATTTTGGCATAACGCTGGAGCGTGCGATTCGGCTGCTTGATGCGCTCAATGTAAAGCTGCGCACGCAGGTTGAAATTGTGGCCGATCGGGAAGCAGCAGTCGCCTGACCGTTCAACTTCCCTCACAGGTCGATTAGCCGATTCAACAACTGACTTATGCCAAACGCCAGGAATGGGTCCGTTTGCATTCGACAGTCGCTGTTGACGTGCGGCTTCGAAGATCGCTTGCCAGTTCCCCGCGAGAAACCTCAGCATCCCTGTTGCCTCCGTACTTACCGCCACAACTGATCGCAGTCCGCTGTAATCCCGATCTCTATCCAACAGAGAGGAAGCCCTATGGCACGCAGTGCTGCGCGTTTGAAGATGGGTTACTACCCGCTCCCGGAGAGCGAAGGCGCCAAACTTCGCGAGCTTCTTACCTTCACAGGACCGGCATCTGTGGTCGATCCATGCGTGGGTCAAGGCACAGCTCTCGACCTGCTGACCCAAGGCGCGAATGTGCGCCGCTACGGGGTTGAACTCGACGCCGAGCGAGCAATGGCAGCGGGCGCCAAGGGCATCGAGACGATTCAGGGCAATGCCTTTGATGCAATTGCCAAGCCCGAGTCATTCTCGCTGCTGTACCTGAATCCGCCTTACGACTCTGAGATCGGTCCATTGGCAAACAGCCGCATGGAGCGACTGTTCCTGGAGCACACCTTCCGGTGGCTGGTAATGGAGGGCGTGCTGGTGCTGGTCATTCCGTTCGAGCGCCTGCATGAGTGCGCCGGCGTACTGAGTTCGCACTTCACCAGGCTGAACATCTTCCGCATGACCGACGAAGAATCGGTTCGCTTCCGGCAGATCGCGGTGCTTGGTGTTCGCCGGAATGTGCGGGGAGTAGCTGTCGAAGAGGCAAGGCGGCAGCTTCAGCGTATCAGCCCCTATGGCAGCTTTCAGGCGTTGCCAGAGCTGGCGCCGGAGGCGTGCGAACCATATTCCGTTCCCCCGACAGGCGAGGCCGCGCTGAGTTACCGCGGGCTGCCGTATGACCTGCTGGAAGATCTGTTGCCGCTCTCAGGTGCATGGAAGCAGACGTTGCCCTTTCTGATGCCACGCGAGGACGTGGCCACTGGTCGGCCGATCACGCCGCTGCATGGAGGCCACGTTGGGCTGCTGTGCACGGCGGGCCTGTTGAATGGCGTCTTCGGCCAGGGCGATGACCGGCACATCGCGCGATGGAGATCGGTCAAGCATGTGACCACCTTCGTCGAGGAAAACGGCGATGAGCAAATCATCCATCACCGGGAACGGTGGGCAAACGAGTTGCGATTGGTTTATGCCGATGGACGGACTCTGAAGCTAACCGAGACGCCGGCGAAGCCGGAAGGAGAGGCCGATGCAGAATGCGCACCTGAGGCTCGGGTTGCTTGAGTATCACCGCATGACGGAGAAGACCTCGACGCGGATACGGTTGCGGGTAGACCGCTATGTAGGAGAAGACGAACAGGCGCATCTCATCAGCGTCTTCGGCAACGATTCCGATGTTGGCGCGATTACGGCGGCGGTTCACGAGAAGGCCACGTTTACGCTGACTTTCACGGATGGCGAAGTGAAGGAGGTCTCTCTCGGCGAGCACGCCTCCTCCTACAAGGGCGCTGTGAGCTTGCCGGACCGTAAGCATCCCGTGCGACACCTGGTGGCCGTCTCGGAAGCACTCTACACGAACGGAGGCGTGGGACGGACTATTCTGCTTGGCTATCAGCGCGATCAAGCCTGGGCGACGCTGGTGAGCTTTCTCGGACTTCCCGCCGAGCCGTCGTGGGCCGAGCACGTTCTCAGCGTCGTCGAAACGGAAGAGCGCATCAAGCCACTCGACGGCATCGGTTGCCAGCCAGTGCTGATCTCCGCGACGACTGAAGAAATGCTTGAGTGGATCGGGGAGGGCTTGCGCTCAAAGACGCTAAGTATTCCAGTCAAAAATGGCCCGATTCACTGGCCGCAACTTCCCTTACGAATATCTCAGAATCCATCCCCAAAGAACTCTGCAACCGCCTCATTTTAGTACCATAAACGCCCTCCGATTTGCCCGTAAACAGCGTATAATCAAAGCAGTGGCATTAACAGGAGGGTGAACGAAGCATGACCCCATGTGAGCTAGCTTCCAAGATTTCCAGCCTGCCTAATCGAGCCCCAATCACAGCCGAACTGACGAGACTTTTGCGGCGTCTTGACCCAAATAACCCTGCCGGCACAAAACTTCCCAACCTAAAGAAACATTGGCTTGGCTGGCTAACTACGTACGAAGGACCAAAATACTATCGCCGCAAGGATTCCATCCGGACTGCGCAATTTGTATACAACCACCTCCTGGCGCCCGAAATGGTTCTGTGGTTAGGAGAAGCGTCTGGAGTCTCAGAGACTGTGGTTCGGAATGCCCAGAAAGCCGCTTGTTCTGTGCAACCCAATCCTGCTACCCGATGTGCTGCAATCCGGAAGATTATTCCTTGGAAGATCATCGAATATAGGCTCAACAAGCCGACCGTAGATCATTCTTTGCCAACGGGCACAGAGCAGATAGATAGTTTTATCCCGCGCTCGTTGACTAAGGATTGTGTTTACACAATCGTCGAAGGTTCTCAACTCGACCGCCTTTTTGAAGATGGGCTTGAAGTTCATCGGGAGGAGAGGAGGCCGTGGGTGACAGCAGAGAAAATGTTCTATGATGCTCGCGCTGCTAACAAATATCTGCCTGTACTGTTCGGCGACGCTGCGCACTGTAGCCGCCTGTTGTACTGGGGCCTGCTAACAGATGTTCACGTGCAGAATGGCGCAACTAGTTTTTCTGTGGATAGGCTCAGAAAGATAAGAGGTAAGCATAAGACGCAGGAATTGGTACTTCGCAGTTCCCAAGAGAATATAGCTCCTAACTTCATCAGGCCGTACGCGATCTGTATGACGCCCAAATTCCTAAATCAGAAAGACGTGGGCTAACGCCCGGTTAGGAGTCTGTCCTCATGAAGAAACTATATTTTCTGCGTGGTCTCCCTGCATCCGGAAAGACTACTTGGGCAAAGAAGAAGCTAGCCACTCTGAACCGGGATGGGGTGAGAAGAGCTGTCCTAACTAACAAAGATGCAATACGGAAGCGACTTCGCGCAAAGGGCATAAACAGCGAAACTAGGGTCATTCGCAGGGAGACCGAACTTGTCACAAAGGCGATGAAGGCTGGGTTGCAGGTCGTCATCGACAACACCCACTTCCACCCGCCTCATGAACTTCGTTATCGGCAACTCGCGGACGAGTACGGTTACAAGTTCGAGATCAAGAGCTTCACGCATGTCTCTGTCGAAGCGTGTGTTCGCCGGGATCTAAAGCGGCGTAATTCTGTGGGGGAATGGGTCATCCGGGATATGCACAGCAAGTATCTGAGCCAGCGCGTCAACGAGCAACAAGAAAAGAACGTAATGAGAGCGCTTCTCATCCGTAGTCCGCACATCGAAAAGATTCTTGATGGAAAGAAGATATGGGAAATCCGGGGATCAAGAACCGATGTTCGCGAACAGGTTGGCCTGGTCCGCAGTGGTTCTGGCACAATCATCGGCGTGTGTGATGTCGTCGATTGCATTCCGATACTTACGGACGAGCAGTCCCGAAGGAATGCTCGAAAAGCAGGTAGTAAGCCGAGTGAAGTGAGCCTTGGATACTACAAGAATACTTTCGCATGGGTTCTCGCAAATCCTCAATATCTGAAAGCACCGGTCCCTTACAAGCATCCGACTGGAGCTATTATCTGGGTCAAGCTTGATGCTCAAGTCGAAAAGGCTGTTCAGCGTGCCGTAAAGCATTAGCCAGGGACCAGGTGCCACGATTCTCCCCCCGGGGGATCTATAGGTGATTAAGCCGTCTGTTCCTGAGCCGCAATCCAGAGGCTGATTCCCTTACAGCGTGTGTTCCGTCGCCTCTTGCATGTTCTGCAATTCCCGTCTACACAACCACCAACCCAGATTCCACGAGGTATCTCCATGGAGACCACCTTCGACTACTTGCGCGCCCACGCGGCCGAACTCGGCTCGCGCATTCTCGAAACCTACCCACCGCTTCAGAGCACGAAGGATACCGTTGCGCCGCGCATTGCAACGCTTCTGCGAAAGGCGCTCCCCGCCCAGGCGCTTGCCATCACCGGAACCGCGAAGTACTTGCGCAAAGCCAAGTCAGCGCGGATTGTTGCCGAATGCGGAGCCGGCAAGACCTATATGGCGCTGGGCACGATCCATGTGCTGGCGGATGGGGAGCCAAGCGCCACGCTCGTGATGTGCCCTTCGCACATCACGCACAAGTGGGCGCGAGAAGCGCTGCTGGCTGTTCCGCGCGCCAGGACTTTCCTGATTGAGGACATGCGCAACGGCGGCGATCCGAAGAGACCGCATGGCATCTGCGAAGTCAAACTCCACAAGGGCAGGATCATGTATGAGGGTATGCGCCTCTCGCTCGCCGAGTTGCGGCGCATGGGCCGCAAGGGGTGGCGTAAACGTTGCTCAGCACCTGCGTTTTTCATTACCGGCAAGGACAAGGGCAAGCTCGGCTACTACTGGGATCATGCCTACCTCAAGGCGAAATCCGGGCCGAACTTAGGGGGAGTGATCAATCCCGACACCGGCACCGCGATCATGGATTCGGAGAGGCAGAAGCTCACCCATCTCGACTTCGTCAACAAGATCAAGCTCTCGGAATCGCTGACTCTGTCGCATGGCGGAACAACGCGCTACTCAGCACTGTGGCAGGCCGACCGGGAACGCATTCAGCGCATGGCGCCGATTGAGTACATCGGCCGGTACATGGGCGGTTGGTTCGACTTCGCCATTGCAGACGAGCTGCACCAGTTGGCCGGCGACACGGCGCAAGGCAACGGCCTGGGTGTATTGGGGCGCGCGGCCAAGCGGCTGATCGCTCTCACCGGCACCTTGATGGGCGGCTACGCGGACGATCTATTCAACATCTTCTACCGGATGGAGCCGCGCACCATGGCCGGCGAAGGATTCGCATACGGCGGCCAAGGCCGGCGCGACTTTCAGCAGCAATACGGAGTGCTTGAGACCATCGAGAAAGTGCGGGGTACGGACAATGCCTGCTCGCGGGCGACCAAGAAAACGATCCAGGTTCTGAAGAAGCCGGGTGCGTCTCCGCTCCTGTTCGGCAAGTTCCTGATGAATACGACGGCTTTTCTCTCGCTCGAAGACATTGCGGACAACCTGCCGCGATACGACGAGAGCGTGCTTTCGGTTGAAATGGATCACGAACTCGCCAAGGCTTACGAGGAACTTGAAGAAGACATCCGGGCCGCGATGCGGGCGCATCGGGGCAACAAGAGCCTGATGGCTATCCTGCTCAACACGCTCCTACTCTATCCGGACCATCCCTACGGATTCGAGGACATCTGGGCGCGCGCTTTTGACCCGCAGACCAAAGAGTATGTGCGGTTTCTGGTGACGACGCCGAAGAACCTCACCGAAGATCATCTCTATGCGAAGGAACGCGCCCTAATCGCCGACGTGCGCGAAGAACTCCGGCAGGGCCGCCGTTGCCAGGTGTACGCAACCTATACGGGCGAGAAGGATGTCACGCTGCGGCTGGAAACTGTTCTGCGGCAAGCAGGGTTCCGGGTTGCTGTTCTCCGATCCTCGGTTGCTACGGACAAACGCGAGGAGTGGTACGAGCGCCAATTGAAGGCTGGAGTCGAAGTCGTCCTTTGCCACCCGAAACTGGTGGAAACAGGGCTCGACTTGCTTGCCTTTCCGACGCTGTATTTCTACGAGACCGGCTATTCGCTGCATACCCTGCGCCAGGCTAGCCGGCGCTCCTGGCGCATCGGCCAGCGGCACGATGTCCGGGTAAAGTTCGTTACCTATCCGGGCACGATGCAGGAAACCTGCCTCCGTCTGATGGGCAAGAAGATGCTCGTCGCACTCATGATGGAGGGCAAGTTCTCGGGTGAGGGCCTGCAATCGCTTGATACCGACGAAGACCTGATGAGCGCGATGGCGCGCGAGTTGGTTGAGAAAGCAGGAGTTGGGGAATCCGCGGACAAAGTGTGGCGCGAATTGGACCGCGAGCGGGGCCAGTTGCTGCCACAGCCACCGGCAGTGAAGGTCGAAGAAGATGACAATCCCGTCTTTGACTTATCTGCCAGTGAATCCACCAGTCTACCCGCGGAGCGAGCCGGTATTCATCTTGTTGAACCAACTGTGAGCACAAGAGTCCACAAGAAATCCTCGCCGTGGTCCACGGGCACAGAGCCTGCCGTGCAGCTCAGCCTCTTCGGTTGAAACTGCGCGCTGCATGTCATTCCTTCCATTTTCTGATCCTTGAGGAGAACTGCATGTCAAACAAAGGTCGTCGCTCCCAGACGTTCGTTGAGCGGACACTGGCGTTGCTCGAAGAGAGGTTCCCCTGGCTCGGCAAGGACAATGACGAACCAGTCAGTGGGGCCAATACTGTCGATGAGTTGGCTGACTTGCATCGAATCCTGATCGACCAGCGTAATGCGAAGGATCGTAACGAACAGCATTCAGATCAGTAGTCCGCCGGGGGCCGCCGTTGCTGTCGAAAGAAACTGGTTGGCTTCCTATTCATGGCTCTTCCCAATGACTACGAACGGTGGTAGCGGAGCCAATGGGAGAATCGTTCCAGCGATACCGGCTATAACCGTTTCGCAATCAAAGGCAAGGAAAAGGGTCGGCGTGTGCTGGCCGTTTTTCTTGGTGGAGACATTCCATGCCGAAAGGACCGTTTCTTCCTTCGGAGTTTATGCCCACGAAGTTCTCGACGGCTCAAGACAAGGCTGAATTCGGAAATACGTTTTTGCACTTCATCGAATCAGAGTGGGCACGAACCGCCTTTTCCAAGAGCTTATACAACCGCCTCTCGATGTGCTTCTCGCATATAGCTCATTACGATGCCGCCGGATTTTATGAAACGTGGTTCACGTCGGACGCCGACCGGCTGCGATTCTTGCGTCACACGGTCGCCTGGCCGTGCTGGGGCGACCCAGAGTACACGTTTTGCGATGTCGAGCGCGCCATCCAGCAAGAGATTCGTAAGCACAACTATCTTGCTCGCTATGAATTGCGAGCCGCCGAGGCCGTGCGCTCCTCTGAAATGGAGACCCTCAAGAGGCTCGAGGCGAAATATCGACCGGTTGCTAATCAAGCGCCGGCTGAGGATTTGGTACGGCAGGTTCCACCAGCATCCACACAGGAAGTCGCAATCAAGAGGCTGCCCCTACAAGCCAGCCTCTTCTGATCACAACATTGGTTCAACTTGAATCTGCAAACAAGGAGATGAATCGCAATGTCCAGTCTCAAAGCAGAAGTTCTGTTACGTGAGTTCAGCTACAACGGCGTTCGCATCCCCGATCCGGCGCCGCAGATGACCGTCGACCAGGTTCGCGACCTTCTCACGCCAACTTACCCGGAGATTGCAACCGCAACCCTCACGGGCCCGGAAGACACTGGAACCATGCTGCGCTACACCTTCAGCCGTGCCATCGGATCGAAAGGGTGAGCCGTGCCCGCGTCCACAATCTCGAAAGAAGAACTGGTGGAGTTGTTCCTCAAGAAGGCCGCGGAACCGCCTCCGGAAGCCAATCTGATTCTGGCGAGGTACCTCCGATGCAGAGAATCCTGCGATCTCGCAAACGCAGTTTCAGAAGCAATAAGCCGGCATGTGACGACGGGAACCCATCGGCTCCCGACGCCGCCGGATCTGCTTCCGCCGCTGGGGTAGCGACTCTCGCCCCAGCGTTTCGCCAGGCGTTGCCGTCGCTCGCCGACGTTCGCGCCGAGTACAGCCACGAGGCCAATGCCGAACTGGTCTACGAACTCTGCGCCACCCTCGTGCGCGAAGGGTTGGGGACTCCGGAGACCTGGAAGCACTCCGGCGGCAACGCCCTCGCGTTTGCTCAGCACGCCATAATGACCGGCATTGGCGCGGAGCGGGGCGACCTGCTTCAGCGCAATGTCGAATATCACCTTGAGGTGAGCGACGTGCTAGGACGGGCCGGCAGCGATGCGTTGCTCGAAGGCGGTCAACTCGCCGTCACCGTCGAGTGCAGCGGAGCGGGCTACCTCAAGATTGGGCCGGCAATCGATGCACTGGAGGCGGAAGCGGAGGGGCTGGGTGCGGCATTCTATTTGGCATTGACCCATGCGCTCTATCGCGTCATGAGGATCTACAACCATGACGATGCGCTCATGTATGAGGAGCGAATGCGGGAATATGCCGACCAAGACGATGAAGAGAGCCGCGGTCAGTATGAGTTCCCCGAGGTCGAAAAGGCGTTGCCGGAGTGCATCCGGAAGACGCTGAAACGCGAATGTCGTGATTGGAAGGTGCGCGACCGCGAATTGCTGCACAGGTTCTCCACAGGGAGCTATGCCACCTGGATCGAACGGCTGCGACGCATCGAACGTCTCTCCCGGCTTCGTCTCAAGCAGTCCAGGGATTACATCGAAGCTGGTCAATACGATGAGCCCCCACTGCCGTCCTTGCTTGTCACCTTCAAAGAGCATGACGCCATCACGGCCTGCTTTGACGAAGAGGGCCAATACATGATGGAGGGAACTGCCGAGCCGACCATGTGCGTTGTCTTTTCGCCGCGAAATGCGGATGAAGTTCGGCACGCACTGCGGGTCGTGGAACGGTTTGTCGCGCTCAATTGCGAACTATTTCAATTGGTCGAAGCGATTCAGGATTGGGAGAAACGGGATGCAAGTCCATGTATCGATCGGGGAGAACCATCGCTTCGAGCTGCGTGAGGCGCTTTTAGTCTACCGTGACCGGCAAAGCAGTTTCATCACCCGCCACGATGTGACTGCTCAGAAGGACGCACCGCCCA
>Ga0302154_10000338_pt1 | contig 46189 bp, 36 predicted proteins | sample I_Bog_N2_3_FD_193507 | JGI IMG/M metagenome (GOLD analysis project Ga0302154, IMG submission 193507) | Peat permafrost microbial communities from Stordalen Mire near Abisko, Sweden - I_Bog_N2_3 | ecosystem: Environmental > Terrestrial > Soil > Wetlands > Peat | place: Sweden: Abisko, Stordalen... | reverse complement strand
GGAGCTGTATCGCGCGGCGGTGCGGCCTCTGGGGTTGAATACGGCGGTGTTGCGGTTGGATGCGGATAAGGCGGTCGGGCAGAACCTGCCGCCGGCTTTGGCGGAGACGATTCCGAACCTTCCGGAGCTGCGGGGGGGGCGGTCGTTTGCGGTGGTGTGCTCGGGGTTCGCCTGCCAAGCTCCGATTTTTGAGGCGGAGGAGCTGGCGCGGGCCTTGTAAATCGCGAAGTTAAGTTCGCAATAATACGGGACTTAGACGAGAATGTTTCACGTGAAACATTTGTTAATATATTAATGTACATATACTATTGTATGTATTTACCGGCAAGCCAATCGAGATCCCAGCGACCCTACTCGGGCAGGCCGAGGCGGCGCATCAGGTCTTTGAAGCGGGGGTCGGAGCGGAGCGGGTCGAGGGCGGGGTTGCGAATGACGAACAGCATTTCGCTGTCGCCGTCAGCATAAGCTTTCTCCAGATATTCGAAGGCCTGCTGGCGGTTTCCCGCGAGGGCATATGCGACGGCCACGGCGCTCGAGCGATCGAAGTCGGTCATGGCCATGGCCAGGTCGAGGTAGCCTTTGGCGTCGGCGCTTACGGGAGCGAGATTCGGAAAAGCCTTCCGCATTTCGCTCACGGCCTCAGGAAAGCGGCCGGTGGCGGCGTAGAGCTGCGATAACTTGTAATGGGCCGGTGGAAAATTCGGATCGCGCGCGAGAACTTTCTGAAATTGGGCGAGGGACTCGGGATAACGGCGGGCCTCCATGAGCAACAAAGCGTAGTTGGCGCCGATGATCGACGAGAGCGGGTCGAGCGATAAGGCAATTCGATACTGCTCCAGCGCCTCATCCATGCGGTTTTGCGGAGCCAGACAGCCGACCGCATAAAAATAGTGGGCGGCAGAGTTGTTGGGGTTCAAGGCAAGGGCACGGCGAAATTCGGACTCCGCTTCTTTCCATTTCCACTCATTCGCCAGCCCGAAGGCGAGCGCGGAGTGGGCTTCGGGCAGGGAGTCATCGAGTTCGACGGCCTTGCGCGCTGCTTCGTCGGACAGGAGTTCGGCCTGCTTCGACGCGATGGGAATGTAGCTGGGGGCAACGTTGTAGGTATCGGCAAGGCCGGAATAGGCGAGCGCATAGTTGGGGTCGGCGGCGATGGCCTGCTGAAATAAAACCACCGCCATCCCCACCAGCCCGCAAACCCGGCGCTCGCTGGTTGCGTATGTCGTCTGCAACCAGTCCGCGTCCGACCGCCGGTCTACGAGCTCCATCCGTTTTTTGCGATCAGCGCCTTCAACATCTCTTTGTCCAGACTCAGATCCACCACCAGCTTCTTCAACTTCGTGTTCTCATCCCGCAACTGCTTCGCTTCCTGCGCCTCGCTCACATCCATCCCGCCGTACTTCGCCTTCCAGGCGTAGATCGTGTGCTTCGACACCCCGACTTCCCGCGCCACATCCTCCGCCTTGCGCCCCGCCTCCAGTTGTTTCAGCGCCCCGATCATCTGCGCCTCTGTGTGCCTGCTCTTCGACATACCCTTTCCCCTTTCCTTCGTCCGAAATCATACTCGGACTTGTTCGGAAAACAGGGATCACGTCAGTTTGCTGCGCACTTCTCGAAAACCACGAGAAGTGCGGCACCCCCTTCATCTTCGCTGCCAACGGTTCGCGACTCAGGGTGTACTCGCCGGAGAAGTGCGCCACCCGCCCGCTCCACTGGTTAAATTCCTTCACCGTGACCATCTGCGGACCCTTCAGCCGCCGCCCGTGTTCGAGCATCCGCACCCGCGCGCGGTCGCGCGGGATCGCCAGCACCAGCCCAAGCACGAAGATGCCCAGCGCGCCAAACCACGCGGGCCGGATCAGGTCGTCGGGAGACTGGCCTTCGTAAATCCACTCCGAAAGCATCTGGTGCATTTGCGCGCTGCCGTAATGCACCGTGTCCACCTTCAGCGCGACCGCTCCCGCCTGCCGCGCCTTCGCCGTGAGCGCAAACGGAAACGGCGGCCAGCCCTGCATCGGTCCGGGCACCACGTCGGCATCCACCGCCATGAGTTGCTTGCCGTGGGCGTCCACCTTCGCCAGCAGTTGGTAGTCGCCGCGCGCCTTGGGGAACGACTTCGTGGTCAGATATTCGGTCCAGTACCACTGCTGCAACGGCGTCCACTTCTCCACGTTGCGGTACGTGAAGATTCCTATCCCCGCCACGACCGCAAGCAGGAAAGCCCCCAGACTCGACACCGGCCACTTCGTCGCCCAAGGCCGTGACTCTCCGCGACCCAACACCTGGCTCATCACCGACACCGCCCCCTACTTAACTAGGAACCCGGAAACCGGAAAAACGATCAAAATATTTTCAGGATTTCTCTCCCGGCTGCCCTTCCGGCTCTGCCGCCTGCGCCAGCCGTTCCCGCGCCTTCTTCAGCTTGTCCGCGTCCGCCCGGTCGATCAGCCGTTGCATCTCCTCCGCCGTCGGCTTCTCCCCGTTCGCCAGCTTGAACAGCACATTGAGCAGGATCGCCCGCAGCGCCACCAGCTCCGCCATGAGCGCATGGCCGGTCCCACCCGCATCGGCGGATTTCTCGTCCTGGCCGTTCACGCTGGCCAGCAGGGTTTCCCGGCACCACTCGCTCAGCGTCAGCCCGCGCTCGCTGGCCGCTCGCTCCAGTTGCGCAAACTCCTCCTCGCTCACCTTCGTGCCCAGAGTTTTCGTGCGGAGCGGCGGCTTCACCACGCGTCACCGCCAAGGCAGGAAACGACCGACGACAAGGGGAGGAACTTCACGGTTCTTCTATGGTGAGCTATCCGCCTAAAGGAATCAACAAGTTCACGTTCGTTAACCTGCGGTTGCTCGGCAGCAACCGGCGCGGGGGATTTTTCTCTTAGCTGCTCTGCTTTCAACAGGTTCACCGCCAGCAACCGCAGGTTGCTGCGCAGCACCCGTTCCGGGGTGACGTGTCACCCCTCACTCCCGATGCCGTAGGCAGCGCGCTTTTGACCCTCCCCCCGATCCCGCACAGCAACCCTCCAAACCGACCCCGCCAGCATCCCCAGAACACCCCTGCCAGTCACCATCACGGCGCGGATCGCCAACTCACCCCAGTGCTGCCGCTTACCGGACCCATAGGTAGAAAGACATTTCACCGAAAGGAGGCATCACCCGATGACCAAGCAACAACGGCTTTACGGCATCCGCCGCCAACTCGACCTGCTGGGCTACCGTGCCGACCGGCTTAACCCCGGTCCTCGCCGGGACACCCTCATCGCCAAGATGGAGCGCCTGCTTACCCAGTTCGCCCTCGTCTCGGCTTCCTAACCCCTAACAGCACGAGCCGCACCTTCGCGGTGCGGCTCGTCCCCCTCAGCAGCTTAAAAAAAACACCCACCCGGCCCTAAAGCCGTCACCGGAATATCCAAAGGGCGGCTCCCAAAACGATCAAAAGTGCGACGGAAAAAATGATCCACTCGGCCTTGTCTTCTGGGATGATATTCCAATCCCAGTTACCCCTCATGAGTGTGTCACGCCCATGCTTACCTTCGCGCTTTTGCCAGCCTCACGCCCGTGTCGGAGTCGCCAAGCCAACGCTGCCGAACCCGCTGCAAGTATCAGGTAAACAAGAATCGAGCCTATCCAGGCAAGGTTGCCCCAGACCGTCCCTCCACTCCCCGAACCGTGCAACATTAGAACCCACGGTGCAAGGCCAACTATTGTCGTCAAGACGGGATGGTCTCTGCTCAGGAGGCCGACAACAACTCCGACCAGCACCGCGATTGCTGGATTGAAGATGAAGCGAATCATCAGCGAGAGATGCCCTTCGCTCCGCCCCTCTGAAATTGTGTACAAAATGTAACCGCTGCAGGCGGTCAATGCAAAACTAGTAACCGCCGCCATCACAACCAGCAATATTCTTCGCAGCATAGACTCCTCACTCCTACTTGCCGCCCATACCTATTAACCACTTCAGCCACCAAGGTGGTGGAAACGGATTAGTGAGAGCCAGCTTGGTGCATCGAGTCAGGGCGTCTTTGCAGTTCTGGTCTTGATTGAGGCCGCACTTGAGCCTTTGATTGCTGTACCCTCCTTCGCTACCCGTTGCGTCAGAAGTGTTCGCAACCGCGTCGTCGGTCATTTGGTCCAAGCTCTGCCGGGTTTCCGCAATATGCGCCAGGCAAGCGTAGTAGCTGATAAAGCAGTTCGCCCTGGTGGTCCATGTCCAGCTCTTGTTCCCCCAGCCACTAGGGCCTAGTCCAGGGGGATCGACGTTGATGACGGGGTTATTCAAAACGTAGCGGTAGAAATTCACACCTCCGCGGAAAGCGATCGGGTCTTCGCTGATGAACCTACCGACGTTCTGGTCGTAATAGCGCGCCCGGTACTCGTAGATTCCGGTCTCCAGATCGAACTCCCGTCCGGTGTACTGGAACGGATTGAGGAGCGTTCCGGTCGAAGCCGTGAGCTTGCCGAACGAGTCGTACGTGTACGTGTTCGCGAGGGTTCCCGCTGAATTGCTCAAGGAACTTGTCGAACCCAAACCATCAGCTTGGTAATACGATGTCACTCCACTGCGAAGCATTCCCAGCGACTCATCAATCAGACCACTCTGCGTGTACCTCGCCAACACGTTGCCGGCGTTATCCACTTCTTCGAGCGGGGTAGCACCGTCATAGAGGTAGTTCGTTGCGCCGAGTGGCCCTGATTTCTGAATGCGCCTGCCAAACGGATCGTAGCGGAAGGTCGTGGTACCCGTGCCCGGTATCACCGCTTGCACTAGCCTGTTTTCGAAGTCCCAGGTGTATTGTTTGCCGGAGGCGTCGGTCAGAGTATTGCCGTTTGCGTCATACGTGTAGCTGCCGCTTGGAGTCGAGGTCAGCTCGTTCGACGGGTTGTAGCTGTACGGACTCATCCCCAACGAACTCAGCCTATTCCCTACCGCGTCGTAGCTGTAGCTCTCGGTAGTAACATTCGACTGGGTTACCTGCTGCAACTCGTAAATCGCGTCGTAGCCGTAATTCGACGTGATCCCGTTGAGATAATTGGTCTTACTGGTTCGGTTGCCGGCAAAGTCATAGCCGTAGCCGGCTCCGTCGAGCGTCGTCGATCCTACTTGATGCAGCACGCTCAGCAGGTGCGACACAGAGTCATACGCGTAATTCGTGTTGACACCATTCGGACGTGTCAATTGCGTCCTCCGGCTCAATGCGTCGTAACCAAAGCCGGGCCGAAGACCTTATCAGAAACCGGCGTTCCGGTTCGAGCGCGTGTTTGAGACGATGGCGCTGTCGTGCGGGAAAGTGAGCATTTTGCAGTTCCAGTGCCAGTCTAGCCAGAAGACCTCGTAGGTGGGGGGCGAAGGCCGGAGTCTGTGGACGATACGGTTTCGGTACGCAACTACCGTTGCTCGATGTGTTGATGTAGTAGCAAGTCCAAGCCCGGTTGACCTGATCGTACTCTGACTGTTCTAAGAACCCTGAATCGAGCCGCGCCCTCAACTCATTTCTTGCTTTTGCAGCGTCAGCTCTCCCTAGGAATTTTGGTTCAGCCCTGAAGTTCCCGCCTTGACTGCCGATGAAGGTAGAAGGCGGCGCGGGCGGCTATGTCTCCGAACCTTTATGTCTTCTAACCTTCTGTCTTCTAACCTGATCGATGATCCGCAGTTGTTTCGGCATGTGCTGGAGGATTTGCCGGTGGGGGTTTATGTGGTGGATCGGGAACTGCGGATCCGGTTTTGGAATCATGGGGCGGAGCAGCTTACGGGATATCTGGCGCACGAAGTGGTGGGACATGGACTGGAAGAAGTGGTGCAGGCGTGCAACCGACAGGGGAACAGCCTGAGTGGCGAGCGTTGTCCGGTGGCGATGACGCTGAGTCAGCGCAAGGCGCAGCAGTGCATCGCTTCGTACCTGCACAAGAACGGACACCGTTCGGCGGTGAAGATCCGGACGCGAGCGATTCTGGATGTAGGCGATGCGATGGCGGGGGTGGCGGTGCTGTTTTATGCGGCGTTTGCGTACCGCGAGGAAGCGGCTCCGATGTACGGATGTCTGGATGCGGTGACGGGGATTCCTTCGCGGCGTTTGACGCGGGCGGTGCTGGCGGAATGCATGGCGGGGATGGAGGAATCGCATACGGGGTTCGGGCTGTTGCGGATCCGGTTGCCGGGGCTGGAGGAATTTCGAGTCAAACACGGGTCGCAGTCGGTGGTTCCTTTTCTGCGAACGGCAGCACAGACGCTGCGCCACCGGCTGGACGCGGAGAGTTTTTTGGGATGCTGGGGCGAGGGCGAGTTTGTGGCGGTGCTGAGTTCGGCGAGTCCGATGATGGTGGCGATGACGGCGGAAGGATTGTGGAACCTGCTGCATCACTCGGAGGTTTCGTGGTGGGGCGACAAGTTTTTGGTGGAAGCCGAGGTGTCGTATGCGGTGGCGACGGCGGGACGCGACCTGGAATCGCTGCTACGGGAAATGAAACCTTCGCCGTCGAGCCGGACGGCGAAGGCGGCGGCGAATGGGGTCGGCGAATCCGGACGGTTGCGAGGATGAGGGTTCCATGTTTTCGATCATAGGGATCGTGGTGGTGTTCGGCTGCATCGTGGCCGGCTATCTGATGGAGCACGGCAACATGAAAGTGCTGCTGCAGCCGGCGGAGTTGATCATTATTGGCGGGGCGGCGCTGGGGACGGTGCTGATTTCGAATCCGGTGCACACGCTGAAGCAGATGATCAGCGGAGTGATAGGAGTGTTTGGGTCGTCGAAATACGGCACGCAGCGGTATGTGGAATCGCTGAAGATGATGTATGAACTGCTGCAGAAAGCGCGCAAGGAAGGGCTGGTGGCGCTGGAGTCGGATATTGAAGAGCCGGAGAAGAGTCCGTTGCTCACCAAGTACAAGGATTTCGTGAAGGATCACCACGCGGTGGCTTTCGTTTGCGACACGATGCGGATGGCGGTGAGCGGGGGCGTGGAGGTATTCGATCTGGATCAGATGCTGGACGCGGACATGGAAGTGCATCATCGCGAGGCGAGCGATCCGGTCTCGGGGTTGACGACGATGGCGGACTCGCTGCCGGGGCTGGGGATTGTGGCGGCGGTGCTGGGAGTGGTGATCACGATGGGCGCGCTGGGCGGGCCTCCGGAGGAGATTGGGAAAAAAGTTGCGGCGGCATTGGTGGGGACGTTTCTGGGGATTCTTTTGTGTTACGGACTGGTGGGGCCGCTGGCGGCGCGCATGGGAAAGATGGCGGAAGAGGAACACGCGTTTCTGATGGTGTTGCGGGTCACGATGATCGCGTTTCTGAAAGGCGTGGCGCCGATCATGGCGGTTGAGATTGGGCGGCGGACGGTGCCGGGGCATGTGCGTCCTTCGTTTGCGGTGGTGGAAGCAGCTTGCCGAGGCGCGAAAGACGCACCGGCGGCGGAGACTCCAGCAGAGTCTTCGGCAGACACTTCTTCGGGCACTACGGCAGCGGGCGCGGCGGCGGGATAAAGACGGTCATGCCGACACCACCGATCATCATCATCAAGAAAAAGGGCGGCCATGGCGGCCATCACGGCGGGGCGTGGAAGGTGGCTTACGCCGACTTCGTTACGGCCATGATGGCGCTGTTCATCGTGTTGTGGCTGTTGAGCAGCAGCGTGAAGGTGCAGGAAGCGGTGGGCGGATACTTCCGGGATCCGAGTGGGAGTTCGAAGAGGACGGGAACGGGGCTGGCGGGATCGGGCGAGAATCTTCTGCTCAACAAGCAGGACATGGGAAAACTGAAAGCGGAATTACAGAGCAGCATCCAGAAGATGACCGACCTGGATACGCTGAAGAAGAATATCGAGATGACGGTGACGGCGGAAGGGTTGAGGATCGAGCTGCTGGAATCTGAGAAAGGGACGTTCTTCGACAGCGGGAGTTCGGCGCTGAACAGCAGCGGGAAGGAAATGCTCTCGCTTCTGGCGACGGAGCTGGGAAAGGTTCCGAACCGCATTTCGGTAGAGGGCCACACGGACGCCAAAGCTTTTTCCGGCAAGAGCAACTACAGCAACTGGGAACTGTCGTCGGACCGGGCGAACGCGGCGCGGCGATTGATGCAGTCGGCGGGATTGCGCGGCGATCAGGTGTCGCAAGTGCGGGGTTTCGCGGATCAGCGGCTGCGCAATCCCACGGACGCGATGGACGCATCGAACCGGCGGGTTTCAATCATCGTGCAGTACATCAATACGGAGCGCGACGAAGCGGCGCCGGCGGGCGGGAAGACGGATTCCGCCAGCACGGGCAAGAAGAAAGAGGAGTGAGAATCGATGACGCAGGCGTGAAGATTGCCGCTACGTTCTTTGGAATGATGGTGGCCAGGGAGGGAGTTGAACCCCCGACGCCAGCCTTTTCAGGGCTGCGCTCTACCACCTGAGCTACCTGGCCACTGCGCAAAGAGCGCTGTCCGCACACCGACCGCCGGCCAATTCGGCCGGGCACTGGGTGCCTGCACTGGGCGGGATGCCGTGAAGCAAATCAGCCGATGCGCTGGGACGTATGCAACCTTCGAATTATAGCAATCCTCTGGCGTTCCTTCAAAATTCGAGCCGCAGAGTTCAATCGAATTCGACACAATGATCGAACTGACGGCTCAAAGCTGACAACTGGGCTAGTTTTTCCACATTCCCTTCGCGAAAGACTTCTGCCATAATTGATCGTGCACCCCAGCCCGCACAATTTTCCAAAAACAATTAGAGCGAGGAAGCGATGTCGGCCAAGTACATTTTTGTAACCGGCGGTGTGGTGTCTTCATTAGGCAAGGGACTGGCGGCGGCGTCGATTGGTTGCCTGCTGGAAAGCCGCGGTCTCAAAGTCAACCTGATGAAGTTCGACCCGTACCTGAACGTGGATCCGGGGACGATGTCTCCGTTTCAGCATGGCGAAGTTTTCGTCACCGACGACGGGGCGGAAACCGATCTCGATCTCGGCCACTACGAGCGCTTCACCCACGCCAAACTTTCCCGCGACAACAACTGGACGACCGGGCGCCTCTACGAGCAGATCATCGCCAAGGAGCGGCGTGGCGACTACCTCGGCAAAACGGTGCAGGTGATTCCGCACGTAACCAACGAGATTAAGGCGGCGGCGAAGAAAGTCGCGCAGGATGTGGACGTGGCGATCGTCGAAATTGGCGGCACGGTGGGCGACATCGAATCGCTGCCGTTTATCGAAGCGATCCGGCAGATGCGGCAGGAACTGGGCCGCGATAACACTTTGTTTGTGCATGTCACGCTGGTGCCGTTTATTGCAGCCGCGCAGGAGTTAAAGACCAAGCCAACGCAGCACTCCGTCAAGGAACTGCTCAGCGTGGGAATTCAGCCGGACATTTTGCTGTGCCGGACGGACCGCTTTTTGTCGAAAGACATCAAGTCGAAGATTGCGCTGTTCTGCAACGTCGAGGAGGAAGCGGTGATTACGGCGAAGGACGTTGCCTCCATCTACGAAGTGCCGATCGTATTCGCGCATGAAGAAGTGGATACGCTGGTGCTGCGGCGACTGAAACTGGAAGCGAAAGACCGCGATCTTTCGAAGTGGGAGGATCTGGTGCACCGCGTTTACAACCCGAAAGATGTGGTGCGGATCGGCATCGTCGGAAAGTACGTGGAATATGAAGACAGCTATAAATCGCTGAAAGAGGCGCTGGTCCACGGCGCGCTGGCGCACAACCTGAAGCTGGAAGTGAATTGGATCGAGGCCGAGGGTCTGGAAGCGGCGGACAAAACCGACAAAAGTTATGAGGCGCAATTGGAAGAGTACGACGGATTGCTGGTGCCCGGCGGATTCGGCAAGCGCGGGATCGAAGGCATGTTGCGGGCGATTCAATACGCGAGAGAGAAGCAGGTGCCGTACTTCGGAATCTGTCTGGGAATGCAGACAGCGTGCATTGAATATGCGCGCAACGTCTGCGGGTTGGCGGACGCCAACTCCAGCGAGTTCGATCCGGCGACTCCGCATCGCGTGATCTACAAGCTGCGCGAGTTGCGGGGCGTGGAAGAACTGGGCGGCACGATGCGGCTGGGCGCATGGCCGTGCAAGATCGAGGCGGGAACGCTGGCGTACCAAGTCTATGGCCAGACCGAAATCAGCGAACGGCATCGCCACCGCTACGAGTTCAACCGCGAGTACGAAGAGACGATGGTAGCCAACGGGCTGCGGATTTCCGGCTCGACTCCGGACGGGACGTACGTGGAGATGGTGGAGATTCCGGGTCATCCTTATTTCATCGGATGCCAGTTTCATCCGGAGTTCAAGTCGAAGCCGCTGGAGCCGCATCCGCTGTTTAAGGCGTTTGTCGGCGCGTCGTACGCACACGGGCAAGAAAAGAAAGAGCGTAAGAACGCGGCCGAGGTGGAGATGTTTTTGCGGCCGGAGAAAATGGGACGAAGGTAATCACCGCCGAGACGCAAAAGAGCGCCGAGAAAAACAGGTCCTTCACTTCGCTCAGGATGACAAGTCTTTGTAGGATTTTTCTCAGCGTTCTCGGCGTCTCTGCGGTAAACGACTTTGACCTTATCTTTCCAAATCGATAACGTTCGCGTGGGCACGGGAGATCTGTTCCTGATTGCGGGGCCGTGCGTCATTGAGAGTGAAGAACACGCGCTGCGCATGGCGGAGATCATCAAGGGCGTGGTGCGTTCGCTGAATGTCCCGTTCATTTTCAAAGCTTCCTACGACAAGGCGAACCGCACGTCGATCCGGAGCTATCGTGGGCCGGGGATGAAGGAAGGCCTGCGCATTCTGAAAAAAGTCAAAGAGGAAGTGCACGTTCCGGTGCTGACTGACGTGCACCAGGTCGCCGACGTCGCCGCAGTGGCCGAAGTCGTGGACGTGCTGCAGATTCCGGCATTTCTTTGCCGTCAGACCGATCTGATCGTGGCGGCGGCGTTGAGCGGGCGTCCGGTGAACATCAAGAAGGGGCAGTTCGTCTCGCCGTGGGATATGAAGCATGCCGTAGCTAAGTGCCGCGATGCCGGGAACAGTCAGGTGTTTGTGACCGAGCGCGGATCGAGTTTTGGCTACAACAATCTGGTCGTGGACATGCGGTCGCTGGCCATCATGCGCAAGTTCGCGCCCGTGGTGTTTGATGCGACGCATTCGGTGCAATTGCCCTCGGCATCACGTGGCGATGAAGACGAGCCTGCGGTGAGCGGAGGGCAGCCGGAGTTTATCCCTGTGTTGTCGCGGGCGGCGGTGGCGGCGGGCGTGGATGGCGTGTTCATGGAAGTACACGACAATCCCAATGAGGCGAAAAGCGACGGCGCGAATGCGCTGGATACGCGCAACCTGCGCGGGTTGCTGAAAGAATTGCAGGCGGTGCGCAAGGCGCTGGACGTTGCGCACGCGACGCCGTAACGGAGTGCGGAAGGAGGCTGCCGGATGGTATCGCTTCGAAGAGTTCTGGTGGCGAGTGTTGGTCTCTTGCTGGCATCGCCGCTTTTTATTTTTGCCCTTCCCGCTGGTCAAGACGATTCGCACCCGCCGACCGCGTACGATTTGGAACTGAAGGCTTGCGGCACCAAGGCCGACGAAGTCGACTACGAGACTCGTACCGACAAGGGCGATCATCCGACCCCAGAGCCCTCGGCGGACAAGGCGCTGGTCTACGTTCTCCGGCCGACGATGATGGGGCATAGGTTCCAAAGTAAGTTGGCCGTCGACGGCGGGTGGAAGGGCGTGAATCGCGGCAACAACTATTTCTACTTTGCGCTTCAACCGGGGGCGCACTATTTTTGCTCCTCCACGGACAATTACAGCGTTTTGCAGCTAGAGGTGGAAGCGGGCAAGACCTACTACCTGCAGCAGCATGTGCGGATGGGCAAGAAAGAACTCAACAGCAAGTTGACGGCTCTCACCGAGGAAGAAGGCAAGGCCAAGTTGGCGCATGCCCACCTGAGTGTTTGGGAAGTCAAGAACTAGAGTTTGAGGTTGCCAGCCGCTATCGGCAAGACTGGGGCGCTTCACCGTCATTTAGACCCCGGCCGTATCTTCGCGCGCCGGTTTTGAATCTGCTACCATTCCCGCGTCATCTGATTGACCATCTCCTATGCATTTGTGGGCATCGATTGCCGGCATTGTTCTGATCTTTGTCATCCTGATGGATGCGTTTGAGACGGTGGTTTTGCCGCGGCGCATTAAGCGGCATTTCCGCATCGCATCCTTGTTCTACAAAAACACCTGGGGCTTCTGGACGCGGGTGGGACGGCATATCAAGTCGGCGAACCGGCGCGAGGGGTTTCTCGCGTACTTTGGGCCGCTGTCGCTGATCGTGCTGATGGGCTTTTGGGCGCTTGGCCTGATTCTTGGATTCGCCTGCGTACAGTTCGGACTGGGCGAACACCTGACGCTCGTCAATGAAAGGATCACGTTTGGAAAAGTGATCTACCTGAGCGGCGAGACTTTTTTCACGCTGGGATACGGAGACATCACCCCCAACAACGCCGCCGCTCGCGCTCTGGCCGTGATGGAAGCGGGCATGGGCTTCGCGTTTCTCGGCGTCGTCATTGGATATCTGCCAGTTATCTACAATTCGTTCGCCGCGCGCGAGGTTGAAATTTCCCTGCTCGACGCTCGCGCCGGATCGCCGCCGAGCGCGACCGAGTTTCTGGGCCGGCTGGGCTGCTGTCCCGATCAAACGGTGCTCGACGATATATTTCGCGACTGGGAGCGCTGGTGCGCCGACCTGCTGACCAGCCAAATTTCCTATCCCGTGCTGTCGTTCTTCCGCTCGCAGCACAGCAATCAATCGTGGTTGAGCGCGCTGACCGTCATGCTCGACGTAACGTCACTGGTCATGACCGGCGTTGAGGGCATTCACCCAGATCAGGCCAAGCTTACGTTCGCCATGGCGCGGCACGCCGTGGTCGATCTTTCCCAGGTTGTGAATGCGCAATACAGCCCGCACGATGTCGACCGGTTGCCTGCCGAAGATCGACACCGGCTGAAGACGGAACTCGCGTGGCGCGGCGTGACGCTGACCGCAGTGAATAGTGACAAGGCCGATGCGCCGGATCGGCTGGCGGAACTTCGCGACGTCTACGAGCCTTATCTGCACGCCCTCAGCCGCCGCCTGCTGATGACGCTGCCGCCGTGGATCCATAAGAATCGGGTCAAAGACAACTGGCAGGGTGGCCCCTGGGATCGCGCCATCCAGGCGCGGGCGCTGGAACATCCGGGACGTCCGGTTGAGGATCACTTCTGATCGCCATGAGTGCCATGGACCAAAGTACGTTTTGCCGCTAAAGATTCATGTTGTGACCGGGAACGAACCTCGGTAGAGTGAAGGGATGCGCGGGGGGTCAATGCGCGGGGAACCGATGTTTATGCCTCATCCAAACCTCGGCGACGATGTCAACGGGAACATCGTCCAGTCCGAAATCGAGGGAGGCGTGTTCCTGGAAGGTCTGCCCCCAGATACCGTTCTACAGATTCAAACTCAGCACCATTCTTATACGGCGTTGCTTTTGGGCGAGGGCGTGGCACTGATCTCGGGACATCCGGAATATTGTCCGGACCCGGTGCAGGTGACGATTGCGGGATCGACTTGGGGTGGCTCCATGCTTAAGGTGCGCTTCATCGGTCGCGGCATGCACCTGGAGTTTCATCATCCCGGCTACGCCACCCCGATTGTCACGTCACGGATTCAAGAGATTCGCGAGCCGATTCGCTCCGGCAGCAAACGGCGCATTGGGCGGGTGACGGCCGCCGACTGAAGAAGGGCCGGTTCACAGTCCCGGTCGCTGGTTACTTCCCTCTTACAACTCACTTCTACTACTACGTCCCGTCCCCATCGTCCCGCGGCCTCACCGCTGGCTAAGGCTGGGGCGACGGAGCCATTGCGGCTTCGGGCTCCTGGGGGGGCGCGTCTTGCGTTGAGTTGCTGTTGCCTGCGCTGGCGTCGCTGAGATCAAGCTGCCGGTTGTTATTGTTATCGTTCGAACTGCCGTCCAAGTGATAGTTCGGGCTCAGGTTCGCGTCGGGCGCATCCTGCGAGTTGTACGAATCCGGACGGTAGGGCGGCGGATCGTCGCTCCAGTCATAACTGTAATCCGGGTAGTCATAGTACAACGACGGGCCATACCCGTAAGGGCCGTACCAATAAGGGTTGTACAACCACGGATTCCAGCCGAACGCCCAGTATCCGCCCCAGTAGGGCCCGATGCCAAACCCCCAGCCTCCCCAACCCCAACGGCCTCCACCCCAACCGTAGCCACCCCAACCGCCTCTGAAGCCACCGGCAAAACCGAGGTTTGCACCGCGGACTCCACCTGCAAAGCCAGACGTGCCAATGGAACGCCCGGCGCTGCCAGCGATGCCGAACGAATGCCACTGGCCATCGGCGATCGCGGGTCTGATATTCGATGAGCGGGTTCCTTCCGAGCCAAGACTACCCGAACCAAGACTACGGCCAGCTGCGGCGCTTCCGCTGCGTCCGGTCAGGCCGCGCGATGCGCCATAGCCTCCGTACGAACGGCCTTCCTCGCGATACGCTCCTGCGGATGATCCGCCGTGATAGCCGCCGCCGGATGAAGGATGGGCGCCGCTGGAAGACCCGGCACTGGCATGCGAGCCTCCGCCGCCGCTACTACTGTGACCACCACCACCACCGCCGCCGTGCTGGGCGAACGCTGCACCTGGCATGAGAGCCAGACCTAACACGGCCGCCAATGCGAACGAGAATCTGACGATAACCCTGCGGGAACCGGATGTGCCCATAATCTGTACCTCCCTGAAACGTGGGAGTGCGCCTTCGAGCGAGGAGTCTGGCCGGAGGGGCGCGCTTCTACTTAATCAGATTCTACTCCGGTGGCAAGGGGTTGCACTGAATTTCAAGTGAAACGGAGGGTCGTAGCCGCGTTGTGGGCGCTTCTAGTGAAATCATGTATATAGCGTTGTCTTGCCCAAAGTAACCAAAGGCCGGGAAGGCGTTCGGCCAGCAGCCAATGGCGGAAACAACTTGCACCGACCTGATACCCTTCTTCGGTAGTGGGTCAATCTGCGAAACCGATAACCACCAAGGCCACGAAGGTTCACGAAGGAAAGGCCTGAGACCGAAAGCCTTCGTGATACTTCGTGCCCTTGGTGGTTTAGGGTCTTGTGGGTTGCATCGTGAAACTGACCCACCGCCCCTACTTCCACTGGCTGGACCAGAATTTTCGAAGCGCCAGATTGGTCGAGTCAATAATAGTCGAACCAATTGAGGACGCATCCGATGCGATTCATAGACCGGGAAGAGGTCGCCCGACGGCTTACCTACGAGGTGTGCATTCCGATCGTGCGCAATGCGATGATTGCATTCTCGAGAGGCGAAACCAAGCAACTGCTGCGTTCAATCATTCCGTTGTCGGAGGGCAGGCTTTTCGGCGTCATGCCGGGCGCCATGGGCGCGCATGGTGCTTTCGGCGCCAAATTGATCAGCGTGTTCCACGAGAACTTTGCCAAGGGAATCCAGTCGCACCAAGGTTTGGTGATCTTGTTCGACCCTGAAAGCGGAGCGCCGGTTTGCGTTGTTCATGCCGGTGAGATCACGGCGATCCGAACGGCAGCGGCCAGCGCGGTAGCCACCGACGCCCTGGCGCGCAAGGATGCCCGCCGTCTGGCGCTTCTCGGCTATGGCGAACAGGCCGCGACCCATGCGCGGGCAATCGGCAAAGTGCGAGATATTGAATCCATCGTTGTTTGGGGACGGTCGCACGATCGAGCGCGAGCCTTCGCCGAACGGATGCAAGCGGAACTTGGCTTGCCAGCGGCCGCCGCTGCAAGCGTGAAAGATGCAGTCGCAAAGGCCGACATCGTCTGTACGGTAACCACGGCGTCCGAACCGATCTTGAAGGGCGAATGGGTGCGACCGGGCACGCACTTGAACCTTGTCGGATCGGGGTTGGCCGGGCCGGTGGAGGTGGACAACGACCTGGTCGTCCGCTCGCGATTCATTGCCGACAGCCGGGAGGGCGTTCTAAGCCAAGGCGCGGAGTTTCTTCGGGCCAAGGCAGCGAGTCTTATCGGTGATGACCACATCGTGGCTGAGATTGGACAGGTGTTGGCGGGCGAAATCGTTGGACGCCGCTCGGCGGAGGAGATTACCGTCTACAAGTCCCTCGGCCATGTCGTTCAGGATTTGGCCAGCGCTTGGGCGCTGTATTCGCAGGCCGAGAACTCATCCTGATCTAGGGAAACTCTGATTAAGTGTCGGCAAAACGCATGCACCACAGAGTACACGGGGGTGCACGGAGGACCCCCAGGGACTTAATCAGAGCTTCCCTAGTATTTGACACTGGTTTCAGAAACTGGGGCGCTGCGCCATTCTCCAGGACCACATCAGGAACGATGTCGAGGTGAGGTCGATCCCGGGTTCGGTGGTGCTGTACGACTGCGTGTTGTCGCGATACACCGCTACTTGCGATGCATCGAACGCGCCGGCATTGCCGTTGAATATACGGAACGTGTCGACTCCGTTTGCCGGACACAGATTCATGCCCTCTAGCGCGCCGGTGGAGGCATAGTTGGCTGGGCCCTCCGTAGCCGCTCCCCAAAGCACTGGCGTGCCGCCGGAACTCCCATCCAGCGCGCCCGCCAGGTTCGCCACCTGGTGCTGGATACAATTCGGAAACGTGCTGCCGTCGCCCACGATAAACGACGAGCCCCAGGAGTTCGTGCCTAAAATGTTCGCCAGCCATCGTTGCGCGTAGGTGTCGTAGCTCTTGGACTGAGTCAGGTAATACGCTTCGCTGGCCATCACCGACAAACCTGCGCCGTGCGAAGTGGTATCGCCGAAACGCCACTGATAGCCGAAGCCCCAGGGATCCTTGCCGGATTGGCGGATCGCGTCGCCGACCTGCCGCAAGAACTGTTTGCGAATGCTCGCTTCGGAAACGGCCAAGCCGCCGGGATTTCCCGCCATTACCAGCGCCCGGTACAGTTCGAAATGCGCGAGGCCGCTTACGTCGTAGAGGTTGAGCGTGTCGGTGTTTCCGGTGTCGTAGATATTCGCGATGTAATTTTTCGCGAATTGCGCCGCCTGCTGTAGGTAGTCCATGGGATTGGTGTGGGGCAGTCCGGGGGGTAATTCGTTGCTTGCTGCGGCGGATTGCAACGCAAAATACAGTTCGGTTGCGCCCAGTTCCATGTCATCGTCCCAAACGTTCTCGGGATAGCCGTCAAATGGAGTAATGGTCAGCAGACAATTGCTGCAATTGCCCGAATTTACCGTTGGCGCGGGATCGGGATACGAGGTATCCGCCAGCGCAAAAATGTCTTCTGCATTTTTGAGGCACTGATTCGCCAGAGACACGTTAGTGGAGCGATTGAGCTGATAGCACAGGGCAAAATCGGCCGCGAGGCGGCCTGCCAGATTCGGACTGATGTGCGAACCTGCGGGACCAGCCGGATACACGGGACGATCGCAGATGAAAAACGTCGTGTAGGTGTAGCAAGGCGACGGATCTCCGGGTTGCTTATAATTGTCGGCGGCCTGGGGCAGGGTCCAGATATCGTATTCGGTGATCAGGCAGTAGGGCGTGGAGTAGGTTCCGCCGCAGTCGCCCGTGGCCGAACTGGGATCGCCTTCGCCGTAATAATCCCAGTCCTGACTGTTGTCAAGCTGGTAGTAGAGGGTTTGCGTTTGTTCGTCCCACATCTGCATCAGCCAGTTGACTCCGAACTGCGCTTCGGCGGTGAAGTCGGAGGACGCCGGAGCTCCCGGACCGCTGCTGCCCGCATAAGAAACTGAGCCGGGCGGCGCGACAGGGTTCATGGGAGCGGACGCGCCCATCTGATTGGGAAAGTCGCGAACTCCGATCTGCATCAGCGCCGCGGTATAGCTGACGGTTTCGACATATTTCATGTAGTCGCCGGCGTCCCACCAACCGCCGGAGGCATCGATGTTGGGCAGGTTCGCCGATACCAGCGGCGCCGCCGGCGGCACGTTGTCGACATTGTCGTCGATGTCGAGTGGAGGCGTCAGGTAGACAACCGCATTTTTGTCTTTCACATGTCCGGGCGCGGTGCGCAGGGCGTTGGCGATAAAGTTCGCCCCATCGCGATCGGTTTCATAGAAGAAGAGAGTGTTTAAGAGCAAGCCGGGATAGAGCACACCTGGAGTGTCGACGGCGAAGCGGGGCGAAGTCGCCACTACTGGTCCGGCTAGCGAGATCGTGTAAAGGTCCCCTCCGGGAACGTGGAAGTTCAGGGCGTAGACGTCATAGATTTCCGTCTTGCTGTGACTCCAGGTGCCGAGCAAAGCGCCGACCTTGCCCGAATACGCGGTGGCGCCGTTCGAGTTGACTACCTTGAAGGTCGCGCCACTTACTGGCGTTGCGGACATCAGGTACGCGCGAAACGACGTTTGGCCTGTTTCATAGCCAACTTGATTGACACGCACGTAGGCAGCCTGTGCCCAAGCGGGCCGAGTACACGCAAGCAGCGCAAGCAAGATGCCGGCGATGGAAAACAACCGGGATTGGGTCGAAAGGCGGGGACCAAAAAAAGGCACGAATTCTCCTTGCGCGGAGACTATTCAATCCGTTCAATACCAGCCAAAATAGTGCCCTTTGATGCTTCGAGTGTCAATGGGAAGTTCGGGGAGTGTCGGGTGGTCTTCACGTATATTGAAAACACAAGAGTGCAACGTAGTAAGTCGCGAGCGCTCTAGATTCCTATCTCTCAATTACAACTTGGAATGTCAACTGTGCTGAATGGCGATTCCATGTAAACGCATCGGCCGCCCAGGGTTGAATCCGGGCGGCCGGTATTTTTGCGGTTCTCGTCTGACGGTGGGCGAGGTGGTTCGGGCCTCGCCGGACTTATGACTTACGGCTTATGACAGGAAGAATTCTTTCGCCAGCGGCAGCCATTCCTGGTCGGGAATCTGGCTGCTTACGTCGTTGATCGCTTCTCCGCCGTCTTGCGCGAGCGCTCCGGCGAAGGCCATCTGCATCGGTACGCGGCGTTGCAGGCGGCTGGCCGACTCTTCCATCCACCAGCGGGCGAGTGGGCCGCCGAGCAGGTTCTTGAAGCTGGTCTTGGGGTCGGGTGCGTTGACCGTTACCAGCCAGCCTTCGCCGAAGGGGTCGCGCAGCGCCAGCTTCGGATCTTTCTCGACTGCCTGGTTGATGTCGGACACCGTGCCTTCCACCGGCGAAACCATATCGACGGCGACGCCATCGCGATGAATCGTGCAGACTTTCTGGCCCTGGCGAATCCACTGGCCGCGCTGCGGCAGGGTGATGCGCTCGACTGTGCCGGTCAGCTTGGAGGCGAAATCATCCATGCCGACGCGGACCAGGTTGGTGCTCTCGCTCAGCGCCCAGGTGTGACCGGGGTGATAGCGGAGATTCTCCGGCACCGAGAAGCCGCCAACCAGGGCGGGCTGAAGACGCGGTGCAGTCGTTTCATGCTTGGCTGGGGCGACCTGCAACACCGGTTGCACGGCGTGGCGGGTGCGGAAATGATCGATGAGTAAGAAGGTCGTGAAAGTGAAGAGAACCAGTAGGACTGTCATAAGGCACCTCGTCGTTTGATTTGCTGAACCGCTTGCACCTTTACTAAAGGCAATCGCCGGGCCAAAGTGGCGCGGAGAGCGGGGAGGGGCGAGACAGGCGACGATCTCCCATGAAATGAAGCGAATAGACGGGAAGCAACTTTGCGGCGCGGACGGGTGCGTTGAAATCGTCAACAGCGCTGTGATGACAATCGCAACAGGCGAAAGCTTGTGTTTTCAATGTTTAGACGCGAACAATGACGATGAGTGCGTGGAATCAGAGAGTTGCGGGAAAGCTATGCACTGATGAACCTTGCAACAGCCAAAGTTGAGGAATGCAACAGGAGATTAGGTGTCGGCAAAAAGCATAAACCACAGGGTACACGGGGGGTGCACAGGGGAAACCGGGACTTAATCAGAGTTTCCCAGCTAGTTCTCGCGAGGACTTCTACAGATTTACTCCGGCGAGTACTGAGCCGCCAGCACGGCATCGGAGGGGTTCGCGTTGGTGTTTAGCGCGGTGGCTCCGTATTCGAATCCCTTTTCGAAGGCTTGGAGGTTGAGATCGCGGAAGGTCTTGGGGACGGAATCCGCTACGGCCTTGCGGACCGCATCGGGTTCTAGCAGTTGGGTAACGGCGGTGAAGAATCCCACCATCACGGAATTTAGCACCATGCGCTTGCCGAGTTCCTCGGCGATGCGAGTGGCGGGAATGCTGTAGACCTTGACGGATTTACTGACGTCGGAAACGCGCACCAAATCCTGCTCGACAATCAGGATGCCACCCTCTTTCACTTCGGAGCCGAAGCGCACATAGGCTTCGTGCGAAAGGATCACCATGATGTCGGGGTGGGTGACGTACGGATATAGAATGGGCGATTCGGAAAGGACGAGTTGGGCGCTACAGGCGCCGCCACGGGCTTCCGGACCGAAGTTCTGCGTCATGGTGGCATAGGCGCCTTGAAAGATCGAGGCTGCTTTGCCGAGCACGATGGCCGAGAGAATGACTCCCTGGCCGCCAAAACCTGCAAGACGAATTTCCGTTAGCTGCATACCGGCTCCATATCTGGTTGTTCCACGTAGGTGTCGCCCAAGGACTCGTGGTATTGGGCTCGCATCATGGTTTGGTAATCGGGGCGTTCGCGGTCCACGAATTTGCCCACGATGATGTCTCCGGTCATGGTCATGCCGACTTCCCCGGTCGGAGCGCCGTTCCGGACTTTGCTCTTCTCTTTGTAGAATTTCATGGCGTCGAGGCCGTCGCCCATCTTGTTGCGGCGTTGATAGAGCGTGGGGCAGGGCGAAATCACCTCAATAAAGGAGAAGCCTTTCTTGTTAAACGCCTCGCCGATGGAGCGCGCGAGCTGGCGCACGTGGAAGGTGGTCCAGCGGGCGACGTATACTGCGCCGGCGGCTTCGACCAGGTGCGGCAGATTGAACGACGGCTCGAATACGCCGTAGGGATTGGTCGAGGTCGTCGAATGATCGGGGGTGGTGGGCGCGGTCTGGCCGCCGGTCATGGCGTAGATCAGGTTGTTGACGCAGATGACTTTGAGATCGATGTTGCGGCGGGCAGCGTGGATCAGATGGTTGCCGCCGATGGCCGACAAATCGCCGTCACCGGAATAGACAACCACGTTCAGCTTTGGATTCGCGAGCTTCAAGCCGGTGGCAAACGGAATGGCGCGTCCGTGGGTGGTATGGAACGAATCGAGCTTTACGTAGCCGGCCACGCGACCGGTGCACCCGATGCCGGAGACCAGGGCCAGCGATCCCAGATCGATTTTTGAATCGATGAGGGCGCGCGCAAAGGAGTTGACGGTGGTGCCGATGCCGCATCCGGGGCACCAGATGTGAGGCACGCGATCACTGCGCAAGAATTGTTCGACGGGGTTGACGATCTCGTCGTTACACGAATCGTCGTTGCAGGAATCGGCGCCGCAAGAGTCACCGTTCGCAGAATCAATGTTGACGAGATCGTTCTTCAGGCTGTCGCTCATTTTTTGCCCCCCTGGCTGGCTTCCACGATTACTTTGAGAATGTCTACGGGGTTGTGAACTCCGCCGCCCGCGTGCGAGACGGGGAACGTTTTCGCCTTGCCACCAGCGGCTCGCTCCACTTCGCGCACCATCTGGCCAAGGTTCAGTTCGGGAACGACGAAGGCTTTTACCTTCGCGGCGAGGTCCTTGATTTTCTTTTCGGGGAACGGCCAGGCCGTGATCAGGCGCAGCTTGCCGACTTTTAGACCCTTTTCGCGAGCGGCTTCGATGGCGCGTTGGGCCACTCGGGAGGTGATGCCGTAGGAAATCACAACCACATCGGCGCCGTCGATTTGCTCTTCTTCGGTCATGGTGATGCGGTCAATGGCATTGAGAATCTTGTTTTGCAGGCGGCGCACCAGTTTGTCCTGCGTCGGCAGGGTCATGTTGGGATAGCCGCGTTCATCGTGGGTCAGGCCGGTGACGTGAAAGTTGTAGCCATCGCCGGCGTGCGCCATCTCCGGGACGAGATCACCGTTGGTGCCATAGGGGAGATATTCGTCGAACGACTTGTGGGTATGTTTTCGCGGCGTGACTTCGATCTGGTCGGCGGGAGGAATTACTACTTTCTCAGTCATGTGGCCGACCACTTCGTCCATCATGAACATCACGGGGACGCGAAATTCTTCGGCCAGGTTGAAAGCTTTGATGGTGAGGTCGAAACACTCCTGCGGAGAATTGGGGCAGAGCGCGATGATCTCGTAGTCTCCATGCGAACCCCAGCGCGCCTGCATCATGTCGGCTTGCGCGGGGAGCGTGGGCAGGCCGGTGGACGGGCCGCCGCGCTGCACATCGACGAAGACGCAGGGCGTTTCGGTCATGGCGGCGTAGCCGATGTGTTCCATCATTAGGGAGAAGCCGGGGCCGGAGGTGACGGTAAACGACTTGGCTCCCGCCCACACACCACCTTGCAGGGCGATAGACGCGGCGAGCTCGTCTTCCATCTGGATAAAGGCTCCGCCGACTTTCGGCACGCGAGCGGCGAAGCGCTCAACGACTTCGGTGGAAGGAGTGATGGGATATCCGGCGGCGAAACGGCAACCGGCCGCCAGCGCGCCTTCGCAGCAGGCGTGGTCGCCGTCCATAAAGTGCGTGCCGGTAAGGACACCTTGAGGGTCAGCCTTCATTTGGCACCTTCTTTCTCCGGAGCGCCGGCCGTCTTTGTTGTTGTTGTTTTTGCCGGAGTTTTTGCCGGATCGACGACCTTGCTGGCACAAATGGCGAAGTCGGGGCAGTACATCCCGCACAGGTCGCACCCACTGCACTTCTCGGGATGCACGACATGGGGGGGGTGGTAGCCCTTGGAATTAAAAGCGGATGAGAGCGCCAGCACGTGGGAAGGGCAAAATTCCACACAGAAACCGCAGGCTTTGCAGCGCTCAACGACGATCGAAACTCGTCCTTTTGCCATGAAAACTCCACGATCCAGTTAATAGAATGCAACTAAATATGAACGTGATTATGCAGGATCGGAGATGGCCTCCATGTGACGGACATCACCGATGTTGGTGAGGCCACGCACATGGCGAGGTTTGCCAGTTCGGACAGCCGGAACTGGCACCCCCTGGGGCGGGGAACACAATCGATTGTGCTGCGCATCACAGCATTCGGTAAAGGCGGCGGACTAGAAATAAGAGTGGTTCATGGTTCCGGCTGTTCACGAAGGAGACTGCCATGTTTGAAGCCGAAGTTGAGATGGAAAAACGCTCATCGTTTTTACCGCTACTGCTCATGTTGTGTCTGGTCGCGGCGATTCTGGGTCTAATCGGCTACGTCGTACTCCAAGCCAAGGGGCAAACACCGCTTAGCGCACAGGAAGCAAATAGGATCGTGGCCGCGACGGTGCAGGGACCAGGTCCGGCCGTCATCCACTTCCGCACCGGCCTGGTGAAACCCAGTGCCGACGAGAAGCCGGGCGACCCGAATTATCGATTGTTGGAAAAGGCCGGGATCGTAAAGCTGGCCAAATCGGCGCAGGGCAAGATCGGAGTCTCGATTACTCCCGAAGGAGAACGCCTGCTCACCGGTCTGCCGGGCTACAAGAAAACGAAAGAAGCCGATGGCACCTTCTTGTATGAAGTTCCGCTCGCGCAACGGCAATTCGTAGGCGTCGCCGGCGTAACCATGGTCGGAGTGAACAGCGCGACCGTCGACTACAACTGGAAATGGGAACCGAATCCGCTGGGCGTGGTGTTTGACGCGGGCGGACCGCTGGTGAAGAGCTTCAATCTTTGGGAGCGGCAAACGCTGATCAACAAGTATGAAGTAGACTTCTACAATGCCGGCCCGGCGAAATCGACGCTCGCCCTGGCACGCAACGGGAAGACATGGAAACTCGCGGCGCAATAGCGGGGGGCAAGACGGAAGGCGGCGATGCCCGCCGGTGTTCAGATCTTGCCAGGATCAAACGGAGATTGGCTCCAAAGGAGAATGTTATGTCGATCAAGAAACTCATTTCGATGTTTATCGCGCTGATCGTATGCAGCTGCGCTTTAACGCTCGCCGCGCAGGACCAAGCGCAACCCCAACCAGAGAAGGTTATTAAGCACGTCGCGGCCAAAGCTACCTCGCCGGTATCGGGCAAGGAAATGTATACAACCTACTGTGCCGTTTGCCATGGAACCGACGGCAAAGGCGCGGGTCCGGCGGCCAGCGCGCTGAAGGTGCCTCCCACGGATCTTTCCGCGCTGAGCAAGAACAACGGAGGAAAGTACCCGGGACTGAAGGTCGATGCGTCCATTCGCGGAGAGTCCTCTCTTCCGGCGCATGGCTCCAAAGATATGCCGGTGTGGGGGCATCTGTTTTGGAGTATGAGCAGCGGACACGAAGGCGAAGTACAGCAACGCGTAACGAACCTCACCAAGTACATTCAATCGCTACAGGCGAAGTAACGGCGCCGAACATTCCGGATCGCGGTCGGGGCACGAGCTCGAGCTTGTGCCCTTTTGTTTTGTGCCGGCTGCAACGATCGACTTAGCATTTGTGTGAGTCAACGCGATGCCGCGGCCTAATACGCTTGGCAGAAATCAAAGACCGTGACTTGAGTAATAAAGAGGTTGCCATCCTGCTCTGTTTCTCCTCTTCGCCAACCCTATAATTCCGCTATGACAAGGCCATCCAAAGGAGCCCAGGTCTTCCCTGTTATTTTCGGCTTGATCTTCATGGCCTTTGGACTGTTTTTCGCAAATGCCTTTCTCTTCGGCGATCCCGACCGCATCCATGGCAATCGCTGGGCGGGAGGGCTGATCGGCGGGATTTTCGCCCTAATTGGCGGCGGGATCATCTACGCCGGAATTTACGGCAACCGCAAATTAAAAGAGCAAGCGGCGGTTGAGGTGTCCAATCCGCAATCTCCGTGGCTATGGCGGAAGGACTGGGCGGCGAGCCGAGCCGAAAGCAAGAACCGCAACCGGGCCTTCGGCCTGTGGTCGGCTGCGATTTTTGTGAATGGGATTGCATTCACAATCGCGTTCACGGCCTTGCCTCAACTTTGGCGCAACTCCGATCCCAAGGCCTTTTTCGTGCTCGTATTCTGTGCCGCTGGCGTGATCCTGGCGGGCGCGGCCATGCGAGCCAGCATCCGCCGGAAACGCTTTGGCCAAACCTACTTCGAGTTCGCCTCGCTGCCTTTTTCTCCCGGCCGCACGCTGAAGGGGTCGATTCATTTGCGCTTCAACAGCGATGCGAGGCATGGCATCGATTTGAGTCTTTCCTGTGTTCGCCAGGTCATCACCGGCGGGGGTAAAAATCGGTCCACTCTCCAGAGCGTTCTCTGGCAAGCGGACGCGAATGTGCCGCGAGAATCGGTCATGTCTGGGCCGGTGGGGGACGCGGCGATCCCGGTGGAATTCAGCATCCCGAGCGACGCCTACGAGTCGAATCACAACGATCGGAACGATCAGGTGCTCTGGCTTTTGCACGCGCAGGCGGACGTTCCCGGCGTGAATTTTTCGGATGATTTCGAGGTTCCGGTTTTCCGCCTGACACCATCATCGGCTTCAGCCACGGAGCCGGCGCCGATCTTTCCGAGCGATGCGCCAGCCGAAACTGCCCCGCCCGCCTTCCAATCCGATCCTACCGACGTGCCCGCTCCTGCGAACGCGAAAGTCGCATTCACTACAGGGATGGACGGCAGCGCCGAATTCTATTTCCGAGCCTTTCGCAACCCATCCCAGGTATTGACTTTATTCGTCTTCACGGCCGTCTGGACGGGCATCGTCTATTTCCTCGGACATTCCAAAGCTCCATTGCTGTTCACCGTGGTGTTCGGACTGGCTGACCTGCTGCTGCTCTACGGACTTATTCTTGCGACGCTGGTCTCGGTCCGCATCCGGGTGGAAAACGGTAAGATTGTCCTCCGTCGGGCTCTGCTCGGTATCGGAGGGGCACGTGAATATCCCTTTTCCGAGATAACTCAGATTTTGCCGGTCACTAACGCACAACAGCCAGGCACAAAACCTTCCTACTCTCTTCGCCTACTGACCAGGGATGGGAGGAAGGTGAAGCTCGCCGACGCGATCGACAACCGACAGGAGGCGCGTTGGGTTGCCGCCCAACTGGAAAAGTTCGCCGGCCTGAAACTCGACACTCACGTCGCTGTCGACGCTGGTCTTGGCAACTACGGTCCGCCGCCGCAACGCGGACAAGCTCCATCAGGTTCTCTCTCACCCTTTCGGCGCAATAGTCCGGCCGCGATCGCGGTGGCGATTGCGTTCTTTCTCGCTTGGACAGGTTTCATCGGCTACCGCTTCCTCTCTCGGGATTACGGGAAGCCCACTCGAGTATCCAGGGTCCCTGCACCAGCTAAATCTCCCCCGCGGCAAGCGGCCAACTCGCCGCTCACGAACGTTGATCTGCAACAGCTGCAAACGCTCCCCGAACAGGCGCAGGCAGAGGAATTGCTGGATCGGGCGATTCAGCATGATGCCCGCGCGCTCGACGCGTTCGAGCAAAATGTTGGCGTGTGGCACCATCTCCAGCGCACTGCACAAATGAACGAACTGGAGAGGCGCTCGCAATTCTCGACCGACCTGCGGGTTCGCCAAGCCAACGCCGATCTCAATCTGGCAATCAACGGAGTGTCGAAAACTGAAGCCACGGCGGATCAGCTCATCGCACAAGCGCAAGCCGATGCCGCGCATCGCGCCTACTACGTGTTTTCCATGGGAATGCTGGCCGGCCGCGGCGTGGGCTACGATCGCATTTATCCCGTGCTCGTGGATTACGCCAAGAATGACCCTAACCCCCAGGTGCGCCAGTGGGCCGTCGAAGGCATGCGCTATCTAGGCAGCGATGAAGCTCTTGACCAGCTCTTTAATTCGTTTACCCACGACCCATCCGACGCGGTCCGCGATCGCGCGGGTTGCAACGTATCCGATTGCGGCAACTTCATGCGCAAACAGCGTATGCGAATCGTTCCCAAACTCATCGAGCTAGCCGCCGATTCCCAGGCGACTCCGCAGATGCGCAACTGGACCTTCATGGCCTTGCGTGAAATCACCGACCAACCCCTGGCCGCCGATGCATCGGTCTGGCAAGACTGGTATGCGCAACATGGAACCGAGAAGATGGCCGAATTCGAACGTGCGGACTGGTGGCGAGTCCACGGCGATCAGTAGCGGCCCTCGTTGAGATTTGACATTGGCTCCCGAGTCACGGGCCAACAGGAAGTAACCCCGCCTACGCTAGTGCTTACAAGATTCCACCCGCAGGGAAGGTGGAGAGAGAAGCAGCCACACGAAGCTGCGATGCGCTCCGGTCCCGGAGCGCATCGTTGGTGCTGCCCTCTGGTGCTGCCCTCTGGTGCTCCCTCTAGCTAGCCGCGTACACCTTAGGCCAGCGTTTTCGCGGCCTCCGGCGTCGCCGTAACTGGCTCGCCGTCGCGTGCGTCCACGACCGCGATGGCGACCACGTTCACGATTTCCTCAACCTCGGCGCCGCGAGCGAGCAAATGCACGGGCCGCGCCATTCCCATCAGGACAGGACCCAGCGTGGTCGCCCCTCCGATCGTCATGAGGAGTTTGTAGGCGATGTTGGCGGATTCGAGGTTGGGGAAGATCAGCACGTTGGCGCCGCCCTTCAACGAGCTGAAGGGATAGGTCTGCTCCAGTATCTCGGGCGAGACCGCGGTATCGGCCATGATCTCTCCATCCACGATCAGGGTGGGATCGGCTTTGTGAAGCAGTTCCACCGCTTTGCGGACCTTGTCGCAGGATGGATGCTTGGTGCTGCCGAAACTGGAGAACGACAGCATCGCCACGCGGGGCACGACGTTGAAGCGCCGCGCCTCCTCGGCCGTACATAAGGCGATTTCCACCAGGTCTTCGGCGGTGGGATCGACATTGACGCTGGTATCGGCGAGGAAGAACAGGTCCCCCTTGCGCGTCACCATGGGATAGCATCCGGCAACTTTGTGCAGGCCTTCGCGCATGCGTACGATCTGCAATGCCGGACGAATCGTATCGGGAAAGTGTTGCGTAACGCCGGCGACCAGAGCGTCGGCATCTCCCATGTGCAGCATCATCGACGCGAAAATATTGCGCTCTTCGATCAGCGTCCGCGCCTCGACGAGCGTGACGCCGCGACGCTGGCGCAGACGGAACAGTTCCTGGATGTAACTTTCGCGCAGCGGCGAATCCTTCGGATCCACGATTCGCGCTTGTTTCAGATCCAATCCGAGCTCAGCCATCTTGGCGTGAATGATGGCGGAGTTCCCGACCAGGATAGGCGTGGCAATCTTTTCATCCAGAATGGTGTGACAGGCGCGCAGGATCTTCTCGTTCTCGCCTTCGGGGAAAACCACAGTCTTCGGTCTCGCCTGGGCCTTGTGAATCATCATGCGCGAGATCTCGTGAGCCTTGCCCTGATGACGCTCGAGCTGTTCGCGATACATGGTAATGTCAATCGGCTCCTGGGCCACTCCGGTTTCCATCGCGGCCTTGGCGACAGCGGTCGACTCCCACACCAGCACGCGGGGATCGAACGGTTTGGGAATCAGGTAATCGGGGCCGAACTTCAACCGCGCCACGCCATAGGCGCGGCATACTGAGTCGGGCACATCTTCCTTGGCCAGATTCGCCAGGGCGCGCGTGGCCGCCAGTTTCATTTCTTCGTTGATGGTGGTGGCGCGCACGTCCAATGCGCCGCGGAAGATGAAGGGGAAGCCGAGAACGTTGTTCACCTGGTTCGGGAAATCCGAACGCCCGGTGGCCATGATGACGTCGCTGCGTGCCGCCTTGGCCTCGTCATAGGTGATTTCAGGATCGGGATTGGCCATGGCGAACACGACGGGATGAGCCGCCATCGAACGCACCATGTCGGGCGTAATCGCACCCTTCACGCTCAGGCCGAGAAACACATCGGCGCCTGCCATGGCTTCCGCCAGAGTGCGCAACTTGGTATCGACCGCGAAACGCTGCTTGTAGGGATTCATACCCGCAGTGCGGCCCTGGTAAACGACTCCCTTGGTGTCGCAGAGAATCACGTTTTCACGCTTCACTCCCAGACGGACGTAATGCTCGGCACAAGCAAAACCCGCCGCGCCCGCGCCATTTACCACGACTCGAACCTTGCCAATGTCCTTGCCCACAATTTCCAAGGCGTTCAGCAACGCCGCACCGGAGATGATCGCGGTGCCGTGCTGGTCGTCGTGAAAGACGGGGATTTTCATCGTCTTTTTCAAAGTCTCTTCAATGTAGAAGCACTCCGGCGCTTTGATGTCTTCCAGATTGATGGCGCCAAAAGTAGGTTCGAGCAACTGGCAGACCTTGATGATCTCGTCGGGATCGTGACTGTCGATTTCAATGTCGAAGACATCCACGTTGGCGAAACGTTTGAACAGAACTGCCTTGCCTTCCATGACGGGTTTGCCGGCCAGCGCGCCGATATCGCCCAGGCCGAGCACCGCGGTGCCATTGGTCACGACCGCCACCAGATTGCCGCGCGCCGTGTATTTGTAGGCATCTTGCGGGTTCTTCTGGATCTCGAGGCACGGATCTGCCACTCCCGGCGTATAGGCCAAGCTTAGATCGCGCTGCGTACGGCAAGGTTTGGTGGGAGTGATTTCAATCTTCCCAGGATGTGTGCCGAAGTGATAATCGAGCGCTTGCTGTTTCGTAACCGCCATATAGACTCCTTTTTGACACTCCAATACTACTTCTACCGACATTGGAAATATGGCCCCGCCGGCTTGCCCGTACAGTGACGGCGGTCACCGCTTGCGGTGAGTTACGACAGGTCGAAAGCAAAGTTCATGATTCCATTGGGGTTGCACGTGGAAATCTAAGGACGATACCCTCGGGCAGGGTTGCCAAGCCAGTGTGAGGAAGATCACACTGCCATGTATCTGCCAGCACAGCCACATGTACCGTTGCGGCGGACACTGGCGAAAGAGGTTCGACTGAGCTGGGTCGCGCAGAACGAAGACGCGATTCCCGTAAGTTAAGCGGGCCCCCCAGGAGGCTGGTTCATGCTCTCGCCATACGGAATGGAGATCGTCGAAAGCTGCATTACCTGTAAGCTGCGCACGGACCGCATCTTCTGCGATCTGCCGGCTACTGCGCTCCAGGCTTTTGAAAACATCAAGTACGCGACCGCATATCCCCAAGGGGCGGTGCTGTTTGTGGAGGGGCAACTGCCGCGTGGCATCTTCGTGCTCTGCAAAGGCAGCGTGAAGCTCTCCATCAACTCGCCCAGCGGTCGAACCGTGATTGTGAAGCTGGCCGAACCGGGCGAAGTGCTGGGTTTGAGCGCCACCATCTCGGGCAAGCCTTACGAAGTTACGGCGGAAACGCTCGATCCCTGCCAGGTCAATTTCGTAAAGCGCGACGATTTTCTCCACTTCCTCAAGGACGACGTCGAGGCCTGCTTTAAAGTCGCCGAGCAATTGAGCGAGAAGTATCACAACGCCTGCAAGGAAGCAGGTTCGCTGGGGCTGTCGCACTCCGCCGCCGAAAAACTGGCGAAGTTGCTCCTGGAATGGACCTCGAAGAACGGGGATACCCCGAAAGAACCCCGGCTGAAACTTCGACTCACCCACGAAGAGATCGCGCAGATGATCGGAACGTCGCGAGAGACGGTGACGCGCCTGTTTGCGGACATGAGGAAGCGTCAGATCCTGCAGTCGAAAGGTTCGACGCTGGTGATCCGCAACACAGCGGCGCTGCGCGAGTTGGCGAATCACAATTAGCGCTCAATCGTTGGAGTGAGTGGTTGGAGTGAGCCGATTGCGGGATCTGGCGATTTCAGTTTTCGCTTTTTAGCGCAAGCTCACGGAATTCGCTCAATCGCGGCAGAATGCCCAGCTTTTCCAGGCAAGCGCGGTCCGCCTCTTTGATCTCAGAGCCCGTGGAATCCTGCGGGTGGGCGTTGAGTTCATAGGCCAACAGGCCTGCCACATACACTGCGACCGAACTGTCAAAACCGGAGTGTGGTATGCGAGTCGGACGGTGATGGTGGGCGATCGCCTCAACCGCCAAGTTGGGGAAACCCCACAATCCAAGCAGGTAAGCGCCTATTTCCGCGTGGGAGACTCCAAGCAGTTCCTCCTCCGCCTCGAAGTTCTCGCACCCCCGTTCTTTGGCAAGCGAGAGTGCGGCGCAAAACTTGTCGGGCATTTTGCTGGCCAGGATGAGCCTTCCAATATCGTGAAGAAGAGCGGATATGACCGTAACGTCCCGAGCTTTCGGGTCCACGGGGAGCTTACCGGCGATGACGGCGGCACGGTGTGCGTGTCTCTGGATCGACTCGTAATCGGATTGCGGAATCCGCGAGTCCGGGGCGAACACCCTGAAGGTCTCGGAGGCCAAAGCCAGATTCTTGATTGTCTCCATCCCTAAAAATGCGGCGGCACTTTGAAGAGAGGTCACAACCTGCGCCAGGCCGAAGAAAGCGCTGTTCACCAAGTGCAAGACCTTGGCAGACATACCCACGTCACGCCCGATGATTTCCGCCACCTGGTGTATCGAAGCATTCGGGTCTCTGAGCGCTTGTAGAAGCGAATTGTACGTACTGGAAAGCGAAGGCAATTCACCGACGGTGCCAATGACTCGGCGCAGTTCGGCCGAGGACAGCAAATCCTGCAAGATACACACGCGCTCGATGGTCGCCTGCAGTTCCGCCCCGTTGCATGGCTTGGCGAGGAAACGGTGCGCCACCGGGACGGCACGAGTCGACAAGCCGTTATCGGAATAGCCCGAGAGCACAATGCGGGCTGTACTCGGGAAACGGTCGCGGATGTGACTGAGCAGCGTGGCGCCATCCATGCCTGGCATCCTCATATCGGAAATCACAATGTCGAAGCTGCCCGCTTCGCAGGCTTGCAACGCGGCTTCGCCTCCCACCGCAAACTGCATATCCCAACGTTCCCGATCGGCGTAGAGCATCCGCCGGATGCCGTCGAGAATCTTGCTTTCGTCGTCGACGAATAGGATGCGCTTCATGCGGATCCCGTCCTGGCGGTAAGAGCCTTACCCTCTTTGGGAAGGCGGATGACAAACGTCGTGCCCCTCCCCTCTGCCGTCTCGAAGTGAATGGTGCCACCGTGTTTATCCACCACAACGGAGCGGGCGATGGCCAGGCCCTGCCCGGTTCCTTTGCCGATTTCCTTGGTGGTGAAAAAAGGATCGAAGACGCGGGCGCGCACGCTGTCCGGGATACCCGTACCGGTGTCGTGGATGCGGATCTCGGCCCAGTCCTTGCAGTTACGAGTCTGCACCTTGATGGTTCCCTTTTTTGAGCCGTCTTTTCCGACAACGTCGGCGATGGCATGGGCGGCATTTACGATGAGGTTCAGAATCACCTGATTAAACTCGCCGGGTTGACAAGCGATCCGAGGCAGCGATGGATCGAATTCGGTTTCCAGTTCTGCCACATACTTCCACTCGTTGCGCGCCACCGTAAGAGTGCATTCAATCGCGTGGTTCAAGTCCAGTTGGGTTTTGTCCTTGGTGCCAGGATGAGAGAATTCCTTCATAGCCCCGACAATTTTGGCGACCCGGGTTACACCCTCGAGCGATTGGTCGATGGCTTTGGGAATTTCCTCAAATAGATAGTTGGCGTCCGCGTGTTGCAAGCGATCCATGACTTCCTGAACTGTTTCACCCGACACGGCGTTGTTTTGGGCGGCTGCCAATAGGCGTTCGTAGCTCGCGCGGACCCCCTCCAGATCGTGGAAGGCTTCTTTAAGGAAGCGCACGTTGTCCCCGATATACTGCGTCGGGGTATTGATTTCGTGAGCGATTCCAGCGGCGAGCTGCCCCACGGACTCTAACTTCTGTGCCTGTAGAAGCTGGTGTTCCAGCGTCAGGCGGTCGGTGATATCGGCGCCGACCACGAGAATTCCCGCAGCGCCATCCGTGTTCAGTGGAATCGCATTCAGCCCGAGGAACCGGGTGGTTCCATTCTTTTCCAACTTCACGTTGTCGAGGCCTCTGCCCGAAGGGACTTGAGCGTGAGCCGCGATCCGAGAGCTTACGTCAGGCGTGAGCCATTTGACTCCACAACAATCCAGCGTCTTGCCGGCGACGGTTGCTTCCTCCCATTCCAAAATCGACGTTGCCGCTTTATTCCATTGTCGAATATTGCCCCGCGCGTCCAGTTCAATCAACAGCGACGGGATCGAATTGAGAAGAATCTCCGTGTCCCGATGAGCCTGGCGCAAAACTTCATCTCCCCTCCGGCGGACGGTGGCCGATATCAGCGCGCGAGTACGGAAGAACAGAGCGGTGAGCACGCCGACAAGCAGCAGACTCTCCAGGATTGCCTGCGTGGTTACGAGCTTGTCGATCAAGGCGAGTTCGGACCGGAAGTCGTTTGCCAAGTCGCCTTGCAACGCTTCCAACTCTTGCTGAACTCGTTTATTCTCCTGCGCCAGGTCCGCCAAGTCTTTCTGCCTTGGGGGGACCACGTTGAGGTTTCCGGGCGCCGCGTAAAACATCTTGGACCTCATCTGCAGGTCGCGAACGCGGCGCGCCAGAGAGACGATCTGCTGATGGCGTCCGGAGTTGAACTGTATGAGGTCTCCGGCGCTGGCGAGCGCAGACACCGCCTCCGCGGCCTCTTGATCGGCAAACGCGAGTGCCTCTTCTTTGTCCATCACAGCCGCGTCGCCATAGGTGTTGCTCATTCTCTGGAAGGTGTTAGTGGCGTGCTGACTTTGGAGCGCTGCCGGAAACAGAGAATGCGATGCAATCCGGACGTGTTTACCGACGGTGATCGCAGTCCACTGCATGATCGTCAGCAACCCGATCACCCCAAGCACCCAAACAACGATGGTGTTCTTCATGGGCGCGGAGGTTGAAGGCGGGGAGATTCCATCGGCAGCTTGCATTTCTGGCATTGCGTCCGCCCTGCTTTCTTATCGCATATAACGCAAATGTTCCGGCCCACCCAGTACCTTCGGGCTGTACATCACGGCTTGGCCCTCGCCTGAAAGAGTCATCGGCACAAACGGCGCCGCCCTTCACCTCGATGGAATCGGCGCTCACGCCACTAATAGGGCAGGTACCGCTGGTGCTTGATTGGTGGAGTACGCTCTGCCGATGGATGCGGAAGAAGGGAAGAAGAGGATCTTATGTCGGAAAAAATTCTTCTTGTGGACGACGATGCCAACATCCTGGACGGGTATCGGCGAAGTCTGAGCCGCGAGTTTCTGATGGAGACCGCCATGGGCGGCCCGCAAGCGCTGAAGTTGGTAACCGGCAACGGTCCGTACGCGGTCGTCGTCTCCGACATGCGAATGCCGGAGATGGATGGCATTCAGCTGTTGAGCAGGATCAAGGCTCACTCACCCGACACGGTACGCATTATTCTCACCGGCAATGCCGATATGGATGTGGCCGTCCACGCCATTAACGAGGGCAACATCTTCCGCTTTCTCAACAAGCCGTGCGACAAGGAGCAGATGGCAAAGACCCTCACGGCGGCGCTGCTGCAGTACCGCTTGGTGACCGCGGAAAGGCACCTTCTGGAACAAACTTTAAGCGGCACGATTCAAGTGCTGACCGATGTGCTCAGCCTGGTCAATCCCGCCGCATTCAGCCGCGCCGAGCGCGCGCGCCGGTACATCCACCACATCGTGACCTCGATGAAGCTGGGAAACCCGTGGCAATACGAGGTCGCCGCGATGATGTCGCAGCTGGGTTGTGTCACACTGGCTCCCGAAACGATCGAGGCCGTATATGGTGGCGAACCGCTCTCCCCAAACGAGCAGGCGCAGTATGACGCGCATCCCGGTGTCGCCTATGGGCTGCTTTCGAAAATTCCGCGGCTGGAACCGATTGCGTGGATGATCGAGCACCAAAACCGCCCGGTGCGCGAAGTCGACGAGTCGGAGCGGACGGACATGCGCCTGGGAGCGGAAATACTGCGGCTGACCCTGGCGTATGAAAGGCTCATTCACAAAGGGCTTTCGCGAACCGAAGCGGTGCATACGCTGGCTCGCCAAAACAAGGGCTTTAGTCCGGAGTTCTTCGAGGCCTTGGTGACGTTGGATCCGAATGCCGAAGAAGGCGAAATACGACACTGCCGGATCGATACGCTTACGCCGGGCATGATCCTCCAGCAGGAGGTTCGCACTGGCGAGGGAGTGTTGCTCGTCTCCAAAGGTCAGGAGGTCACTTCGGCGCTCTTAATCAAGCTCAAGAATTTCCATGCGCGCCGCGTGATTCCTGGGGATGTGACTGTTTCCATGCCCGCAACCACACTCGCGTTCGTAAAAGGCGCGTCGTAGGCAAGGCTTGGGAGCGCGCCGAAAACCCTCGCTCGCGGCCCCATTTGACACATTCTACGAGACTTACCTCGCGTGACGTAAATCACAATTCCGGGTGATGAGTGTCACCGCTAGGGGTTCCCTTCTCTCTTATCGTTGCCTCGTGGGTGGGCGTTCGATCCCAGTTCCAAAGTAGGGGTACAATTTCATATGGATTCCGCAAACGGCAATGGGCATTCTGATCCGCAGCATTCCGGTTCAGTTCCAACTCTAGTGGGAAAGAACAAACCGCGATTGGTTTTTTGGGAGTTGACCAAAGGCTGCAATCTCCGCTGCATCCATTGCCGTGCGACTGCCACGGAGCTCAGTTCTCCCTCCGACCTTTCCACCGAAGCGGCACGCGACATCATCGATCAGATTGCGGAAGTGTCCAATCCCATTCTGGTGTTGAGCGGCGGCGAACCGCTTTTCCGTTCCGATATTTTTCAACTGGCGCGTTATGGCACTGACAAGGGATTGCGCGTCGCGCTCGCAACCAATGGCACGCTGGTGACCAAGCACGTCGCGCGCATGATCGTCGATAGCGGAGTGCAGCGCGTGGCCATCAGCCTCGACGGCTCCGATGCCCAGACCCACGACACGTTCCGCGGCATTCCCGGATCGTTCGATGCCGCCATTGCCGGTTTCCGCAATCTGAAAAATCTGGGCATGTCGGTGCAGATCAACACCACCATCGCCCGCCACAATGCTCATCAGCTTCCCGACGTGCTTGAGTTGGCGCGGTCGATCGGCGCCGATGCGCTGCACACATTCCTGTTAGTGCCGGTCGGTTGCGGAGTGGATATCGCCACCGAACAGATGGTTCCACCGGAAGAATATGAGCAGATGCTGAATTGGTTCTACGATCGCTCGCTCGAAGGCGGCATCGAGATGAAGGCAACCTGCGCTCCGCATTACTTCCGCGTGGTGCGCCAACGGCGCGCGGCGGAACATCGTTCCGAAGCAGCAGCGGCGGCGGCTCACGCGACTCCGCCAGTGGTTGCCGCGCAGCATCCGTCAGCGCCCGCGCCCGCCATCGGACCCACTGAAATGGCGATGCCCGGATCGACCGGCATCGAACTGAAACCTCATGGCATCGGGCAACCCGTTGGGCACCCCGGATCTCATCCGTCCGACATGAACGCGATGACCAAGGGATGCCTGGCCGGAACCGCGGTCTGTTTCATTTCTCATCAGGGCGAGATCTACCCTTGCGGATACCTGCCGGCTTTGGCGGGAGATCTGAGAAAACAGAAGTTCGCCGACATCTGGGAAAACTCGTTGGTGTTCAACGAACTGCGCGACACCAAGAATCTGCAGGGAAAGTGCGGCTGCTGCGAGTTCAAGAACGTCTGCATGGGTTGCCGCGCGCGCGCCTATGCGGCCACCGGCAATTATCTCAATGAAGAACCGTTCTGCGTCCATCAACCGAAGGCGCTAGGGTTGAAGAATGAGAAGGAGATTACGCCGGCGGGAGTCGCGCGCTAGACCGCCGCGCGGGAAGAAATCGCGGTCCTTGAGTAAGTGACTGTAGGTGCCGATCTGTTGCATTTTCCAGCAGTGCCAGTAGGGGCGAAAAACACCAGCCCAGCGTGATATTCCGCAATTTCGCCCTACCAATGCAATTTCTCCTTCCATTGAAAACGAGTTAACCCGCTGAAATAAAAGCTGCTCACGGATGCGACGCCTGCTTTGGCACGCGATGTGCTCTTACTACAGGGGAGTAGTCCGCTAGGAGTTGACAACGTGGAACCGACTCTCATGGTCGTGGGCTTGAACTACCGCACCGCTCCCATGGCCGTGCGCGAGCGCTTTTGGATCGAGGAAAGCCGGCGCTACGAAGCCCTGCTGCAGTTATCAAGAGCCGAAGGGATCGACGAGGTTGTCGTACTCTCCACCTGTAACCGCACCGAGTTCTGGCTATGGACGAAGGATGTTACTCTGGCGGCGAACTCCGTCATGCGGCTGCTCGGCGCCGAATATGCTCTGAAGCTGTGCGAGTGGAAGCACTTCTACCGCCTGCTCGATGAAGCCGCCCTTCTGCATGTTTTCCGGGTCGCATGCTGCCTCGACTCGATGGTCGTCGGAGCGCCCCAGATCGTTCCCCAGGTGAAAGAAGCGTGGCAGCAGGCGCAGAAAGTGGGAGCCAGCGGCCGATTCCTCGATGCCGTGCTCCAGAAGGCGCTTGCTGTCTCCGAGCGCGTTCGCAACGAGACCGCCATCGGCAAGGCGTCGGCTTCGATTCCTTCGACCGCCGTGGAATTCGCGCGACAGATCTTCAGCACCCTGCAAAATAAAAAAGTGCTTCTGATCGGCGCGGGCGAGATGAGCGAACTGGCGGCCCGCGGTCTGCTCCGGCAAGGCGGCGGCTCCATCCGCGTGACTGTCACCAACCGTACTTTCGAGAACGCGGCGGAACTGGCGGAGCGGCTGGGCGCAACCGCAATTCCGTATGAGGAACGGCGGCAACATATGGCGGAGGCCGACATTATCATCACCTCAACCTCCTGCCCGCACATAATTCTCAGCCGCGAGGAAGTTGAGACGATCGTACACAGCCGCACAAATCGGCCCCTGGCCATCGTGGATCTCGCGATGCCTCGCGACGTCGACTCCGCGGTGCGCGACATCAGCGGCGTTTTCCTTTGCGACCTCGACGACCTGGAGAACGTGCCCCACCCCACCGCCGACGAACGTGACGCCGCCGCTGTCGAAGCGCGCAAGATTCTGCACGAAGAAGCGCAGGGCTTTCGTCGCAAACTGACGGCGGAGCAAATTGTGCCGGCCGTGGTCGTGCTGCGCTCGCGCCTCGATGAGTATTGCCGCCAGGAACTCGATGCCTTTCGCCAGGAAAACGGACCATTTTCCAAGGACCAGGACGAAATGTTGAATGCCGTTATGTCTCGCATGACGCAGAGGATCGCAGGAACCCTGGCCCGCGAACTGAAGCAATCGCCAGGAAAGGTGGAGCAGGACATGCTGGCCTTGGCCTTGAGCCGGCTGCTCCCCTCCTGCAATGCGCCAACCGGAACCTGCCAGCACCAGACCCCGAAAGAAAGCCGCGAGATCCAAGTCTCTGGCTAGGAATCTGTACGGAATCTTGTCCCTCTTACTTTGCCCTCCGTGCCTCCGTCCGATACACTTCCCTTTCGCCCCGGAGAGATCCGATGGAGAGACCCATGAAAAGACTGTTCCTCGTCCTCTTTGCTTGCGGCGCCGCCGTGGCCGCTTCGGCGCAAACCGAAAAACCGCTCACTTCCTTCCCTTACACACCAGGGCTCGACGTCGCCTCCATGGATAAAGCCGCCGATCCTTGCGTCGATTTCTACCAGTACTCCTGCGGTGGATGGATGAAGAACAATCCCATCCCCGCCGACCAGGCGCGCTGGAGCGTCTACGGCAAGCTTTATCAAGACAATCAGCAATTCCTTTGGGGAATTCTCGACCAACTTTCCAAACAGACCGCCGGCCGCAACGCGAACCAGCAGAAGATCGGCGACTACTTCGGCGCCTGTATGGACGAGGCCGCCGTCAACAGGCTCGGCGCCAAGCCGTTGCAGCCGTATCTCGATCAGATCGCGGCCATGCAATCGACGAAGGATCTGCCCGCGCTGTTGGCCCGTTTGCACACCTCGCTGCGAACCAACGGCCTGTTCTTTAACTTCGGTTCCAACCAGGACTTCGAGAATTCGCAGAATGTAATCGCTTTCGCCGAAGCCGGCGGCCTCGGCCTGCCCGACCGCGACTATTACACCAAGAGCGACGACAGGTCCGTTACCATCCGCAACCAGTACGTCGCCCACGTTGCGAAGATGTTCGAGTTGCTCGGAGACAAACCTGACGCGGCCAAGACCGAAGCCGCCAAGGTCATGGAGATCGAAACCGCGCTTGCAAAAGCATCGCTGACCCGCGTCGAACGCCGCGATCCTTACAAACAATTCCACAAGGTCGACTTCAAAGGCTTACAGGCGATGACGCCCGATTTCGATTGGTCCATTTACGTCAACGGCATCGGCCTGCCCGCGCAGAATACGTTCAACGTCACGCAACCCGCGCTCTACGCCGAACTCGACAAACAGCTCAAAACGCTCAACCTCGCCGACATCAAGACCTACCTGCGCTGGCACACTGCGCACGCAGTCGCGCCCTACCTGTCGGACGAATTTGTGAACGAGAATTTCAACTTCTTCAGCAAGACACTGCGCGGCGTTCCACAGCTTCGTCCGCGATGGAAGCGTTGCGTCAGCCTGGTGGACGAGCAACTCGGCGAAGCGCTCGGCCAGGAATTCGTGGCTCGCGCCTTCAGCCCCGAACTGAAACAGAAAGCCACCCACATGACCACGCAGATCGAGCAGTCCATGGCGGAGGACATCGACACGCTGACGTGGATGAGCCCCGCCACCAAGCAGCAGGCGCTCGAAAAGCTGCACGCCATCGTGAACAAGATCGGATATCCCGACAAATGGCGCGACTACAGTTCCGTCGACATCAAGCCCGGCGACTTTGTCGGCAACGTGCAACGCGCCACCACGTTCGAATCGAAACGCGACCTAGCGAAAATCGGCAAGCCGCTCGACCGCGGCGAGTGGGGCATGTCTCCGCCCACCGTCAACGCCTATTTCAATGGACAAATGAACGACATCAACTTCCCCGCCGGCGTGCTGCAACCTCCGCTGTACGACCCGAAGATGGACGATGCGCCCAACTACGGCAACACCGGGGGCACCATCGGCCACGAACTCACCCACGGCTTCGACGACGAAGGCCGCCAGTTCGACGCTCACGGCAACCTGAAAGACTGGTGGACCAAGGACGACGCGAAAAATTTCACCGATCGGGCCCAGTGCGTAGTCGATCAATACGCGCAGTATGTCATCGTCGACGACATCAAGATCAACTCCAAGCTGACCGAAGGCGAAGACCTGGCCGACCTCGGTGGCCTGATACTTGCGTGGATGGCCTGGCAAGATCAGACAAAGAACATGCAGCTCGAGTCACGCGACGGATTCTCACCGGAACAGCGCTTCTTCGTCGGCTATGCGCAGTGGGCCTGCGAGAATAATCGGCCAGAAGACCAGCGCGTGTCGGCGATCACCAATCCGCACTCGCCGGGGAAGTATCGCGTCAACGGACTGATGGTGAATATGGAGGAATTTCAGAAGGCTTTCCGCTGTAAGGTTGGGCAACCGATGGTTCGAGGAAATCGCTGTCGGGTGTGGTAGGTTGGGCAAAGAAACTACGGAACTGGCGGGGCGAAAATAAAGTTGGTCTTCGCGGGGCTGTGAAAGTGGGGGAATCGAGGGCTTTTCGTGGGGTGCAGGGCTACACTTCGGACCGGAGAAGGGCACCACCCGCCCGAAACTGCAGATCCCTCACTTCGTTCGGGATGACAAGTTCTAGGGAGACCAGGCCTGCGGCTACTGCTCCTCGGCCGCGCCGGTCTGCGCTCCTTCTTCGTCGCCGCGGATCAGGCCGAATTTCTTCAGCTTGTAGCGGAGAGCGTCGCGGCTGATGTCGAGCAGCTTGGCGGCGTGGGTCTGGTTGCCGTGGGCCTGGCGCATGGCCAGCTCGACCATGGCGTGCTCCACCTCTTCCAGAGATGTACCGCCTTCCGGAATATAGAGCCGCGGAAGCATGCGGCCGTTCGGAAGGGGCTGTCCGGCTTCGGCGGGAGCGGTTCGTTCAAAGAGCGTGCGGCCACCCGATTCGCCCACGGAAAACGGGAGATATTCGGGGCGCAGAAACGGCTCGTCCTCCAGAATCATGCCGCGCTCGATGGTGTTCTTGAGCTCGCGGACATTGCCGGGCCAGTTGTGCGTGAAAATCAGACGCCGCGTGTCGTCGGTGATGCCGCGAATCGATTTCTTGAATCTGCGGTTGTAGCGCTCGATGAAAAAATCGACCAGCGGAAGAATGTCTTCTTTTCGTTCCCGCAGCGGCGGAATGAAGATAGCGATGATCGCCAAGCGGTAGTAGAGGTCCTGACGAAACTGGCCTTCGCGCACCGCTTTTTCGAGATCGCGGTTGGAAGCCGCGATCACGCGCACATCGACCTGCATATCGCGGATGCCGCCCACGCGGCGGATGACCTGATCTTCGAGCACGCGCAACAGCTTCGCTTGCAGCAGAGGGGAAAGTTCGCCGATTTCGTCGAGAAACAGAGTGCCGCCGTCGGCCGCCTCGAACAGACCTTTCTTCATCTGCTTGGCATCGGTGAAGGCGCCTTTTTCGTGGCCGAAAAGTTCGGCCTCCATCAGCGTCTCGGGAATGGCGGAACAGTTGATGGCGACAAAAGGTTTTCCCTGGCGGGAACTTTCGTAGTGGATGGCTTTGGCGATGAGGTCCTTGCCGGTGCCGCTTTCTCCTTGAATCAGAATCGTTGTAGCTTCGCTCGAAGCCACCTTGCGGACGAAGTTCATCAGCTCGGTCATTTTCGGGGAAACGCTGACCACGCTGTCATAGCCCGATTCGCGCCGCACCTCGCTGCGGAGGCTTTGCACTTCGGCGCGCAGGCTGGTCGCCTCGAGCGCGTTCTTGATGGTGATGTGGAGCTCGTCGAAATCGATGGGCTTGCCGACGAAGTCATAGGCTCCCAGCTTGAGCGCGGCTTTCACGTCGTCGAGCTGCGGATCGGCGGTGATCATGATGACGGCTCGCGCATCGCCATTTTTCTTGAGCTGGTCGAGCACTTCGATGCCGCTGAGATCGGGCATGCGCACGTCGAGCAGCACGAGATCGGGCGATTCGCGCTGCGCCAGCTTGAGCCCGGGTTCGCCGGATTCGGCCTCAATGACGGTGTAGCCCCACTCTTCGCACTTCTGGCGGAGCGACCAGCGCACCAGGCGCTCGTCGTCCACGATCAGGATTTTCTCTGTAGGCACCGAGGTTTAATTTACTACGAACGGAAGGGCCTTGCGAAGTTGCTCTACAATCGGCTGTGCAAGGAATGGAAATGGCAGAGAGCGCACAGAACGTCGTTCCAACGAGGAAACGAGCCAGCCGCTGGGGCTGGATCGGCGGATTGGCGCTGCTGTTGACTGCAGCAATTGTCGTATTGGGCATCATACTGGGCATGGCCGTCCATCGCGCCGAGCCCAGCCTGCGCGCGGCGGTGATTGAGACGCTGGCGACCAGGTTCAAGAGCAGGGTGGAACTTGACGCCTTTCACGTCTCGCTGGTCAAGGGACTCCAGGTTGAAGGCGCCGGACTCAGAATTTTCGGGGAAACCGACCCCAACAATCACGAACCGGGATTTCAGCCCATCGTGAATGTTGCGGAATTCCGCTTTCATATGGGTATCCGGGAGCTCTTTCGCTCTCCCCTGCACGTCGACACGGTGTATGTAACAGGATTGCAGTTGAATTTGCCGCCCCGAGAACATCGCAGCGAGATGAAGCCCCTGGCGCCCGAGAACGGCAAGATACAAATCATCGTCGATCGGCTGGTCTGCGACCAAGCACAACTGATCGTCAACACTCTGCGGCGGGGCAAGCTGCCGCTGGAGTTTGACATCGAGAAGTTGCGAATGACGACGATCGGTACCGGTTCTCCCATGCATTTCGATGCCGACCTGACCAACCCCAAGCCCGTGGGACACATTGTTTCCAGTGGGTCATTTGGGCCATGGCAGCCAGACAGCCCGCGCGATACTCCGGTGAGCGGGACCTATTCGTTCGACCACGCCGACTTGGGCACCATCAAAGGGCTCGGCGGGATGCTTTCGTCGGCAGGCAGGTACGCCGGTGTCCTTGACAAGATTGTTGTGGATGGCGCAACCGACACTCCAGATTTTCGCCTTGCCATCAGCGGGCGTTCGGTCCCGTTGCACACAGACTTTCACGCCATTGTGGACGGAACCAGCGGCGACACCTACCTGCAGCCGGTGAAAGCAAGAATTCTGAATTCGTCTCTGGTGGCGAACGGTTCCGTCGAAAGAACGAAGGACCCGAATGGGCACCATGTGGAACTGGACGTCGAGGTGGATCGGGGAGCGATCGAAGACCTGCTGAAAACGGCGATACGAACCGATCCCCCGATCATGACAGGTGTGGTTCAACTGAAAACGAAGGTTGACCTGCCACCGGGCGAGGCCGACGTCGCTAATCGCCTGAACCTGACCGGAACTTTTCAAGTGTCTGGGGCACACTTCACGAATGAAAAGATCCAGGGAAAAATCGATGCTCTCAGCGTGAGAAGCCAGGGGAAACCGAAACAGGCCAAAGAGGGTTCTCTCGACAACGTGCACTCGGACATGAAGGGCACGTTCCGTCTTCGCAATGGGCTCCTATCTTTCTCGCAGTTGCAGTTCCAGGTTCCCGGCACAGACGTGAACTTGACCGGGACGTACAGTTTGGATGGAAACCAATTCGATTTTCATGGGAAAGCGCGGCTGGATGCGAAACTCTCGCAGATGGAAACGGGCTGGAAGTCGCTATTGCTGAAACCGGTCGACCCATTTTTCAGCAAGAACGGCGCCGGTACCGAGGTTCCGGTGGAGATCCACGGCACGAAATCGGACCCTCATTTCGGCCTCGACTTCGGGCACAAAGACAAAGGGAAGGGCGCGGCGAAAGAATAGGCGCGACTCCTGCCCCCATGCGGCTGAAGCGCCGGGCCTGTTAGGAGGGTACGGCCTCAGCCGCGGGCGTCTGAAACGGCACCAGTACGGTGAACTTGCTTCCCTTCCCCTCGATGCTGCTGACCTCGATGCGGCCATGATGTTCTTCCACGATGCGGCGGGCAAGAGAAAGACCAAGGCCGGTGCCATTGCCCTTGGTGGTGAAGAAAGGGCGGAAGATATTGGTGAGGTTTTTGGGGGGAATGCCACGTCCGGTGTCGCTGACATCGACGGTGGCGAAATCGCCCCGCGAACCGATGTCGACACGCACGGTGCCAGCGCCGTCCATGGCTTGCACCGCATTGAGCAGGAGATTCAGGAGCACCTGGTGAATCTGATCGCTGTCGTGCTCGACTTCGGCCAGATCGGCGGCCGGCTGGAGTTCGATCTTGATGGGTTTGGAGAGCACTTGCTGGCGCGCCAGCATCACCGCGTGTTCCACGGTGGTGTTGAGATTGCTGCGGCAGATTTGCGGTGGGTGAGGCCGCGCGGTTTCCAGCAGATCGGTCAGGATGCGATTGATTTGGGCGACTTCCAGGCGAACGTCTTTCACCACCGCGCGCGCCGGACTGGCCGGGGGCAAATCGCGGCCGATGATTTCCATGACGCCGGCGATGCCGGCCAGCGGATTGCGAATCTCGTGCGCCAAGCCCGCGGCCAATTCGCCGAGGGTCGCCAGATGCTCGGCGCGCGACATCTGGGTACGATGCAGGATTTCAATCTCGGCCTGACTATCGCGCAAGCGCTGCATCATGTAGTTGAAGTTGCGGCCGAGGTCTCCCATTTCGTCGTTGCGCTTGGCGAATGAGACGGCCACGTCCAGATTGCCTTCGCTGACCTGGGCGATCTTCTCCTGCAATTCGACCATCGGCCGCTGCACAAAGTGGGCCAAGGCAAGGATGGAGACGGCGCAGATGGCAACGGCTCCCGCGCCGGCGACCATCAGCACGGCATGGCGCTCCGGGTCGCGAAAGGAGACGGTGGCGAGGGTAAAGAGCAACAGACCCGCGAGCAGCACGAGTCCTACCGGCAAGATAGCCTTCAATTGCCAATTAAATCGAACCGAACCCAAGCGGAAGTCCTCCGTCGGCAACGAGGTCGCGGGAGAGCGAACCGCATCCGTTCTGCGGACTCCTGGCAGTGGCCCGGCCGTCATCGCTGCGGAGGTCGCTTGGGACTGGGTGCGGTTAAGCATATGCGTGGAGTCCGGGCAGCAAGTACGTGACACCAAAGAAGGTGAACATCACGACGACGAATCCGAAGATGGCGAAGTAAGCGGCGCGACGGCCCCGCCAGCCCCGGGTGATGCGCATGTGCAAATAGAGGGCGTAGACCAACCAGGTAATCGCCGCCCAGGTTTCCTTTGGATCCCAGCTCCAGTAGGAGCCCCAGGTCTGGTTCGCCCAGTAGGCTCCCGAAGCAATCATCAAAGTTAGAAGGGGGAAGGCCAGACAGATGGTCTTGTAGGTGATCCGGTCGAGGTTGTCCGCGCTGGGCAGCGAGCGCTCCAAATCGGGGCGGCGCCACAGCAGTAACAGATAGAGGAGGGAGATAAATGCGCCGCCCACCAAACCCGACAGTATGAATGGACTGGCGGCGAGGGTTGTCGGGAATAATCCATCTGCGTCGAGCGAAGGATACCGGCCATCGCGGGCGCGCAGAATAAACATCACCAGGGTCATGGCCTGCAACAGGATGCTGAGGAATACGGCGCGATTGGCGAGGGTCAGGAAGCTTTGTTTTTCGCTTTCGCCGGTCTTGAGCCGCGCCAACCCGTAGAAGACCAGCGGCGAGGCCACCACCAAGAGCGTCAGCGTCATCAGCCAGCCGAGGTCCGGAACCACGACGAAAAGACGCACGCCCCGAGAGAGAAAGACTTCCGACTTGCTTTCCGGATTCCACGCCACCAGGTTCAGGCCGCCCCATTTCTCGAAGCGCGTCAAAACGATGCTGGCGTAAATGGCGATCGTGCTGGCGCTGGTCACGGCGAGAACGGTCTCGGTTTTGAGGTTGTCCTGGATCAGGAACATCATGGCCAGGGCGAAGCTGAGGGCACAGGCGGCATATGCCAGCATGGCCAGGGTGACGTGTACGTGCAGCCAAGTGGATTGCAGCGCGGGCACCAGCGGGTGAACCTCGGTGCGAAGCAATTGCATCAGCACCACGCCGACAATCGCCACCGGCATCGTGACCGTGCCAATGACTTTCACGTCATATTTCTTCTCGGCCACCAGCGTGAGCACGGCCAGCGTCCAGACAAAGCTGAGCAGCATTTCGTAGACGCTGGAAAAAGGCGC
>Ga0302154_10000331_pt1 | contig 46412 bp, 25 predicted proteins | sample I_Bog_N2_3_FD_193507 | JGI IMG/M metagenome (GOLD analysis project Ga0302154, IMG submission 193507) | Peat permafrost microbial communities from Stordalen Mire near Abisko, Sweden - I_Bog_N2_3 | ecosystem: Environmental > Terrestrial > Soil > Wetlands > Peat | place: Sweden: Abisko, Stordalen... | reverse complement strand
CGAGGCCGCCATCTCGGTGAAGAAGAATTCCGACCAGATCGTGGAAGCGATCTCGGCCGAAGACATCGGCAAGCTGCCCGACACGACGATCGCCGAATCGCTGGCGCGCCTGCCGGGCGTCACCACGCAGCGTGACAAGAACGGCAACGCCACCAACGTCAGCATCCGCGGCCTCGGCCCGGACTTCAACGGCTACCTGCTCAATGGCCGCGAACAGACCAGCACCGGCGACAGCCGGGCCGTCGACCTGAGCGTCTATCCGGCCGAGTTGATCGCGGGCGCCACGGTCTACAAGACGGCCGACGCGTCCCTGATGACGGCGGGCCTGGCCGGCACCATCGACAACAAGCTCATCGACCCGCTCGCGATGCCCGGACGCGTGCTCGCCATCAGCGCCGAGAAGACGGAGACGGGGCGCGGCGTCCCCGGCGAGCTCGGCCATGGCAACCGCTACGCGCTGACCTTCGTCGACCAGTTCGCCGACCGCAAGATCGGCATCGCGCTGGGCTTCGTGCACGCGTTCGGCCGCAGCAACCAGGTCGGCGCGGGCAACTGGGGCGACGGCGGCCATCAGGCCTTCGGTGCCAACGGCGCCAACCTGGGGACGCCCGACGCCACGGCCGCCAGCGGCTACGACGACGTCAACATCCCGGGCTTCGGCAGCGGCCTGAGCATGCAGAACACCCACCTGCGCGACGACCGCGACGGCATGGCCGGCGTGCTCGAATTCAAGCCCAACGCGAACTTCACGAGCGAGATCGACTTCTATCACGCCAAGATCATCACCTCGACGAAGAACACCTTCCTGAAGGTGGGCCTCAGCGGGATCCCGGTGACCGACGCCACCGTCGCCAACGGCACCATCACCTCGGGCACGTTCGCGCTGCCGGCGCCCGACAGCAACGCGGTCGGCGTCATCGTCGACAACGAGAACATCCGCGACGACGACACGCTGCAGTCGTTCGGCTGGCGCAACAGCCTCAAACTGTCCGACACCTGGAAGGCCGTGGTGGACGTGAGCCACAACTCGGCCAAGCGCATCGAGCACGACATCGAGATCTACGGCCAGATCGCCTCGGCCGACACGCTCAGCTTCACGACCCCCAACGGCTTCGGCGTGCCGCAGCTGACGCTCGGCAACGCCGCGGCGTACACCGATCCGTCGCAGATCATGATCCGCAACATGGGCGCCGGCTGGAGCGGCAGTCCCACCGCGGCGCAGGACGGCTATTTCAAGGGCCCGACCACGATCGACAAGATCGACGCCCTGCGCGCCGACTTCACGCACGACCTGCCCGACAGCCCGTTCTCCGACCTGCAGTTCGGCGTCAACGTCACCAAGCGCACGAAGGATCGCAAGGCCATCGAGGCTCTGATCGTGCCCTCCGACGGCTCGCTGAACGATCCGATCGCGTATCCGAGCGGCTCCTACGTGGAAAACAACGTCGGCGGCAGCGGGCTCAACCTGCTCACCTTCGATCCCACGGATGGCCTCGTTCCGGGCGCCACCCTGGAGAGCAAGTACAACGACGACATCCTGTCCAAGACCTGGAACGTGAAGGAGGACGTCAGCACCGCGTACGCCAAGCTCGACATCGACACCGAGCTCGGCAAGATCCCGGTGCGTGGCAACGTCGGCGTGCAGTACGTCTACACCCAGCAGCAGTCGTCCGGCTTCCAGGCCAACCTCGGCTCGGCCGTGACGCTGGTCGACCCGGCGACGATAGAGACGACCAACGGCACGCACTACCAGGACCTGTTGCCGTCGCTGAACCTGACCGGCGACCTGGGCAACGACATGCTGCTGCGCTTCGGCGCGGGCATCCAGATCGCTCGCCCGAACATGACGGACATGCGCAATTCGTTCACAGTGTCGGAGAACGCGGCGGCCACCTGCCTGAACGCCGACGGCGTGACGACCTCGACCTGCACGGTGCTGACCGGCAGCTCGGGCAATCCTTACCTGAAGCCGTTCAAGGCCAAGGCCCTGGACCTGTCGTTCGAGAAGTACTTCGCGAACAAGGAAGGCTACCTCAGCGCCGCGCTGTTCTACAAGAAGCTCGACACCTACATCGTCAACGAGTACGACTCGAACTACGACTTCACGACCGCGGCCCAGCGCCTGGGCGTGAGCCCGTCGCCGACCTTCGGCTACCTGGGCCAGTACACGACGACCGTCAACGGCAGCGGCGGCAACCTGAAGGGCTTCGAGCTGACCGCGCAGGTGCCGTTCGGGATGTTCACCCACTACCTGTCGGGCTTCGGCATCAACGGCAGCTTCTCGGACACGACCAGCTCGGTGCGCACGCCCAACACGATCGGCCTGAATCCGACGCAGCCGGCGGCTGCCGGCACGATCGGGCTGCCGGGGCTGTCGCACCTGAACGAGAAGCTCATGGTCTATTACGAGCGTGCCGGCTTCAGCGCGTTCATCGCCGAGAACTCGCGCTCGAAGTACATCGGCAGCGTGGCCAACACCACGATCGGCGGCTACCCGACGCTCGTGTACGTGGAGCCGCAGAAGTGGGTCTCGGCCCAGGTCGGCTACGAGGTGCAGGACGGCTGGCTGAAGGGCCTGGCATTGCGCCTCGAAGGCAACAACCTGAACAAGCCGATCTACAGGGAAGCCAACTACGCCGGCTCGATCACGACCACCAACGCGACGGGCGCCTCGGTCGACCTGCGCCTGTCCTACAAGCTGTAGTCCGGCCGCCCCGCGCTGTCGTACAGTCGGTGCGGCAGTGCAGCCCCCGAGCCCTTGCGCGGCGCCTGCCGCCAGGGGTTCTTCAATTTTCGGCCGGCCGCCCAGGCGGGTTTCCGGCGAGGAGTTCCCTTCATGAATGAAGCCGGCAAGCTGGACGTCGTGATCGTGGGCGGCGGCACCTCCGGTTGGATGACCGCGGCGGCGCTCTCGAAGGTGCTGCGCGGCCAGTACGACATCACGCTCGTCGAGTCCGACGAGATCGGCACCATCGGCGTGGGCGAGGCCACCATCCCGATGATCTCGCTGTTCAACCAGATGCTGCAGATCGACGAGGACGAGTTCATGCGCGAGACGCAGGCCTCGTTCAAGCTGGGCATCGAGTTCGTCAACTGGGGGCGCCTGGGCGACCGCTACATCCACGGCTTCGGCAGCATTGGCCAGGAGGTGTGGACGGTCGACTTCCACCAGTACTGGCTCAAGCAGTACCTGGCGGGCAAGGCGCCGGACCTGGAGAGGTTCTCCATCAACACGCTGGCCTGCACGCACAACAAGTTCATGCGGCCGCGCATGGACCTGCCCAAGTCGCCGCTCTCCCACATCCGCTACGCGTTCCACTTCGACGCGGCGCTGTACGCACGCTACCTGCGCAAGTACGCCGAGGAACGCGGCATCAAGCGCGTGGAGGGCCGCATCACGCAGGTCCAGCAGCGCGAAGGCGACGGCTTCGTCGAGTCCGTGACGCTGCAGTCCGGCCAGGCGGTCAAGGGCGACCTGTTCATCGACTGCTCGGGCTTCCGGGGCCTGCTGATCGAAGGCGCGCTGAAGACCGGCTTCGAGGACTGGTCGCACTGGCTGCCTTGCGACCGTGCCGTGGCCGTGCCGTGCGTCTCGAACGGGCCGCTGACGCCCTACACGCGCGCCACCGCGCGGGGCGCCGGCTGGCAGTGGCGCATCCCGCTGCAGCACCGCGTGGGCAACGGCCACGTGTTCTCGAGCAGGTTCATGAGCGAGGACGAGGCGACCGCCATCCTGCTGGGCAACCTCGACGGCGCGCCGCTGGTGGAGCCGCGCGTGCTGCGCTTCCAGACCGGGCGACGCCACAAGTCGTGGAACAAGAACGTCGTGGCCATCGGCCTGGCGGGCGGTTTCCTCGAGCCGCTCGAGTCCACCAGCATCCACCTGGTCCAGATGGCCATCGCGCACCTGCTCACCTACTTCCCGAGCGCGGGCTTCGACGAGCAGGTGTCCGACCAGTTCAACCGCATGATGAAGATCGAGTACGACTGGGTGCGCGACTTCATCATCCTGCACTACAAGGCCACCCAGCGCACCGACACGCCGTTCTGGAACTACTGCCGCGAGATGGAGGTTCCCGAATTGCTGCGCGACCGGATGGCGCTGTACCAGGCGGACGGCCGGGTGTTCCGCGAAGGCGAGGAACTGTTCGCCAAGACCAGCTGGATCCAGGTGATGCAGGGCCAGCGGCTTCAGCCGCGTGCCTACCATCCGCTGACGGACCTGCTGGGGGAGGCGGAGATCGCCAGGTACCTCGACGAGGTGGCCGGCGTCATCGGTTCCTGCGTCGACGTGATGCCGACCCACGAGCAGTTCATCGCCGACCATTGCGCCGCGGCACCGATCCGCGGCAATTCCATCCCCCTCCAGGCAAGGAGACACTCATGAAGATCCTGTTGACCAGTCTTGCGCTGGCCGCCGTGGCCACGCTGCTGCCGGGCTGCGCCACGCGCGAGTCCGGCGCCAAGCTCACCTACGAGACCTCGCCCGCCGGGGCCACTTTGTACGAGGGCGGGCAGTCCCTGGGCGTGGCGCCGGTGATGCGGCACTACAACGCGGACGCTGCCGGCGGCCAGATCCGCACGCCCGAGGTGACGGCGGTGTGGCCAAGCGGCGCCAGGGCCTCGTTCTGGACCTTCCTGAAGGTGGGCGACGACAACGTCACCACCATCGCCCGTCCCGACAAGGCGCCCAACCTTCAGGCCGACCTCGACAACGCCCTGAAGTTCCAGAGCGCGGAGGATCGCCTCAAGGAACAGAACCGGCGCGACATCGCGCGCAGCTCGGCGCGTTGCCAGGCGCAGCAGCAGGGTGGCGTGGTGGCCGGCATCGACGACTGCAAGTGAGGTGAGGCTGCCGGCGCCTCGGGAGAGGCGTTGGGCGGCGGCCTGGCCGTTGCATCCGCTGCCCGGTCAGGGATTCGTCCTGGCCTTCGCAAGATTGGCCAGCACCGTGCCGGCGTGCGGCGCAACGGTGAACCGGAGCGTCGTCACGTGGTCGCGCACGTCGACGCGGACGTCGGCGCGCCGGTCTTCGAGCAGATTCCACCAGGTCGCGGGCGCTACCTCGGCGGGCAACGCCACGTCCACCTGCTGAGGCGTGTCGCCGTTGTTCGTGGCCGTGATGGCCCACTGCGTGAACGGCGCGGTGGTCGCCAGCGTGCGCGCCAGCACCACCACGTGGTCGTCCACGTGCAGCGGCGCCAGCAGCGCGCCGCGGCGCAGCACCGGCCAGTCCCGACGCATCTTCGTCAGGCGCCGCACCTCGGCCAGCAGCGCGTTGTCGGGATGGCCGCCGCGATCGGCCCAGGGATAGGTGCCGCGGTTCATCGGATCGGGGCCGCCGGTGACGCCCACCTCGTCGCCGTAGAAGATTGCCGGCGAGCCGGGGTAGGTCATCTGGAACAGCATCGCGAGCTCGAACTTGCGCTTGGCGAGCGCCACCTGCGCGGGCGTGCTCTGGCCGTCGACGTCGCCCAGCACGTGCAGCGAGCGCGCCGTGTCGTGCGTCGACAGCAGGTTCATGAGCGCGTTGAAGCTCTGCGGCGGGTAGGCCTCGCGCAGGTGCTCGAGGTTGGCCATCATGCGGTGCGCGTCGCCGCCGCCGGCGTAGTCCAGCACCGCGTTGCGGAAGATGTAGTTCATCGTCGAGTCGAACTCGTCGCCGAGGAAGAACTTGGACGAATCCCACCAGGTCTCGGCCACCGTGATCGCATCCGGCTTCGTCCGCTTGACCACGGCGCGCCACTCGCGCCAGAAGTCGTCGGGCACCCACGGCGCCACGTCCATGCGCCAGCCCGAGGCGCCCAGGCCCAGCCAGGTGCGCGTCACCGAATCGGGTGCGCGGTAGGCGAACTCGCGGTACGACGGCGCGGCCTTGTCGATCTCGGGCAGGTCGGACACGCCCACCCAGCCCTTGTAGCGCTTGTCGACGTCGGCCTGCGTGGTGTCGAAGGTGTACCAGCTGGCCCACGGCGACGCCGGGTTGACCTTGCCGTTCTCGTACGCGCCCTGGCCGCCGCGCGTGCCGTAGCGGTCGAAATAGATCGAGTCGGCGCCGGAGTGGTTCAGCGACGCGTCGGGAACCACGCGGATGCCGCGCCGCGCGGCCTCGCGGCACAGGCGCGCGAAGTCGGCGTTGCTGCCGAAGTGCGGGTCGATGTGTTTCCAGTCGGCGGTGTCGTACTTGTGGTTGCTGGCCGCGGTGAACATCGGCGTGATGTAGAGCGTGTTGGCGCCGACGCTCTTGATGTAGTCGAGCTTCTCGATGATGCCGGCGATGTCGCCGCCGAAGAAGTCGTTGCTCCACTGGTCGTCGCTGCCGTCGCCCGAATGCGGGACCCAGGGCTTGTCGTTCCAGTTCGCATGGAACTCCACGGTCTTGTCGTGGAAGGCGTCGACGCCCGGCTTCGGGTCGTTGCGCCGGTCGCCGTTGCGGAAACGCTCCGGGAAGATGTAGTAGTAGACGGCGTCCTGCGCCCAGCTCGGCACGGTGTAGGGGGCATGGACGGTCTGGCGATAGCGGCGGATGCGTCTGGCCGACGCCGGCATCCCGGCGACGACGCCCGCGCCGCCCGCGCCCTTCTCGCGCGTCCAGTAGATCGGGGTGGCGTTGTTCTCGAAGACCAGCGTCTTGCCGTTGATCCTGGCCTCGAACCAGTAGCCGTAGATCGCGGCGGCATCGAAGCGGAAGTGGCCGGTCCAGCGCTCGCGCGCGCCGTCGCTCGTGCGCGCAAGCCCCACGCGGTCCAGTGGCGTGTACTCGTCGATCGACTGGTCGCCCTCGAGCCGGCGCCTCTCGATGACCAGCGTCACCTGTTCAACGCCCGGCAGCGCGCTCAACGAGAAGGCGATGTCGGTGCCGGTGCTCACGGCGCCGTAGGGATGCTTGTCGGTCAGCCGCTGCGAATCGAACGCCAGGCTCAGCGCCACGGGGTCGGTGATCGTCGGCACCAACGGCGCAGGCAGCGGGGTTCCCGGCGGCAGGTCGTCGATCTGCAGCGTCGGGACGCCACCCGGCGTGAGCGTGATGCGCGTCAGGCCGTGGAAATCGGCCCGGACGGCGTCGCCCTTGGGCGCCAGCACCACCGGCGTACCTGATTTCGCGGGCGCGCTGCCCGATGCCCCGAAGTTCGCGTCGTCCGACCAGTCCTCGTCGCCGATCTTGAAGCTGGCCTCGCCGTCGAGCTTGCCGACGAACTCGTAGTGGTCGCAGCGCCAGGGCAGAGCCGTCTCGTCGTCGGCGACGAAGTTGTTGAACGAGCCGCGCAGGTACAGCGGGCGACCCGCGAGCGGATCGGGCGGGCAGTCGGCGGCAAGGGCGTTTGTGGCGGCGGACGCGAAGGCAAGCAGCGCGAAGATCGGGCGGACGGTCATTCCTTGACGCCCCCGGCGGTGAGGCCCGACACGATCCAGCGTTGCGCGGCCAGGAAGACGACGGTGATGGGCAGGCCCGAGAGCACGGCCGCCGCGGCGAAGTCGCCCCACAGGTATTTCTGGTCGGCCAGGTAGTACTTGGAGCCGACGGCCAGCGTGAGGTTGGACTCCTCGCGCAGCAGGATGGAGGCCACCGGGTACTCGATGATCGTGCCCACGAAGGCCAGCACGAAGACCACCATCAGGATGGGCACGGCCATGGGCAGTAGCACGCGGAAGAAGGCCTGGAAATGCGAGGCGCCGTCCACCTTGGCGCACTCCTCGATCTCCACGGGAATGGTCTCGAAGTAGCCGCGTATCGTCCAGATGTGCGTGGCGACGCCGCCGAGGTAGGCCACGATCAGGCCGCCGTGCGTCTCCAGGCCGAGGGCCGGCACGTAGTTGCCGATGGTCTCGAAGATGGCGTAGATCGCCACCAGCGCCAGCACGGGCGGGAACATCTGCAGCAGCAGCATGCTGTTGAGGATGGGCATCTTGAACGCGAACTTCAGGCGCGCGAACGCGTAGGCCGCGGTGGTGGAGAACGCCACGATCAGCGCCGAGGCGATCGTGGCCACCTTGATCGAGTTCCACAGCCAGCGCAACACCGGAAAGGGCGGGTGGATGACGACGCCGTCGGCGGTCGTCACGTCGAAGCCGAGCGCCAGCTTCCAGTGCTCCAGGCTGATCTCGCGCGGAATCAGCGAGCCGTTGGCGAAGTTGCCGGGGCGCAGCGAGATCGAGACCACGGCCAGCAGCGGGAACAGCGTGACGATCAACAGGACGATGAGGAACGCGTGCGCGCCGCGGACGCGCCAGCGCTGGTTCTTGCCGGTGACGATGGGCACTTAGGTGGCTCCCTATTTTCGTGCGTTGCGAGCGGCGACGCGCAGGTTCGCGAACGACAGCATCGCGACCAGGAAGAAGATCACCGTGGAGATCGCGGCGGCCAGGCCGAAGTTCTGGCCCGAGTCGAGGAACGCGATGCGGTAGGTGTACGACACGAGGATGTCGGTGGTGCCCGCGGGGATCTTCGTGTTGAGGAAGTCGGGCCGGCCGTTGGTGAGCAGCGAGACCAGCACGAAGTTGTTGAAGTTGAACGCGAAGGCCGAGATGATCAGCGGCGACAGCGGCTTGACGATCAGCGGCGCGGTGATCCTGAAGAAGTTGGTGAGCGGCTTCGCGCCGGCGATGGCCGAGGCCTCGTACAGGTCCACGGGGATCGCCTTCAACAGACCGGTGCACAGCACCAGGAAGTACGGATACCCGAGCCAGGTATTGACGACCAGCATCATCGTGCGCGCAAGCATCGGATCGGCGAACCAGGCCGGCTTGATGCCGAAGACCGAGTTCAGGATGCCGTTGATCTCGCCGAAGTTCTGGTTGAACAGGCCCTTGAACACGAGGATGGAGATGAAGCCCGGCACCGCGTAGGGCAGGAACAGCAGCGTGCGGTACAGCGTGCGAAAACGCAGGCCTTCCCAGTTCAGCAGCACGGCCAGCGTGCAGCCCACGGCCAGCGAGAACGCCACCGACAGCGCGGCGAAGATCACCGTCCACGCGAAGATGGAGACGAACGGGCCGCGGAACTCCTGGTCGGCCAGCATGCGCGAATAGTTCGCGAAGCCCACCGCCACCTTGAAGCCGGGCTGCAGGCGGTCGCCGTCGGCGGCCTTGTAGAAGCCTTCGCCGGTGTCGGGCCGGTAGGCCTTCCTGTCGTCCAGGCGGATCAACGTGCCGTCGGCGTTCTCGTGCCAGACGGCGGCCGAGGGGCCGAACTCGCGCACGCCGGCGTAGCCGAGCACGTGGTGGTCGGGCAGCTCCAGCTTGAGCGCCATCAGCGCGTCGCGGTGCGCGAGCGCGTCGCGCGTGGACAGTGCGGGCGCGAGCGCGAGGTCGGCGGGCAGGGCGCTCATCGGTGCCGTCTCGCTCTTGTCGCCCTTCAGCTTCAATGGCGCGGAGACGAAGCGCCGGGCCCCCGACGCGGCGTCGTACGGTGCCAGCACCAGGCGCAGGCCGTCGCCCTCGGGATGCAGCGTGAATTCGAGCGAGTGCTCCTCGTCCGGCACCGTCTGCTCCAGCAGGTAGGCCTTCACGCGCGCCTGGCTCAGCAGGTGGGTGGACGAGTAGTTCGTGAAGCCGATCCACATCGTGTAGGCCAGAGGGAACGCCACGAACAGCAGCATGCCGATGACGCCGGGAAACAGGTAGCGCCAGGCGATCGCCGCGCGCGACACGTACACGTAGAGGCCGGCTGCGAGCAACGCGAGGGCGCCCAGCGCCAGCATCGGCTGCCCCGCGGCGTGGATGGCGGCGACGAGCCACAGGCCCGCGATGGCGACGAGGGCCGCCACGCCGGCGCCCACGGCGCGCTTCCAGTCAAATGGGTTCGTCATGGTCGGGCGCTCACTTGACGAGGATCCGGGCCTTGGCGCCGTCGAGGGCGTCCTGCGGCGACTGGCGCATGTTGGTGATGGCCTCGAGCGCGGCGTCCATGGCCGTCCAGAACTTGCCCACCTCGGGGATGTTGGGCACCGGCTCGCCGCGGCGCGCGTTGTCCATCGTGGCGGCGATGTGCGGGTCGCTCTTCAACTCGGCGAAGTAGGCCTTGTTGGCGGGCGTGCCCAGCGGCACGTCGGCGTTGATGGTGCGCAGGCCGTCCAGCGTCAGCACGTAGTTCTCGAGGAAGTCGCGCGCGAGATCCTTGTTCCTGCTGGGCGCGGCGATCATGCAGCCCAGCACGCCCACGAAGGGCTTGGGCTCGTGGCCGTCGATCGCGGGCAGCGGGGCCACGCCGAAATCGATGTGGCTCTTCCTGACGTTGTCCCAGGCCCACGGGCCCGAGATCATCATCGCGATCTCGCCGCGGTTGAACGCGCCTTCCATCTCGGAGTAACCGGCGCCCTTGGGGAGCACGCCGGTGCGGATCAGGTTCTGCAGCATCGTCGCGGCCTGCACTGCCCCAGGGGAATTGACGCCAACGGCGCCGGTGTCGAGGCTGCCGTCGGCCTTCTTCGCGAAGATCGTGCCGCCCGAGCCGGCCAGCAGCGGCCAGGTGAAGAAGCTCTTGTTGTAGTCCCAGAGGATGGCCTTCTTGCCGTGCGTGGAGAGCTCCTTGTCGATGGCCACGACCTGTTTCCAGTCGGTGGGCGCCGCCTTGAGCAGCGCCTTGTTCCAGATCAGGCCGATCGCCTCGATCGACAGCGGGTAGCCCCAGGTGCGGCCCTGGTACTGGAACGCTGCCCAGGCCGAATCCTCGATCTGGTCGTGCAGCGCCTGGCGCGGCTTGACCGGCACGATCAGGCCCGACTTGGCCCACTCGCCGGCGCGGTCGTGCGGCCAGCAGAAGATGTCCGGGCCCTTGCCGGCGCCGGCGGCGGCCTGGAACTTCGACGGCGCGTCGTCGGGGTGCTGCACCACCACCTGCACGCCGGTGTCGGCCGCGTAGTGGTCGCCGACCTTCTGCAGGCCGTTGTACCCCTTGTCGGGATTGATCCAGACGAGCAGCTTCAACGGCTCGGTAGCTTGTGCAAGCGACGCGCCCAGGAGCGCGGTCGCGACGCCGCACGCCGCGACGCGGCGCAGGGTGGAGCGTCGGCTCATGCGGCCTCTTGCTGCGTGTCGGCGACGTGGCGGCGGAACGCCTGGCCGGCGGCGTCGAACAGGTAGGCGCGGGCGGCGGGAATGGCCAGCGCCAGCGCGGCGCCGTTGCGCAGGCGCGTGGCGCCGTCGAGCTCGCAGACGAGCCCCTCGGCCACGCCCGGGTAGTCGCAGTACGCGTGCGTGGTGCTGCCCAGCGATTCGACGAAGGTGACGGTGGTGGCGATCACGTTGCCGGAATGGCCGGGGGCCGCGGCCTCGAGGTGCTCGGGGCGCACGCCCAGCGTCACCTTGTCGCCGGGGCGGGCGCCCGCGGCGTCGACCTCGCAGCGGATCTGCACGCCGGTCTCCAGTTGCACCACGGCGGCGCCGGCATCGGCCGATACCACGGCGGCGGCGAGGAAGTTCATCTTCGGCGAGCCGATGAAGCCGGCCACGAAGACGTTGTCGGGATGTTCGTAGAGATCCAGCGGCGAGCCGACCTGCTCGATGCGGCCCGCGGCCAGCACGACGATGCGATCGGCCAACGTCATCGCCTCGACCTGGTCGTGCGTGACGTAGATCATCGTGGTCTTCAGGTCCTCGTGGAGCTTCGCGAACTCGTAGCGCATGCGCACGCGCAGCGCCGCGTCGAGGTTGGACAGCGGCTCGTCGAACAGGAACACCTCGGGCTTGCGCACGATGGCGCGACCGATGGCCACGCGCTGGCGCTGGCCGCCCGACAGCGCCTTGGGCTTGCGATCCAGCAGGTGCTCGATGTTGAGGATCTTGGCGGCCTGGTGCACCAGGCGGTGGATCTCGTCCTTGTCGACCTTGGCGATCTTCAGGCCGAACGCCATGTTGTCGTACAGGTTCATGTGCGGGTACAGCGCGTACGACTGGAACACCATCGCGATGCCGCGCTCCGCCGGCGGGATGTCGTTGACGACCTTGCCGCCGATCGACAGCGTGCCGCCGCTGATGTCCTCCAGGCCGGCGATGGTGCGCAGCAAGGTGGACTTGCCGCTGCCCGACGGGCCGACGAACACCATGAACTCGCCGTCGCGGATCTCGAGATCGATGTCGCGCAGGATCTGGACGTCGCCGAACGCCTTCTGCACCTTCACGAGTTGAACGTGTGCCACTTCGTCTTGTCTCCTCGGCCGGTAGCCTGCGCCACGTCCGCTTGTTGGTCTCTCGGGGCTGGCGGCAACCCGTTCTTGCGGCCGCGCTGCGCTCATGAATGTAGAGAATATACAACCAACTTGTCCACCCAACAATGCGTAACTACTTAAAGTACATGCCTTTCTTGCCTGTGAAAAACGCGATTTGTTTGCGAGTCAGGGATAACCCTTTGTAGGATAACTACACAAATCTTCAGCGACACGCGATACTCGTCGCTGTTCAGTCGGGTGGCTGACTCACGTCCTTCCTGCCCGACTCTCTGGAAGGATCTCCCGCAATGAGCAAGACAACCGTCGCCGCCCCGGCGCACGAGCCCGTCCGGGCGCGCGCAGGCGACTCAGCAGACCCCGCCTTGAGCCAAGAATTCATCTCTGCCTGGAAGCGCGAACTCTCGCAGCGCAGCGACGCGCCGTCGCCCGACGCCTGCCTGCGGGCCGCCGTCGTCGCCTGCCGTCCGCTGCTGGCCGACCGCTGGGCCGCCACGCAGGCGGCCGATGCGAAGCGCGCCCCCGGCGTGCGCCGCGTGCACTACCTGTCGATGGAGTTCCTGATGGGGCGCGCGCTGCGCAACGCCTTGTCGGTGATGGGGCTCGAAGACACGCTGAAGGCCGCACTCGCCTCGCGCACGGGCGCCAGCGCCCTCGCGGACATCCTCGAGCAGGAGCCTGACGCCGCGCTCGGCAACGGCGGCCTCGGTCGCCTGGCCGCCTGCTTCCTCGATTCGTTCGCCACGCTGGAGCTGCCGTCCTTCGGATACGGACTGCGGTATGCGCACGGCATGTTCGCGCAGGCCATCCAGGAGGGCAGGCAGGTGGAGCTGCCCGATGAATGGCTCAAGCACGGCAACCCGTGGGAGTTCGTGCGCGCCGAGCTGCGCTACCTCGTGGGCTTCGGCGGCGTCGTCGAGAGCTCCGGCGGCCAGCGCGCCTGGAAGCCGGCCGAGGAGGTCGTCGCCCAGGCCTGCGACTTCGTCGTGCCCGGTCACGCCACCGACCGCGTGTCCACGCTGCGCCAATGGCACGCCCAGCCGGCGCGCCCGATCGACTTCGCGATGTTCTGCCGCGGCGAGCACCTGGCCGCCGGGCAGCACTACGAGGCCGCCGACACGCTCAACTGGGTGCTGTACCCCGATGACAGCACCGCCGCCGGCCGCCAGCTGCGCCTGAAGCAGGAGTTCTTCCTGTGCAGCGCGTCGCTGCAGGACATGGTCGCGCGCCACCTGCGCGAGCACGCCGAGATCGACACCTTCGGCCGCCACAACGTCGTGCACCTGAACGACACGCACCCGGCGCTCGCACCCGCGGAGCTGATGCGCCTGCTGCTGGACGACTACAGCATGGGCTGGGAAGAGGCCTGGGCCGTCACGACGCAGGTCACCAGCTACACCAACCACACGCTGATGCCCGAGGCGCTGGAGACCTGGCCGGTGCGCATGTTCGAGGAACTGCTGCCGCGCCATCTCGAGATCATCTACGAGATCAACCGTCGCTTCCTCGACGAGGTCGGCGCGCGCTTTCCCGGCGACACCGGCCTGATCGCGCGCATGTCGCTGATCGACGAGAACGGCGAACGCCGCGTGCGCATGGCGTCGCTGGCCATCGTCGCCTCCAGCAAGGTCAACGGCGTGTCGGCGCTGCATTCGCGGCTGATGGTGCAGACCATCTTCTCCGACTTCGCGGCGATGTGGCCGCAGCGCTTCCTCAACGTCACCAACGGCGTCACGCCGCGGCGCTGGCTGATGCAGGCCAACCCCGAGCTGTGCGAGCTGCTGGATCGCCACATCGGCAGCGACTGGCGCGCCGACCTGTTCGGCCTGAAGGCGCTGGGCGCCAAGGCCGCGGGCAAGAAGATCGGCCAGGAGTTCCTGGCCACCAAGCGTGCCAACAAGGAGCGCCTGGCCGACCGCGTGCGGCGCGACTTCGGCGTCACGATCTCGCCCGACAGCCTGTTCGACGTGCAGATCAAGCGCATCCACGAATACAAGCGCCAGTTGCTCAACGTGCTGCACGTGGTGGCGCGCTACCAGGCCATCGTCGCCAAGCCCGAGGCCGACTGGGTGCCGCGCACGGTGATCTTCGCCGGCAAGGCGGCCTCGGCGTACCACGCGGCCAAGCTCACCATCCAGCTGATCCACGACGTCGCGCGCGTGGTCAACGCCGATCCGCGCGTGGGCAACAAGCTGAAGGTCGTGTTCCTGCCCAACTACGGCGTCAGCCTGGCCGAGGTGATCCTGCCCGCGTCCGACCTGAGCGAGCAGATCTCCACCGCCGGCACCGAGGCCTCGGGCACCGGCAACATGAAGTTCGCCATGAACGGCGCGCTCACCATCGGGACCTGGGACGGCGCCAACATCGAGATGGCCGAGGCGATGGGGGTGGAGAACATGTTCGTGTTCGGCCTGCGTGCAGATGCCGTCGCGAAGATGAAGAGCTGGGGCTACGATCCGCGTCTGTATGCGGAAGAAAACCAATCCCTCCAGCAGGTCCTCGACGCCATCGGCGGCGGCGTGTTCTCCTGGGGCGAGCCCGATCGCTACCGCTCGCTCGTGCAGCCGCTGCTGCACCGCGACCCGTACATGCTGCTCGCCGACTTCGCCGACTACGTCCAAGCGCAGGAGCAGGTCGACGCCCTCTATCGCCAGCCGGCGGCCTGGGCCGAGCGCGCCTTGCGCAACATCGCGGGCATGGGCGAGTTCAGCACCGACCGGACGATCGCGGAGTACATCGAACACGTCTGGGCGGCACCCGGACCGCGCTGATGCCCATGCCGGGGAAACGTGGACCAGGAGCAGCCCATGCTGTCGGATGACGACCTGAGCGCGCTCGCCCGGGCGCGCCACCACGACCCGTTCGCGGTGCTGGGCATGCACGTCGACCCGAAGGGCCGGCTCTGGGTCAGCGCACTGTTGCCCACGGCCGTGTCGGTGGAGCTGCTGGATGCATCGGGTGCCCCGGTCGACAAGCTGCAGCGCCGCCGGGGCTCGGACGTGTTCGAGGGCGAGCTGACCGCCACCGAGCGATTCGACTACCGGCTGCGCGTGCGCTGGGACTCGGATGTCGAGGGGGTCTATGCCGATCCCTACGCCTACGGCCCGCTGATCTCCGACGACGACCTGCACTTGCTCGCCGAGGGCACGCACGTGCGGCCCTACGAGGTGCTGGGCGCGTTGCCGATGACGCTCGGCGAAGGCGTCCACGCCGTCGCGGGCGTGAGCTTCGCCGTGTGGGCGCCCAACGCACGCCGCGTCAGCGTGGTGGGTGACTTCAACAACTGGGACGGCCGGCGCCACCTGATGCGCGCCCGCGGCGGCTCTGGCGTGTGGGAGATGTTCATCCCGCACATGGTGGAAGGCGACCGCTACAAGTACGAGCTCGTCGGCCCCGACGACACGCTGCAGCCGCTCAAGGCCGACCCGTACGCCCGGTCGGCGCAGCTGCGCCCCGACACCGCCAGCCTGGTGGCCGCAATGCCGCCGCGGCGCGAGCTGCCGGCGTCGCGCGCGGGCATGAACGACCGCCACGCGCCCATCACCATCTACGAGGTGCACCTGGGCTCGTGGCGGCGCCACGTCAACGGCGGCTTCAAGAGCTGGGACGAGCTCGCCGACGAACTGCCGCCCTACGTGGCCGACCTGGGCTTCACGCACCTGGAGCTGATGCCCATCACCGAGTTCCCGTTCGACGGCTCGTGGGGCTACCAGACGCTGGGCCTCTACGCGCCCACCGCGCGCTTCGGCCCTCCCCAGGGCTTCGCGCGCTTCGTCGACGCGTGCCACGCCAAGGGCATCGGCGTGATCCTCGATTGGGTGCCGGCGCATTTCCCGATCGACGCGCACGGCCTGTCGCGCTTCGACGGTACCGCGCTGTACGAGTACGAGGATCCGCGCGAGGGCTTCCATCGCGACTGGAACACCCACATCTACAACTTCGGGCGGCCCGAGGTGCGCAACTTCCTCGCCGGCAGCGCGCTCTACTGGATCGAGCGCTACGGCGTCGACGGCCTGCGCGTGGACGCGGTCGCCTCGATGATCTACCGCGACTACAGCCGCACCTCCGGCGAGTGGCTGCCCAACCGCTACGGCGGCCGCGAGAACCTCGAGGCGATCTCGCTGCTCAAGCACATCAACGAGGTGCTCGGCACCGAGGCGCCCGGCGCCGTGACGATGGCCGAGGAATCGACCACCTTCCCCAACGTCACCGAGCCCACCTACGCTGGCGGCCTGGGCTTCCACTTCAAATGGAACATGGGCTGGATGCACGACACCTTGCAGTACATGCGCCAGCCGCACGTGCAGCGCCGCTGGCACCACGAGAAGCTCACGTTCGGGCTCGTCTATGCGTTCAGCGAGAACTTCCTGCTGCCGCTGTCGCACGACGAGGTGGTGCACGGCAAGGGTTCGCTTCTCGGCAAGATGCCCGGCGACGACTGGCAGCGCTTCGCCAACCTGCGCGCCTACTACGGCTTCATGTGGGCGCACCCGGGCAAGAAGCTGCTGTTCATGGGCCAGGAGTTCGCCCAGGACAACGAGTGGAACCACGACGCCGAGCTGCCCTGGCACCTGACGAACAACGCGCGCAACGCCGGCGTCCGCCACCTGGTGCGCGACCTGAACAGGTTGTACCGGGAGCTTCCGGCCATGCACCGCCAGGACTGCGACGGCTTCGGCTTCGACTGGCTCGAGTCCACCGAGGCCACGCACTCGCTGCTGGCCTGGGCGCGGCGCGACGCCGACGGCCACCTGATGATCGCCGTCAGCAACATGACGCCGGTGCCGCAGTTCGGCTGGCGCCTGGGCGTGCCCGACGGCCCCACGGGCTGGCGCGAGGTGCTCAACACCGACTCGTCGCACTACGGCGGCGGCAACGTGGGCAACGCGTCGGTGGTGCTGCCGGTGACGCCGGTGGCCTCGCACGGCCGTGCGCAGTCCATCATGCTGGTCGTCCCGCCGCTCGCGACGATCTACCTGGTTCCGGGCTAGTGCACCCCATTCCAGAGGCCGCCCGGCCGGGGCGCTGCGAACCCATGGGCGCGCATGCCCGCGACGGCGGGGTCAACTTCGCCGTGTTCTCGCAGAACGCGCAACGCGTGGAGCTGTGTCTCTTCGACGCGGCCGGCGCCATCGAGCTGAAGCGCTACGAGCTGCACGGCCCGCACGACGGCGTTTTCAACGGCTTCCTGCCCGGCATCGGCCCGGGCGCGGTCTACGGCCTGCGCGTGCACGGCCCCTACGACCCGTGCAAGGGCCATCGCTTCAACGCCAACAAGCTGCTGCTCGACCCGTGCGCGCGCGAGATCGTGGGCCGCTTCGAGTGGAAGCCGGAGCATCACGGCTACCAGCTGGGCCATCCCGACGGCCCGCAATCCTTCGACCTCCGCGACAACGCGGCCAGCGCGCTGAAGGCCCGCGTCGCGCCCGCCGGAACGCCCGCGCGCGGATGGCTCGACGCGCCGCGCACCGCCCCGGCCGACGTCGTGCTCTACGAGGTGCACGTGAAGGGCTTCAGCAAGCAGCTGCCCGGCGTGCCGCCCGAGCTGCGCGGCACCTACGCCGGCCTCGCGCATCCCGCGTCGGTGGCCCACTTCAAGGCGCTGGGCGTCACCACGCTGTCGTTGCTGCCGGTGCAGTACCGCATCGACGAGCCGGCGCTGGGCGGACGTGGCCTCACGAACTACTGGGGCTACAACACGCTGGGCTTCTTCTGCCCCGACCCGCGCCTGGCCACGAAGCCGGAGGATCCGTCCGCCGTCAACGCCGAGTTCCGCACGATGGTGGCCACGCTGCACGAGCACGGCCTGGAGGTGGTGCTGGACGTCGTCTACAACCACACGCCCGAGGGCAGCGAGGCGGGTCCCACCCTCAGCTTCCGGGGCATCGACAACGCGAGCTGGTACCGGCTCATGCCCGACCATTCCGGCCGGCTCGAGAACCTCACCGGTTGCGGCAACACCGTCAACGTGGCGCATCCGCACGTGACGCAGTTCGTGCTCGACTCGCTGCGCTACTGGGTGCAGGAGATGGGCGTCGACGGCTTCCGCTTCGACCTCGCCCCGGTGCTGGGCCGCACGCGCAGCGGCTTCGACCCCGATGCGCCGTTCTTCACCGCGATGCGCCAGGATCCCGTCCTCGCCCGCGTGCACCTGATCGCGGAGCCCTGGGACGCCGCACCCGACGGCTACCAGGTTGGGCGCTTTCCGGGCCGCTTCCTCGAATGGAACGACAAGTTCCGCGACACCGTGCGCCGCTACTGGCTCCACGCCGGAACGCCGGATGCGGTGGGGCGAGGCGAGCTCGCGCGGCGCTTCACGGCCTCCAGCGACCTGTTCAACCACGGCCAACGCACGCCGCTCGCGTCGGTGAACTTCCTCGCCGTGCACGACGGCTACACGCTGGCCGACCTCGTGAGCTATTCACGCAAGCACAACGAGGCCAACGGCGAAGCCAACCGCGACGGCCGCGACGGCGAACCCAGCGCCAATTTCGGCAGCGAAGGCCCGACCCTTGATGCGCGCATCCTCGCGCTGCGCGCCCGCGTGCGGCGCGCGATGATGGCCACGCTGCTCCTGGCGCAAGGCACGCCCATGCTGTGCGCCGGCGACGAGATCGGCAACAGCCAGCAGGGCAACAACAACGCATACTGCCACGACGGACCGCTCGCGTGGCTGGACTGGGCCGCGGCCGACACGGCGTTCCAGGCTTTCGTCACCGAGGTGCTGGCGCTGCGTCGTGCGCACGTCACGCTGCGGCCCTCCGACTGGCGTTCCACCGCCGCGGTGGGCGCGGGCGCGCCGCGCCTCACGTGGCTGAGCCCGCGCGGCCACGAGATGGGCGCGGTCGACTGGCACGACGAGAAGGCGCAGGCCTTCGCGTGCCGCATCGACCCCGCGCCGACCGCGGCGGCGCCGGCCGATCCATCGCTGCTGGTGCTGTTCAACGGCGAGGATCGCGCGCTCGACTTCCGCCTGCCGGCCGGCTTCTGGCAACTGGCGCTCGACTCCAGCCTCGACCTGAAGGCCGGGATCTTCGCCGAGACCGTCCTCACTCAATCCCTGCACCTGCCCGCCCGAGCGCTGGTGGTGCTTCGCCAATCGACATCATGAGCATCGATCTCCAGAAGCGTTGCGCGGGCGTGCTGCTGCACACCACCTCCTTGCCCGGCCCGCACGGCATCGGCGACTTCGGCCCCGCGGCCTACCGCTTCGTCGACTGGCTCGTCGCCGCCGGCCAGTCGATCTGGCAACTGCTGCCCACCGCGCCGATCGGGCCGGCCAACTCGCCGTACCAGAGCGTCTCGGCCTTCGCGGGCAGCCCGCTGATGGTCGCGCTGGAGCCGCTGGTGGCCAAGGGCTGGCTGACCGGGCCGGCGCTGCCGGACGGCGGCTTCGATGCGCACTGCGTGGACTACGGCAAGGTCATCCCCTGGCGCATCGCCCAGTTGCGCGCGGCCGCCAGGGGCTTCGCCGTGCAGGCCGATGCGGCGCAGCGGGGCGCGTTCGCCGCCTGGTGCGCGAAGCACGTGTCGTGGCTCGAGGACTACGCGCTGTTCATGGCGCTGGAGACCAGCTCCGGCTACAAGACCTGGTGGCAGTGGGAGACCGGCCTGCAGCGCCGCGAGGCTGCGGCGCTGGCCGCCGCGCGCATGAAACACGCCGACGAGATCGCGTTCTGGCGGTTCGTGCAATGGCAGTTCGACGCGCAACTGGGCGCCATCAAGCAGTACGCCAACGAGCGTGGCGTGTACCTGATGGGCGACCTGCCGATCTTCGTCGCGCACCACAGCGCAGACGTGTGGGCGCGTCCCGACCTGTACACGCTCGACGAGCACTTCCAGCCCACGGTGGTGGCCGGCTGCCCGCCCGACGCGATGGCCGTTGACGGCCAGCGCTGGGGCAATCCGCTGTACCACTGGGATCGCATGGCCAAGGAGGACTTCGCCTGGTGGACCGCCCGGGTCAGCCGCGCGCTGGAGCAGGCCGACGTGTTCCGCATCGACCACTTCCGCGGCTTCGCGGGCTACTACGAGATCCCTGCGTCGTGCCCCACTGCACGCGAAGGCAGCTGGCGCACCGGCCCGGGCAAGCCGCTGTTCGATGCCATCGCCAAGGCGCTGGGCCCGCTGCCCATCGTGGCCGAAGACCTGGGCTTCATCACCCAGGATGTCTACGACCTGCGCGACGGCCTCGGCTACCCCGGCATGCGCATCCTCCAGTTCGCCTTCGGCGGCGACGCGAGCGACACGTTCCTGCCGCACAACTACGTGCGCAACACCATCGCCTACACCGGCACGCACGACAACGACACGGCGCGCGGCTGGTGGGACAACGCCTCGCCGCGCGAGCGCGCGTTCGCGGGCAGCTACCTGGCCGCGGGCCCCGACGACATCCACTGGGTGATGATCCGCGCCTGCTGCAACTCGGCGGCCAACATCGCCATCTTCCAGCTGCAGGACGTGCTGGGCCTGGGCTCGGCGCACCGCATGAACACGCCTGGCACGGTGGGCGACCAGAACTGGGCGTGGCGCTTCGACTGGGGCATGCTGGGCGGCGAGCCGGGCCGCGTGCTCGGCTTGATCAGCGCGGCCAGCGGACGCGCGCCGTTCGACCTGGTGCGGCTGCCCTGAACAGGCCCGGGTGTCCTGTCCCGCAATAGCTGCGGTAGATCGGCTTCAAACAGGCCAGGGCGGCGTTGCAAAACCCGGTACGTCCGCGGTTTGCGGTTTGCGCCTTGCCCTGACCCGTTTGAAGCGCGATTTACTTTTCGCAGTTGTATGCCGGACAGGACACTAATCGTTCGTGAGCTTCTGCGTCGACCAGCCGCCGCCCAGGTCGGCGATCATCTGCAGCGCGGCCGTCTGGCGGCTGAGCGACATCTGCATCAGCGCGCGCCGCGCGGCGAGGGCGGAGCCCTGCGCGGTGACGACGTCGGTGTAGGCCACCAGCCCCTGCTGGTACTGGTTCTGCATGATCTGCTCGGTCTGGTCGGCCGCCTGCGAGGCATCGCGCAGCTGCGTCTGCTGTTCCTCGAGCGCGCTGGCGTTGGACAGCTGGTCCTCCACGCCCTGGATGGCGGTCAGGACCGTCTGACGGTAGTTGGCCACGGCTTCCTTCCAGTTGGCGCGGGCCTCGTCGACGCGCGCGGTGCGGGCGCCGCCGTCGAACAGCGTCTCGGCCAGCGAAGCGCCGAGCGACCACGCGAACGAGGACACGTTGAACAGCCTGCTCAGGCTCGACGCCGACTGGCCGGCGTCGCCCGTCAGCGCGAGCGACGGGAAGTAGGCCGCGCGCGCGACGCCGATCTGCGCGTTGGCCACCGCCACGCGGCGCTCCGCGGCGGCGATGTCGGGCCGGCGTTGCAGCAGCTCGGAGGGCACGGCGGCCGGGATCGCCGGCACGCTGGAGGAGTCCCAGTCGCCCTGGGGCAGCGAGAAGGTGGCCGGGGGCTGGCCTGCGAGCACGGCCATCGCGTGGAACAGCTGCTTGCGCTGCTGAACCAGCGCGGCGAGCGAGGCGCGCGCGTTGGCCAGCGTGGTCTCGGCCTGCAGCACGTCGCTCTTGGCGGCGATCGCCGCGGCGTAGCGGTTCTGCGTGATCTTGAGCGAGCGCTCGTAGCCGACGATCGTGGCCTGCAGGATCGCGGTCTCGGCGTCGGCCTCGCGCACGGACAGGTAGTCGGTGGCGAAGGTCGTCTGCGCCGACAGCGTCGCGTTGGCGAGGTCGGCCTCGCTCGCCTGCGCGGTGGCCTTGGCGGCCGACACCGAGTTGGCGATGCTGCCCCACAGGTCGGGCGCCCAGCTCGCGCTCAGGCCCGCCGAGTAGCGGTTGCCCGAGCTCGATGTCGTCGTCGCTGCGCTGCTGCTGCTGCTGCTTTTCTTGCCGCCGACGCCCGAGCGGGTGACCCCGACGTCCGCCGAGAGCGTCGGGAAGAATGCCGCGCGTTGCTCGCGCACGGCGGCCCACGACTCCTCGACCGCCGCGGCGGCCGCCGCGACATTCTGGTTGGACACCTGAACCTGCGGCGCGAGCTGGTCGAGCACCGGATCCTTGAAGAGCGTCCACCACGGGCCGCGCGCGAGTGTATCGGCGGGCGCGGCGGTCATCCAGCCGGGCGGCGTCTCGAGGTACTTGTCCGAGGTCGGTGCGTCGACCTTCTGGTTCGGCGCGAGCGACGTGCAGGCGCCGAGCGCCAGCAGGGCCGCGAGCGCGAACGGCGTGCGCGCGGAACGTGCCAGCGACGCGCGAGCTCGCGCGGGTTGCGGCTGGATAAGGGGGAGGGCAGTCATCGTCAATTCCCTGGGGCCGCGGAGGCGGCGTGGGGCGGCAGAGGTGGGCTCGCGTCGTCCGCTTCGGGGGCGTTGCGACTGAGCATCTTTTCGTCGGGGCTGCGGCGGCGCAGCTTGTCCAGCAGCAGGTAGACCACGGGCGTCGTGAGCAGCGTGAGCATCTGGCTGGCCACCAGGCCGCCGATGATCGCGATGCCCAGCGGTTGCCGCAGTTCGGAGCCTTCGCCGAAGCCGATCGCCAGCGGCAGCGCGCCGAGCGCGGCGGCCAGCGTCGTCATCAGGATCGGGCGGAAACGCAGCATGCAGGCCTCGCGCACCGCGTCGTGGGCGCTGAGCCCGCGCGAACGCTCGGCCTCGAGCGCGAAGTCGATGATCAGGATCGCGTTCTTCTTCACGATGCCGATCAGCAGGAACACGCCGATCAGCGCGATCAGCGTGAACTCCATGCCGAACAGCATCAGCGCGAGCACGGCGCCGACGCCTGCAGAGGGCAGCGTCGACAGCACCGTCACCGGATGCACCAGGCTCTCGTACAGCACGCCCAGCACGATGTAGATCACGACGATCGCTGCCAGGATCAGCAGCGGTTGCTGGCTGTTGTTCTGCTGCGCCGTCGCCGCCGTGCCCTGCGAGCTGCCGCGCACGTTGACGGGCATGTGGATCGCGGCCGACTGCCGCTCGATCGCCTCCTTCGCCTGCGACAGCGACGCGCCCTCGGCCAGGTTGTACGAGACCGTGGTCGCGAGCTCGCCGTCCTGGTGGTTGACGCTCGCCCGCGCCGAGTCCTCGGTGAACGTGGCCACCGAACTCAGCGGCACCATCGTCGCGACGGCCGTGTTCACCGTCGCGCCGGTCGACGAGTCGCGCTGGCCGGGGTTGGCGGCGATCGCCGTGCTGGCCGCCTGGAAGGCCGTGCTCGCGGCGTTGGCGGCCACGGGGGCGGCGCCCGTGTCCGATCCGGGCACCTGGATGTCCCTGAGCGACAGCGGCGTCTGCGTGAACTGCGGCAGCGCCTCCATCACGACGTGGTACTGGTTGAGCGCGTCGTAGATGGTGGCGACCTGGCGCTGGCCGAACGCGTCGTACAGCGCGTTGTCGACGTCCTTGTCCGAGAGGCCCGAACGCGACGCGAGGTCGCGGTCGATGTTGACGAAGCTCTCGATGCCGTTCTGCTGCTGGTCGGTGTCGATGTCGGTCAGCTCAGGTTCGTTCTTGAGCGCGTCGGCGAGCTTGGTCGCCCAGTTCGAGAGGTCGGCCTGGTTGTCGGACTTGAGCGTGTACTGGTAGGTCGAGTTGGTCTGGCGACCGCCCATGCGCAGGTCCTGCACGGGATTCAGGAACAGGCTGATGCCGGTGACCTTGGCGAGCTGCGGGCGCAGCCGCGCGATCACCGCCTGGCCGCCTTCCTTGCGCTCGCCCTTGGGCTTCAGGTTGACGAACACGAAGCCGCCGCCCGCGCGCGAGCCGCCGGTGAAGCCCACCACCGTCGCGACGGCCGGATCGGCGCGCATGATGTCGACGAGCTGGTGGAGCTTGCCCTGCATCTCGTCGAACGAGATGCTCTGGTCGGCGCGCAGGCCGCCGTTGAGCTGGCCGGAGTCCTGCTGCGGAAAGAAGCCCTTGGGCACGGCGATGAACAGCCACACGTTGACGGCGACGACCGCGCCGAGGATCAGCATCACGAGCAGGCTCGAGTCCAGCGCCCAGTCGAGCGAGCGCTCGTAGACGCGCAGCAACGCCTCGTAGCCGCGCTCGGTCACGCGCGTGAACCAGCCCCTGGGCTTGTCCGCCTTCTTCGCGCGCGACTCGTTTCGATCGAGCAGCCACGCACACATCATCGGCGTCGTCGTGAGCGAGACGACCAGCGAAATCAACACCGATACCGACAGCGTGACCGCGAACTCGCGGAACAGCCGGCCCGCCTGGCCGCCCATGAACAGCAGCGGGATGAACACGGCGACCAGCGAAAGGCTGATCGACAGCACCGTGAAGCCGACCTCCTTGGCGCCGAGCAGCGCCGCCTGGAAGCGGTCCATGCCCTGCTCGATGTGGCGGCTCGTGTTCTCGAGCACGACGATCGCGTCGTCGACCACGAACCCCGTGGCCACCGTCAGCGCCATCAGGCTCAGGTTGTCGAGGCTGAAATTCAGCAGGTGCATCACGCCGAAGGTGCCGAGCAGCGAGACGATGGTCGCGATGGCGGGCACGAGCGTCGCACGCAGGTCGTGCAGGAACACGCCGACCACGAAGACGACCAGCGCGATCGAGATGATCAGCGTGGTCTCGACCTCGTGCAGCGATGACCGGATCGAGTTCGTCGAGTCGGAGGCGACGTCGAGCTCGATGTCGTTGGGCAACTGCGCCTTCAGCTCGGGGATCAGCGCACGCACGCCGTCGACCGTGTCGATGATGTTGGCGCCCGGCTGCCGCGTGACCAGCACCACGACCGCCGGCGAGCCGTTGAACAGGCCCAGCGTGCGCACGTCCTCGGGGCCGTCGGTGACGGTGGCGATGTCCTGCAGCTTGACCGGCGTGCCGTTGCGGTAGGCGACCACCAGCGGCTTGTAGTCGGCCGCGGTGCGCCCAAGCTGCCCGGTGTAGATCTGCAGGCGGCGCACGCCGTCCTCCACGCTGCCCTTGGGCCGCGTGGCGCTGGTGGCCTGGATCGCCGCGCGCACGTCCTCGGCCGGGATGCCCATCGTGTTCAGCGCGAGCACGTTCAGGTCGATGCGCACCGCGGGCAGCGAGCCGCCGCCGATCTCGACGTCGCCGACGCCGCTAACCTGCGCCACCTTCTGCTGCACGATGTTGGAGACCGCGTCGTAGATCTGCTGCGGTGTGCGCGACTTCGAGGTCAGCGCGAGGATGATGACCGGCGTGTCGGCAGGGTTCGCCTTGCGGTAGGTCGGGTTCTGCTTGAGGGCGGCGGGCAGGTCGACGCGCGACGCGTTGATCGCGGCCTGCACTTCGCGTGCGGCGCCGTCGATGTCGCGGCTGAGGTCGAACTGCAGGCTGATGCGCGAGGAGCCGGTGCCGCTGCTCGAGGTGATCTCGTTGACACCGGAGATCGTGCCGAGGCGGCGTTCGAGCGGCGTGGCGACGCTGGTGGCCATGGTGTCCGGGCTCGCGCCGGGAATGCTGGCCGACACCGAGATCGCCGGATAGTCGACCTGCGGCAGCGGCGAGACCGGCAGCACGAAGAAGCCGGCGATGCCCGCCAGCGCGACGCCCGCAGTCAGCAGCACCGTCGCGATCGGTCGCTTGACGAAGGGTGACGACAGGTTCATCGGTCGCCTCCGGACGCCGGATGCGGTGCGTCGGGGTCGAACTCGATCAGCTTGGGCACCGGCGGAGCCCCGAGCGCGAGTTGCGGCGCCGGCGTGTGGGCATCGGCGTCGGCGCCCATGCCGAATCGCGCTCGCATCTTTTCGCCGAGCCGGTCGAACCACAGGTAGATCACCGGCGTCGTGAACAGCGTCAGCAACTGGCTCACCAGCAGGCCGCCGAAGATCGACAGGCCCAGCGGGTGGCGCAGTTCCTTGCCTTCGCCCCAGCCGAACATCAGCGGCAGCGCGGCGAACAGGGCGGCGAAGGTCGTCATCAGGATCGGACGCAGGCGCAACAGCGCTGCCTGGTGGATCGCTTCGCGCGCCGACTTGCCCTGGGTGCGCTCGGCATCGATCGCGAAGTCGATCATCATGATCGCGTTCTTCTTCACGATGCCGATCAGCAGGATGATGCCGATGATGCCGATCACGCCCAGGTCCTGGCCGCCGATCAGCAGGGCCAGCAACGCGCCGACGCCGGCCGAGGGCAGCGTCGACAGGATCGTCAACGGGTGCACGTAGCTCTCGTAGAGCACGCCCAGCACGATGTAGACGCAGATCACCGCCGCCAGGATCAGCCACAGCTGGTTCGACAGCGAGTTCTCGTACGCGCCCGCCGCGCCGAGCGGCACCATCGTCACGCTCTTGGGCATGTCGATGTCCTTGACCGCCGCGCGGATAGAGTCGACCGCGGTGCCCAGCGACACGCCGTCGGCGGTGTCGAAGCCCACCGTCGTGGCCGGGTACTGCGCGACGTGCGTGATCTGCAGCGGCGACTGCACCGTGCGCACCGTCGCGAACGCCGACAGCGGCGTCGCCTGGCCGCTGGTGGTGAGCACGCGCAGGTCGCTGATGGACGACGGCGACGTCGCCTGGTCGGGGCGCGCCTCGAGGATCACGCGGTACTGGTTCGTCTCGGTGAAGATCGTCGAGATGATGCGTTGCCCGTAGGCGCTGTACAGCGCGGTGTCGACGGTGGAGGCGCTGATGCCCAGGCGCGACGCGGTGTCGCGATCCATGTCCACTTCCACGGCGAGGCCGGTCGCGCCGACGTCGGTGATGACATTGCGCACCTTGTTGTCCGTGCGCAGGCGGTCGGCCAGCTTGTTCGCCCAGGTCGCGACGGTTGCGTCGTCAGCACCCTCGATCGAGACGCGGTACTGGGTAGGCCCGGTGTCGGAGTCGATCGTCAGGTCCTGCGTCGGCTGCAGGTACAGCGTGACGCCGGCCACGCGCTGCGCCTCGTTGCGCAGCCGGTTCATGATCTCCTCCTGGGAGCCGCTGGCGCCCGGCTTGATGTTGATCAGCATCGAGCCGGTGTTGAGCATCGTGTTGTTGGCACCGTCGACGCCCACCACCGAGGAGATGCTTTGCACCGCCGGGTCGGCCAGCATCTGCGCGGCCGCCTGCTGCTGCAGCTCGGACATGCGCGCGAAGCTGACCGTCTCGGACGCCTGCACGCGCGCCTGCAGCTGCCCGGTGTCCTGCGTCGGGAACAGGCCCTTCGGGATGAGGATGTAGAGCAGTACCGTCAGCGCGAAGGTGGCCAGCGCGATCAGCAGCGTGAGCGGCTGGTGGTCCAGCACCCAGAGCAGGCCGCGGTCGTAGCGCGCCACGATGCGGTCGAACACGCGCTGGAACTGCAGCCCGAAGCCATGCGGCTCGCCCTCGGGGCGCAGCATGCGGCCGGACATCATCGGCACGAGCGTCAGCGAGACCACCGCCGAGATGAGGATCGTGATCGCGAGCGTCACCGCGAACTCGCGGAACAGGCGGCCGACGATGTCGCCCATGAACAGCAGCGGGATCAGCACCGCGATCAGGGAGACGGTCAGCGACACGATCGTGAAGCCGATCTGGGCGGCGCCCTTGATGGCCGCGGCCATCGGCTTCTCGCCTTCCTCGACGTAGCGCGAGATGTTCTCGATCATCACGATCGCGTCGTCGACGACGAAGCCCGTGGCGATCGTCAGGGACATCAGGCTCAGGTTGTTGAGGCTGTACCCCAGCAGGTACATCGCGCCGCAGGTGCCGATCAGCGAGATGGGCACCGACAGGCTTGCGATCACGGTCGCGCGCCAGCTGTGCAGGAACATGAAGATCACGAGCGTGACCAGCACGACGGCGAGCACCAGCTCGAACTCGACGTGCTCGACCGACGCGCGGATGCCGGTCGTGCGATCGCTCAGCACCGAGACCTCGAGCGAGGCCGGCAGGGCCGCCATGAGGTCGGGCAACTGCTTCTTGATCAGGTCCACCGTCTGGATCACGTTCGCGCCGGGCTGGCGCTGCACGTTGACGATGATGGCCGGCGTCTTGTTCGCCCAGGCGGCCAGCCGCAGGTCCTCGGCGCTGTCGACGACCTGCGCGACATCCTTGAGCCGCACCGGCGCGCCGTTCTTGTACGCGATGATCAGTTGCTGGTAGTCGCCGACGGCGAGGAGCTGGTCGTTCGCGTTGATCGCGTAGGAGCGCGTGGCGCCGTCGAAACTGCCCTTGGCGCTGTTGGCGTTGGCGTTGGTGATCGCCGTGGTCAGCGCCGTCAGGTCGAGGCCGTAGGACGCAAGCGCGTTCGTGTCGGCCTGGATGCGCATCGCCGGCCGCTGGCCTCCCGCCAGCGTGACGAGGCCCACGCCCGACACCTGGCTGATCTTCTGCGCGAGCCGGGTGTTCACCAGGTTCTGCACGTCGGGCAGCGGCATCGCCTTGGAGCTGATCGCCAACGTCATCACCGGTGCGTCTGCCGGGTTGACCTTGGCGTAGACCGGCGGAGCGGGCAGGTCGGTCGGCAGCAGCGTGTTGCCGGCGTTGATGGCGGCCTGCACCTCCTGCTCGGCGACGTCCAGCGACAGGCCGAGGTTGAACTGCAGCGTGATCAGCGAGACGCCGGAGGCGCTGGTCGAGCCCATGCGCTGCAGGCCCGACATCTGGCCGAACTGCTTCTCGAGCGGCGCCGTGACGGTGCGGCTCATGACCTCGGGACTGCCGCCCGGGTAGAGCGTCTGCACCTGGATGGTCGGGTAGTCGACCTGCGGCAGCGCCGACAAGGGCAGGAACCTGAAACCGACGATGCCCGTGAGGACGATCGCCAGCATCAGCAGCGACGTGGCGACCGGTCGCTGGATGAATGGCTTGGACGGGCTCATTGGCGAGGCAGGTTCCTGGTTTCGGTGCGGCCCATCACGATTGCGCGTCGCTCGCGTGGCGGTGGTGCGCCCAGCTGGCGCCGTCATGCGGCCACGACGCGCCGCCTGCGGGCGCGCTCGCGCCGTCGCGCCGGTGGTGTGCCCAGCTCGCGCCTTCGCCGGGTTGCGGCGCGGCGCCATCCGCGGGCGCGCTGGCGCCTTGGCGCGCGGAGCGTGGCTGGCTCGCGCCGTCGGCCGGCGCGGCGGCCGAACCGCCCTCGGCGTCGTGGCGACGGTGTCCGCCGTGCGCGCCCGATGCGCCGAAGGCGCCGCTCGCGCCGCGGCGCGGGCTGGAGGCGGCATCGCCGGGCAGCGACACCTTCGCGCCGTCCTTCAGGCGGTCGCCCCCGTCGGTGACCACGCGCTGGCCCAGCTCGAGGCCCTTGGTGATCTGGACGGTGTCGGCGGTGGAGATGCCTTGCACCACGGCGACCTGCGTGACGGTGCGGTCGTCGTTGAGGAGGTAGACGAAGTCGCCGGTCGGCCCGTGGCGCAGCGCGGTGACCGGCACGACCACGGCATCCTTCAACGTGTCGAGCAGGATGCGCACGTTGACGAACTGGCTGGGGAACAGCGCGTTGCGGGCGTTCGAGAAACGCGCCTTGGCGCGCACGGTGCCGGTCTGCGTGTCCGACGAGTTGTTCAGCGACAGGAACACGCCGGTGTCGAGGAGGGTGGTGCGCGTGCGGTCCGTCGCGGAGACGGCCAGCGTCGCGCCCGCGGCGATGCGTGCCTGAAGCGCCGGGATGCGATCCTGCGGAATCGCGAACTCGACGTCGATCGGCGCGAGCTCGGTGATCGTCGTGATGCCGGCGCTCGTGCCCGAGGACACCAGGTTGCCGATGTCGACCGTGCGCAGGCCCACGCGCCCGCTCACCGGCGCCGTGATGCGCGTCCACTCGAGGTTGAGCTTGGCCGTGCCCACGCCGGCCTGGTCGCCCAGCACGCTGCCCTGCAACTGCTTGACGGTGGCCACCTGCGTGTCGACGTCCTGGCGGGCGATCGAGTCCTGCTTCAGCAGCGTCTGGTAGCGATCGAGCGTGACCTTGGCCGCCTCCAGCGACGCCTCGTCCTTCTCCAGCGTGCCTTGCGCCTGCATCAGCGCGAGCTCGAAGGGTCGCGGCTCGATGACGGCCAGCAACTGGCCCGTCTTGACCATCTGTCCTTCCTGGAACGGCACCTTGGTCAGCACGCCCGTCACCTGCGGCACGACCGTGACGGTCGCGCTCGGCGTGACCGTGCCGAGCGCGTCGACGTTGATCGGGAGGTCGGCACGGGTGACAGTGGCGATGCCCACGGTGGTGGTGTTCTGCAAGCCGCCGGCGCGGCGGCCGCCGCCGCCCGGACCCCCGGGGCCGCCCGGGCCTGGCGGGCCGCCGGCGTCGAAGCCTCCGCGCCCGGCGGCCGGCCTGTGGGTGAGATACCAGGCGAGCGCGCCCAGCCCCGCGACGAGCACCACGGCGATCACGGTGCCCAGCCAGCGGCGCTTCTTCTTCTGCGGGGCCGAGGGCGGCGTGCCGGCGTTGAGTCGTTCTTGTTCCATCACCATCCTTGTTCGCGCCCGATTTTTGAAGGGGCGCGCGTTCATCATTCGTTTCAGCTGTCCCGGACGGGCAGACGTCTCCCCGCGCTCCGGCTCGACCGCGCGACACCATAGCAAACAGCGCACCTGTTTTCTGGTGGCTATCGGCGTTTTAGAAAAACTTTACCTGTCGAGCTGGCGGCCGGCGTGCTGCGACGGTCGGGCTTTGTTGCAGGCGGGCGTCCGCGGCGTGTCATCGCGACACGAGGAACACCTGTACCGACAAGGGCGCGGCCGGCACGGCGACAAGCCCCTGCGCGTCCGCCGAGCGGGGTTCGCTCGGGCTGGTGTCGGGGTACAGGCGCCGCAGATGGGCGTTCGCCTGCAAGTCGGCCAGGTTGGCAACGCCCGCGACCGCCGCGTAGTTTATGACGACGACGAGATGTTCCTGGGCGTTTACCCGTTGGAAACTCATCGTCTTGCCGTCGACGCGCGGCGCGACATAGCTGCCCGTGGCGATCGCCGGGTGCGTGTTGCGCAGGCGGAGCATCGCCGTGTAGAACCCCAGCAGCGAGCCGGGATCCCCGGCCTCCGCCGGCGCGTTGTTCGTCGCCACGTTGGCCGAGGGCGCGCTGTAGGCGGTGCCCGCGGTGAAGCCGCCGGCGGGCGTCCAGCTCATGGGTCCGCGCAGCCGGCCGTCCTGGCTGGGCGTGGCGACCGCAGACAGGCCCAGTTCCTCGCCGTAGTAGACGTAGGGCGTGCCGGGTTGCAGCAGGTAGGCCGCGGCGGCCACGCGCACGCGCGCCGCGTCGCCTTCCATCGCGTCCCACAGCCGCTTGCCGGCGAAGCTGTCGTGGTTGGACACCATCGTGGCCATCGTGTCGGGTGCCGTGAGGAAGTAGTCGGCGACCTGGTGGATCGCCTGTTCGTCGCCGAGGCCGGCCTTGACCAGCGCCTCGCTGTGGCCGAACGCGAAGGCCGAGCCGCAGGCCGTGCGCGCGGCGAAGCCGATCGGATCGCCGGGCGATTCGCACACCATCACGTGCGGATGGTCGATGTCGAGTTCGCGGCGCACGCGCGCCATGAATTCGTAGTTCTCGAGCTGCATGCTCCAGCCGTCCGGGCCGTTCTCGAACAGGTGGCCCACGGCGTCGATGCGGAAGCCGTCGGCGCCGTGGTTGAGCCAGAAGCGCAGGCTGTCGAGGTGGTAGGCGACGACGGCCGGGTTGCGCAGGTTGAAGTCGGGAATGGCTTCGCCGAATTGGGCGAAGTAGGCACCGTTGGGCGTCATCGTCCACGGGTCCTTGTCGAAGATGGACCAGCCGGCCGGCTTGGCGTCCTCCCACACGTACCAGTCGCGCCACGGATTGGCCTTGTCCTTGGCCGACTGCACGAACAGCGGGTTCTCCCGCGAGCTGTGGTTGATCACGTAGTCGATCAAGATGCCGATGCCGCGCGCGTGGGCCTGGCGCGTCAGTTCGTCGAAGTCGGCCAGCGTGCCGTAGGCCGGATCGACCGCGCGGAAGTTGGTCACCCAGTAGCCGTGGGCATGGTCGGCGTTGGCGGTGATGGGCATCAGCCACAGTCCCTTGATGCCCAGCGCTTGCAGGTAGTCCAGCCTCTGGATCAGGCCGCGGAGGTCGCCGATGCCGTCGCCGTTGCTGTCCTGGAAACCGCGCACGTACACCTCCATGAAAGCGCCATGCTCCCAGCCCGCGGGCAGGGGCGAGGGCTGCCGCACCTGGCGCACGGGCGACACGTCGACGCCGGGATCGCGCGGCGTGGCACAGCCGCAGAGGAGTGCGGCGCAGGCAAGAGGGAGCGCGGCGAACAAGGCGCGGGCGGACAGCTGGAGGAGGGCGGGCATCGTCTCGGCTCGTTGTCGTTTGGGATGTCATCTTTCTGTAGGCAAAGTACATCATAAATCCAACATAAATCATGATTCGATGAGGGAAAGCCATGCGCGATTGCTTCTTGAATATGGAATAGCATGTAGCATTACTTCTTATAAAATACGAGATAAAAAACTTGTGAAGCAAAACTACTCATGCTGGACGACGGGCCTGGGCATTGTGCTCGCGGTGGTCGCGACGTCCGTGCAAGCGCGGGCGCCCGCGCTGCGCGAGGCTTGCGACGCGCCGGCCTTCGCCACCACGCTGGTGCCGGCCGCGAGCGGCGTGCCGCTTCCGGCCCGCGTGATCGCCCTCTCGCAGACCTTGTTGCAGTGGCCGGCGACGCCCTCGCAAGGGCATTTCGTGCTGGCCACGTCGGCCACCGGCGCGTTGGTGGCCAGGGCGGGCGAACCGCTCGCCGGTGCCGACGACACGCTGGCGCTGTCCATCTCCACCAACCCGGTGCCTCCGGCGCTGGCGGAGCGCTTCAGGTACGTCGCGGCGGGCGCGGTGCTCGAGGCAAACGAGACCGGGCGCCTGGCGCGCGCGCTGCGCGGCCAGGCGCTCGTGGTGCGCGAGGACGACGACGGCCGCGTGCTCGACGCCGCGGCGGTGCAGGCCGCCGGGGCGCTCGACGATGCCTACGCCGCGGCGGCGAATCTCACGGATCTCGGCGTGGCCCCGGCGCGCGGCGGTGCGCGCTTCGCGCTGTGGGCGCCGACGGCGCAGGCCGTCGCCGTGTGCGTGCACGCCGCGGCCGAAGGCCCCGCCACCGCGGTCGCGGCGCTCGTGCGCGACGACGCCACCGGCGCCTGGCGCGGCCAGGTGCCCGGCGCGCGTCCGGGCGCGTATTTCACCTACCTGGTCGACGTGTTCGTGCCCGGCACGGGCCTGGTGCGCAACCGCGTCACCGATCCGTACGCGATCAGCCTGAACGCCGACTCGCGCCGCAGCTATGTCGGCGCGCTGGGTGCCCCTGCGCTGATGCCCGGGGGCTGGCAGCAGGACGTCGCGCCGGCCACCGTTCGCCGTTCGGTGGACATGACCATCTACGAGCTGCACCTGCGCGACTTTTCCATCAACGACGCCAGCGTGCCGGCCGCCCACCGCGGCAAGTACCTCGCGTTCACCGACATGGACAGCCTCGGCATGCGCCACCTGCGCGCGCTGGCCCAGGCCGGCCTGACCGACGTGCACCTGCTGCCGGTGTTCGACATCGCCAGCGTGCCCGAGCGCGGCTGCGCCACGCCGCGCATCGCGGGCGGGCCGGCCGACGAGACGCAGCAGGCTGCCGTGGTCGCCGGTGCGGCCGGCGACTGCTTCAACTGGGGCTACGACCCGTTGCACTACGGCGCGCCGGAGGGCAGCTACGCGACGAACGCCGACGACGGCGCGGTGCGCGTGCGCGAGTTCCGCGCGATGGTGCAGGGCCTGCACCGCGCGGGCCTGCGGGTGGGCATGGACGTCGTCTACAACCACACCAGCACCAGCGGCCAGGCCGCGCAGTCGGTGCTCGATCGCGTCGTGCCGGGCTATTACCAGCGCCTGGACGCCAACGGCGGCATCGAACACTCCACCTGCTGCGACAACACCGCCACCGAGAACCTGATGATGGGCAAGCTGCTCGTCGATACGGTGGCGCAGTGGGCGCTGCAGTACCACGTCGACTCGTTCCGCTTCGACCTGATGGGCCACCAGCCGCGCGCGGTGATGGAGGCGCTGCAGCGCCGCCTGAAGGGGGCCACGGGTCGTGAGATCCCGCTCATCGGCGAAGGCTGGAACTTCGGCGAGGTGGCCGACGGCGCACGCTTCGTGCAGGCGTCGCAGCTGTCGCTGGGCGGCACCGGCATCGGCACGTTCTCCGACCGCGCGCGCGACGCGGTGCGCGGCGGCTCGGCCTCCGACAGCGCGCACCTGCGTGCCGACCAGGGCTGGATCAACGGCGAGTTCTACGATCCCAATGGGTTCGGCCACGCCACGCGCGAGGACTTGCTGGCCGCGGCCGACATGATCCGCATCGGCCTGGCCGGCTCGGTGCGCGACATGACGCTCACCACCTGGCGTGGCCAGGCGCTCGCGCTCGACAGGATCCCGTACGGCAGCCAGCCCGCCGGCTACGCCAGCGCGCCCGGCGAGGCGGTGAACTACGTCGAGAACCACGACAACCAGACGCTGTTCGACAACGACGTGCTGAAGCTGCCGCTGGCAACGTCGCGCGCCGACCGCGCCCGCGTGCAGATCCTCGGCGCGGCCGTGGTCGCCTTCAGCCAGGGCGTGGCCTACTTCCATGCGGGCGTCGACCTGCTGCGTTCGAAGTCGTTCGACAGGAACAGCTTCGACTCCGGCGACTGGTTCAACCGCCTCGACTGGTCGGCCCGCGACAACGGCTTCGGCGCGGGCCTGCCGCCCAGGCCCGACAACGGCTCGCTGTGGGACATCGAGCGACCGCTGCTCGCCGACGCGTCGCTCAAGCCGACCCCGGCCGACATCGCCTGGACGCGCGACGCGTTCGGCGACCTGCTGCGCATCCGCGCGAGCACCCCGTTGTTCCACCTGGCCAGCGCCGCCGACGTGCGCGAGCGCATCAGCTTCCCGGGCAGCGGTCCGGCGCAGGAGCCCACCGTGATCGCCGAGCTGATCGAGGGCCGCGGCCTGCCTGGCGCGAAGTTCGGCGCCGTGCTGGTGGTGCTCAACGCCGACAAGCAGCCGCACGTGCTCGACGCGCCGGCGCTGCAGGGGCGTCACTGGCAACTGCATCCCGTCCATGTCGCGCCGCACGCGGCCGACACCCGCATCGCCCAGGAGGCCCGCGTCGACGACGCCGCGGGTCGCTTCACGCTGCCCGCGCGCAGCGCCATCGTCTTCGTCGCCCGATGAGAAACGTTTCCGCCATGCACCACCCCCGCAAGCTCTCCGCCGCCGTCCTGCTCGCCGCCGCCTCGCTGGGCACCGCCGCGGCCGGCGATCTCGCCCCCCTGGCCACGCCGGCGCAGGTCGAACGCATCGAGCCCGCCTTCTGGTGGGTGGGCATGAACAGCGACAAGCTGCAGCTGATGGTGCACGGCCCGCGCATCGGCGAGGCCGCGCCGCGCATCGCCGATGCGGCCGCGGCCAGCGTGCGCATCGAGTCGGTGTCGCGCGTGGCCAATCCGAACTACCTGTTCATCGACCTGCGCATCGCGCCGGACGCGGCGCCGGGCCGCGTCGACATCGTGTTCAGCCAGGGCGGCGAACGCTTCCAGGCGCCGTTCGAGCTGCGCCAACGCGCGGCCGGATCGGCTCAGCGGCGCGGCTTCGATTCCTCCGACGTCATCCTCAACCTGGTGCCCGACCGCTTTTCCAACGGCAACCCCGCCAACGACAACGTGCCCGGCTACGGCGACGAGGCCCGGCGCGAGGACGACGAGGCCGGCCGCCACGGCGGCGACATCCAGGGCATCGTCGACCACCTCGACTACTTCCGCGACCTGGGCGTGACGATGCTGTGGCCGACGCCGCTCACGGAGAACCGGCAGCCGAAGTACTCGTACCACGGCTACGCGGCCACCGACACCTACAGGATCGACCCGCGCTTCGGCAGCAACGAGGACTACCGCCGCATGGTGGAGGCGGCGCACGGCAAGGGCATCGGCGTGATCATGGACGTGGTGCTCAACCACATCGGCTCCGAGCACTGGTGGATGCACGACATGCCCGCGCCCGACTGGATCGGCTTCGACGGCAAGTTCGTGCAGACGCAGCACGCTCGCACCACCGCGAGCGACCCGTACGCGTCGCGCGCCGATGCGCGGATCTACACCGACGGCTGGTTCGGCCCGAACATGCCCGACATGAACCAGCGCAATCCGTTCCTGGCCACGTACCAGATCCAGAACGCGATCTGGTGGATCGAGTACGCGGGCCTGTCGGGCCTGCGGGTGGACACCTGGGGCTATTCCGACCAGGCCTTCCTGCAGGAATGGACGCGCCGAGTGCAGGCGGAATATCCGAACCTCAACATCGTCGGCGAGGAGTGGACGGCCCAGCCCACGGTGCTGATGCACTGGCTGGGTGGGGGACGCGACGCCCGCGGCACGCCGCTGCCCAGCGCGATGGACTTCCCCCTCAACGGCACGCTGCGCAAGGCGCTGGCCAGCGACGACGAGGGGCTGCACGCCGGCCTGATGGATCTCTACGAGGGCCTGGTCAACGACGTCCTGTACCCCGAGCCCTCGAAGCTGGTCCTGTTCGAGGGCAACCACGACCTGCCACGGCTCTACAGCGTGCTCAGGGAGGACGTGGGCCTGACCAAGATGGCGCTGGCCTACGTGATGACGATGCCGCGCGTGCCGCAGCTGTACTACGGCACCGAGGTGCTGATGACCAGCCCCACCGTGCGCGACGACGGCAAGGCGCGCCAGGACTTCCCCGGCGGCTGGGCCGGCGACAAGGTCAACGCGTTCACCGGCATGGGCCTCAGCGCCAGGCAGAAGGACATGCAGGCCTTCGTGCGCCGGCTGCTCAACTGGCGCAAGACGCAGACCACGGTGCACCACGGCAAGCTCATGCACTTCGTGCCGGAGAACGGCACCTACGCGTGGTTCCGCTACGACGCCGACTCCACGGTGATGGTGGTGATCAACAAGAACGCCACCGAGACCGTGCTGGACCTGTCGCGCTTCGAGGAGGTGCTCCACACACCGGCCAGCGCGCTCGACGTGCTGGCCGACAGGACGGTGAAGCTGGGCGCCTCGGTGAAGCTGCCGGCGCGCTCCGTCCGCATCTTCGAGGTGCGCTGAGGGGCGGTGTCGATGTGGAATGAAGATGTATGCAGACTACGACTTGCCGCGTCAAGTGGCGGGGGTGGTCTGCGGAGGCTGAAGGGCAAGAATTCATCGAAGTCACGCAGTTGATCTAAAACCGTAGGTAAACTACATTCACGACTTTTTGTCGCGAGTGCAGGCATCGCTTTGCCCGCGAAAACCCATCAGCGAGCTCCTCCGGTACATGACTGTCACGCACACCCCCAGCTTCCCGCGCCTCATGGGCGACGTCGGCGGCACGAACGCCCGTTTCGCCGTCCAGGAGGCGGCCGGGGCGCAGCCGACGCAGGTGGTGACCTATCCGGTGGTGGACTACGCGAACTTCGATGACTGCCTCGAGGCCTACGTCGGCCAGCTCACCTGCGCGCGCCCGCGCCAGGCGGCGGTGGGCATCGCCAACCCGATCGTCGGCGACCGCGTGCGCATGACCAACTTCCACTGGGCGTTCTCGATCGAGGCCGTGCGCCGACGGCTGGGCTTCGAGCGCCTGCTGCTGATCAACGACTTCACGGCACTGGCGCTGTCGCTGCCGTCGCTGCAGCCGGAGCACCTTCGCCGCATCGGCGCCGGCGGTGTGGCCGATCCGAAGGGGGCCATCGGCCTGCTGGGCCCGGGCACAGGCCTGGGCGTGTCCGGACTGCTGCACGACAGCGCCGGCCGCATCGTGCCGCTGGGCGGGGAGGGTGGCCACGTGAGCCTCGCGTCGGCGAACGCGCGCGAGGATGCGGTGGTCGCCGTGCTGCGCAGGCGCTTCGGCCATGCCTCGGCCGAGCGCGCCCTGCAGGGCCAGGGCCTGGTCTCCATGTACGAGGCGCTGTGCGAGATCGACGGCGCGCCTGCCGCGAGCCTGGACCCGGCCGGCGTCACCGCCGCGGCGATGTCCGGCAGCGACCCGCGCTGCGTGGAGGTGGTCGAGCTGTTCTTCGCCTTCCTCGGCGGCGTGGCCGGCAACCTCGCGCTGACGCTGGGCGCGCGCGGCGGCGTGTACGTCGGCGGCGGGATCGTCCCGCGCCTGGGCGACTGGATCGACCGCTCGTCGTTCCGCGAACGCTTCATCGCCAAGGGCCGCTTCCGCGACTACCTCGATGGCATCCCCACCTGGCTGATCCAGGCCGAGACCTCGCCGGCGCTGATCGGCGCGGCGAACGCGCTCGACGAGCTCTGATCCGAGCTGCCTGGCATCAACAAAAAAGCGCGCCAACCGGCGCGCTTTTTCGTGGGGGCGAGCGACTTCAGTCGCCCAGCAGGGCGGCCCCGCCACCCATCACCTGGCTGAATCCCGCGTCGACGTACGAGATCTCGCCGGTCATGCCGGAAGACAGGTCCGACAGCAGGAACGCCGCGACGTTGCCCACGTCGTCGATGGTGACGGTGCGGCGCAGCGGCGCGTTCTCCTCGAACACGCCCAGCAGCTTGCCGAAGCCCTTGATGCCAGACGCGGCCAGCGTCTTGATCGGCCCGGCGGAGATCCCGTTCACGCGGATGCCCTTCGGCCCGACGCTGGCGGCAAGGTAGCGCACGCTGGCCTCCAGCGAGGCCTTGGCCAGGCCCATCGTGTTGTAGGCCGGCACGGCGCGGATGGCGCCGAGGTAGGTCATCGTGAGCAGGGCACTCTTGTCGCGCAGTTGCGGCAGCGCGGCCTTTGCCAGCGCCGGGAAGCTGTAGGCCGAGATGTCGTGGGCGATGCGGAAGCTCTCGCGCGACAGGCCGTCGAGGAAGTCGCCGGCGATCGCCTCGCGGGGCGCGAAGCCGATCGAATGCACGAAGCCGTCGAAGCCTTCGGGCCAGGCCGTCTTGAGGCCGTCGCACAGCGCGGCGATCTGCTCGTCGGAGCCGACGTCGCAGTCGAAAACGAGTGTCGAGCCGAATTCGGCCGCGGTGTCGGTGATGCGCTCCTTGAAGCGCTCACCCTGGTAACTGAAGGCGAGGTCGGCGCCTTCGCGGTGGCAGGCCCGTGCGACGCCATAGGCGATCGAGCGGTTGTTCAATACGCCCGTGATGAGCAGGCGTTTGCCGGCGAGGAATCCCATGCGGTCTCCGTATGTTGCTAGTATGGCGATTGTCGCACCCTCGCTGTTGCGGGTACACGTCTTGCAGGCTATAATACGAGCTTCGCTGAAGTACTGGACGTTGCAAACTCGTGCCGCAAACTCGCAAGTCGAGTTGGTGCCGAGAGGGGCAGATCGACCGGAGTGCATGACGCGTGGAAGAGGTGGGCGGATAGTCTTTCTGCCCATTTTTTTTGCCGCGTCATTTGCACCGTGAAATAAGTCCGCACCGGACGGTACGCCGGCGAGAAGAACTCTGCGAGTTCGCGACATTCGAAAGTCGCGGCCTCGATTGCAAGTTGCAAGGGTCCTCAGGGGCCTTTGCCACTTTTTGGCCCTCCGATTCACCTTTCGAACCTCAGAACCATTTTCTTGGCAGGACCTGCACACACCCCCGGCTGGACTTCGGCCATCGATCGCACCGTCACCGGGTTGGGCTACGACCTGGTCGACGTCGAGCGCGTCGGTGGTGGACTCCTGCGCGTCACGATCGACCGCGTGCCCGGCCATGTGTACACCACGGGTGAATCCGAGTTCGTGCTGGTCGAGGATTGCGAAGCTGTCACGCGGCAGCTGCAATATGTACTGGAAGTGGAGAACGCGGACTACAGCCGTCTCGAAGTGTCCTCGCCGGGCCTCGATCGACCGCTGAAGACGCCGAACGACTTTGCCCGCTTCGTGGGCGAGCAGGTTGAAATCACTTTGAAGGAAGCCTTCCAGGCGCGCAAGAAGTTCACAGGCGAACTCCAGGCGCGCGGCGAGGGTTGGGGACTGGTGTTGCCGGCGGCTGCGATCAGCAAGACGCAGGCGAAGGCCGGTGCCAAGGCGGGGGTCGAGCAGGTGCTCGATTTCACGCTGGACGAATTGCAGGAAGCCCGGCTGGTGCCGGTGATCGACTTCAAGGGGCGCCGCCGCAAGGCGGACCTCGCCACCGTGCCTGAGGCCGGTGCTCAATCCGACGACGGAGGTCAAGAACAATGAACCGCGAAATGCTGATGTTGGTGGACGCGATCTCGCGCGAAAAGACCGTCGAGCGCGATCTCGTGTTCGGCGCGGTCGAGTCTGCGCTCGCCTCGGCCACCAAGAAGCTTCACGGTGCCGAGGTCGACATCCGTGTCTCGGTGGACCGCGAGACCGGTGACTACGACACCTATCGCCGCTGGCACGTCGTGCCGAACGAGGCCGGCCTGCAGATCCCCGATGCCGAGATCCTGCTGTTCGAAGCGCAGGAACAGATCTCCGACATCGAGGTGGACGACTACATCGAGGAGCCGATCGACTCGGTGCCCATCGGTCGCATCGGAGCCCAGGCCGCCAAGCAGGTCATCCTGCAGAAGATCCGCGACGCGGAGCGCGAACAGCTGCTCAACGACTTCCTGTCGCGCGGCGAACGCATCTTCACGGGCACGGTCAAGCGCCTGGACAAGGGCGACATCATCGTCGAGCAGGGCCGCGTCGAGGGCCGACTCAAGCGCAGCGAGATGATCCCGAAGGAAAACCTCCGCTCGGGCGACCGCGTGCGGGCGTTCATCGCCGGGGTTGATTCGCAGGCGCGTGGTCCCCAGATCATGTTGTCGCGCAGCGCGCCAGGCTTCATGGTGGAGCTGTTCGGACAGGAAGTGCCCGAGATCGAGCAGGGCCTGCTGGAGATCAAGAGCTGCGCCCGCGACGCCGGCTCGCGCGCCAAGATCGCCGTGCTGTCGCACGACAAGCGTGTCGACCCGATCGGCACCTGCGTGGGCGTGCGCGGTTCGCGCGTGACCGCGGTCACCAACGAGCTCGCCGGCGAGCGCGTCGACATCGTGCTGTGGAGCGAGGATCCGGCCCAGTTCGTCATCGGCGCGCTGGCCCCGGCCAACGTTCAGTCGATCGTCGTGGATGAAGAGAAGCACGCCATGGACGTGGTCGTCGACGAGGAGAACCTCGCGATCGCCATCGGGCGCGGCGGCCAGAACGTGCGCCTCGCGTCGGATCTCACCGGCTGGCGCATCAACATCATGACGGCCGAGGAATCGCAGGCGAAGCAGGCCGAGGAATCGGGCGGCGTGCGGGCCCTGTTCGTCGACAAGCTGGACGTCGACGAGGAAGTGGCCGACATCCTCATCGAGGAAGGCTTCACCAGCCTGGAGCAGGTGGCCTACGTGCCCCTGCAGGAAATGCTGGACATCGAAGGCTTCGACGAAGACACGGTCAACGAGCTGCGCACCCGGGCCAAGGATGCGCTGCTGACGGCGGAGATCGCGCGCGAGGAGCGCGTCGAGGAAGTCTCGCAGGAACTGCGGGATCTCGAGGGCTTGACGCCCGATCTCATCGCCAAGCTGGCCGAGGGCGGCGTGCACAAGCGCGACGACCTGGCCGACCTGGCGGTCGACGAACTGGTTGATTTGACCGGCGTCGACGAGACGAGCGCGAAGGCGCTGATCATGAAGGCCCGCGAGCACTGGTTCACCACCTGAGCTCAAGCGCCCACCACGTATTACACGAACGCCCGGAACAAAAGCAAGGAATTCCAGAAATGGCAGTGACCACCGTCGCCCAGTTTGCATCGGAGCTGAACCGCCCCGCTGCAACGCTGCTCGAACAGCTGCAGTCCGCAGGCGTCGCCAAGGCGACGACCGACGACGCGCTGAACGACGCAGACAAGGAGCGGCTGCTCGACTACTTGCGCACCGCGCACGGCACCACCGGGGGCGAGCGCAAGAAGATCACGCTGACCCGCAAGTCGACCAGCGAGATCAAGCAAGCGGATGCGAGCGGCAAGGCCCGCACGATCCAGGTCGAAGTGCGCAAGAAGCGCACCTTCGTCCAGCGTGACGACGCCACGACGGAGGAGCAGGCCCAGGCCGCCGCCGCCGCCGAGGAAGCCGAGCTCGTCCGCCGCGAGGAAGAGGCGCGCGCCCAGGCCACGCTGATGCGCCAGCAGGAAGACGAACTCGCCGAGAAGCGTCGCCTGCGCGAAGCCGAAGAGGCGCGCGTGCGTGCCGAGGCCGAGGAACGTGCCAGGGTCGCCGCGGCCGCCGCTGAGAAGGCTGCCGCCGAGAAGGCGGCCGCCGATGCCGCGCGCGCCGCCGCCGAGGCCGCCAAGCCCAAGGTGCCGATGACCAAGTCGGCCAAGGACGCCGCCGCCCGCGAGGCCGCCGCTGCGGCCGCTGCCGCCGCGGCAGCCCCGGTGGTCGAGCCGCCGCCGCCGGAACCGGTGGCGCCGCCGCCGGAGCCCGTGCGCCAGGTGCGCGTGATCAAGGCCGCCGACGCCGAGGCCGAGGAAGCCAAGAAGATCACCGATCTGCAAGGCCGCCGCAAGGCCGCCGAAGCGGAAGCCGCCGCCATCCGCGCGATGATGTCCGCGCCCAAGAAGGTGCTGGTCGCCCACAAGCCCGAGCCCCCGAAGCCGGTCGACACGGCCGCGGGCATCAAGGGCACCATCCACAAGGCCAAGGCCGTTCCGGGCGCCCCTGTGGCACCGGGCGCGAAGCCGGGCGACAAGAAGGCCGTCAAGTCCGAGAAGCTGTCCTCGAGCTGGGCCGACGACGCCGCCAAGAAGCGTGGCGAAGCCAACAAGGGTCGTCCGGGCGCGCCGGGTGGCGCGGGCGCGGGACGCCCGGGCTGGCGTGCGCCGCGCGGCGGCGGGCGCGGGCGCGATCGCGATTCGGGCAGCAGCAACTTCCAGGCGCCGACCGAGCAGGTCATCCAGGAAGTGCACGTTCCCGAGACGATCTCCGTGGCCGACCTGGCGCACAAGATGTCCGTCAAGGCGTCCGAGGTCATCAAGCAGCTGATGAAGCTGGGCCAGATGGTCACGATCAACCAGCAGCTCGATCAGGAGACCGCGATGATCGTGGTCGAAGAGATGGGCCACAAGGCGATCACCGCCAAGCTGGACGATCCGGAAGCCTTCAGCGAGGAAGAAAAGGCGGCCCAGGTCGTCGGCGAATTCCTGCCGCGCGCGCCGGTCGTCACCGTCATGGGTCACGTCGACCACGGCAAGACCTCGCTGCTCGACTACATCCGTCGCGCTCGCGTCGCCTCGGGCGAAGCCGGCGGCATCACGCAGCACATCGGTGCGTACCACGTGGAAACACCGCGCGGCATGATCACCTTCCTCGACACCCCGGGTCACGCGGCCTTCACGGCCATGCGTGCGCGCGGTGCCAAGGCCACCGACATCGTGATCCTGGTGGTCGCGGCCGACGACGGCGTCATGCCGCAGACGAAGGAAGCGATCCACCACGCGAAGGCGGCGGGCGTGCCCATCGTCGTGGCGATCAACAAGATCGACAAGCCCGACGCCAACCTCGAGCGCGTGCGCTCCGAGCTGGTGGCCGAATCGGTCGTGCCGGAAGAGTTCGGCGGCGATTCGCCGTTCGTGCTGGTCTCGGCCAAGACCGGCCAGGGCGTCGACGCGCTGCTCGAACAGGTGCTGCTGCAGGCCGAAGTGCTGGAGCTCAAGGCACCGGCCGACGCCGCGGCCCAGGGCGTCGTCGTCGAAGCCCGCCTCGACAAGGGCCGCGGCCCGGTCGCGACGGTGCTGGTGCAGACCGGTACGCTCAAGCGCGGCGACATCGTGCTGGCCGGCTCGGCTTTCGGCCGTGTCCGCGCGATGATCGACGAGGACGGCAACGCAACCAACGAAGCGGGCCCGTCCATCCCGGTGGAGATCCAGGGCCTGACGGAAGTGCCGCAGGCCGGCGACGACTTCATGGTGCTCACCGACGAACGGCGTGCGCGCGAAATCGCCACGTTCCGCCAGGGCAAGTACCGCGACGTCAAGCTGGCGCGCCTGCAGAAGAACAAGATGGAAAACTTGTTCGACGCCATGGGTGCCGACGTCCAGTTGCTGCCCATCATCGTCAAGGCCGACGTGCAGGGTTCGCAGGAAGCGCTCGGCCAGTCGCTGCTCAAGCTGTCCACCGACGAGGTCAAGGTGCAGATCGTGCACTCGGCCGTGGGCGGCATCAGCGAGTCCGACGTCAACCTGGCGATCGCCTCCAAGGCGGTCATCATCGGGTTCAACGTCCGCGCGGATGCCGGCGCGCGCAAGCTCGCCGAGAACAACGGCGTCGACCTGCGCTACTACAACATCATCTACGACGCCGTGGATGAGGTGAAGGCGGCGATGACGGGCATGCTGGCGCCGGAACAGCGCGAGGAAGTCGTGGGCTCGGCGGAGATCCGCCAGATCTTCACGGTGTCCAAGACCAACATCGCGGGTTGCATGGTCACCTCGGGCGTGGTTCGTCGCGGCTCCAAGCTGCGCCTGCTGCGCGAGAACGTGGTGATCTACACCGGCGAACTCGATTCCCTGCGTCGCATGAAGGACGAGGCGCGCGAAGTGGTGCAAGGCTTCGAATGCGGCCTGACGATCAAGAACTTCAACGACGTCAAGGAAGGCGACCAGTTGGAATTCTTCGAGATCAAGGAAGTGGCTCGAACGCTGTAAGGCGGGACGCACTTCACCTGTGCAAAAGCCCCGCCAGAAAGTTGGCGGGGCTTTTCACTTGAGAGGCTGTAAAAAAAATCATGCGACACAAGAGAAACATTCCAAACCGCGGCTTCCGCGTTGCAGACCAGATCCAGCGGGACCTGGGCGAGCTGATCCGCGAGCTGAAGGATCCGCGCGTGGGCATGCTCACCGTCAACACGGTCGAGGTCACGCCCGACTACGCGCACGCGAAGGTGTACTTCTCGCTGTTGGTCGGCGACTCCGCCGAATGCGAGAAGGCCTTGAACGAGGCCGCCGGCTTCCTGCGCAACGGCCTGTTCAAGCGCCTGTCCATCCACACGGTGCCCACGCTGCACTTCCACTTCGACCGCACCACCGAGCGCGCGGCCGAGCTGAACGCCATGATTCTCCAGGCCAACGCCAACCGCGCCAAGGAAGACGTCCCGCCTTCCGACGAGCCCGGGAACGACGCCTGAAGCCGAAAATGAGCGACCTCCACGCCACGCCCGACACGCCCGCCGCCGCTGCCTCCGCAGTGGCGCGCGCGCCGCGTCCTGCGCGCGTGAAGGTGCAGCGCCGCCCGGTGCACGGCGTGCTGCTGCTGGACAAGGCCCCGGGCCTGTCGTCCAACGACGCGCTGCAGAAGGCCAAGTGGCTGCTGCGCGCCGAGAAGGCCGGCCACACCGGCACGCTCGACCCGCTGGCCACCGGACTGCTGCCGCTGTGCTTCGGCGCGGCCACCAAGTTCGCCCAGGTGAGCCTGGACTCGGACAAGGCCTACCGCGCCACGCTGCGCCTGGGCCAGACCACGCGCACCGGCGATGCCGAGGGCGAGGTGCTGCAGGAGCGGCCGGTGCACGTGGACCGTGCGGCCCTGGAGGTGGCCTGCGCCCGCTGGACGGGCCCGATCAGGCAATTGCCGCCGATGTACTCCGCACTGAAGCACAACGGCAAGCCGCTGTACGAATATGCGCGCGCAGGCGTGGAGATCGAGCGTGCCGAACGCGACGTGACGATTCACACGATTGCCATCGTGGATTGGCACCCTGAAAACCCTGATACGGCGACAATCGACGTTCGTTGTTCCAAGGGCACCTACATCCGCACGCTGGCCGAGTCGATCGGCGAGACGCTGGGTTGCGGTGCGCACCTGACGGGCCTGCGCCGCACGGCGAGCGGGCCCCTGACGCTGGAAGACGCGATCACGCTGGAGGCGCTCGAGGCGATGCCCGAGGCCGATCGCGAAGCCTGCCTGCTCCGTCCCGATACCCTGCTGGCCGAATGGCCGGCCGTGCGCCTCGAAGCCAACGAGGCCGCACGTTTCCTGACCGGCCTGCGCCGGCGCACGACCGAACCCGACTGCGCGCACCTGCGCGTGTACGGGCCCGAACCGCACGCACTTCTTGGCAGCGCGCACATCACCGCCGGCGAACTCATCGCCGACCGCCTGCTGAGTCCCGCCGAAGTGCAGGGCTTGCTGAACTGAATCCGACCTTTCCAGAGAACGTCATGACCGCTAGCACGCAGATCCGCAACATCGCCATCATCGCCCACGTCGACCATGGCAAGACCACGCTGGTCGACCAGCTCCTTCGCCAGAGCGGCACCTTCGCCGACCACGAGAAGGTCGTCGACACCGTGATGGACAACAACGCGATCGAGCGCGAGCGCGGCATCACCATCCTGGCCAAGAACTGCGCCGTCAGCTGGAAGGGCACGCACATCAACATCGTCGACACCCCG
>Ga0302154_10000323_pt1 | contig 46875 bp, 34 predicted proteins | sample I_Bog_N2_3_FD_193507 | JGI IMG/M metagenome (GOLD analysis project Ga0302154, IMG submission 193507) | Peat permafrost microbial communities from Stordalen Mire near Abisko, Sweden - I_Bog_N2_3 | ecosystem: Environmental > Terrestrial > Soil > Wetlands > Peat | place: Sweden: Abisko, Stordalen... | reverse complement strand
ACTTGCGCTCTCCGGGCAGCAGCAGCCCGGTGCAATACAGCTTTAGCGGAACAGCACGATCCGCGTGCCCTGCGGCTTCGGTCAGACGGTCAAGGTAGCTCGTCAGCCGTTGCTGCCGGGCGCCTGAGGTTCCCGACTTGGCGCTCATGCAGACAAGGTACAATCATGCCGGCACAAAGATACCGCAATTCTTTCAGAGGGGTATCAACTTTATAACACAGTAGTACTAGTGAGGCCAATCAAGGCCAGACGGTCAATAGGTCACGCTGACAATAATCGTATCGGCGTAACTGCCCGGCGTGGCTAACTGCTGCGCAGGGATCTGGCCGTAGACGGTGAGGGGCTGGGTTGTTCCATTGCCGGTCCCCGCCAGGGTATCGGTGCCAACCGTGTTGCCCCAGTTGGTGGTGTACCCGGAGTTACTGAAAAGCTGATAGTGCAATAGTGCCTTGGCTGGACCGGTCATGCTGCGGTTGGTCACGGTTGCGCCCGTCGCCACACCGGCATTGAGACCGACATTGTAGGGAGCCAAGTTGGTGCAATTGACTGAGATCGTCGATGTGGATTTAACCAGCGCGCCTGAGTAAGCGCCAAAGGCCAGATTGGTTGCCGAAACTGTGCAGGCACTGGCAATTGTCGCGGTGACGGAGAAGGTGGTCGTGGCCGTGTTCATCGTATCTGTATAGATGCCCGGAGTAACAATCTGGCCCGCCGCAATTTGGCCATAAACGGTGAAGCTCGCGGTGCCGGAGCCGGACAGCTCGTTGCCGGTAGTGTCGGCCCAGTTGTTGGTTCGCGCAGCATCGGTGAAGAGCTTGTAGGCCAGCACGGCGCCGTTGGGTCCGGTCATATACCGGGTGGTTTCTGTTGCTCCTGCCCCGGTCCCGGTATACATCACAATGTCCCACCCGTCCGAACCGCTGGGACAAGTGATTTTTCCGGTACCAGTACCATTGAGCAGCGTGTTGGTATAAGTCCCAAAACTCAGGGTCGAAATCGAGAGCGAGCAGGGTAGCGCCGCTGCTCTACAAGCACCGAAGGCAACTATGAGCAATAGCATGGGTCCGAGCCTTCTCATCATGGCCTCTTCTCCAGGCAGCGTAGTGGGCCAATCGAAGGAATATCCCCGGCTAAAGATTTGTAGTCGAAGGCGACAGTGCAGCGCCCGCCGTCGGGGCGCTCGATTGTCAGTTGGTTGTGGGGACTGAGACCCTCAACGTAGGCGGCGCCGTCGTAGCCGACCGGGACGACGGTGCCAGTAGCGAGCAAGGTTGCTGTGCTGCCCATCGGCACCGCTACCCCGGCCTCATCCACCAATTGCAGCAATGCGCCGTGACTGAATTTGATCGGGAACTTGACCACGACGCCGGAACGATCCTGGGGACGCAACTCGCGCTTGTCGTTGTCAAGCGTGGCCTCCGGCGGAATGTCGGTCGGCTCAATGGCGATATGGTTCAAATCAAATGCGCGCATATCCGGCACCAGCAGCCGGCCGGAGGAGTTGGTGGCGCCGACGCCGCGGTTCTCCTGCATGACGTGGACATGCGCCACGGGACTGGTGTCCACAATGGCAAAGCTGTCGTAGATCATGTTGGAGGGGAACAGGGCTCGATCGACGAAGGAGAGCGCGCCCTGGGATTCCAGGCGCATCGTCGTCACTCCCTCATCGCTGTCAATGCCGGCCGTAAACAAGCCTGCGTGCGATTTGTATTGCCCCTGGGCAAATACGTGGGTGGAATCGCCGCCGGAGACAAAGGCCTGGTAGCCCCAATCGCCGACCATTGGCGCAGGCTGTTGCGCCTGTGCCTGCCACGAGTCATCCGAGCCCCCACTGGCGCTCACCGAGCTACGCCTTCCGAATGGGATGGTCAGGCCAACCTGCAACGCGCTGCCGCCCTTGTTCACCAGGTTGCGAAACTCTGTGGCATAGATGGTGACGTGGCGATACTGGACCGAATAGTTGGCGGAGACGACCTGGGAGAGCTGGGCCGGCGCAGCGCTTAGCGGGAGCGACGTGGGGGACGCATCCACGTTGCCCCCCGCGTAGGCTACGCCGGCGGAGCCGAAATGCTTGAGAGAAAGGCTGGTGAAGCCGCTCAACTGCTTGCGCGGAACCCCACCTCCGTTCAACGAAGCGACATCCCTGTAGTTGCGATCCGCTACGGTTGCCGAACCGCCCAGAGTGAACACCCTGCCGATGCGCTGAGCGCCCGCGGAAAACTGCGCGCCGAGTTGCCCGGAGCCGGAACTGGGCGCCACGGCGAAATTGACCACGCCAAGATTGCCGATCTGCGCCACTCCGCCCACTCCCGCCATGAATGCGCCGGGAGTGGCTTCAACGCTGCCCTCGAACGTGAACTTCCGGGTCAATCCGCGGCGATAGAGGGCGGCACCCGCCATCTTTCCGTAGTCGTTGCTGATGGTGCCCCAGTCGCGCCGCACCAGGCCGGACTGCACGGCGAAGGTCTGCAGACCTGGAGCAAGCATTGCGGAGCTGGCGTAAAAGGGCTGTGTCAAGCTCACCTGTTGACCCAGCGCGTTGGTTACGGTCATCGAAATCGTGCCTGACCCCGATACCACGGGGAGCTGCGGCACCTCAAAAGGACCGGCGGCGATCTGGCTTGAGACCACCAGGTTTCCGTCCGCGAGCACGTTTACGGTGGAGGGGACCGCGGCCGAGCCGGTAATCGAGGGCAGTGGAAACGTCACCAGATCGGGGCGCATGCTGAAATCTGCGTTGACCTGAATTCCCTCGAGGCGAACCGGGCGGGTCCAGGAAAGTCCACCCGTGATGAAATCGCCCAGGCTATAGCGGCGGAGCGTATTGACGTCGGCCCATGTATAGGCGGAATCAAGGCGTGTCGCCGTGTTTGCGCCGGTAGCAGGATGAGTTGCGCCCGCATAGCCGAGCCATTCCGAACTCAGGATACCCATCGGCGAGAAGCCTCGTATCTCCAGTGAGCCGGTGCCGCCGGTCTGGCCCGCGGAGACTGTGGCCACGGTGTCATAGTTGAGCGTCACGCCGGTTCCGCTCTCGATCACGCGACGGCCTCCGGCATCTTCCATTCCGATGGGCAGCAGCACCGTCGGCAGCAAGGCATTGTCGCTGGCTGTCACTTGCAGCACCTGGTTTTTCTCATCGAGGAGATACGTAAACCCGGGCAGGGCCGATAACGGGATCAGACCGCCGGTTTCAGAGGCGCGAGACAAGGGAACCCGGAAACGGAGGTTGCGCAGTTCGTCTCGCCGCGCCATCAACTTGCCGTGCCGCAGGGTAAATTCGCCGATCTTGCCGATGAAGCGGCCATTGACTGCAACGTCCAGAAACAGCGTCTGATCGTTGTCTGCGCTGGAAGCGGCGCCGGAAGCTGAAGCGGCGCCGGAAGCTGGGCCTGCAGCCGCGCTCGAACTTGGGCCTGCAGCCGCGCTGGAAGCTGAATCAGAAGCGGAAGCGGTAGCTGAGCTGGACACCGCGAGGCTGTCTGCATGGGCAGTTGGGGCGACAACTGTGTCACTGGCTCTGGCCAGTTGCGGCACGAGGGCCGCCGCCAGCAAGACGATCTCCGCAAAACCAGGCCACCTGGCCACCGTGCCTCCAGGATCATGGCGTCGAAACAAGGCCAACCTGCTGGTTGATAGCGCCGGCGTCCGAGTGGGCTGTCAGCAGCAGGGTTTCGCCTGGCAGCGGCAGTGTACCCTGCGCGGCAATGGGCCAGCGGCGGGTAGCGCCGGCGAGAATATAGGGCGATGTGCTGACTTCTTCCTTCAGCTTCCGGCCGTCGCCCGTCAACAGCTCAATGCCGCGGATCACTTCATGGCGAAGGCCATCGTTGACTCCCACCAGGAAGAGCTTTCCGGCATCCGCCTCCAAGTGAAACTGAAGATGCGGAACCGCACGCGTCGCTGGCTGGGCAAAGATGGGAATGGAGAGGCGCAGCACCAGGTGCACAATCCCCGGCTCGGCTGGAGGTGGAATCTGGTCGATCAGAATGCGATAGGTTGCCTCACGACCCTCCGCCTGCTGACGCAGAACGAGCCGGATCACCTGGGACGCCCCCGGAGCAATTCTGGCAATCGGAGGACTCAGCACCACTGCGGTTGAGTCCGCCAGTTGATCGTCGTTGTCCTTTTGCCCCCAGGCGAAGGCGCGAATCTGAACGGCAGTTTCGGTGGTCGCCGTGTTGGTCACCGTGAGGGTGGTGGCCTTCTGGCCAGGCGAGATGAAAATGTTGATGGGCAGAACCGACAGCGACTGCGCCTCGGCCGCCAAACTCGTCAAAACAGTGAAGAGAATGGCGGCGAGCGCGAGGGCTGCCGTGCGGCGGTATGCGTTCATTGTGGCCCCGACTTCTTACGCAGCTAACAGTTAATAGGTGATCGAGGCGGTAATCGTATCGCTGTAACTGCCGGGTGCCACAAGCTGATTTGCAGGAATCGTTCCGTAGACCGTTTGTGTCGTCTGGGTCTGGGCCGTCGCACTGCTGGTTCCGCCTACCCAATTGGTGGCGAGGGTGTTGCCCCAGTTTAGGCCCGTGTAGGAGACCGATGTCAGGGTATAGCCAAGCCCGGCTCCGGCGCCGCTAATTTGCATTTGCCGTGAAGTCAATGTTGCGCCTGACGTCGCTCCGGCATTGAGGCCGATATTGTACGGCGTGCTGGCGGAGGTGCAGGTGACCGTAAGCGTAGACGACGCCTGCACGGCCGCGCCTGTGTAGGTTCCGAATGCCAGTGTTGAGCCAGTGACGGTGCAGGCGGTTTGCACGGTTGCGGTGACGGAAAAGTTGTTGCTGGTGGTGGTGGTGGTTGCGAAGGCAGGTGCGGAGACCAGTCCCAGCGCCAGGATTCCAAGAGCGGCGGCGGGCAGTGCGGACCTGAGAGCGAATGAGAACTTCATGACGGTTACTCCTCGTACAACGTGCAGTTGAAGTTGACATCTACGGCCGTCCGACGCGGAGTCAAACAGGATCAGCCCTTGGCTGAATCAGGCAATTCTGAATCAGAGCCGTCGCACTAACGAGCACGACTCCGCATTCATTTGCCGCCGACTATCGAACGCAGCTTTCCCGTGCTCGTTGTACACGAGGAAACCGGATCAATCCGTTTGCAGGCGCAAGCAGTGTTACCACGCGACCCAAACCTGCAATTCGCGGTTGAAATTACTTGAACAATATTGCTGTTAAATGCTGATTACAATAGTACATTCGGGTTACGTGGCAAACAGAATATGCACCTTAGTAGTACACAGAAAGAATGATGAGATGCGAGAAGGGGCTGTTGGACGTAACGAGATCAACGCTTGCAGGAAGCTCAGTAGTCGAAGAGGCGGGAACTATCGTTGGGTCTGTTTTGACGCGACCACGAGCGTGCGGATTTGCTTAATAGGTCACGGTGACGATCATCGTATCGAAGAATGCGCCGGTCGAGACGTACTGCCCCGGCGAAATCCGATCATGGCCTGGGATCACCTGGGCGAAGCGGGCGCCATTCCCGGTGAGCGTCGCGATGTCCGGAGTCTGATCCCGGTAGAAGATACCTCGGTGATGCGAGCCGACCTCATATGCCAGCAGGGCCGCGCTGAAACCGGCTGTCCCGCGAAGGTCCACGGCTGTGCCCAACCCCATTCCCGCACTGAGGCTGACGTTATATGGGACAGAATTGCTGCAGGTGACTGAGACCGGGGATGTCATGTTCACTACCGCAGCAGCGAAGGTTCTGAACGCTATGGCGTTCGTGGTGGTCCGGCAGGAGGCCTGAACCGTCGCGGTGACGCCGAATGAGGCACTGGCAGTCGTCGCAGCGGCAGTCCTGAGCGCTAAACCTGACGCCAGGATACCCAATGCGAAGATCGACAATGCGAATCTCATTGACATGGCTCTTCCCCTTACCCGGACCGACTGCTGTTGCGACTCTTATCGGCAGTTTTTGACAGAACTTGAGAGCGGTTCTCCGATTCATTTGCCCTTGCCCGGCCTCTTCCAGAGGGCCTTTTCTTATGGAAAAAGCCGCTCAAGGGCAAGGCTCGGGTCTAGAGCTGTGCGAATACCGCTGTCATGTCTGGTGTAAGTCTCATTTCAACCGCGTTCTTCAAATCCAGCTCCAGCGAGGAACGAAGCAAGGAATTAAGAAAGAATTGGGGATGGGCGCCTTCTCCATTTTTATCAATCGGGAGATTCAGCAGGTGATGTGAGCGGCGTTTCGAATTGAGAGGATTCTGCTGATTCTGCGCCTTCGGTCTACTATGGCGGGATTGGATGCCGTTCGCCCTTTTCCAGTTGTCCCGAAAAGTGCTCGGCCGAAACCGACCCGTTTGAAACTTCAGGTCAAGGCGGTCGATGCAAAACACGTTCGGTCCCACAAACATGTGACCATTAGGCAGAAGGGTTCTATGCTGTGAGTGCGAACCCCACTGGAACAAGGTTCTGTTCCAGTGGGGTTACTTTGCGGAGGTATCTGTAAAAATACCGGTTCTAATATCTATAAAATCAGCGCATGAGAATCCCTGGGAGGCGCCAACAAATCAACCACAATTCCAAATGCTTAGGCCAGCGCATGATGGCGCTGGGCGACTGGCTCCGCCTTTGCGGCCAGGTAGGCATCAATGGCAGCGGCGGCCTTGCGGCCTTCCGAGATGGCCCAGACCACAAGCGACTGCCCGCGGCGCATATCGCCTGCCGCAAAGACACCGTCCACCGAGGTCATGAAGCTGGCGTTGGAGGCGACGTTGCCGCGGCTATCCACGGCCAGCCCCAACTGCTCGATCATTCCGGGGCGCACCGGGCCGGTGAAGCCCATAGCCAGCAAAACGAGATCGACTTCCAGGATGAATTCGGAGCCGGGAATTGTTTCGAACTTCGGCGGTGGCCCAACGCGGACCAGGTGCAACTGCTTCACATTGCCGTTTTCGTCGCCGGTGAACTTGATGCTGTTCACGCTCCAGTCGCGGATGCCGCCTTCTTCGTGCGCGCCTTCAGTGCGCAGTTGCAGCGGCCACAGCGGCCACGGCGTAGACGCTGCGCGCTGCGCAGGCGGCATGGGCATGATTTCAAACTGGTGGACGCTGAGGGGCTTCTGGCGATGCGCGGTTCCCAGGCAGTCTGCGCCGGTGTCGCCGCCACCGATGATCACCACGCGCTTGCCTTCCGCACTGATCGCGATCTCTGAGTCAACCGCGTCGCCTTCGCAGCGGTGATTCTGCTGCGGCAGATACTCCATGGCAAAGTGAACGCCCTTGAGCTCGCGGCCCGGGATGTTGAGATTGCGCGGCTGCTCGGCACCGCCGCAGAGCAGGATTGCGTCGTAGTGCCCGGTGAGCGACTCAACCGGCACATTCACGCCGACATGCGCATTGGTGACGAAGGTGACGCCTTCCGCGCGCATCTGGTCAATGCGGCGATCGACGACATGCTTTTCCAGCTTGAAGTTGGGAATGCCGTAGCGCAGAAGTCCGCCGATGCGATCGTTCTTTTCATACACAGTGACGGAGTGGCCTGCGCGGCGCAACTGCTGTGCGGCGGCCAGACCAGACGGCCCGCTGCCGACGACGGCCACGCGCTTGCCGGTGGCCTGCTCGGGAGGTTCGGGCTGAATCCAGCCTTCGTCCCAGGCGCGTTCGACGATGGAGCGCTCAATCAGCTTGATAGAAACGGGCGGCTGATCGATGCCCAGCACGCAGGCTGCTTCGCAGGGCGCGGGGCAGATGCGGCCGGTGAACTCAGGGAAGTTGTTGGTGGCGTGCAAGCGGCGGATCGCGGCCTGCCAGCGGCCGTTGTAGACCAGGTCATTCCAGTCGGGAATGAGGTTGTTGACCGGGCAGCCGGTATGGCAGAAAGGCACGCCGCAATCCATGCAGCGAGCGCCCTGGTCGCGCTGCTTCTGCTCGGGGAACGGTTCGTATATCTCGAACCAATCCTTGACGCGCTCTTCGACTTTGCGGCGTGTGGGCTGTTCGCGCTGGATTTCGAGAAAGCCTGTGTCCTTACCCATGGTGCACCTCTGCGGCCGCCGCAAGAGGCGACGAAACTGGATTGGATGCAACTGCATCCGGAGAAGAATGGGGACGATCTACGCCCAGAACGCGCTTGTACTCGTGCGGGAAGACCTTGATGAACCGCGCCTGCGCCTCGGACCAATGCTCCAGAATCCACGCGGCGCGCGGGCTGCCGGTAAGGTCACGATGGCGCTCGAGCAGGCCGCGTACGCGCTCCACATCGTCATCCAGAACCAGAGGATCCAGATCGACGCTGGCCTTGTTGCAGCGGCGCGCGCCGAAGTCGCCCTGGTCATCGTAGACGTAGGCGATGCCGCCGCTCATGCCGGCAGCAAAGTTGCGTCCCGTGGAACCGAGCACAATCACGGTGCCGTTGGTCATGTATTCGCAGCCATGGTCGCCCACGCCTTCAACCACAGCGGTTGCGCCGGAGTTGCGGACGGCGAAGCGTTCGCCGGCGATGCCGTTGAGGAAGGCTTCGCCGGTGGTTGCGCCGTAGAGAACGACGTTGCCCACCAGAATGCTTTCCTCGGGCAGGAAGCTCGAAGTCTTGGGCGGATAGGCGATGATGCGTCCGCCGGAGAGGCCCTTGCCCACGTAGTCGTTTGAGTCGCCTTCGAGTTCGAGCGTCACGCCCGAGGGAACAAATGCGCCGAAGCTCTGTCCCGCGGAGCCCGAAAACTTGAAGTGGATGGTTTCATCGGGCAAGCCGGCCGAACCGTAGCGGCGTGCGATCTCGCCGCCCAGCATGGCGCCTACGGTGCGATGCACGTTGCGGATCGTGAAGCTTCCGGTGACAGGGGTCTTGGATTCGAGCGCGGGCGCGGCCTTTGCGATCAGCGCGTGATCGAGAGCCGCATCCAGACCGTGATCCTGCGCCTGCATCTTGCGCCGTGCTACGCGAGAGGGAAGCGTGGGTGAGTAGAGAATCGAAGAGAGATCGATGCCCTTGGCCTTCCAGTGGGCGTCGGCGAGAGCTGCATCGATCTTGTCCACGCGGCCCACCATCTCGTCCACGGTGCGGAAACCGAGTTTGGCCATTTGCTGCCGCATCTGCTCGGCGATGAAGAAGAAGAAGTTGATCACGTGCTCGGGCTGGCCGGTAAAGCGCGCGCGCAAGACCGGGTCCTGCGTGGCAATGCCCACCGAACAGGTATTCAGATGGCACTTGCGCATCATGATGCACCCCATGGCGATCAGTGGCGTGGTGGCGAAGCCGTACTCCTCTGCGCCGAGCAACGCCGCAATGATCACGTCGCGGCCGGTTTGCAATTTGCCGTCAGTCTGCACGCGGATGCGCGAACGCAGATCGTTCAGCAGCAGCACTTGTTGGGTCTCAGCCAGGCCAAGCTCCCAGGGCAGGCCAGCATGCTTGATGGAACTGAGCGGCGAAGCGCCGGTGCCGCCGTTGTCGCCGGAGATGAGGACCACGTCCGCATGGGCCTTGGAGACGCCCGCGGCCACTGTGCCCACGCCAACCTCCGAGACCAGCTTGACAGCGATCCGCGCCTTTGGGTTCACGTTCTTGAGGTCGTAGATCAGCTGCGCCAGATCCTCGATGGAGTAAATATCATGGTGCGGCGGCGGCGAGATGAGTCCGACGCCGGCAATCGAGTGGCGCACTTTGGCGATGACCGAATCCACCTTGTGGCCGGGCAATTGGCCGCCTTCACCGGGTTTTGCGCCCTGCGCCATCTTGATCTGCAGCTCGTCCGCGTTGACCAGGTAATTGGTGGTGACGCCGAAGCGTCCGCTAGCCACCTGCTTGACGGCCGAGCGGCGCAGATCTCCGTTGGCGTCGCGCGTGAAGCGGTCTTCGCTCTCGCCGCCCTCGCCGGTGTTCGACATGCCGCCGATGCGGTTCATGGCGATAGCGAGCGTCTCATGCGCCTCTTTGCTGATCGACCCGAAGCTCATGGCGCCGGTGGTGAAGCGCTTGACGATCTCCTTGGCCGGTTCCACGTCTTCAAGCGGAATAGGCGTCTCAGCATACTTGAGCTTGAGCAGCCCGCGCAGCGTGCAGAGATGGCGATTCTGATCGTCTAGGAGGTCGGTGTACTCCTGAAACGTGGTGGCGCTGTTGACGCGCACGGCGTGCTGCAGCTTGCTGATGGTTGCCGGGTTGATGAGGTGATACTCGCCGCCCTCGCGATATTGATACTGGCCGCCGACCACCAGGTCGGTTTCCGATTCGGTGAGCGGCTGGAACGCGTAGGCATGCTTCATTTGCGCTTCGCGCGCGAGTACGTCGAGCCCGACGCCCTCGATGCGCGATGCGGTGCCGGAGAAGTAGGATTTGATCAGCGACTGGTTGAGGCCCACCGCCTCAAATACCTGCGCGCCGCGATAGCTTTGCAGCGTGCTGATGCCCATTTTGGAGAAGGTCTTGAGCAGGCCCTTGTTGATGGCCTTGATGAAGTTCTTCTCTGCGTATTCGCCGGTGATTTTTTCCGGCAGCAAGCCACGGCGCTTCAGATCGTGGAGCGTCTCGATGGCCAGGTAGGGATTAATGGCGCTAGCTCCATAGCCGATGAGCAGGGCGAAGTGCATCACCTCGCGCGGCTCGCCGCTCTCGATAATGAGCGCGACCTGGGTGCGGGTCTTCTCGCGCACCAGGCGATTGTGCACCGCGGCCATTGCCAGCAGGCTCGGGATGGGTGCATAGGTGGGATCGACGCCGCGATCCGAGATGATGAGCAGCGTGTAGCCTGAGTTGACCGCGTGCGCGGCGCGTGCGCTCAGGTCTTCAAGCGAGTGCTTCAGGCCGGCCTCGCCGTCCGCTGCGCGAAAGAGGGCGGGCAGCGTGGTGGCCAGCAGATCGCCCGACGAGACGCGGCGCAATTTCTCCAGATCCCGGTTGGTCAGGATCGGATGGGGCAGCTTCATCGTGTGGCAGTTTTCCGGCGCCTCGTCGAGAATGTTGCGCTCAGTCCCGATGTAGCTGATCAGCGACATCACCAGTTCTTCGCGGATGGGATCGATGGGCGGATTGGTGACCTGCGCGAAAAGCTGCTTGAAGTAGTTGAACAGCGGCTGCGGACGATCGGAGAGGCAAGCGAGCGGCGTGTCCGTGCCCATGGAGCCGATGGGCTCTTCGCCCTTGGCGCCCATGGGGCCGAGCAGCACCTTCAGGTCTTCTTCGCTGTAACCATAGGCGCGCTGACGGCGCAGCAGCGTTTCAGGATTCGAAGCGATCACGCGCGAAGGCTCGGGCAGGTGATCGAGTGTGATTTGCTGCTCTTTGAGCCAGGCTGCGTACGGCTTGCGGCTGGCCAACTGCTTCTTGATCTCGGCGTCGGAAATGATGCGCTTCTGGACCGTGTCCACCAGGAACATGCGGCCCGGCTGCAGGCGGCCCTTCTTGCGAATGTCTTCGTCCGGCACTTCAAGAACTCCGGCTTCGGAGGCGAGCACCACCAGATCGTCCTTGGTGACGATATAGCGGCCGGGGCGCAGCCCGTTGCGGTCGAGCGTGGCGCCGATGATGCGGCCGTCGGTGAATGCGATGGCCGCCGGACCATCCCACGGCTCCATCAGCGAAGCGTGGTACTCGTAAAAGGCGCGCTTCTCCTCGTCCATGTCCGGATTTCCGGACCAGGCTTCGGGAATCAGCATGGCCATTACGTGGGGCAGGGAACGGCCAGATTGGAAGAGGAATTCAACGGCGTTGTCGAGCGAAGCCGAGTCGCTGCCGGCGGGCGCAATCACCGGGTAGAGCTTGTCAATCTGGCCGTCGTAGAGCGGGCTCTTCAACACTCCCTGGCGCGCGTTCATCCAGCTCACGTTGCCGCGAATCGTGTTGATTTCGCCATTGTGGGCCACATAGCGGTAGGGGTGGGCCAGCTTCCAACTGGGGAAGGTGTTGGTCGAAAAGCGCTGATGCACAAGGCAGAGCGCGCTGGTGACGAGCGGGTTGGCCAGCTCAAAATAAAACTTCTCGATCTGCGGAGCCAGCATCAACCCTTTGTAGATGATGGTCCGGCAGGAGAAAGAAGGGATGTAAAAGGTCTCCTGATCTTCAATCTCCGAGGCGGCAATCTCGTTTTCGGCGCGGCGGCGGGCGCGGTAGAGCAGGCGCTCAAAGGCGTCTTCGTCGGCCAGGCCAGCAGGTCGGCTCACGAAAAGCTGTTCGATGTAAGGCTGCGAAGCGCGGGCTTCACGGCCCACCGCGTCGCCATTCACAGGCGTATCGCGCCAGCCGAGGACGGTCAGGCCCTCCTCCCGCGCAATGCGCTCCAGAACCCCTTCGCACTGCAGGCGGCTGTGCTTGTCCACGGGAAGAAAACACATGGCCACGCCATAAGCGCCCGGCTCCGGCAACTGCATTCCCAGCTCGCCGCACTCACGCGCAAAGAAGGTGTGCGGGATCTGGATCAGGATGCCAGCGCCGTCGCCGGTTTCCGGATCGCAGCCCGCTGCGCCACGGTGGGTGAGGTTGATGAGGACCTCGAGCCCCTTGCGGATGATCTGGTGGCTCTTCTCGCCGCGAATGCTGGCAACAAGGCCCATGCCGCAGGCATCATGCTCATTCCGTGGATGATAGAGCCCCTGCGGTGCAGGAGTACGAAGACGATAATCCGAGGTTTGCATGGCGACCTTTTCAATGAACTTTGTGGTGCAGAATGTATTGCATGATCCAAAGGACACAACCGCACTGCGATTCCAGCGCTGGGAATCGCCAGGTATTTCATAAGGAGGACTGTGTTTCAGGCCCTGCCGCGTCCGGGATGCAGCAGAACTCTTTAATATAACGAAAATTTTGCCTCGTGGCGGAACTTCCTTTGGTAATCGCGCAGGAATCTGTCGCCGCTGACGTTCGACGACCCATCCTGTAGACTTTATTGAATAGACTAGAGACCTCAGGAGGAGCGTACCATCGACACGATCTTGGTGACTGGCGGGGCAGGGTTTATCGGCTCAAACTTCATTCTGGGCTGGATCGGCAATGTGGGAACACGTGTCATCAACCTGGACTTGCTGACCTATGCCGGCAATCCAGCCAATCTGGCTGCGCTGGACGGCGACGAGCGCTATCAACTGGCGCACGGCGACATCTGCGATGCGGAGTTTGTGGGCAGCCTGCTGCGCGAACACAAGCCGCGGGCCATCGTCCACTTTGCGGCGGAAAGCCATGTGGACCGCTCGATTGCGTCCCCCGGTGCCTTCATCCGGACCAATGTTCAGGGGACCTTTGTTCTCCTGGACCAGGCAAAGACCTACTGGACCAGCTTGAGCGAGGCCGACAAGGCCGCATTCCGCTTCCTGCACGTTTCCACCGACGAGGTTTACGGCTCGCTGGGAACGAACGATCCTGCCTTCTGCGAGACGACTCCGTACGCACCCAATAGCCCTTACGCAGCCTCGAAGGCCTCGTCCGATCATTTGGCGCGGGCTTATTTCCACACCTTCGGCCTCCCGGTGCTGACGACCAACTGCTCCAACAATTACGGGCCGTTTCAATTTCCTGAAAAACTCATTCCGTTGGTGATTCTAAATGCGCTTCAGGGTAAGCCGCTGCCGGTGTATGGCGACGGCAAGAACGTACGAGATTGGCTGTTTGTGGGAGACCACTGCTCGGCGATTCGCGCCGTTCTCAAGAATGGACGGCTCGGAGAAACCTACAACATCGGCGGGAACAGCGAGCGGAAGAATATCGATGTGGTGACCGCGATCTGCGATTTGGTGGACGAGATGCGTCCCAGCGCAAACGGCGATTCGCGCCGCGATCTCATTACCTACGTCAAGGATCGGCCCGGACACGACCGGCGCTATGCGATCGACGCGACGAAAATTGCCGGCGAACTTGGTTGGAAGCCCGCCGAAGAATTTGAGAGCGGACTGCGCCACACCGTCCGATGGTATCTCGACAACAGCGATTGGGTTGAGAATGTGCGTACCGGCGCCTACCTCGACTGGATCAAGCAGAACTATACGGAGCGCGTCGCACTATGAAAGGCATCATTCTCGCGGGTGGATCGGGAACGCGACTCTATCCTGTAACGCACGTCGTTTCCAAGCAGCTTCTTCCGGTCTATAACAAGCCGATGATCTATTACCCGTTGAGCACGTTGATGCTGGCGGGACTGAGCGACATTCTGGTCATCTCCACGCCCCAGGATACGGCGCGGTTTGCGGAGTTGCTTGGAGACGGTAGCCAGTGGGGCATGAATATCGAATACGCTGTGCAGCCCAGTCCCGACGGCCTCGCGCAGGCCTTCCTCATCGGGCGCGACTTTATCGGCAATGATCCCAGCGCTCTGATCCTGGGCGACAACATTTTCTACGGCCAGGGATTCTCGCGGCAGTTGCAATCGGCAGCGGAACTCAAAGAGGGCGCAACCGTCTTTGCGTATCCAGTTGAAGATCCCGAGCGCTACGGCGTGGTGGAATTCGACAAGGCAGGACGCGCAATCAGCCTGGAAGAAAAGCCAAAGGTTCCCAAGTCACGCTACGCAGTAACTGGCCTCTATTTCTACGATAACAACGTAGTAAGTATCGCCACTTCTCTCAAGCCCTCTCCGCGTGGCGAGTTAGAGATCACCGATCTTAACCGGTGTTATCTCGAAGCGGGGCACTTGAACGTGGAGATCATGAGCCGAGGCATGGCCTGGCTGGATACGGGTACCCACGAATCGCTTCTGGAGGCCGGGCTTTTCGTTCATACCATCGAGCGACGCCAGGGACTCAATATTGCATGCCCTGAAGAAATTGCCTATCGCCGCGGATTCATTACCGGCGAGCAACTTGAAGCGCTGGCTCAGCCGATTCGCAAGAGCGGGTATGGAAAATATCTGCTGGCGCTCCTGAATGAGCCCTACTTTGCCGGGAAGGCCATGGAACCATGAAAATTGAAGAAACATCGTTGCCGGGAGTGAAGCTGCTTACGCCGGCCATTTATCGCGACGATCGCGGCGCATTCTCCGAGACCTACAACCATCGCCGGATGGAAGATGCAGGCTTGCCGCTGGTCTGGCCGCAGGATAACTTCTCAGTGTCCAAAAAGAACGTGCTGCGCGGTATTCACTATCAGATTATTCAGCCGCAGGGAAAGCTTGTGAGGGTGACGCACGGCGCTGTGATCGATGTGGCCGTGGACCTGCGCCGGAGCTCGTCCACCTTCGCGAAGCACGTTGCCGTTGAGCTCAGCGGAGAAAATGGACGGATGTTGTGGATCCCCCCGGGATTCGGCCACGCGTTTCTTGCGCTCACCGATGGTGTAGGTTTTTCCTACAAGGTGACGGACTATTATTCCGCCGCGGGAGAACGCACGATCGCGTGGAACGACCCGGAGCTTGCGATTCCCTGGCCGATCGATACGAGCGACGCGATTATCTCCGACAAGGATCGCAAGGGCGCTTTGTTGGGCGATGCGGAGATCTTCGCATAACTCCGACGAAACGTCTGTTCAATCAAGGGAAGATTGCCTAGCTGGGAGTGGTCAGCGAGGCGGCGCGCACCTGGCGCAGCGGCAGAGCCGTGGCTGAGGTGAACGACTTTTGAATCTCAGCAACCGCCGAGAGCGCAATGGTCTCCGGCGACTCGGCGCCCAGATCAAGACCCATGGGGGCATGGAGTTCGGCAAGCCAGTGTTCGATCTGGGCTTCATTCGTGGACAGATGGAGCAATCGCGCGGCCTCGGCGAGAAGCTCCCGCGTGCGCCGCTGCGGACCGAGCACACCTATATAAGCAAGCGGAAATCTGAGCGACAGCAGTGCGGCAAGAACATGCGAATCCTGTTCGAAGCTGTGCGTGAGCAGGACTGCGGCATCGGTTGGATGTAGTTGCGCGAATGCAGGCGCTGGAGCGGCGGGCGGCCTGCCGGGCAAATCGAGGACCGATTGCACGTGCAAAGCATCGGCCTTTGGAAATCGAACGCGCGTGGCGAGCTGCGAGCGGCTATCGGCCACGGTTACAAACCAGCCCATCTCCTTTGCAAGAGCGAGCAGCGGTAGGGCATCGTCGCCTGCGCCGAAGATCCACAGGCCGTGTCGCGCAGGGCGGAAGTCGGCCCAGGCACGCGTCTCTGTGCCGTCGATTGAAATCGCGCGCTCGATTGATATTCCGCGCTCCAGCGCAGTAGTTGCCAGGTCCTGCAACTCCGCCGGAACGGAGCCCGACGCAGGTGCGAAACCCGGCAATCCCGCAAAGGCGCGTTGACCCACCTGCGGTCCGTCGAGAACTGTGGCCACGGCGAGCGGAGTGCGCAATTCAAAGGCTTGCTCAAGCGCAGCCAGCAGCGGGCCCGCAGTCGATCGGCGCTCCAGCAGCAGATAAACTACGCCGCCGCAGCCGGAGCCATATGGAAAATCTCCATCTTCCTCGACAGATGAGTAGCGCTGAACGACCGGACCCTTTTCACTGTTCCACCAGGCGCGGCGTGCGACCCCTGCTTCGAGGCATCCGCCGCTTACCGTGCCGGCGCGGCGTCCATCGGGGGCCAGCAGCATGCATGCCCCTGGTTTGCGATAGCTGGAACCCTCGACTGCAACTACCGTAGCGAGCACATAGTCGGCGGAGGCAACTTTCAACTCGCGCCACAGGGGCAGAATGCGCTCGATGTCGGTCATTCTTCTATTGTCACTCAAGTATCAGCAGCGAAGCCAGCCATCAGGCTTCCAGAATCGTCGACTTAAGCAGGTCTTCGATTCTGACCGGTAGTTCTCTCACGCGGACGCCCGTCGCGTGGTACACGGCGGCCGTGATGGCTGGGGCTACGCCAGCCAGGCCGATTTCGCCAATACCGCGTGCGCCATATTCGCCCATCGCCGGATCGGGATGGTTGAGAAAAGTGACGTCGATGTCGGGAGAATCGGCACAGGTGGCCATCAGGTAGTCGGCCATGCTGCCATTGATCGGCTGCCCCGTGCGGTGGTCGTAGATAGCCTCTTCCAGCAGTGCCATGCCCACGCCCATCACCACCGCGCCTGAGACCTGGTTCGTTGCAGCCCGCGGATTGATGATGCGTCCGCCGTCGATAACCGTTACCACGCGGCCCACGTGCAGGCGAGCGATTCCCGGGTCCCACTCCACTTCGACAAACTGCGCGCCGAAGGAGTGCATCGAGAGTCCTTTGGCCTTCGGATCTTCCCACGATGGTTGGGTCTTGCCCTCTGCTGTAATGCCGCTGAGACGGGCCAGTTGCAGGATGTCGGCAAAATGCGTTCCATCAGACGCCGGTTGATCTTTCTTGTGAATGCGGCCATCGGTGAACGCGAGCGTGTCCGTCTTTGCATCCTTGAATGGTGAACCGTCCGTGCCCGCAGCCAGCTCGAGCAGGCGATTCGCTGCATTGGTCGCACCGGCAGCAATCGCGCTGAGCACCGAGCCGGTAACCATGGAACCGCCCGACATCGGCCCGTCGGGCAGCGCGCTGTCGCCAATCAGCACGTCAATACGGTCCAGCGGTACGCCTGTCTTCTCTTGCAGCACCTGCGCAAACACGGTGTATGTTCCGGTGCCGATATCCTGCGTGGCGCAGCGGACGCAAAGCCGGCCGTTGGCACAGAACGCCACCGTCGCCGTGCAAGGCAGGCGAGCCGCAGCCCAACTTGCGCCGGCGAGTCCCCAGCCCAGAATCTTTCCACCGCGGCGCATGGAGCCAATGCCGGGTGTGCGTTTTTCCCAACCAAACTTCTTCGCGCCCACCTCGTAGCATTCGCGAAGGTGACGTGATGAAAACGGTTGATTATGGCTCTCGTCCTTATCGGCATCGTTGAGCAGGCGCAGATGAAGCGGGTCCATCTTCAACTCGTCGGCCAGTTCGTTCATTGCCGATTCGAGCGCATACAGGCCAGGTACCGCGCCGGGGCCACGCATATACATCGGCGCGCCCATGTTACGGCGAACCAATCCCGAGGTGATCTCGAGATTCGCTACGCTGTAGAGATAGGGCGTCGCTTCGCCGCAGCCCTCGTCGTAGTCGTCAAGCAGCGAAGTGACATTCAGATAATCGTGGCGCAGGGCAAGGAGCTTGCCTTCCGGCGTTGCACCCATCTTGATGTGCTGCTCGGTGCGCGGGCGATAGCCGACGTTCGAGAACATCATGCGGCGATTGAGGCTGAGTTTGACCGGTCGACCCAGCTTGCGCGCGGCCACCGCGGCCATGGCCGTGTGGGGCCACGGAAACAGCTTGCCGCCGAAGCCCGAGCCAAGAAACCGCGTGACGACACGAACGTTTTCGACGGGAAGCCCAAGCACCTGCGCCATCACCACGCGATGATTGACGACACCTTGCGAGGTCTCGTAGAGAGTGACCTGGTCACCGTCCCAAACAGCTACCGATGCGTGGAGTTCGATGGGATTGTGTGGCTCGTTCGGAGTAATGTACGTCGCATCCACTTTGACCGGCGCGGCGGCAAAGGCTGTGTCCGGATCGCCCCGTTTTGAAGACGATTTGCGCTTGCCGGAGTAGTCGTCGAGGCTTGCGCGCAGGTTGGCCGGCTGAGGCTCGTACTCCACGCGCACGGCTGCTGCTGCCGCTGTCGCGATCTCCAGCGTCTCGGCCACAACGACCGCGACGTGTTGACCCCAGTGGCGAACGATCTCATCTTCAAACGCCGAGCGAACCTCGCTGTTGGTCGCATTTTGATCGCCGGGAACCGCGCGAAAAAGAGGTCCGATGTTGCCGTGATGCAGCACGAGCAAGACGCCGGGCATTTGTTCGGCAGCAGAGGCGTCGAGTATACGAATGCGCCCGCTGGCGATGGTGCTCTGCACTGCGACGGCGTGAACCAAGCCGGGAAAGTTGTGATCGACGGCGTATTGCGCGGCGCCCGTGGTCTTCAAGGGACCGTCGATGCGCGGCACTGCTGCGCCAATCACGCTGGCGGCGTCGGGAAGTGTTGCGGCCGTTGTCATCGAAATCTCCTTGGGGTTCAGGCTGTGGCCAGTTTGAGTGTGCGGATCAGGCAGCGCTTGGCCAGTTCCACCTTGAATGCGTTGTCGGTACGGGGATGCGCCGCCGCCATTGCTGCTTCGGCGGCAGTGCGGAAGCTGGCCGCCGTTGCGGTCTGGCCGGTCAGCGCGCCCTCAGCCTCATGCGAGCGCCACGGCTTTGTGCCCACGCCGCCCATTGCGATGCGTGCGTATTGAATGTGGCCGTTCTCAACCTTGGCGACGACCGCGGCGGAGGCCAGCGCAAATTCGTAGCTGGCTCGGTCTCGCAGTTTGAGATAGACGCTGCGCGCACCTTCAATCGGTTTGGGCAGTTCAACATGCGTGACCAACTCGCCGGGCTCAAGCACGTTCTCAATGTGAGGCGTGTTGCCGGGGAGCTTGTGAAATTCGGCGATGGAAATCTCGCGCTTGCCCTTGGGACCTTCAAGGTGAATTACCGCTTCCAGCGCGGCCATCGCCACGCACATGTCGGAGGGGTGGGTCGCGATGCAGTGGTCGCTGGTGCCGAGGATGGCGTGCATGCGATGGTAGCCGTCGATTGCTGCACAGCCTGTGCCGGGCGTGCGCTTGTTGCAGCCATATCCGCCAGGCGTCCCAGCGTCGGGGTCGCGGAAGTATGCGCAGCGCACGCGTTGCAGCAGGTTGCCGCCCGTGGTGGCCATGTTGCGCAGTTGCGGCGAAGCCCCCGATAAGAGTGCCTGCGAGAGCACAGCGTAGAAGCTTTGCACATCGGGGTGCCAGGCAAGATCGGAGTTACGCACAAGCGCACCAATGCGCAGTCCGCCGCCGGGAAGCTTCTCGATCGATGCGAGCGGGAGTGAGTTGATATCGACAAGCACCGATGGTGTTTCAACGGTGAGTTTCATCAGGTCGACGAGCGTGGTGCCGCCCGCGATATAACGCGCTGGAGGCGGCGTGATGAGCGCTTTCTCGACGGTCTGCGGTTTGAAATATTCAAAGGTCTGCATCGGATTCTCCTCGGCTGGTCAGGCTCGCGCGCGCAGTTGCCGCACATGTCGCACGGCGGCCACGATGTTGGTGTAGGCGCCGCAGCGGCAGATGTTGCCGGCCATGGCATGCTCGATGTCCTCGTCGCTGGGGCCGATGGGCTCTTTCAAGAGAGCCGTGGCGCTCATGATCTGACCGCTGGTGCAGTAGCCGCACTGGTAGCCGTCGTGCTCAACGAAGGCGGCTTGCATGGGATGCAGGTTGCCGGGCTGGCCTAGGCCTTCAATGGTGGTGATCTGGTCGCCCTGGTGCATCACGGCGAAGGAAAGGCAACTGTTGACGCGGCGGCCATTCACATGGACGGTGCATGCCCCGCATTGGCCGTGGTCGCAGCCTTTCTTGGTGCCGCTCAGCAGCAGGCGCTCACGCAGGGTGTCAAGCAGCGTGGCGCGCCGATCGAGGTTGCGCAGCGTATGGTCTTTGCCGTTGATGTTCAGCGTGAGCGTGGTGTTTCCTGCGGAGGCTCCCTGTTCGGGTTGCGCCAGGCTCGCCGCGGGCGCTGCAACCACGATGGGCGCAGCTCCAGCGAGCAACCCGGTGGCACCGAGGCCGGACAGGAAAGATCGCCTGGTGAGCCCGCCCCCCGCGGTGGGCGATTCCGGAGCAATTGGCTCCAATTCAATGGACTGTTGATCCGGCGCGAGTTCGTTTTCGGGTTGCGAGGCGGATTTTGGGGATAGATGCTTGAAGCGCAGGTCGAAATGATCTGCCACTGAGGACCTCCTGGGGAATCCCGTCCTTACCGATATCCTAGACGATTTCCGCGGTGAGCGGAGACGTCCGATTTCCGAGGGTTCGAAGCGCTTGCCGGTACACTGGAGCGGATGACCGTTGCCGCAATCATTCTTGCCGCGGGCGCCAGCCGGCGCCTTGGCCAGCCCAAGCAGTTGCTCATCCATCGCGGCGAAGCCCTGCTTGCCCGCGCGATCCGGCTGGCCAACGAGGCCGAAGCCGCTCCGGTGTTCGCGGTGCTGGGCTCGCAGGCTGAGACGATCCGTGCGACGATCAATCCGCACGACGCAAGAGTGGCGATCAACAAAGATTGGGAGCAGGGAATTGCCAGCTCAATCCATGCCGGCTTGCATGTTTTGGAAGAAGATGCGACGGGTGTACTGATTCTGAGCTGCGACCAGCCACGATTGACGGCAGAACATTTGCGCGCATTGATCGAAACCTTCACCGAACAATCTGTGCCTGCAATTGTGGCTTCGGCCTATGCAGGCGTTCACGGCGTCCCGGCGGTGTTTCCTCGCGCCGCGTTTCCGGGCCTGCTGGCGCTTGAGGGTGACAAGGGTGCACGCGCCTTGCTGCTTCATCCGCCGTGCCCGCTGATCGCGCTGCCATTCCCAGGCGGCGAGATAGACATAGACGAGCCAGGCGATTTGGCGCAGTTGAATTGATTTCCTGTTTGGCAGCTTTTCCAGCAAGACGGTTGTATCCCAGGAACCGCGGCCGCGATCTGCGCGAAGGCTGGCTGTGCCTCTGCTTCTGTTGATCTCTTGGGCGTGGCCTGAGGATGCACGGACATGGTATAGTCGTCGAGTTTTGGTGAATCGCTCCATGGCGGATGCTTTGAAGTTCGACAACACCCTGAAATCCACGCTCGATGTGCAGGCTCCCAAGGTGCGGGCTAATCGGGATGCGCTTGCGGCGCTGCGGGCTGTCCTGCGCGCGGAGGAGGATTCGATCCGCCTGGGCGGCGGAGCCAAGGCGGCCGAGGCGCAGCGGGCCAAGGGCCGGCTTACAGTGAGAGAACGGCTGAGGTTGCTGCTGGACGAAGGCACAGAGCTTCTTGAACTGGGCCTTTGGGCGGCATACGGCATGTATGGGGAGTATGGCGGCGCGCCGGGTGCGGGTGTCGTTACCGGCCTTGGTCGCGTCAGTGGACGGCTCTGCATGATCATCGCCAACGACGCCACCGTGAAGGCCGGCGCGTTTTTCCCCATGACGGCAAAAAAGGTGCTGCGTGCGCAGACCATCGCTCTCGAGAATCGCATCCCCACGCTTTATCTAGTCGATTCATCTGGCGTCTTTCTCCCCTTGCAGGAGGATGTGTTTCCGGATACGGACGACTTCGGGAGAGTATTTCGCAACAACGCAGTAATGAGTTCGCTGGGGATTCCGCAGATCACGGCAATCATGGGGATGTGCGTCGCCGGAGGCGCATATCTCCCGGTCATGACGGATACCGTTCTGATGACCGAGGGTTCAGGGCTGTTTCTGGCCGGGCCTTCACTGGTGCAGGCTGCGATTGGCCAGAAGACAGATGCCGAAGAGTTGGGTGGGGCGTCGATGCACGCTGAGATCTCGGGCACGGTGGACTTCAAGGAGCCCAACGATCATCTTTGCCTGGCGCGTCTGCGTTCACTGGTTGGAAAGATTGGAGAACGTCCCGGAGCCTCATCGCCGGCGAACAAGGGAACATTCAGTTCCATTTCATTTGACGCAGCCGAGGATGCGCCGAAGTACGCGGCCGATGAAGTCTATGGATTGCTCAATCCAATGCCGGGTGCAAGCAATGTCTACGACATGCGCGAGGTAATTGCGCGCATTGTCGATCGCAGCGAGTTCGATGAGTACAAGGCGGACTTCGGTCGAACTGTTCTGTGCGGTTATGCGCGTATCGGTGGAAGGGCCATCGGCATTGTCGCCAACCAGAAGACGAATCAGAATCAGATGGTCGCCATGGGGCCGTCCGCGGGCATGAAGCGGATTGAAGTGGGCGGCGTGATCTACACAGAGGGCGCGCAGAAAGCGGCGCGCTTCATCATGGATTGCAATCAGAACCTTGTGCCGCTTGTGTTTCTGCACGATGTGAACGGGTTCATGGTGGGCAAGGATGCGGAGTGGTCGGGCATTATTCGCGCAGGCGCCAAGATGGTTTCCGCGGTGAGCACCAGCGTGGTGCCCAAGATTTCTGTCATTGTTGGCGGTAGCTTTGGCGCCGGCCACTACGCCATGTGCGGCAAGGCATACGATCCGCGATTCTTGTTCGCGTGGCCTACGGCGCGGTATGCGGTCATGAGCGGCGCATCGGCGGCGAATACGCTGGCCGAGGTGCGTGCCAAGCAGATGGAGCGTGGCGGGAAGGTTCTCTCGGACGCGGAGCGGAAGGCACTCTACGACGAGATCAAGGATGCATACGACGCCCAGGCCGATCCCCGCTACGGCGCAGCGCGGCTTTGGATCGATGCGATCATCGATCCCGCAGAAACGAGAAATGTGTTGATCACCGCGCTGGAGGCCTGCGCGCTGAACCCCGACGTTCCCAAATTCAATCCTGGGGTGTTGCAAACCTGAGCCAGGGAAAACAGAGATCCAACAAATGCGTTGAAGTTCCCCAAAACAGAAAAGCCATCGCAAGGCGGTTTGCGAAGGAGCCAAGTCATGAGTCTGGCAGTTGAATCGGCAGCGAGTCTGTATCCATTCGTTCTGACTGAAGAGCAGGAACATCTGCGGCGCGAGATTCGCGAGTTTGCAGCGCGCGAAATTGCGCCCAACGTGATGGTGTGGGACGAGGCCAGCGAATTCCCCATGGCGGTGATGAAGAAACTGGGCGCGATGGGATTGCTGGGCGTGATCTTTCCGCCGGAATATGGCGGCTCGGGACTCGGCTATGTCGACTACGTGCTTGCGATCGAAGAGCTGTCCGCGGTGGACGGATCGATCGGCATCACGGTGGCTGCGCATAACTCGCTGGGAACGAATCACATATTTCTTGCCGGCAACGAAGCGCAGAAGAAGAAATATGTTCCCCGGTTAGCTGGCGGCGAATCCCTCGCGGCCTGGGGACTGACGGAACCGGGCTCGGGCTCGGATGCCAGCGCGGCCCGCACCAGCGCGGTGAAAAAGGGCGATCGTTACGTGCTCAACGGGAACAAGACCTTCATCACCAACGGGCGCTACGCAGACGTCGCTGTCGTCATCGCAGTCACCGACAAGACCAAGGGAACGCATGGGCTGTCGGCATTCATTGTGGAGAAAGGCACGCCGGGATTTCGTCCCGGCAAGAAGGAGAACAAACTCGGGCTGCGCGCCAGCGATACGAGCGAGCTGATTTTTGAGGACTGTGAGATTCCAGCGGAAAACCTGCTCGGGGCTGAAGGTGAGGGATTCGTCGACGCCATGCGGGTTCTGGATGGCGGCAGGATTTCGATTGCGGCTCTTGCGTTGGGGATTGGACGCGGCGCGCTCGATGCGGCGCTGAAGTACGTGAAGGAACGGCGTCAATTTGGCAAAGCGATTGCGGAGTTTCAAGGGATTCAGTGGAAGCTCGCGGACATGGCGACGGAGTTGGATGCAGCGCGGCTGCTCACGCAGCGCGCGGCGGTTCTGAAGGACGCCGGGCGCAAGGTAACGCGCGAATCGGCCATGGCCAAGCTGTTTTCAAGCGAAGTCGCAGTGCGGATCTGCAACGAGGCAGTGCAGTTGCTCGGCGGCTACGGCTTCATCAAGGATTATCCTGCGGAGAAGTATTATCGCGATGTGAAGCTGTGCACCATCGGCGAAGGCACAAGCGAGATTCAACGCATGGTGATTGCGAGAGAAATCCTCAAAGTTCACCCATCGCGTGGGTGATTGAGAATTGGCGATTCGATGAACGCACATGGGTGATCCGGTCAAAATTGTCGAGTGTCCGCGCGATGCGTGGCAGGGATTGCCCACGCAGATTCCGGCTGAGGAAAAGGCCGGCTATCTGCGGAAACTTGTTGCGGCTGGGTTCAAGCACATCGATGCGGTGAGCTTTGTTTCTTCGGCGGCGGTTCCCCAGATGGCGGATTCGGAGCGTGTGCTGACCTACCTCGATCCGCCGGACGATGTAGAGATCATCGGCATTGTGGTGAACGTGAAGGGTGCGGAGCGGGCCATTGCGACCGGCGCCGTACAGACGCTCGGGTTTCCTTATTCGATTTCGCCGCAATTTCTGGCGCGCAATCAACGGCAGACGCCGGAAGAGTCGCTGGACATGCTGGAGGCGATTGGCGCGCTGGCTTACAAAGCAGGATTGGACATGGTGGCCTACGTCTCGATGGCCTTCGGAAATCCCTATGGCGACGAGTGGAGCATTGAGGAAGTGTCAGGCGCCTGCGATCTGCTGGTTGAGTCGGGCGTGCAGCAGATCTCGCTGGCCGATACCGTTGGCGTTGCGACGCGCGAGCAAATCGCAGAAACGGTGGCTCACGTGCTTCCGCTCTATGCGGGAATCGAGATTGGCGTGCATCTGCACGCGAGGCTCCAGGATGCGCCGGCGAAGATTCGCGCGGCCTATGAGGCGGGCTGCAGGCGATTCGATGCGGCCATTGGCGGCCTGGGCGGATGCCCGTTTGCGCAGGACGCGCTGGTTGGCAATGTTCCGACTGAAACACTGCTTGCAGAGCTGAACACATTGGGTGCGCAGACACCAAAACTGCGACCGTTGGATGAGGTGATTCGCGAGAGCGCAGAAATTGCGCGCAAGTTTGGCCCTACAGTGCAGTAAGACCGGAGACTGATTTTGAGCTACGCGACGATACTGGTTGCCGACGACGGCGATATTCGGACCATCACTCTCAATCGCCCCGAGCGCCGCAACGCGATGACTCCGGAGATGCAGACGGAGTTGATTGCAGCCATGGCGGAGGCTGCTTGCGGAAGTTACCGTGTTGTTGTTTTCCGCGGTGCGGGCGATGCATTTTGTGCAGGCCTGGATTTGACAGCACTTCAAGCGATGAACGAGAAAGGCGCGGCCGAGCATCGTGCGGATGCGGAGCGCATCGCCAAGCTGTTTCGTACATTGTATGAGCTGCCCAAGCCAACCATTGCGGCGGTGCATGGAGCTGCAATCGCCGGTGGAACTGGGCTGGCGACGATCTGCGATTTCACGCTGGCTGTTCCTGCGGCAAAGTTTGGTTATACCGAGGCGCGCATCGGTTTTGTCCCGGCACTGGTTTCAGCATTTCTTGCCCTGCAGATAGGGGATAAGCGGGCTCGTGATCTGCTGCTGACCGCGCGGCTCTTCGATGCGGCCGAGGCCTATCGTCTTGGACTTGTGAATGAAGTTGTGCCGCCGGAATCGCTTTTGGAACATGTAAATTCGCTGGCACGAATGCTCGCGGCCAACAGCCCTGAATCCCTGGAGGCCACCAAGCGCCTCATGGCCGCGCAAAACAAGGCGTGGCTGGATGCGGCAATTGAGCATGCGATGGAAGCGAATGCGGTCTCTCGCGAGACAGCAGACTTCCGCGAGGGTGTTGCTTCGTTTCTTGAGAAGCGCAAGCCAGTCTGGACGAAATGAACCTGCCCGCGGCTACTGAACAGCATGCTTGAAGCGCACGGCAGCTTCAGTCTGATCGATCACCTGTTTCCGCGTAACGCCGTCTGCCAACTCGATTACCTCAAATCCAGACGGCGTCACATCGAGCACGCACAGATCGGTGATGACGCGGTTCACCACGCCGGCCCCGGTCAGTGGCAGCGTGCAAGTACGCAGCAGTTTTGCGCCGCCCTGGGCCGTGTGCTCCATCAGCACGATCACGCGCTGAACGCCCGACACGAGATCCATTGCGCCGCCCATGCCTTTCACGCGCTTGCCGGGAATCATCCAGTTGGCCAAGTCGCCGCGCTCTGAAACCTGCATGGCGCCGAGAATCGCAAGGTCGATGTGCCCGCCGCGAATCATCGCAAAAGAGTCCGCGCTCGAGAATGTCGATGCGCCCGGAAGGAATGTCACCGTCTCTTTCCCAGCGTTGATCAGGTCCGGATCCACTTCGCTTTCGAGCGGAAAAGGGCCCAGGCCGAGAAGGCCGTTTTCCGACTGCAACGTAACATTGATTCCTCGGGGGATGAAGCTTGCGACCAGGGTCGGAATCCCGATGCCGAGGTTCACATAGAAGCCGTCTTGCAACTCGTTCGCCGCGCGGGCGGCCATCTGATTGCGTGTCCAGGCCACAGGTTTATCCCTCTCGCGTGGTTCGTTTTTCAATCCGTTTTTCAGGATCCGGGTTGTGGATGAGCCGATGAACAAAGATGCCCGGTGTATGAATCTCGTCTGGATCGAGTTCGCCAGGTTCGACCACGATCTCCGCTTCAGCCACCGTGATCTTGCCGCATGTGGCCGCGTTGGGATTGAAGTTACGCGCGGTTCGGCGATAGATCAGGTTCCCGTGCAGATCGGCCTTCCACGCCTTCACCAGCGCCAGGTCGGCTTGAATGCCGCGCTCAAGAATATAGGTATGCCCGTCGAATTCCTTGTGCTCCTTGCCCTCGGCCACCAGTGTGCCGACGCCGGTGCGCGTATAGAAGCCCGGTATACCGGCGCCTCCAGCCCGCATGCGTTCGGCGAGCGTACCCTGTGGACAGAATTCAACTTCAAGTTCGCCGGAGAGAAACTGCCGTTCGAATTCGGCGTTCTCACCAACGTAGCTTGAAATCATCTTCTTTATCTGCCGGGTTTGCAGCAGTTGGCCAAGTCCCCAGCCATCCACGCCCGCGTTATTGCTGGCGACGATCAGGTTGCGTACGCCGGTGTCGCGCAGCGCAAGGATCAAAGCCTCGGGGATGCCGCACAGGCCAAAGCCGCCAATGGCCAGCAGCATTCCATCGCGCACAATTCCTTCCAGGGCGGTTCGTCCATCGGGGTACAGCTTGGTCAGTGAAGATCGGCTTTCGATTCGATTTTCGGACATAGGGGAAGTTCTCTCGCGCAGGCGTAGCGCACACGCAATTCTATATCCCCATTCGTTGGTTATGACAATGCTTGAAAGTTTGGATCTCCAGCTCTATCGAACCTCAAACACAGTCAGCGACTGGGCCGGCTCTTCGATGTGCAACGTTCTTGCCTTGACCACCGGGGCCGCTCCTACAACGGACGCCTCAGCCTCGTACAAAGTACACCCGGCAAGCGCGGTCATGTCCGTCGGCAGGTCCAGCGTCTTAAGTTGCGTCCCCTTGTTCACCACGATCAGGAAGCGCTCATTGGATGGAGACGATGAATGATCGGAGGAGCAGCCGGATTCAGTCTGCGTACGAACAAAGGCGAAGGCGTCCTCATCGGCGAAAAGGTTCTGCTCGATGCCTGTTTCGAGCGCGGGATGGGTGTTCCGCAGCGCCAGCAAGCTGGAGGTCCAGGCGAAGACCTCTTGTTCGGTTGCTGTGCGACCGGACCTGGTGAAGGAGTCGCGTGTGTCGCCGGGAAAGCCGCCGGGGAAGTCGTGACGGTTGTCGGGGTCACCGCCGCCGGTCATTGCGATCTCGTCTCCGGAGTAAATCTGCGGCATCCCGCGTAAGGTTGCGAGCAGGCCCAGTCCCAACTTGAACGCCGGCACAGAGCCATGCGCCTCGGTGAGAAAGCGCACCGTGTCGTGATTGCCGAGGAACGGAACCAGGCGCTCTGGATGCGGGTAAAGCGCATCCTGGCGCAGCACCTTGGCCAGGTCCGTCATGGGCTTTCCATGCGCGAGCACATCGAGAAGCGCGAAGTAAACCGGGAAATCGAACGGCGTGTCGAGGCCGGTGTCAACTCCACGATGTTCAATTCCTCCGGCAAAGAACGACGTAATTTCCGCGTCGCGATTGAAGACTTCGCCCACACTGGTCATGCGCGGATAGACGCTGTGAATCGCTGCATGGAAGTCGTGCCAGAAGCCGCGGTCGACGTACGGAAATGTATCCAGTCGAATGCCATCAAGGTTGGCGGTCTCAATCCACCACAGCGCATTGTCGATGAGGTACTGCGAGACCAGAGGATTCTCCTGGTTCAGATCGGGCATGGCATCGGTGAACCATCCGGTGGTGACGGCGTTCCAGGCCTGCTGTGGGGCGTGCGGATTGACCAGCGGCTCAAAGTTGCCCTGCGTGAGAATGTGGTGCTCAAGCGTGCCGTGAAGCCAATTGGGGGCGGGCGGATCGAGCACCCAGGGGTGTTGCACGCCAATATGATTCGGCACCAGGTCGATGACCAGCTTCATGCCGCGCGCGTGCAGCGCATCGGAAAGACGGCGATAGTCGCTCAGCGTGCCGAAGTGCGGATCAACGGCGTAGAGATCCGTGGCTGCGTAGCCGTGATACGACTCGGGCATACCGACATTCGAAGCGACGGGCGTGGTCCACACCGCCGTGACTCCGAGTTCATGAAGATAATCGAGATGTTGCGTGATGCCGTTGAGGTCGCCGCCGTGCCAGCCGCGCGGCGCACTGCGATCGTAGCCGGGCTGATTGTTGGCCGGATTTCCATCGGCGAAACGGTCGGTCATGATGAGGTAAAGCACATCGGCGGAAGAGAATCCAGCATGCGCATTCGAATCGTGCGAGCGCTCCGCGAGTTCAAACGGGGCGCGCGCTTTTCCCGTGCTGCCGGCAGCCGTGATCCACAAGGTCTGCGCAGCGGCGTGTCCGGTATCAAGCCAGAGAAATGCCCAGTGCCCGTTCCGGGAGTTCTGGGTACGAATCAGTTTTACATCCGTGCCTTCCACGGTAAATTGCGCGTGATCGAGGTTGCGGCCATTCACCAGCAGCATGGGGTCGGGCATGCCGGCCCACCATCCTGGCGGATCGATTTTGCCGATGCATGGAGCGTTCGCAGACTGCGACGAGGCGCAGGTTGACTGAGCTTGCAATGGAGACAGAGCACCGCAGGCGAGTATGAAGACAGCGATCGCGAGCAGTCGCCTGGACAGCGTCATTGCATCACCTTTCGTTTAGGCAGAGAGGTACCAGATGCGCGTACTCGCGCTCAAGTCCGGGGTCGTGAAGGGAACTCTCCGCGCCGTGTGCGGCTATGATGCGGCAGCACACGGCACAGAGAATGCAAAGGCGAAATCAGAAGGTGAATCGAGCTGCCAACTGAATCTGACGGTTGGTATTGATCTGGGTTGCACCAATTTCCGCAAAGTTTCCGTCGTGAATACCGCCATCCGGGTTGGTGAATTCCGGCGTGTTGAAGAGGTTGAAGGCGTCGCCGTGCAGTTCCAACGTGTACTTGTCGGTCAGATGGATGTTCTTCTGCATGCTGAGGTTGACTTCACGGAATCCGGGTCCATGGATCTGATTGCGGCCCAGGGTTCCCAAACGAGCGAATACCGTGCAGCCGCCGCAGTCCACCCCCTTGGTTTCAGGCGGATCAGCAAAGGCGGAACGATTGAACCAGTACGATCCAGCGAGTCCGCTCGTGCCCTTGGGGTAGGTGATAGGGCCAACTACGTCGGGGCGATTTTCTGGTGATGCATTTGAATCGGAAAGATCGACCGGAGTTCCCGTTTGCAGCAAAGCAATCAGGTTGGTCTGCCATCCGCCGACCAGCCAGTCCACCGGCCGGGAAACGTTGCCGCCAAACTGCTGGCCGCGTCCGAAGGGCAGCTTGTAGAGGATCGAGGAGCTGAAGATCTGACGCTGGTCCTCGCTGGAGCTGCCCCAATCTAACATCGGGTTGTAGTAGAGCGCTACGGTTTGCCCCTGGAAGGCGCCGGTAGAATCGTCCAGCGCGTGTCCCCAGGCATAGGAGAAGGTGGTTACAAAGTTTTGACCCTGATGGTGTTCCGCATGCGCCTGCAAACCGGCGTAGTTGGACTTGCCGTCGTAGTTGTTGTAGTTGAGGGCGCCGAGGGTGGGGAAGGGCTCGGCTCCTGTCTGGAAAGCGTTGTTGTTGTAGGGGTAGTAGGAGGAGAGGTGGGACCCTTCGGTGCCCACGTAGGAAATCGTGACCACGTCGTGGCTGCCAAACTGCTGTTCCAACTGCAGGTTCCACTCCTGTACCTGGCTGTTCTCGTTGTTGGGGTTGACGGCGATCATGCTCAGGCCGGCCGGCGGGCTGTTGGGATTGAGGGGAACAACCTGGCGGCTAGGCAGGGCCGTAGTTACGGTGGCGGGGCTGGTGTAGGCGCTGCAGTTGTAACCGAAGGCGGCGGGGTTCGGCGTTGCGCTGGGCAGCTGGCCGGTGAAGGTGACGCAGTAGCCATTCGAACCGTAATAGTCGGAGTGGCCGGCGAAGGGAAGTTGCTCCCCGAGCTGGTTGTCGATGCCGCCGTAGTCGAGGAAGTAAAAAAGCCCATATCCGCCACGGAGTACGGACTTCCCGTTCCCTGTCATGTCATAGGCAAAGCCCGCGCGCGGGCCGAAGGCGTGATAGTCCTGTTTGATGATGCTGCGGGAAATGCCGTTCTGACCCGCAAGCATGACCGTTCCGTTGGTAACGTTGAAAGCGGACTGCTGGTTGTGTGCTTCGTAGGGACGGGTGAGAAGATCCCAGCGAACGCCCAGGTTGAGGGTCAGCCTCCGGCTGACTCGCCAGTCGTCCTGCGCAAAGATGCCGTCTTCCTGCCCGATGTTGGCAAAGTACCCAGCCTGGGAACCGAGCTCATAGTCCCACATGCCGCCCGCGAGCAACTCGGAGGTTTCGAAGCCGGTGAAGGAGACGACGCCGTGGTCGATAAAGAAGTAGCCCTTGCCCTCTTGCGGGTTGAAGTACTCGACCTGACGGCGCATCAGCGTGCCGCCGAATTTGAAGGTGTGCTGGCCCTTTTGCCAGCTCAGCGAATCCGTTAATTCATAGGTGTTTTGGGGTACGGAATAGAGACCGTAGTCGCCGGTGTATTCCAGATCGCCCTTCCAGCCGCCGATGAGCGCGCCGCCGGTGGTTTCCTGGTTGATGTTGGCATTCACGATGCCGAGGTCCTTGGAGACATAGTTGCCATACATCGGCGGGGTGTAGCCGTAGTTGTCGCGGTTATAGGCCAGATGGGCCTCATTGACCACGTTGTTCGAGTAAACGTGTGTGTAGCCAAAGTCCCAGCCGCGCGCATGGGTGGGGTTGGTGCCAGTGCCCCCGCCAGCGGGAAGTTTGGTGAACTCCGAGGTCTTGGCATTGATCGAGTTGTCGTAGCTGAAACGGGCGAACGCCCTGTCCTTGGAGCTGGCATTCCAGTCTATGCGACCGTCGAAGGTGTTGTATTTGTTGGTTTCAGACTGGCTGTCGAGGTAATTGTTGTGGTAGCGATCGGTACGCGAGGGCGTGGGGTAAGCATTCAGATAGTTCATAGCGGCCGGATTCAAACGGCCGGTGGGGATCCGATTGTTCGCGAAGGGTTGGCAGGTGGTGGGATCGAAGATGTCGCCTGCATACGCGCCGTCAGTGGAATTGCCGGCATAGGGGTTGCCTGTGAGGGGGTCGGTGCCGGCAAAGCACTGCGGAAACTGGGTGGTGTTACCGCTCAATGCCAACTCGCCGGCATTCTGCAACTCAGAGAAATCTCCGGTACGCATCAGTGCGGTGGGAACCGAGAGGTAATGGTTGGGAACCGCAAGGGTCTCGCGCAGCGCCTGATAATCGCCGAAGATAAAGAGCTTATTCTTCAGCTTCGGCAGCACCGGTCCACCGATGGCGAAGCCGGGTTGCTGGCGCAGAAAGCCGCCCGGTTTGGATGGCGGAGCGCCGCTGGATTGGTAGTTGGGATTGGAATCGAAGTTCCCATCCCGGTAGAACCAGAAGGCCGAACCGTGATACTGGTTGGTGCCGGACTTGAGGGAACTGACGACGATTGCGCCGCCGGCGCGGCCATACTCGGCCGGGGCAAGGCTGGTGCTGACCTTGAACTCCTGGGTAGCGTCGACGTTGGGGAAGAAGAGAATTCCGTTGATCAGGCCGTCGTTGTTGTCCACGCCGTCGAGGATGAAGTTGTTGGCCTGGGGGCGGAGTCCATTGACGGAGAGGGCGGCGTTGCCGCTCTCGTTGTTGCGGATGGTCTCGGCCGAATTGGAGCTGCCGCCGCCGCTGGCAATATCGCCATAGGCGCCGCGGGTCACGCCGGGGGTCAGCAGGGCAAGCTGGGTGAAGTTGCGGCCGTCCAAGGGAAGGTCCGTGACCTGCTCGCCCTGGATCGTCGCTCCAACGGTAGCGTCAGAGGTGTTCACCAGCGGAGCTTCGGCGCTCACCGTTACGGTTGCCGTTGTACCGCTCGGCTGTAACTGAAAAGAAACTTCCTGGGTCGTGGTCACCGTGATTGTTACATTGGCCGATTGCTGCGCAAATCCCTTGGCATCGATGGTCACCGTGTAATCACCGCGGGGCACTGCCAGAATTCTGAAATCGCCGGCGCCGCCGGTGACGGAGGTTAGTTTCAGGCCGGTTGCTGTATTTGTTGCCGCGACGCTCGCGCCTGGAACCACTGCGCCGGTCGCGTCTGTGGCTGTTCCGGTGATCGTTCCGGTGTCGGTCTGTGCGAACAGACGAGGCACCATCAGGCAAGTCAGCAGTACCGCGAACGCCACGAGTGACATGCGCGAGCGGTTCTGCCTGTTGGATAGTAAGTTGGCTCTCTTGAACATTACAAAGTCCTCCAAGGTACCGGTGCAAACTGTGGCCCGCGGTTTCGGCTGATCCTTGCGCCTCTCCTCGTAGCCACGCATGAGATCACGCCTTTGAGTGAACAATGGTCAATCCACACGCGGCCAATTTGCCGTCATTTGATTTTCTCCAAATAAGCTGTTTGCTTTCAAATTCTTATGGCATCATGTCTCCTCTGATTTGATGTGTATTTGAGAGGGTCAAAGGGAAAATGAGGCCTTCTTCTTCATTTCCGCTATACTGAGTGGCGGGATTTTGCCACACATTCATGGCAGCGGATCACAACAGCAACGGTGTCAGGCGGGTGCAGTTCGGTCTCTTTGAGGCCGATCTCAAGACTGGAGAGTTGCGCCGTTCCGGAATCCTCGTCCGGCTCCAGAGCCAACCCTTCAAATTGCTCGCGACTCTTCTGGAGGAACCGGGCCAGGTGGTCTCCCGCGAGGCGCTCCAACAGCGTCTTTGGGGAGCCGACACCACCGTCGATTTCGACCACAGCCTGGGAATCGCCGTCAACAAGCTCCGGGAGGCCCTCGGCGACCACGCCGAAAACCCCCGCTTCGTCGAGACGCTGGCCAAGCGAGGCTACCGTTTCATCGCCCCGGTGAAAACGCTCGATCCCGAAGCCGCCACGAATTCCGCGGACGGACACTCCGCTGCAGCCGATTCCGCCCACCGAGTCGCAGGTAGCCGCAGTTGGATATGGATTGCAGGATGCCTGGCGTGCGTTTGCCTGGGCCTGGTGCTCGCCCTGCTGCTGAGGCCGCCCTCCCATCGGCCGTATCGCGTGGTGCAGATCACTCACTCCGGCCATGTTCTGACTAACAATCTGGACGATCTGGATGTGGAAACCTTCTCCAGTTCAGTGAGCGATGGCACGCGCCTCTACTTCTCTCATATGGATAACGGCAACCCCGTGCTGGCGGTTGCACTGGCGGCCAATGGCGAGATCAGCCACCTTAATCTGCCCTCAGAGATCGGCGCTCCGTTGATCGGTTCATTAGCGCCAGATGGGTCGAAGTTGATTGTTCACAGCCATTTGCAGGCAGAACCTGAACAGCCTCTCTGGATCGTTCCCACGCTTGGCGGCGATGTGCGCCGCGTGCCCAACGTGTTGGCCCACGACGCAACCTGGATGCCCGACGGACGCAGGCTGCTTATCGCCAACGGCAACGAGCTGACCATTGTGGGGGCCGACGGCAGCGATCCGCACAAACTGCTCACTACCGCCGGTCTCGCCTTCTGGCTGCGCTGGTCCCCGGACGGGAATCGGTTGCGGTTCACGCTGCGCGATCCCAAGCGCCAGACCACCGAGTTGTGGGAGGTTGCGCCCGACGGCAGCAATCCGCATCCTCTGTTGCCGGATTGGAGCAAGCCCGCCTCGGAATGCTGTGGAAGCTGGACGTCCGACGGCAAAGACTACGTCTTCCAGTCCTGGCACAATGGCGACCGGCACAGCAACATCTGGGCACTTCGCGAGCGCCCGTGGTTCATGAGAGATCGTGAGCCACGACAAATTACCGACGGTCCGCTCGATTATGAAGCGCCCAGCACCTCGCCGGGAAGCGATCGCGTCTACTTTATCGGCGTGAACTCGCAGATGGAGTTGCTGCATGCGCTGCCCAAGTCTTCCATGTTCACGGCTCTCGATCAGGAATTGAGCACTGCGGGCCTGGCGGAATACTCGCCCGACGGCCGCTGGGTGGCATGGCTCAACGGCTCGGACGGTTCGCTGTGGCGCAGCCGGGCCGATGGCCGCGACCGCATCGAACTGGCCACTCCGCCGCTGCACATTTTCACCATGAAGTGGTCGCCGGACAACAAGCGCCTGGCCCTCATGGCGGAAGAACCCGGGATGCCCTGGAAGCTCTACCTGATCGATGCCGAAGGGGGAAAGCCCGCTCCGTTGCTCAACGAAGACCGCAACGAAGCCGATCCTGACTGGTCCGCGGACGGCGAATCCATTGTGTTTGGCCGCCTGCCTGACCGCATGGACAGCCGCCAGCCCAAGGCCATTTATCTGCTGGACATTCAGACCCGGAAGGTGACCGAGATGCCCGGCTCGGCAGGCCTCTTCAGTCCGCGGCTTTCGCCCGACGGCCGCTATATCGCGGCCATGCGCCTGGACCAGAAGGCGCTGTTGCTTTTTGACCGGCAAAGTGAGCGGTGGAGCACGCTGACCACCCACGGTGTCGGAGACCCGGCATGGTCGCACGACGGGCACTGGCTCTATTTCCAGGATTTCCTCGAGGCAGGCAAGCCGATCTATCGCATTGCCATTCCTGCGGGAAAGGCGGAGCCGGTGGCCACCATCGAGAATCTCCGGCCGATCGCCGCAACCGACTACCGTCTGATCGGTTTGGCGCCCGGAGATCTGCCCATCGTGAGCGCCCGCACCTCGACCGTCAATCTCTATAGCGTAGACCTGAACGAGCGCTGAGCGATCACGGGGCAGGGCGCTGCAAGCCCATCAGTCCATGTGGTAAAGTTGCGCCATGATACTCAAAACTCTGGCGATGTGCGCGATCCTGCTGGCGTTTCCGCAGGTTCCCGCAACTGTGGCAGCCCCCAAGCCGCCAGCCAGCCAACCGGCAGCAGTGCGTGCTGCTCAGACTTCCACGACTCCTGCGCACAAAACTGCCCAACCAGCCGCAGTTCGGCCAACTGCTGCCGCCGGGACTCCAGCCCTTCCGTCGGCCCAGCCGGCAGCCGCTCCGGCCGATTGCAACGGCTTTCCCTGCGACGACCAGCAGCAGCGGCCGATGATCGTCAACATTCCTCCTCCGGCTCCGACGCCGTGGCTGATGCACGAGCGCATCGCCTGGGGAGCGAACATCGTTCTCGCGATTGTGGGCTATGTCGGCATCATGCTGGCCCTCTCCATTCTCAAGAAGATCGAACGTCAGACGTGTTCCGCTGAAACCGCCGCCGGCGCCGCCGCGGTGAGCGCCCAGGCCGCGTTGTTAAACGCGCAAGCCATCATCGATGCGGAAAGACCCTGGCTGCTGATCTCGGTCGAGCCATCGATGGGCCAGGAGAATACCTTCATTGTGATGGTCACCAACCGGGGCCGGGCCCCAGCGTCCATCGCTGCCATGTCAGACCAGATCAGGATTGCAATCGACGAGACGCACCTGCCTGCTGCTCCGGAGTATGAGAACGGTGAGCCGACGGCTCCGCTCGTGCCCATCATCCTGCTCCCCGGTGAAACATCGGGCATCAAGACATTCAGCAGGGACGAGGCGCGGGGAGTTTGCGATTCCGACGAGAGATTCAAGAAGGTGGAGAACTGGGATGAAAAGATATTTCTCTTTGGAAAAATCATCTACAGGGATCTGATTGCGCCCCCCGACAAACAGACGCATGAAACAAGCTGGTGCTGCTGGTATATTCACGGGCGGCAAAAGAGCGGCCTGGTGATTGCCGGCCCGCAGGGATATAACTTGCATACTTAGCGATGAATTAAGGAACCTCTGGTTTAGCTGGAGGGGTACTGCTTTAGAAGGGCATGGCTATAGCTTCGGCGGCGCCGTGAGCAGCCCAACAGGACCCTGGCGTTCTGCTTTTCACCCATTCCGCAAGATGACGCGGAATGGATGGGGCACCCAGCGCCCAGCGAGTCAGCAAGTCAGCTGGTCTGCTTGCTGCCGATTTGCGGGGTCAGGGGTGGGCATAGGGTGAAGGTGTTTGTGTCTGTGCGGTCCCTCCATGAGGTATACCCCCCCCTGGGGAGTTTTGGGGAAGTCACCTGTTTTCAATGGGTTGGAGGAAGTATTCTGTCGTAAGGGCCTTTTTTTTCAGAAACATGGAAGGCAAGAGTCTGAAATTGGAGAACTTAGAGCTGTTCTCCAGTTCATATAGCGTCGCCAGGTTCGTTCCAGGTGGCTTTTTCTTGAGGAAAAAGCCACTTGGCGGTTACGTTTCCCTCTACGCCAACTCAAAAGACTACTCGGCTCTTGAATAGAGCTTACCGAAATCGAGGGGAATAATCGGCAACGCGGTGATGATTGTAAGTTGACGATTATAAGTAAGATAGATCAAATTCTGGAATGGCCAGGCTTGACCTTCAGATGGAGGCATAGCCGAATTCGCCGGGCTTTCAACCTTCAGTTCTCCAAGTCCCCGCTCCGGCACCATTGCATGGAGCGGACGCTCGCAGGGAGGTTCGCACGGGCGTACAGCTTTCCCACTCATTCCGCTGAAAGGCGCGGAATGAATGGGGCACGGGGCATTTTTTTCAGCATTTCCGAAGAAAGAAGTGGGAGGGGCGGGGCGCGGAGCATTTTTCCCGTCCTTTCCGTGCTTCGGGTTCATGCGGAGAAGCACCGGATGGTGAGGACGGTGATGTCGTCTTCCTGGCCGAATTTCTGGGCGGCGTCGGCAATGAGAGTGGCTGTGGCGCCTCGGCCCAGCATCTTCTCAATGCGGTCGAAGCCGAAGAGCTTGCCGTTCTCGTTTGTAGCCTCTGCCACGCCATCGGTCATGAGCATGATCACATCGTTTTCAGAGAGCCGGAATAATTTGGCGGGATAGGTCATGCCCGGAACCACGCCGAGGGGCAAGGAGCCTTCCACGGGAACCGGCGTTCCATTGAGGTAGGGCGGGGGATGGCCGGCGCTGGAGAGGGAGATGCGGCCGTCGCGCTGAATGCAAATTGCGATGCATGTGGCGAGGCCGCGGCCGTGCATGCGGTCATTGAGGAGGGGCAGGAGGCGTTCGGGATCTGTGGTGAAGATGGCGGCGGTGCGGATGGCGCCGACCAGCAGGGTGGCAAGCATGCCTGCTTCCAGGCCGTGGCCGGCAACGTCTCCGACGACGATGAGGACGCTTCCGTCGCTCTCGTGGGGAAGGACCTGGAAGAAGTCGCCGCCGACTTCGCGGGCGGGACGGTACTCGCTTTTGATGTCGAGGCCGCGGACGGAGGGGATGGTTTCGGGGATGAGGTATTGCTGCACATCGCGCGCGGCGTTGACCTCGCTGCCAAAGTGCTCCTCCTGGGTGCGCGTGCTGGTGAAGCGAAGGATGAGGATGGCGAGCATGGAGAGGAGGAAGAGCACGTCAGTGATCTGGGAGAGGTCAATGGGGAACGGCTTGTCGATGAGGAGGATGCGCAGCCCGAGCGTGTTTTGCGTGCCGGGGGTGTAGTTGCTCCAGGCGGCATTTTCAAACATGGTGACGGAGGCGCTGAGGATGACCGGGAGGAGGAGGAGGCGGGCATCGAGCGAAGCCTGGCGTACGCGATCCACAATCAGCGCAACGACCCAGACCAGAAACGGAAACGTGAGCAGGTATTCAATGAGGCTGTTGAGCCAGATGTTGACCGCGGGTTCGTGGAGGATGCGATAGAGCGTGACGAAAGGCGTGGCGGCGAGGCACAGTACCGCAAAGTATAAGAGCGGGTTGCGCCGGGGTTTGAACAAGGAGTAATAGAAGGCGAGGAGGGCAATGTAAGTGGCGGCGGTAAAGGCCTCCGCAGAGACATCCCGCACATAAAGATTCCAGGGCCGAAGTGCGTAGTTGAAATCGATCCAACTGGAGACGGCGCTGAAGAGCATGGCCAGGCTGAACCAGAGGTACTCGCGTTCCTTGCGGCGCAGCGCGAAGAGGGCCAGGGAGCCGAGGCCGGCCATGGTTTGCAGCAGAGCGACGGTCTGGAAGCTGGTCAGCCACCAGTGGAGCCGGGCGCGCTCGAGTTCCTGTTGCCGATTGATGGCGATGGTGTCGCCGACGAGGCCTCCGCCGTTGGCCGGACCGCCCCCGTAGCTGAGGGCCCAGCCGGGATAGTGCCATACGCGCAGGGCGATGTGGACGGTTCGGGCGGAGTGAGGACCTGGGGGAAGCGCGTAGACCTGAAATCGTCCGCCGCCGGCATAGGGCTTGGTATTGGGCGGCATCTTGCCATAGGAGCCGATGAACTTGCCGTCGGCATAGACCTGGTAGCAGGTGTTGATTTCAGGGAGGGAGATGGAGATTTGCTCTGAGCCTTCGGGCGAAACAAGCTGAAAACGGTACCAGGCGACGCCGCTATAGTCCTTGTAACCCTGCTTGGCCCAGTCCTGGTCAGAGCGGAGCAAAGGCCATTTCGAATCGTTGAAGTCGGGGGCGGCCCAGGCGGGGTCGTCGCCGGTTTGGAAGCGCCACAGTCCGTCAAGGGAGGTGAGGGGCAGGCGATCGTGAGCCAGGTCAAAACTTTGTGCGCAGAGGGGGTTTTGCGCGCACGGCACTACGAAGCAGGCAAATAGCAACAGGAGCAGAGCGGGGAACTTGCTCGGGTGGCTGGAATGCCCTGCTGATTGCGGCCGGGTTGCTGGCTGCCCGACCGGTTGAGGATTCATTTGGCTGCAGTTGTGCCAGAGTCCGTCTTGCCTGCATCCAGTGAATGGAGTTCTTTACCCGGCTTGAAACGGACGGCTTTGCCGGGGGTTATGCTGACTTCGGTTCCGGTGCGCGGATTGCGGCCGATTCCGGTTTTACGGGCTCGGACGCTGAAAACGCCGAATCCGCGCAACTCAATGCGCTCGCCGGCGGCAAGAGCCTGCTTCAGGCCCTCGAAGACCGTATCCACCGCGGCTTCCGCCTTGGTCCGCGGCAGTCCCGTGCGCTCGATTACATGATGGACGATGTCCTGCTTAATCAATGGGGTAACCTCGCTGGCCCGACTTGATTGACTGTACTACGATCTGCGGGATTGATGCTACAGATTTTGATGCGAATGTGAAACAGGGGAAATGGCTGTGGACGATTTACCCTGAGGAAAACTCGTCAGGGAAGCGGTCGATTCGAGAAGAACGGGATCGCTAAAACGAATGATTAAGCATTCCACATTGTCATTTGCGGTCGCGTTTCGTAAAATGAAACAAATTGTCCAAGCTTGAGGCAAACTCAGGTAAATCATTCCGGATGAGCAAGAATCCGGTTCGGGAGCAGTATGTCCATTCAGAGTGACCGTTGGATCAGGGAACAGGCCACCAAACATCGCATGATTGAACCCTTCAGCGAAAAGCAGGTTCGCGATGGGGTTATCTCCTATGGACTCTCATCGTACGGTTATGACCTGCGCGTCTCCGACGAGTTCAAGATATTTACGAATGTGAATAGTGCAATTATCGATCCCAAGGCCTTCGACGAGCGGTCTTTCGTCTCGGTGCAGGCGCCTTCAGTGATTGTTCCCCCCAATTCCTTTGCGCTAGCCCGTTCCATCGAATACTTTCGTATCCCCAGGGATGTACTGACGATCTGCGTTGGAAAATCAACCTATGCGCGTTGCGGAATCATTGTGAACGTGACGCCATTCGAGCCGGAGTGGGAGGGATTCGTAACACTCGAAATCTCCAACACCACCCCGTTACCGGCCAAGGTCTACGCCAACGAAGGGCTGTGCCAAATACTGTTTTTCCGCGGTGAAGAAGCCTGCGAGATCAGCTACGCCGATCGCAAGGGTAAATATCAAAACCAGCAGGGAATTGTGTTGCCCAAGCTCTAAGAGGGAAGCACGAGCAAACGAGCTGAAACGATAAGCGGACGCACCAGTGTGTTTGCCGAGCCCAGGCCTGTGCAGGTCTGTGCGCGGTGGATGGCAAGCTCTCCAATCTGAGCAACATGGGGTTTGCAACGTGGCTTCACATCGCACTCCGGGTCCTATTTACATTGGCTTGATCTCCGATGAGCCGATCCGTCTGGCGGGACTCGCCAGCATTTTCGACCAGCCCTCGCAGGAGGGCCAGCCCCAGTTTGTCCCGATTTCCGGTCGCCTGAGCGATTTGCTGCGCAATCCCGATCTGCACTACCTGGTGATTGACCTGAGCTGCTCGACCAGCGGCCTGGAAACGCTGGAAGCGATTCGCCACGCGCGGCCCGCCATTCGCCAGATTGTGATCGGACCGCTGGGAAACGAAGAGCTGATTCAGGCGACGATCATTGCCGGAGCGCGGGCCTACCTGGATATGAGCGCCCCGCCTGCTGTGATTCGGACGGCGATTGAAGAAGTGACGGGAGGGTCGATCTGGGCGCCGCGGCGGGTGCTTTCCCGGTTGATTGACCGGCTGCTGAAGGCGCCCGAGTTCGCTCTTACGTCCAGCAATCCTCACTTGACGGACCGGGAGCGCGAGGTGCTGGATCTGATCCTGCAGGCGCGCTCCAATCGGGAGATTGCGAAGCACCTGGGCATTGAGGAGCGCACGGTGAAGGCGCATGTGGGCCGGTTGATGCGCAAGAGCGGTTCCGAGAACCGGATCGAGCTCACAATGCGCGCACTGAATGCTGCCAAGGATGTTTCGGCTACCGATCGGCGGCGGGGAGACCGGCGGCTGGGTGAGCGGCGTCAAACCAAGGCCGGTGACCATTTACTTGTGAGTAAATAGAATAGGTTACTTTAATCCCCACTCCTTTTGTAATCTTGCTTGATTTCCATGTTTTCCACATACTTATTTCCAGAAACAACGCAGATCTGGGGAAAGGAGTTCCCAGGAAGCATGTTTTCCATGAATCCTGGGAACTCCTCTTTTTTCGTTGATTAATACAGATCGACCCGGTTTCTCCCTTCCAAAGCGTATCAATCCAAGCAGGCGCCTTGAGCAGTTGACGACGACCTACGGGTCATTGACTGCGTCCAAAGCAGAATCAGGAATGGCAACGGCGGATTCTGCCCGGTGTCTGCGCCGATGCTGTAGCCTGAACGAAGAGTCCTAGCGCTCTGGTTGCGCTCGAGATGTTTCCCCCGGGGCGGCCAGGTTTGGCGCGCCAACCTCGCGAACGAACGGTTGCCGGCGGCATCGCATCAGTCGTGGCAACCGCTCAGGATGGGGAATTGAAACCTCCTGCCCGGCTTTACGCCGCGGAATGGAAAGGATGAAGGAAATGAAAAAGACAATCGCTTCAATCTGTCTGAGTTTCATGTTGACCGGGGCGGCCTTTGCGGCCTCGACGCGCGCCGATCTGCAGGCACGCATGGATGCGGCCAAGCTGATTCTGGACCAGATTATGGGCGCCCAGGACAACAGCATTCCGATGAACATTCTGAAGCAGGCAACCTGCGTGGGGGTGGTTCCGGGGCTGATCAAGGGCGCGTTTGTGTGGGGCGGGCAGTACGGCCAGGGGGTGGTGACCTGCCGCACGGGGCATGGATGGAGCGCGCCGGTTTTCATTCGCATGGCGGGCGGGTCGTTTGGATTGCAGATTGGCGGGCAATCGACGGACCTGGTGCTGGTTGCGGTGAACGATCGCGGATTTCAGGATCTGCTGAAGAACAAGTTCAAGATCGGCGGCGACGCGGCGGCCACGGCCGGCCCGGTGGGACGCAACACGCAGGCGGCAACGGACTGGAAGATGAACGCGGAACTGCTGACGTATTCGCGCAGCAAGGGGCTGTTTGCGGGCATCGACCTGGACGGAACCAGCGTGAGCCAGAACAAGGACGATACGGCGATCTACTTTGGCGCGCCGCATCCGTTTGAGTCGGTGCTGAAGGGGAATGTGGATGTGCCGGCGGGGGCGATCCCGTTTGTGAAGACAGTGGCGCATTACTTTATTGAGGCGAAGAACCGGCAGTAAGCACCTGCGGTGGGGCAGGCGCTCGCGGGAGGCTCGCACTGGCTTAGTTGCGATTGGGGCAGGAAAAGGCCGCAATGTGGGCGGGATTCCCCGCGTCCTTCCAAGACGCGAGACGGTTTTTGGGTGCCGTTCCCCGGATTCACAGCGCCCCTCGAGGGCGCGAGATCGCTTTTAGCATAGGTTCCACGGGTTACGCTTCGCTTCACCCGTGGCTACATTCATCCTGTCCCTCCGGGACGGGCAGGAGCGGCGGCGCCTTTGCGTGTTGCGTTGAGGGAACGAGCCTCGTTCTCTGGAGCCTGGCAGTCTAAACTGATCTTTGTCTTCCACGATGCGCAAGAATCTCGAATACTGGCTCGTAGTAGCCGTGGCGCGCACACTGGGGCGTATGCCGCGCGCGGTGGCGCGTCTGGTGGCGGGGCTGATTGCGTTTTGCGTCTGCTGGGGATTTGGGCGGCTGCGCGGGGTGGGGGTGCGCAACCTTCAGCTGGCGCTGCCGGAGCTTTCACCGGCGGAGAGAGCGAAGATTCTAAAGCGGGTTTACATTCATCTGGGTTGGCAACTGGTGGAGTTCTGCCGGATGACGCGGTACACGGCCCAGAACACGCAGGACTGGATTCGGACCGAGGGACTGGACAACTACCTGACGGCGCAGGCGCGCGGCAAGGGGGTTCTGGTGGTGACGGGGCACCTGGGCGCGTGGGAGCTGTCGAGCTTTTACCACTCGCTGATGGGACACCCGATGGGGATGGTGATCCGGCGGCTCGACAACCGGCGGCTGGACGATTTTGTGAACGGCATCCGCTGCCTGCACGGGAACTGGGTGCTGCACAAGGACGACTTCGGGCGCGGGCTACTGACGGCGATGCATGCGGGGAAGACGGTCGGCATCCTGATGGACACGAATATGACGCCGCCGCAAGGGGCGTTTGTGAAGTTCTTTGGGATGGACGCGTGTACCGCGACGGGGCTGGCGCATGTGGCGCGGAAGACGGGCGCGGCGGTGTTGCCGGGGTTTATGGTGTGGGAGCCGGCGGAGAGGAAGTACGTGCTGCACTTTGGGGCGGAGATCGCGATTCCGCACACGGACGATGTGCAGGCGGACATTCTGGAGGGGACGCAGCTTTGTACGGCGGCGATTGAGGGATGGATTCGGCGCTATCCTGACCAGTGGCTGTGGATTCATCGAAGATGGAAGACGCGGCCGGCGGGGGAGCCGGGGTTGTACTGACAGGGGATAGGGAATAGGGAACAGTGGGTCCTGGACGGGAGTTAACGCATGACGCTGGGCGAGCTGATCGAAGTGCTGGGCGGGAAATTGGTGCAGGGCGATCCGGAGATGCCGATCCTTTTCGTAAGAGATCCGACAGAAGCGAATCCTTGGGATTTGGTTTTTGCCGAAGATGCCGCCTCAGCGGCCAAGGCCTTTGCAGGCGGTGCGTCAGCGGTCGTTCTCAAGCCGGGCTGTGCGGATCCAAGATCGTGGGATCCGGATATGTGCGTTGTTGAAACCAATCAGCCGCGTCTGTGGTTTGCGAAGGCGGGCAAGCTGCTGAAATCTGTTCCCCCCGCTGAAGGTGTGCACCCAACGGCCGTGATTGGGGAGCGTGTCGAGCTCGGAGAAGGTGTCACAGTCGGTGCTGGTGTGGTGTCAGGTGACGGTGTGCGAATCGGAGCGGGCTCCCGCATAGAAGCTGGAGCCGTGATCGGTGCTTACGTTTCAATTGGAGAGAACTGCCACATCCATCCGAGAGTGACGATGTACCACGGAACACAGATTGGCAATCGCGTGGTGGTTCATGCGGGGGCGGTGCTCGGGGCGGATGGGTTTGGGTATGTGCGCGACGCGAAGACGGGCGCGTATACGCAGTTTCCGCAGCAGGGGACGTTGCTGATTGAGGACGATGTGGAGATTGGGGCGAACTCCACCATTGACCGCGGGGCGTTGAAGCAGACGCGGATCGGGCGGGGAACGAAGATCGACAACCTGGTGCACGTGGGGCACAACTGCGACATCGGCGAAGACGTGATTATTGTGATGGGCACAGGAATCAGCGGCTCTTGCACGGTGGGCAATGGCGCGGTGATTGCGGGGCAGGTGGGGCTTGGCGACCATGCAACGGTGGGGCCGGGCGTGATCCTGGGCGGTCAGGCGGGCGTGCTGAGCGGCAAGACGGTGACGAATGACGGACTCAAGCCGGGGACGGTGCTGTGGGGAACGCCGGCGAGGCCGCTGAAGCAGGTGCTGAGAGAGATTGCAGTGGTGGCAAGGCTGGCGAAGAAATAGGGATCAGGGGTCAGGGATCAGGGATTAGACATTAGGAAATAGGGATTAGGGATTAGGGAGTGGAGGCTGGCGGCGCGGGAAGATGGACAGACGGGGCTTGCTGGATTGGGTGGTCCGATGCTGTTCCGACGGGCGAGTTTCTCAGCAGGATGGCCAGGCCGGGGGCGCCGTCCATGCGGCTTTCGACGAGCAGAACGTGAGCGCTCTTCAGGAAGTCTGGATGATGTTCGAAATGCTTTGCGGCGGCCTGGACGGTGTGAACCACATGTGCGGCTGAAAACTGCTCACGATGGAAGCCGGCGACGCCGATGAGCAAGCCCTTGATGAGCGTGAACTGCGCGGCGAGCAAGGCAAATTCATGGGACATGCGCGAGGTCGCGCAGGGGAGCATTCCTTCTTTTCCATAGGGAAACTGGCAGCGCAGGATGGTGTTGATCAGGTAGTTTTCCAGGATGTGCGGATGACGCCGGAAGAACGGCTGGTAATAGCGATCTTGCGCGGCGTTGTAGTGCGCGGTGAGGCTTTCGAGCGAGGCTGTTGGCCCGTTGCCGATGCCGGCGGTGAATGCATGGACGCACTCGACGAAGCGCGGGTGAAGGTTGGATTTGTGGAGCATGAGTCCGGCCAGGCGCAGCACGACGTCGACCTGGGCGGCGGGGTCGTTGGGGAGCGAGTCCATTGCCGTGCGCAGCGAGCCGGAGGAGACAGACGCGTGGAAGTCGGCGAGAAAACGGATTGCGGTGCAGTTGAATTCGCCGCTGGCAATGGCGTCGAGACGCTGGCAGAGGATGTTGAGCAGAAACAGGCGCTGCCAGAGAGCGTAGGCGCGGTTGCGCACCAGGGCCAGGACGGTTTCGCGGATTGCATGGAAGTCTGGTGGAAGTTGGGTTGCGGTTTCCTCGGCCCGGTTTACTGCAAACGGGAATCGTGCTGGGTTGGGCGCAGCAGGGTTGGGCGTGAGCAGGTCAGGTGTTAGAAGGACGAGGCGGGCGGCTTCCGGACAGGAGAGGGTCAGCGCGGCTTCCTGCGTTCCCCCGGTGGAATGCAGGATGCGAGGGTACGTCTTGCAGGCGTGCGAGAGCATTTCTTCGCCCAGTTCGGCCTGGATGGCGCATAGGCGGCTGGGAGTGAGCAGCGGGCACTGGTTTGCGGAATTCATGCGGATTTTGGCGAAGACGGCTGGTTTTTCGCGTTCTTCGCTGGCTGGGGTTCTCTGGATGCTCTCATCGATCAGGATGCGGAACGGACCGGCGGGCAGGTTTTGGTACTTCTCCCATGCAGCCTTGTCGATTGGGACGCTCCAACCCTGGCAGCAGGTGTCTTCGCACGCCGGGCCGATGCAGCGGAAGTGGTCGGCGTAGGTGGGGTGGTTGGGCACGGGCTGGGGACGGATGCTCCTCCGGGTGCCGAACGAGCAGTGCGGCAAGATGGCAGATGCACCCAATCGTCCTTTGAATGGATTCCAGGGTTTGGGGAAGTTAATGATGTTTCGGGAGGTCGCTGAGGAATGGTTGGAACAACAGGTACGGCAAGTTAGCACCGCTGCGCGGGTTAGCAGGCTAGCAAGTTAGCGGCGGATCGAGGAGAAAGGCGGATTTCGAGCGCATCGGAGATGGGCTAGAAGGGCTTTTCGGCGGGAAAGGCTTCGGCCTTCAGCGAGCCGTCGCGCTGCTTGATGAGGATCTGGACTTTGCCTTCGGCGGCGTCCAGTTCGGTTTTGCAGGCGGCGGAGAGGCTGACGCCTTCTTCGAAGAGCTTGAGCGACTCTTCGAGGGCGAGGTCGCCTTGCTCCAATTGCTCGACGATGGTTTCGAGCTTCTTCAGCGATTCTTCAAA
>Ga0302154_10000320_pt1 | contig 47176 bp, 37 predicted proteins | sample I_Bog_N2_3_FD_193507 | JGI IMG/M metagenome (GOLD analysis project Ga0302154, IMG submission 193507) | Peat permafrost microbial communities from Stordalen Mire near Abisko, Sweden - I_Bog_N2_3 | ecosystem: Environmental > Terrestrial > Soil > Wetlands > Peat | place: Sweden: Abisko, Stordalen... | reverse complement strand
CGATTCGGCCGCCGCCGCGACGCTGGCCAACGCCAACAACTACTACTGGGCGTTCACGCAGGAGCATTTCGACAAGGGCATCGCCACCGAGAAGGCGCTCAAGCTCGACGCGAAGTACGACTTCGACAATCCCGTGCTGCAGGACGTCCGTTTCGGCGTGCGTCTGACCGACCGCGACGCCACGACCCAGAACTCCAACCCGAGCTACAACTGGTCGCCCATCTCGCAGACCTGGCAAGGACTCACCTCGCTGGCCTACCTGGGCGATCCGCGCTTCAGCGGCAACACGCAGGTCGTCAACTTCTCGAATTTCATGAACGGCAAGGTCTCCGTGCCGTCGCTGATCATGCCGGACGTGTCGCTGGCCACCGGCTACCCGAACAGCTACGCCTTGCTGCACGGCTACACGAACGAGCTCTGCCAACCCAACAACCCCGGCTGCAGCTTCTACAATCCTGCGTCCTATGGCGCCAACGACCCGGCCGGCACGAACGTGCAGACCGAGCGCACGCAGACGGCCTTCAGCCAGCTGCGCTTCGGCTGGGACGACTGGAAGATCCCGGTCGACGGCAACCTCGGCCTGCGCATGGTGCGTACCGAGGCGGACGCGCACGGCTACACCGTGTACACGCCGCCGAGCAACGTGCCCGCCGGGGCCACGGGCGTCCCCATCCCGGTCATCCCGGCGTTCGCGGTCTCGCAGGACTTCAAGAACACGTACAACGACTTCCTGCCCAGCCTGAACCTGCGCGCGAAGGCGACGAACGACCTGCAGTTCCGGTTCGCACTCGCCAAGGCCATGACGCGCCCCGACTTCTCGCAACTGCAGGCCTACACGACCCTGGGCACCACGGCCAACGTCACCACGACCGGCAGCACCAACGACGTGACATCCGTCAGCAACACCGGCACGGGATCCGGCAACCCCAACCTGAAGCCCATCAAGTCGAACCAGGCCGACCTGACGGCGGAGTGGTACTTCTCCAAGGCCAGCTCGCTGACCTTCGCGGCCTTCGACAAGGAACTCAAGGACATCATCGTCAACCAGAGCTACAACGTGCCGGTCACCGACGCGTCCGGCAACGTGGTCGAGTTCACGACGACCGCGCCGGTCAACGGCGCCAAGGGCTACGCGCGGGGCATCGAGGTGGCGTACCAGCAGTACTTCGACAAGCTGCCGGGCTTCCTGTCGGGCTTCGGCGTGCAGGCGAACTACACCTTCGTCAACAGCCACACGACGCCGTACAACCCGGTGACCTCGGCCTTCTGCGGCTCTACCAGCGGCGGCGCGGACAACCTGAACCTGAACACCAACGGCTGCGACACGAATGGCCAGCCGTTCGGCAACCTGCCGCTGCAAGGGGTGTCGCGCAACACGTTCAACGTGGCGCTGCTGTATGACCAGGGTCCGATCTCGGCGCGCGTGGCCTACAACTGGCGTTCGAGGTACCTGCAGGGCGTGAACGTCAACGGCACCCAGGGCACCGACGGCACCGATCCCGCCAACCCGACCGTGCACAACCTGGCCTGGGGCCTGCCGATCTATGCGGACGGCTACGGCGAGATGGACGCGGGCATCTTCTACAAGTTCGATGACCACATCACCATCGGCCTGGAAGGCACCAACCTGACCGACTCGACCTACAAGCAGTCGATGCAGCAGCACATCGGCTTCATGGGTCGCGCCTACTTCACGTCGGGCCCGAGCTACAACGCCCAGCTGCGCTACACGTTCTGACGTGAGCGCGATGCCCGTGTCGCCGCCCGGCGGCACGGGATTCCTGAAATGGGACGACACCGCCGGATGAGGCGACGGCCCCAAGCCGCCGCCCCGCCCGCGCGGGCTCGTTCCCGCAGAATCCAGCGAGCCAACGAATGCGCAAGATCCTCCAACTCCCGATCGCCGCGCTGGCGTTGGCGACCGCGTGCGTCGCCGGCGCGCAGGCCGCGTCCGCGACGCTGCCCCATCTCGTGCACCAGGGTGGGCACACGGCGCTCTTCGTCGACGGCGCGCCCTTCACCATGCTGGGTGTGCAGGTCAACAACTCCAGCAACTACCCGGCCGTCCTCGACAAGGTCTGGCCGGCGGCACGCGACGTGCATGCCAACACGGTCGAGATCCCGGTGGCCTGGGAGCAGGTCGAGCCCGCCGAGGGCCGCTTCGACTTCAGCTACGTCGACACGCTGCTGGCGCAGGCCCGCCAGCACGACCTGCACCTGGTGCTGCTGTGGTTCGGCACCTGGAAGAACACCGGGCCGGCCTACACGCCCGAGTGGGTCAAGCTCGACAACAAGCGCTTCCCGCGCATGGTCGACGCGCAGGGCAAGCTGAGCTATTGCCTGACGCCGTTCGGCGACGAGACCCTGAAGGCCGACAAGAAGGCCTTCGTCGCGTTCATGACGCACCTGAAGAAGATCGACGACGCCCATCACACCGTGCTGATGGTGCAGGTCGAGAACGAGGTGGGCACCTACGGCCTGGTGCGCGACTTCTCCCCGAAGGCGCAGGCGCAATTCGAACAGGCCGTGCCTGCCGCGGTGCTGCAGCACCAGAAGTCGCCGGTGGCGCTCGCGGCCGCGGGTTCGTGGCGAGAGGTCTACGGCGACTACGCCGACCAGTATTTCCACGCCTGGGCCATCGCCAGCTACATCGAGGAGATCGCCAAGGCCGGACGCGCCGTCTACGACCTGCCGATGTACGTCAACAACGCGCAGCGCAATTCCGCCGCGCCCCTGGCGCCGTGGAAGGACGACTTCGCCAGCGGCGGCCCCACTTACGACGTGATCGGCATCTACAAGGCGGCCGCGCCGCACATCGACATCGCGGCGCCCGACATCTACAACCCGGAGTCGGTGCAGTTCGACGCGACCCTCGACAAGTTCCAGCGCCCCGACAACCCGCTGCTGGTGCCCGAGATGAGCCACGCGGCCGGCTACGGGCGCTTCGTGTACCAGGTGCTGGGCCGCGGCGCGCTGGGCATCGCGCCCTTCGGCATCGACTACACGACCTACTCCAACTTCCCGCTGGGCACCCCGCTCGTCGGCAAGCCCATCGTCGAGCCGTTCGCGGCCACCTACGCGGCGTTCGGTTCCATGCAGCGGCTGTGGTCGCGCTGGGCCTTCGAGGGCCGCACCCACGGCGTGGCCGAACCCGGCGACCGCACGGACCAGACGATCGCGCTGGGTGCGTGGACGGCCACCGTGTCGTTCCGCGAATGGCAGTTCGGCGAGAAGTCGTGGCCCAACCATCCGGCCGAATTCCCGCCCGGCACCGAGCAGCCCAACGGCGGCGCGGCGATCGCGCAGATCGCCGACGACGAGTTCGTGATCGTCGCCCAGCATGCGCGCGTGCGCATCGCGTCGACCGCCAAGCAGGGCAATGGCGAGATGTTCGTGCGCGTCGAGGAAGGGCATTTCGATCCGTCGGGCAAGTGGGTGATGGAACGCAACTGGAACGGCGACCAGACCGACTGGGGCCTGAACTTCACGACGCAGCCGGTGATCCTCAAGGTCCGGATGGGCCGCTACTGAGCCATGGAAACACCGAACATGCGCAGGCGACAGATCATCAAGGGCGCGGGCCTCGGCGCGCTGATGGCCACCGGCGTGCCGACGGCCTTCGCGGCTACGACGGCGTCCGACGGCACCGGTGCGTACGCCTGGAAGACGGTTCCCTTCGGCGCCGGCGGCTTCATCGACGGCTTCGTCTACCACCCGAAGCAGGCCGGCGTGCTCTACGCGCGCACCGACATCGGCGGGATGTACCGCTTCGAGCCGGCCACGCGCTCATGGGTGCCGCTGCTCGATCACCTCGCCAAGGCCGACAGCGATCTGATGGGCGTGCTGAGCATCGCCGTCGATCCGAACGACGTCGACCGCGTCTACGCCGCCTGCGGGATCTACACGGGCGAGTGGGCGCGCAAGGCGGCGGTGCTCGCGTCGAGCGATCGCGGCGCCACCTGGAAGATCAACGACCTCGGCATCAAGCTGGGCGGCAACGAGCCGGGCCGCGGCACCGGCGAGCGGCTGCAGGTCGATCCGAACAACGGCGAGATCCTGTTCCTGGGCACGACCAAGGACGGCCTGTGGCGCAGCACCGACCGCGGCGCCACCTTCAGCGCGGCGTCTTCGTTCGCGCGACACGTGTCGCTGGTGATCGTCGATGCGCGCAGCGGAACACCCGGTCATGCGTCGAAGACGGTCTGGGCCGGCGGCCATGACCAGCCGGGCCTGTACGTGTCGCACGACGGCGGCTCCACGTTCCAGCGTGAGCCCGGCGCGCCCGCGCAGGTGCCGCAGCGCGCCTGCTTCGGGGCCGACGGCTCGCTCTACGTGACCTTCGCGGTGGGCCCCGAGTCCTTCGCCACCAACCCCGGCAATGCGAAGGACGGCGGCGTGTGGAAGCGCGACGCGGCCGGCCACTGGAAGAACATCTCGCCGGTCAGGCCGAGCGCCGACCAGGGTTTCGGCTACTCGGGCCTGGACGTCGACCTGCGCCGGCCGGGCCGCCTCGTCGTCTCCACGATCGAGCGCTGGTCCGTCGGCGACGACCTGTTCGTCTCGTCCGACGACGGGGCGCACTGGACCGCGCTGGGCGCGCATTCGCGCCACGACGCCACGCCCTATCCCTGGCTCGTGAACTACATGAAGGGCGAGGACAAGATGGGCCACTGGCTGGCCGACGTCAAGATCGACCCCTTCGACGGCGAGACGGCGCTGTACGGTACCGGGTATGGCCTGTGGATGACGCACAACCTCGGCGCGGCCGAGAAGGGCGCCGCGGTGGCGTGGGACTTCACGGTGGCCAATCTCGAGGAGACGGCCACGCTGCAGATCCGCAGCCCGTCGGGAGGCGCCACGCTGCTGGGCGCCATGGGCGACGTCGCGGGCGCCGCCTGGGACGACATCGGCAAGACGCCGGCTGCAGGCCTGTTCGCGCCCGAAAACCAGACCAACCGCTCGGTCGACTTCGCGCAGCTGAAGCCCGGCATCCTCGTCCGCAGCGTGGACCAGAACGCCCAGGGCGGCCGCTGGTCGCCCGGCGGCTACTGGTCGCCGGATGGCGGCGTCAGCTGGCGTCCGTTCTGGCCGGCATCGCCCGTCACGAACGCGGCCGACAACACGCACGTCGAAACGGGGGCCGTCGCCGTGTCCGCCGGCGGCACCGCGTTCATGCTGGTGCCCGACAAGAAGCCGGCGCTGTTCTCGCGCGACCACGGCAAGACCTGGATCGAATCGGCCGGCTGGCCCGCCGCGCGCGATGTCGCGTTGGTGCCGGTGGCCGATCGCGTGGTCGACGGGGTGTTCTACGTGCACGACCGCGGCAACGGCCAGATCCTGGTCAGCGTCGATGGCGGCATGAGCTTCGGCCCCTGCGTCACAGGCATTCCGAAGGTGGAATCCTGGCAGTCGGCGCAGCTGGTCTGCGCCGCGGGCGCGATCCGCGACCTGTGGCTGGCCCTGCCCGACAGCCTGCTCCACTTCCCGGGCGCCGACAAGCCGACGAAGGCCGCGAAGCCGGTGGTGGAACCCTGGATGGTGGCGCTCGGCAAGGGCGCGCCGGGTGCGGGCGTCGACAGCCTGTACGTCTGGGGCAAGGTGCGCATCGGCTCCACCGTCGTGGAAGGACTGTTCCGCTCCGACGACGGCGGCGAGCACTTCGAGCGCATCAACGACGATCGCCACCGCTATGGCCTGCTGCTGTCGATGGCCGCCGACCCGATCGAATACGGCACGCTGTATCTGGCGGCGCACGGCCGCGGCGTGCTCGTGGGCAAGCCGCGTCCCGCATGACGACGCTGCTGCGCCTTCTGCTGCTGGTGCTCGCGTGCGCGTGCGGGACGCCCGTGCTCGCGCGCGACCTGGCGCTGCGCTACGACGCCCCCGCGCCCGACACCGCCGACGGCTGGGAGCGCGAGGCGCTGCCGATCGGCAACGGCCGCATCGGCGCGATGATCTTCGGCCAGGTGGCGCGCGAGCACCTGCAGTTCAACGACATCACGCTGTGGACCGGCGACGCCCGCACCATGGGCGCCTACCAGCCGTTCGGCGACGTGTTCGTCGACCTGCAGGGACACGACGGGCCCGTGACCCGATACCAGCGCACGCTCGACATCGCCCGGGCCGAGCAGCGCACGAGCTACGTGCTGGGCGGCGTCACCTACCGCCGCGAGGCCTTCGCCAGCCATCCCGCGCAGGTCATCGTGATGCACCTGGACGCGAGCGCCCCGGGCCGCTACACCGGCGCGATCCGCCTGGCCGACATGCACGGCGCGCGCATCGAGGCGATCGCCGACGGCCTGCAGGCGGTGGGCGAGCTCGCCACGCCGCCGGCCACCGTGATGCACTACGCCAGCGTGCTGCGCGTCGGCCACGTGGGCGGCCAGTTGCGCGTCGAGGGCGACCGGCTGGTGTTCACGCGCTGCGACTCGCTGACGCTGACGCTGGCCGCCGGCACCAGCTACGTCCCCGATGCGTCCGTGCAGTTCGAAGGCGCGCCGCCGCTGGCGCGCGTGAATGCCCAGGCGACGGCCGCGGCAGCGCGTCCGCTGGCCGCGCTGCGCGCCGAGCACGAGCGCGACTATTCGGCGCTGTTCGATCGCGTGCGCATCGATCTCGGCGCCTCGGTGGCTGCGCGCCGCGCGCTGACGACCGGCGCACGCATCGCGGCCTACACCGCGCAAGGCAACGATCCCGAGCTGGAGGCGCTGTACTTCCAGTTCGGCCGCTACCTGTTGATCTCGAGCTCGCGCGACTCGCTGCCGGCCAACCTGCAGGGACTGTGGAACCGCAGCAAGACGCCGCCCTGGAACTCGGACTACCACACCAACATCAACATCCAGATGAACTACTGGCCGGCGGAACCGGCCAACCTGGGAGAGCTGGCGCAGCCGCTGTTCCGGTTCGTGCGCAGCGTGTCGCCGGTGTGGCGCCAGCTCGTCGCCGACACCGCGGCCCAGGCCATCGCGCATCCGGGCCCCGCGGCGTCGGCGCCCAACCCCGCGGGCGGCGACGTGCCGCTGATCGCCGAGACCTTCGTGACCGACGCCGGCAAGCCGGTGCGCGGCTGGACGGTGCGCACCGAGTCCAACCCGTTCGGCGCGATGGGCTACCTGTGGAACAAGACCGGCAACGCCTGGTACGCGCAGCACTTCTGGGAGCACTACGCCTACACGCAGGATCGCGCGTTCCTGCGCGACGTGGCCTATCCGGTGATGAAGGAGGCCTGCGCGTTCTGGCAGGACCATTTGAAGACGCTGCCGGACGGCCGCCTCGTGGCGCCGCACGGCTGGTCGCCGGAGCACGGACCGGTGGAGGACGGGGTCACGTACGACCAGGAGCTCGTCTGGGACCTGTTCAACAACACCGTCGAGGCCGCCGACGCGCTCGGCGACGACCGCGCGTTCCGCGACGAGATCGCCGGGCTGCGCGACCGGCTTGCGGCGCCGCGCGCCGGCTCGTGGGGCCAGTTGCTGGAGTGGCTGGACGAGAAGCATGACGCGGTGCTCGACACGCCGGGCGACACCCATCGCCACGTCTCGCAGCTGTTCGCGCTGTTCCCCGGTCGCCAGATCTCGCCCGTGCGCACGCCCGCGCTCGCCGCGGCCGCGCGCACCACGCTGGCGGCGCGCGGCGACGCCGGCACCGGCTGGTCGATGGCCTGGAAGGCGGCCTACTGGGCGCGCCTGCTCGACGGCGACCACGCCTACCTGATGCTGCGCGGCCTGCTCGCCACGCCCGGCGCGCGCGCCTCGCAACAGCGCGGCCCGGGCACCGAGGTGAACAACGCCGGCGGCACCTACCCGAACCTGTTCGACGCCCATCCGCCGTTCCAGATCGACGGCAACTTCGGCGCGACCGCGGCCATCTGCGAGATGCTGCTGCAGTCGCAGGACGGCGAACTGCACCTGCTGCCGGCTTTGCCCGCGGCCTGGAAGACCGGCTCCGTGCACGGCCTGCGGGCGCGCGGCGGCTTCCTGGTCGACCTGGCCTGGGCCGACGGCAAACTCACCGCCGCGACCATCCGCTCGGTGGCCGGCCCGGGCGGCGGCACCGTGCGCTATGGCGACAAGGTCGCCGCGCTGAACCTGAAGCCGGGCGAATCGCGTCGCCTGGGAGACCTGCAATGAAGCTGACTGCCCGTCCCGTCGTCCTGATGCTCGCGCTGCTGGGGGCATGCGTGGGCTCGGCGTTCGCGTCCGATACGCTGCGGCTGGAGCCCGGCACCGCGTGGCATGTCGAGCTCGGCGACTTCGACAGCCACCTGCCCCTGGTGGGCGACAGCGTCGTCCTGCCGAAGATCGACAAGCCGCACGGCGACAACAACCATGTCGAGGCGCACGTCTCCGCCAAGCAGTCGAAGCACGATGCGCTGACGATGAAATGGAGCGACGCCTGGTACGCCAGCCTGCGCTTCGACGCCGCCAAGCCCGTGGACCTGCGCCCGTTCCTGGCCGACGGCGCCGTGGAATTCGACCTCGACGCGATCGACATGGCCAAGTCCGGACTGACCTTCGTCGTGGGCTGCGGCGCCGACTGCCAGCGCAAGCTGCCCTACGTCGTCGCGTCGCGCGCACTGCAAGGCAAGGGCTGGCAGCACCTGGTGATCCCGATGCGCTGCTTCGCGCACGACGGCGACGACTTCTCCGCCGTCACGCGCGCCTTCACGCTGGACTCCAGCGGCACCGGCGAGGCCGTCATCGCCGACCTGCGCTTCGTGCGCCACGCCAAGGGCAACGTGGCGTGTCCCGACTACCGCACCGAATCGGTCTCGCCCAGGCCGCTCGAGCAGGTGTGGTCCATGGACTGGTGGGTGCCGCGCCACGAGCAGAAGCTGGCCGAGATCGCGGCGCTGCGCGCGGCCAACCTGCAGCCCGACGTCGTGTTCATCGGCGACTCCATCACCCACAACTGGGAGAAGGACGGCCAGGCCCGGTGGGCCGCGAACTACGCGAAGTACCACGCGCTGGATCTCGGCTTCGGCGGCGACCACACCGAGAACGTGCTGTGGCGCCTGCAGCACGGCGAGCTCGATGGCTACCAGGCGCGGGTCGTCGTGATGATGATCGGCACCAACAACACCGGCGACCGCATGGAGGATCCCGCGACCACCGCCGCCGGCGTGCACCGCCTGATCGACGAAGTGCGCCAGCGCCAGCCGGGCGCGAAGATCCTGCTGCTGGCCGTGTTCCCGCGCGACGAGAAGCCCGACAGCCCGCTGCGCAAGCTCAACGACCGCCTGAATTCGACGCTCGCCACGTTCGCCGACGGCCGCGACGTGACCTTCCTGAACATCAACGCCGCGCTCGCGAACCCCGACGGTACGCTGTCGCGCGACGTGATGCCCGACCTCCTGCACCCCAACGACAAGGGCTACGGCATCTGGGTCGCCCAGATGAACCCCACCCTGCAACGCCTGCTGGACTCGACCCCCGCGCACCCCTGAGAAATTCCCGCAATGAAGAACGATTTCCCCCAGACGACCATGAGCACGTTCACCTACTCCAGCCAGTTCCCGTCGACCTTCACGTTCGGCGTGGCCGCCGCCTCCGCCCAGATCGAAGGCGCCGCATTCACCGACGGCAAGGGGGAGTCGATCTGGGACCGCTTCTGCCGCATTCCCGGCAAGGTGCACGACGGCGACACGCTGGACGTGGCCTGCGACCACTACAACCGCTTCGACGACGACTTCGCGCTGATGGCCTCCCTCGGCGTGAAGGACTACCGCCTGTCGCTGGCGTGGCCGCGCATCTTCCCGAACGGCGACGGCGCGGTCAACCAGGCCGGCCTCGACTTCTACCATCGCCTGTTCGCCAGCCTCGCCAGGCATGGCATCACGCCGTGGGTGACGCTGTTCCACTGGGACCTGCCGCAATCGCTGGAAGACCGCGGCGGCTGGACCTCGCGCGTGACGGTCGACGCCTTCGCCACCTACGCCGACACGGTCGTCAAGGCCTTCGGCGGCGTGGTGAAGAACTGGATCACGCTCAACGAGATCCGCTGCTTCACGATGCTGGCCTACGGCTTCGGAACGAAGGCGCCGGGCCGCAAGGAGAGCCCCGCGATCGTCAACCAGACCTACCACCACGCACTGCTCGCGCACGGCCACGGCGTGCGCGCCGTGCGCGCGTACGGCGGCGCGGGCGCTCGCGTGGGTCTCACCGACAACTGCGACGTGAGCGTGCCCGTCACCGAGACGCCGTCGGACATCGCCGCCGCCCAGGCCTGGTTCCTCGAGAAGAACGAGCACATCCTCGGCGCGCTGCACGGCAAGGGCTACTCCGAGCGCTACCTGAAGCGCGTGGGCGCGGACGCCCCCACCGTGGCGCCGGGCGACTTCGACCTGATCTGCCTGCCGTCGGACTACCTGGGCATCAACATCTACACCGCCACCTACGTGCGCGCGGGTCGCGACGGCCAGGCGTACGAGGCGCTGAGCCTGCCGGCCAACTATCCGCGCGCCGACAGCCCGTGGCTGAACCTGGTGCCGCAGGCGATCTACTGGGCCTCGCGCATGTGCCACGAGCTCTACGAGTTCCCGTCCATCCTCATCACCGAGAACGGCTGCGGCTACAACGAGGAGCCCGTCGTCAACGGCGAGGTGATCGACCTGCACCGTCGCGACTACCTGCGCAACCACCTGCGCGAGGTGCATCGCGCGATCGCCGACGGCACGCCCGTCGACGGCTACTTCCTGTGGTCGTTCATCGACAACTACGAGTGGGAAGACGGCTACCAGCGCCGCTTCGGCATCGTGCACTGCGACTTCGCGACGCAGAAGCGCACGCCCAAGCTCTCGGCGTTCTACTACGCCGACATCATGCGCACGCGCACCGTGCTCTGATCCGATCCGAAAGCCACGCCATGTCCAGCACGGTCGATCTCGCGGTGAATCCGCTCACGCTGCAGGAGCCCCCACTCGTGCTGCCCGTCGTCGATGGCCGCTTGCCCGTCAGGCAGAAGGTCGGCTACGGCCTCGGCGCCTTCGTCGACATGTGGGGCCACTGGCTCTATCCGACGCTGTCGTTCCAGGTCTTCATCGTGTTCCTGGGCGTGGCGCCGGGGCTGATCTCCACGGTGCAGATGATCAAGATCTTCATCGACGCGGCGTCGGACGCCCTGTTCGGCTGGGTCTCGGACAACACGCGCACGCGCTTCGGGCGCCGGCGTCCGTTCATCCTCGTGGGCGGCGTGCTGGCGGGCGTCGGGCTGCCGTTGCTGTTCGCCGTCGGCCGCGGCTGGACCGATACGGAGTACTTCATCTTCATGCTCGCCACCACCGTGCTGTACGTGCCGGTGATGAGCTGCTTCAACATGCCATGGTCCAGCCTGGGCGCCGAGATGACGCCCGACTACCACGAGCGCACCACCGTGCAGTCGGTGCGCAACGCGATCCAGAAGGCGCCGGAGCTGGCGATGTTCTTCGCGGCGCAGTTCACCACGCTGGCGATCTTCAACGACGCGCACGGCAAGCCCGACATCCTGCGTGGCGCGCAGACGTACTGCACGATCCTCGGCGTCATCATGGTGGTGGCCTCCATCGCGATCTTCCTTCTGGTCAAGGAGCGCTACTACGCCAACCTCGTGCGCCAGAAGCAGGAGAAGATCCCGTTCGCCGACACGTTGTGGCGCACGATGCGTTGCCCGCCCTTCCGCAATGTGCTGCTGATGATGCTCTCCTACGGCATCGGCACGGCGATGGTCGCCTCCCTGGGCTACTGCGCCACGGTCTACTACGTCTGCCACGGCGACGTCGCGCTGGGGGCCAAGTGGAACACCGGAATGGGCGTCACCGGCATGGTGTTCGGCTTCCTGGGCATCCCTTTCTTCTCGTGGATCGCGCGCCGCCACGGCAAGCGCCGTGGGCTGGCCCTGGTGTTCGTGCTGGCCATCGCGGCGTTCATCGGCGACTGGTGGCTCTACGATCCGGCGCTGCCCGTGCTGCAGCTGTTCGCCTGCGGCTTCGTCGCCTTCACCGGCGCCGGCTTCTGGACGCTCTACAACTCGACCATCGGCGACGTCGTCGACTTCGACGAGCTCGACACGGGCAAGCGGCGCGAAGGCTCGTTCTCCGCCTGCCAGTCATGGACGTCGAAGCTGGGCATCGCGCTGGGAGTCGGCGCATCCGGCTGGATCCTGCAGTTGACGGGCTTCGATTCGAAGTCGCCCGTGCAGACCGATCACGCGATCTTCATGATCCGCATCCTGCTGTCCAGCATCCCGGTGATCGGCCTGCTCGTGGCGCTGGTGGCGATCCTGCGCTTCCCGCTGACGGAGACGCGCATGAACGAGATCCGCGTGGCGCTCGAGGCGCGGCGCGGCAAGGTCTGACGGTCCGCGTCGTCCTCGCTGGCCTGGCCGCGTCCGCGTGCCTGGTCGGGGGTGACGCACGAGCGGATTGCGGCCCCGGCGTGCTCGGAACCTCGCGGACGTTGACGCTCCCGCGCGAGGCCGCGGCCTACGGCGCCCCGCAGCATGCCGCGCTGCCGCTGGCGCCCGGCGAGGTCGTCATCACCTTCGACGACGGCCCGCGGAGCGAGTCCACGCCGCGGGTGCTGGCGGTGCTGCGCCAGCAATGCGTCAAGGCCACCTTCTTCATGGTGGGCGAGGCCCTGGCGCGCAACACCGGCCTGGCGCAGCGCGTGCGCGCCGAGGGCCATTCCATCGGCATGCACGGCTACGCCCATGCGCACGCCGCGTCCCAGCCCGAGGCCGACCAGCTGGCCGACCTGCGGGCCGTGGAGGAGACGTATCGCCGTGCGTTCGGCGAGCCGGCGCCGGCGTATCGATTCCCGTTCCTGGAGGAGACGCCGACGCTCGTGGCGGCGTTGAAGGCGCAGGCCGTCACCATCGTATCGCTGGACGCGGGCATCGACGACTGGCTGCCCGCGCAGAGCCCGCGCGTGCTGGCGGACCGGCTCGTCGAGCGCCTGGCGGGCAGCGGACGCGGGATCATCCTGCTGCACGACGTGCAGGACCAGACGGCCGACGCGCTGCCCCTGCTGCTCGCGACCTTGAAGATGCGGGGCTATCGGGTCGTGCACCTGCAATGGGAGCCGGCGTCGCCGTGACGGGTCACTGCACGGTGACCGCGAAGTTCTTCGACGCGAAGTCCAGCCCGCCGGACGACGACGTGATCTCGAAGCCGTACTCCAGGTCGCCCACCGTCACGTTGCCGATCCAGGAGAGGTTCTTCAGGTAGTTGAGGATGGCCAGCACGTCCACCGTGGTGTTGTTCGTGTTCGTGGTGCGCAGGAACGAATAGACCAGGTTGCTGCCGTTGGTGCCGCGGTAGACGTTCCACGTGCCGCCGCCGACCGTCACGTTGGTGTAGACGGGAATCGCGCAGCCGGCCGACGTCCAGTTGTACGAGATCGGCTTGACGTTGCCGCAGCCGGCCGCCGTGCCGGTGTAGTTGAGCCACAGCATGATCTCGTCGGCGTTGCTGTCGGCCCAGATGTCGAAGGTCGATTCCCACGCGCCGCCGGACGGCGTGGTGGCCGCGATGGGCACCGACAGCTTGGTCATCGAGCTGATCGTGCGGTTGACCGTGTACGTGATGTGCGGGTACGACTTGATGCCGCCGGTGTTGGGCTGGTCGGACCAGACGCCCCAGTCGACGTTGGAGTTGGCCCAGATCGTCTGGGCGCCGGCGGCGGTTCCGCCGCAAGGCGACCACACGTCGTTGTTGAAGCCGTAGCTGCCGTAGGTCCACGTGGCGAACAGGTTCGCGGCGGAGCACGACGACGTGGCTGCGGACGTGGCCGACCAGGTGGCGGCCTGGGCGCCGGAAGAGGTGAGCGCGAGCGCCGCGAGGGCGGTTGCGCCGAGCAGGAGGTGGCGGTGGTTCATATGTCTCCGAAATGGATGTGATAGGTATGGGGGTACCGAGCGGCCCGAGCTTTCCAGGCTGCGCGACCGGGGACCGCGCTGGTTGGCAACGCTGTCATCCGGTGTTGTCAATTCCAGCGATGCGCAATTAGTTCGACAACCGGACTAACCACTACGCGATTGCGGAGCCGCCGCTGGAGCGCGCCGGCGGGGCGATTTACCTCGTACGCCATGCCGTATCCCGCTCCAGGAATCGGCGCGCGGCGGATGATTCCCGCCATCGGAATTTGTTCGCGACCCGGCGGGGCACGGTGGAGCTGCGTATCTTGCGGGCCCACTCGCTGCAAAATGGCGCCCAGGCCCATCGGCAACTCGAGGGCCGCCAAGGAGATCCCATGCATGAAGGCTCATGCCACTGCGGCGCCGTTCGATTGACCCTGCCGGCCACGCCCGAGGTGGCCACCGACTGCAACTGCTCTCAGTGCCGCCGCATCGGCGGGCCCTGGGTCTACTTCGAGTTCGGCAGCGTGAAGATCGAAGGCCACCCGGAATTCACCGCGGCCTACATGTGGGGCGACCGCTGCCTGCGCACCATCCACTGCAGGATCTGCGGGTGCGTCACGCACTGGGAACCGGTGGAGGTGGTGCCCGGCGGCAAGCACGGGGTGAACCTCGGCAACTTCGATCCCGCGCTCATCGCCCGTGTGCGCGTGCGCAAGCTGGACGGGGCGGATACCTGGAAGTATGACGACGAGTAGCCACCGTGGATCCTGCGACTGCGCGCAGGATGACGGCAGCCTGTCATCCTGCGCGCAGTCGCAGGATCCACAGCGGCCGTGTCGCCCGATTCTGGCGGATACTTGGCGCGCCATGCTTCCCCAACGAATTGGCCGCTACGACGTCTCCGCCGAACTCGGGCGCGGCGCCACGAGCATCGTCTACAAGGGCGTCGATCCGTCGAACGACCGCATCGTGGCCATCAAGACGCTGCAGCGCAGCGGCGCCGACACCGATGCCGACGGGCAGGCCGATGCCGACGCCATCCTGCTGCGCTTCCGCCACGAGGCGCGCGTGATCGGACGCCTGCGCCATCCGGGCGTCGTCGGCGTCGACGAATTCGGCGAGGACGGCCTGCACAGCTGGATCGCGATGGAGTACGTCGAAGGACGCACGCTGGACGACCTGCTCCTGCGCACGCCCCTGGTGGGCCAGCAACGCGCGCTGGCCATCCTCGACGAACTCCTCGACGCGCTCGGCGCCGTGCACCGCCAGGGCATCTGCCATCGCGACGTGAAGCCCGCCAACATCATGGTGACGACGGCGGGGCGGGTGAAGCTCACCGACTTCGGCGTGGCGCGGCTGCGCGATCTCGGGCTGACGCGGGTCTCGTCCCTCATCGGCACGCCGGCATTCATGGCGCCCGAGCAGTTCACGGGCGGTGCGCTCGACCACCGGGCCGACCTGTTCGCCTGCGGCGTGCTGCTGTACCTGCTCCTGAGCGGGCGCCGTCCGTTCACCGGCGCCCCGGCGGCCGTGATGCACCAGATCCTGAACGAGGAGCCGCCCTTGCTGAGCGAGGCCGGCGGCGGCCAGGTGGGACGCACCTACGACGAACTGATGACGCGGGCGCTGGCCAAGCGAGCCGACGAGCGTTTCCAGAGTGCCGAGGAGATGCGCGAGGCGCTGCACGCCGCGGCGTCGCGCGCCGCCGAGGCGACGCTCGCCACGATGATCGGGACGGTGGTGCAGGTGGGCCATGTGCCGGCCGAAGACCGGGTGCTGATCGAACGCGCGCCGGCCAACGCCTTCGAGCCCATGGTGCGGGTGGTGCCGCGGGAGGGGCACGGCCGTAGCGCGATGGTCGACGCTCTCTCGCTGTATGCACCCGACGCCGATGCCGACGAGCGTCCGCCGGCCGGGGAGGCCGATGGCGTGGCGGCGGCCCTGTCGCCCGAGGTGGTCGCCGCCGTGCAGCACCTGCTGGCGCGCCGGCTGGGGCCGGTGGCCGGCGTGCTGGTCAGGCGCGCGGCGGACGCGGCCCACGGCTCGCATCCCGCGTTCATCGCCGGGCTGCTCGCCGAGCTGCCAACCCCGCATCGGGACGCGATCCGCGCGGAACTGGACGCCTTGCCTCAGCGCACCGACACGGGCCGGTAGCGGCACTCCAGGCGGTCGCCGCGGTAGATCTCGAACGGCAGGTCGCCGATGCGCAGTTCGCCGCGACGGCGCTCGATCAGGCGCGACAGCGCGGCCACGCCGGGCAGCGCCGTCATCAGCTGCTCGCGGGCGCGGAAGATCTGGATGTTGAGGTGCGCCGTCTCCAGGCCCAGCATGCGCGACAGCTCCGCGCTGCCCAGCCACCCCTGCGCGCCCGGCTCGACGCCGCGCTCCTGGTCGGCCACGCGCCGGCGCGCGAGCGTCGCCAGGCAGTAGTGGTGGGTGCGTTCGCCGAGATCGGCGCTCGCCGTGCCATCCTTCACCTCCAGGCGCGCGTGCTCCTCGTCCAGGCTCAGGCGCATCACCAGCCACGGCGCGTCGGACTCGCGCACGATCACCGCGACCTGGGTGTCGTCCATGGGTGCCGCCGCCACGAAGCGGTGCGGGCCGAAGGGGCCCATCTCCAGGCGGTCGCCGTCCTTCAGGGCGCGCGTCTCGCCGTTCTGTTCCAGCATCCATAGCCCGGCGCGCGCCTGGTAGACGCACAGTTCCGGCGCCTCGCTGCTGGGGAGCAGGTTGTGCGGCGCCAGCGCGATGACGGGCTGGCGCGAGTCGGCCGGCACCAGGGCGTCCACGGGTTCGGCGACGTCCTGCACCTGCCACGCGACCTCCGGTCCGAGGCCCAGGCGCAGCTCGGCGCCCGCCGCCAGGGGAAACGGCTCGCCGGGAACCAGCGCCCGGCCGTCGACGAAGGTGCCGTTGCGGCTGTGATCCGACAGCAGCCAGCGCCCGTTGCGCCAACGCACCACGGCGTGCATCAGCGAGATCCCCGGATGGTCGATCGCGGTGTCGGCGCGCAGCGCGTTGCGGCCGAACACGTGCTCCGCGCGAAGCACCACCCGCTCGCCGCTGCGGGGATCGAACAACGTACCCATGGTCCCAACTTTCGTCGCCGACGAACGCATCGGCGCAGCGGGAAGTGTAGTGGCCTTGCGTTATGGCCCGTAATGGACGCGAGGGGGTCGCCGGCCGAACATGCGTTCCATGCCAGCCCGCTGGCGCCAGACAACCCCTTCCTCCAGGTGATTCCCATGTTCAACACGTCCACCGCAGTCCGCAACGGCAACCCGTCGTCCATCGAACGCCTGTTCGCCACCGGCCTGAAGCCGTTGCAGTTCCCGGTCGACCTGGACCTGTGCCGCGACCGGGTGCCTCCCGCCGGGGAGTGCGCCGCGACGCGCTTCGCCGCCGAGGCCCGCAAGCTGACCTCGCGCAACGCCTTCCGGCCGGTGCTGGTCATCGACGACTGGCGCACGCTGGCGAGCTTCTGCATCGAGAAGCGCTTGCCGCCCGACTATCGCGTCGTCGTCCGCGGCCGTGCCGATCGCACGCTGCGCTTCGTGGTCGAGGGCAGCCTGTGGCAGACCGGCACGGGCCAGCCGCGGCTGCTGCTGCCCGGCACGGTGCTGGGCGAGGACACGCTGTTCTCCGACGCGCCCGGCGACGTCGAGGTGCGCACGCTGGAGGACTCGGTGATCCTCGAGCTCTCGCTGCCGCGCCAGAAGGAGCTGACCGCCGCCTGCCCCGCGATCGCGTTCGAGCTGCTGCGCGCGGCCGGGGCCGTGATCGCCGCGCGCGGCCGCACGCCGGCCGTGCGCCAAGAACTTGCCACGAACTGAGTCGAGGACCGCCATGACCACCTACGTGCTCTCCCTGACCGGCGACGAAGAGAAGGCCGCCAACGCCACGCATTGGGCGACGTTCCGCAAGGCCAGGCTGGTCTCGGTCTCCCGCAAGACGCCCGGCATGCTCCCCGCCGCCACGACCACCAAGGACAGCATCGTGATCACCGCCCACGGCGCGGTCGACCCGATCGAGGCGCAGCGCGCTGCCGCCACGCGCCACCCGCAGGCGCTCGCGGCCCTGCTGGTGCGCACGCTGGACATCCAGGACGGCGCGGGCGTGGTGCTGGCCGATTTCGACAGCGACCAGTTCGCGGCCGACGTGGTGTCCGAGATCGCCGCGCTGGGGCGCGACGTGATCTGCCCGGGCCGGGCCTCGAAGTTCGCGTTCGGCTTGCGCGTGGGGTCGGGTTCCTGGCGGGCCTGAGGCGCCTCAGACCATGTGGCTGTCCACAAGCAGCAGGAGTACGTCGTCATCCTGCGCGCAGTCGCAGGATCCACGCGCCGGGATACGCTTGCTCCGGGGTGGATCCTGCGACTCCGCTTCGCCGCGTGCAGGATGACAGGGAGAGGTTTGCGGGTGATCGCAGGCGTCCACCATCTCGGCGGCCACTGCCTTCAGCCGCCTGCGCATCCACGCATGCGCCGCATCCTTGTCGTTGTGCCGGTTCCACTGCATCACAAGCTCCAGCGGCGGGATGGCGAACGGCGGCTCGAGCACGCGCACGGGCAGCACGCGGCTGCACATGCGCGCGAGGCGCGCGTGCACGGTGGTGATGCGCTGCGTGCCCACCACCAGCGGCGGCAACGCGTTGAACGAGCTGGCCACCACGACGATGTTGCGCTCCACGCCGTGCGCGGCGAAGAACCGGCTCTCGAAGGTGGGCACGCGCAGGTCGCCGAACTGCGCGGCCACGTGGCGCGAGGCCATGTACTGCTCGAAGCCCAGCTTGTCGCCCTCGAGGTGGAAGCCCGTCCACACCACGCACAGGTAGCATTCGTTGAGCAGCGCGTCCTGCGGGTGGTCGGGGCTGGCGTTGCGCGCCGGGTAGATCGCCAGGTCGATGTCGCCGTGGTCGAGGCGCCGATGTTCAGGCGCTCGCTCGCGCGCGTGATGCTGCGCGTCTCCAGCAGCGCGTCCAGCGTCACGAACAGGTTCAGGTCGAAGTGGCCCAGTCGCATGCGCCCATTCTGCGCGCGGTGATTTGATGGAATCAACAGCTGGCGTCGAAGAGATTTGATTTTCCGAACGCGACGATCTTCGTACGATCGCGTCCAGATCAAGACAACAGTCGAGACATGCCACTGCAAATCCGCAGGATCCGGGGCGCCTAGCGCGACCGCCTTCCTGTCCTCCCATCGTCCCTCTTGAAGGCCGCCGCGCGCGGCCGGGGCGGAGCCTTGCCCGCACGTCGCGAACACCCCATGACCGAATCGTTCACCAGCGCCATCGGCCCCTTGCGGCCCCAACACTTCGGCATCAGCGTGCCCGACCTGGACGCGGCCGTCGACTGGTACCAGCGCATGCTGGGCTTCTCGCTGGAGGAGCGTCTCTTCATGGCCAAGATCCCCGCGCACATCGCCTTCGTGCAGCGCGCCGACTTCCGCATCGAGATCTTCCAGGTGGAGGGCGCCGCGCCGCTGCCCGACGACCGCCGCGTGCCCAACCGCGACCTCGAGACGCACGGCAACAAGCACATGTGCTTCGAGGTGCCCGACGTGCCGGCCGCGTCGGCCGCGCTGCGCAGCGCCGGTGCCGACATCGCGTTCGAGGTGACCGTCGACTGGGCCTCGCCTCGGGCGTGTCCATCATGATCGACGGCGTGCCGGTGCCGTCCGACCCGATGGCCGCCAACGAGCTCGCCGACCTGCGCGCGGTGGAAGTGCTCAAGGGCCCGCAATCCACGCTGGGCGGTCGCACTGCCTCGGCGGGCGGATCAACTTCATCACGCAGGCGCCGTCCACGCACTGGATGGGCAACGCCGGCCTGACGTTCACCAACGACGGCGAGAAGCGCCCCAACAGCTTCGTGTCGGGTCCGCTGGCCGACGGGGTGGCCATCAGCCTGTCGGGCTACGGCAACGAGCGCCTCTATCCGATCCGCAACGCCTTGCTGAACGAGGACTCGCGCACCATCAGCGACGGCCTGCGCGCCAAGCTGCTGTTCACGCCGGTCAATGATCTCGACATCCTGCTCACGGGCCGGGCTTCGCACAGCGAGTCGCGCGGTGGAACTGGGCTCGAAGATGATCCTGCTGGGCGGCGCGTTGTCGGTCGACACGGCGCTGTTCAACACCGACTACAAGAACTACCAGGTGCAGGTCTACGACACGACCAGCGTCGTCGAGAAGCTGAAGCTGTCCAACGCCGGCGCGGCGCGCACCAGCGGCCTCGAGCTCGATGCCACGCTGGCCGCCAGCAGCGCCACGCACCTGACCGCCAGCCTGGCGTGGATCGACGCCCGCTTCATCAGCCACAAGACCGCGCCGTGCTATCCGGGCCAGACCGAGACGCAGGGTTGCACGCCCAGCGACACCGGGCCGGTGCAGGACGTCTCCGGCAAGACGATGCCGGACTCGCCGAAGTTCAAGCTGACTCTGGGCGCCGACCACTTCATCGAGCAGCACCTGGTGCCCTGGGACCTGCGCATGAACGGACAGTACGCGTGGCGCACGCACGCGAACTTCCAGGCCGACCAGAACCCGTACACCGTGCAGGGCCCGTTCGGCATCCTGAACCTCGGCGCGAGTGCCACGTCGCCCGACGGCCGCTACATGGTCTCGCTGTTCGTCGACAACGTGACCAACCGGTTCCACAACGCCAACGAGGAAGACTTCTTCAGCGGGCCGTGGGGCCCCACCGCCAACGCCGTCATCGGCGAGCCTGCGCGCGACGCGCGGCGCTACGGCGGCGTGCGCCTCAACGTCTATTTCGACTGAAGGGCTTGGCGGCGCGCGCGAGAATCGGGCATGACGATCCTGACCGCCGCCGATCTCGTGACCCTGGCCCGGGCCGCCAGCCGCGACCCCGCGTGCACGGCCTGTCGGGCGCTCGTGTGCCCCGGCTGGGAGGCGCTGCCCGGCAGCTTCGCGCGCGACGCGCTGGAACGCGTGGGCACGCTGCGCGATCCGGCCATCGACGACCCGACGGTCGCCGAGTACCACCCGGCGGGCACGCACGGCTGGTCGGCCGACGCGCCCATCGCGCCGGCCTGGTTCCCCTGCAACCGCTGCGACGCGTGGCGCTGCGGTACCTGCGCGCGCGCCTTCCTGCGCTACACGGAGTACGGCGGCTACTACACCGAGGAGCGCATCCGCGAGATCGACGCGCGCCTGGTCGTGGACGCGCCGCTTCCGGCCTGAGCGCGCCTCACGCCTTGCGGGCGCGGCGCTGCCGGTCGATCAGGTTGATCGTGCGGCGGGCCGACGTCATCGCGCTTTCCTGCCAGGTGCCCACCTTGGCGAGGTAGTCGCCCGCGAAGTGGAACGGGCCGTCCGGCTGGTTGAGCGCCTGGTACTCGGCCACCTGGCCGGGTTTGTAGTGCGCCGCCTCGCCGAGCGAATACGGCACCTTGGCCCAGTTGATGCCCATCGGCTTGCGCAGTTCCTTGCCGTGCCCGGGGTGCAGGCGCTCGACGACGGCGCGCGTCGTCTCGAACTGCTCGGCCATCGGCAGCGCGGCCAGCTTCGAGCCGTTCTCGCCGCTGCTGTACGAGCCCAGGATGATGCCCTGGTCGGAGAACAGGCCGGCGCTCGGGTACCAGACCATGTTGGTGATGCCCTTGATCCAAGAGATGCCGCCGTAGATGTCGTAGTCCTGCTCCCAGAAGCGGCGCGACTGCCAAGCGATCTTCACGGAGTCCTGCCACTCGATGTTGGCGATGGCGTTGCGGTGCGCCGGCGAGAAGTCCGACGCAATGCTCCTCAGCACCGGGCTCGACAGCGTGGTGATGCAGAAGTCGGCCTCCATCGTCCTGAGCACGCCGCTGGGCTTGTGGCGGTATTCGATGCGCGCCTTGTCGCCGCTGCGGCGGATCTGCGTCACCTCGCATTCGTAGTGGATCGCCTTGCCGAGCCGCTTGGCGAACGCCATCGGGATCGCGTCCATGCCGCCCACGGGCTGGAACATCGTGGCCTGCTGGTCGATGATGTCCTCGAACAGCACGCCGTTCCACAGGTCCTCGTCGAGCAGCACGTCCAGCGAGATCGGGTCGCGCACCTGGCCGACGTCGTCGCCGGCGCAGGGGCGGCGCACGTAGCCCGAGCGCGACGAGCCCTTGTAGAGCTTGTCGGGCGTGAGGTCGCCGTATTGCTTGAGGAACGCGAAGATGCGCTCCTTGTCGGCGCCGGTGATCTCCTGGTCCAGCGCGCCGCGATCCAGCGCCTTGGCCATCAACTCCGAGATCGCGCCACGCGTGTCGTTGACGGCCTGGCGCATCTCGATGGGCTTGCCGCCGTTGGCCGCGGGGTTGGACAGCATCGCGCTGCGCGAGGTGTTGATCTCCACTTCGAGCGGGATCCCGAACTCGCGGCAGTAGCCCAGCACGGTGTGATGGTGGCTCGGCAGGCGCGCGGGGCCGGCGTTCCAGTACAGGCCCTTGTCGAAGTCGCAGGTCTGCGAGCTGCCGTCGTTGAGGTCGAGCTGGGTGCCGCGGCGAATGGTCCAGTTGCGACCGCCGGCGCGGGCGCGTGCCTCGATCAAGGTGCAGTCGTAGCCGGCCTTGCGCAACTCCCAGGCGGCGCTCATGCCGGCGATGCCGGCGCCCAGGATCACCACCTTCGTGCCGTGGGCCACGCCCATCTCGAGGGCGAGCGGCTCGGCGCGGCTGGTGGAGGGCAGCAGGCCCAGGGCCTGCATCGAGAGGTAGGTGGCGGAATAGCCGCCGGCGGCGGCAACGCGCTGCAGGAAGCCGCGGCGTGTCTGAGTCATCTGGGGACCTTTCTGGGGCGAGGGACGGGTTCGGAGGGCGGCGGCGAGGCGCCGGAATTCGATGCGATCCAGTCTATGCAGCCTGTTGCGCGCTGTGCGGCCCGTTCCTTGCTTCTTTGTCCGAAACCCTTAACAGCGGGTTATGCCGCGTGTTCCATGGCCCTGAACTTGCGCCAGATCGAAGTCTTCCGCGCGGTGATGACCACCGGCTCCATCAGCGGCGCGGCGCAGATGCTGCACGTGTCGCAGCCCGCGGTGAGCCGGCTGCTGTCTTACACCGAGGGCAAGATCGGCTTCGCGCTGTTCGAGCGCATCAAGGGCCGGCTCTACGCCACGCCGGAAGCCAAGCGCCTGTTCCGCGAGGTGGAGGGCGTGTACGCCGGCGTGCAGCGCGTCAACGAGCTGGCCCACGACCTGGCGGAGCGGCGCCGCGGCTTCCTGCACGCGATGTGCAGCCCCAGCATCGGGCAGTGGCTGATCCCGCAATCCATCGCCACGTTCCGCGTGCGCCACGCCGACGTGCACGTGACGCTCAGCTTCCAGAACTACGCGCAGATGAAGGACCGCCTGCTCGACCTGAAGGCCGACGTAGGCGTGGTGATCCTGCCCATGGAACATCCGAACCTGGAGGTCGAGCCGGTGGGGCAGGCGCACATGGTGTGCATCTGCCCGCCGCAGCATCCGCTGGCCGGGCGCGGCACGCTGGGGCTGCGCGAGCTGCGGCCGTATCCGATGATCAGCTACGACCCCGATACGCCGTTCGGCACCATCGTGGGCCAGATGTACCAGACCTCGGGCGAGACGCTGGCTTCCAGCCTGGAGGTGGGGTCGCCCCAGAACGCCTGCGCGCTGGTGGCCGCCGGCGCGGGCATCGCGCTGGTCGACGAGTTCTCCGCGCGCAGCTGGCAGGCGAGCCAGCTGGTGGCGCGGCCCATCGCCGCGGCCCCCGCGCTCACGGTCAACATCGTGCACGCCCGCTTCGAGCCCTTGTCGCAGCTCGCGCAGTCGTACGTGGACATCCTGCGCGCCACGATGGTGCGCGAGGGCTTCGAGATGCCCAGCGCCCCGGCCGCGATCTCGAACGTCGTGCGCGGCGTGCCGGACGAGGCCGAGCTCGAGCCATAACGGCGCATTAAGGCCGGCCCACAAAACGGAACGTGACTTCCAGGGACGGCGTCACAACAATGAATTCACGCCGAACCTCACCACCCGCCCACCGAACACCTTCGCCATGACCGCCCGCCCGCCCACCGACTTCGACCTGACGATCCGCAACGCGCGCATCGCCAGCGGCGGCCGGATCATCGACGGCGACCTCGGCGTGCGCGACGGCGTCATCGCCCATCTCGGAGCGCCGCTGGCCGCCGCCGCGCACGACATCGACGCCGCGGGCCGCCTGCTGCTGCCGGGCGGCGTCGACGCCCACTGCCACATCGAGCAGTTCTCGGGCATGGGCCTGATGTGCGCGGACGACTTCCTCTCCGGCACGGTGTCGGCCGCGTTCGGCGGCACCACTACCATCCTGCCGTTCGCCGCACAGCACCGCGGCATGAAGATTCCCGCGGTCATCGCCGACTACGCGGCGCGCGCCCGCGCCAAGGCGGTGATCGACTACGGCTTCCACCTGATCCTGGCCGACCCGACGCCCGAGGCGCTCGAGGTCGACCTGCCCGCCGCGGTGGCGCAGGGCATCACGTCGCTGAAGGTCTACATGACCTACGACCGACTGAAGCTCGACGACCACCAGCTGCTCGACGTGCTGGCCGCCGCCGACCGCGAGGGCGCGCTGGTGATGGTGCACGCCGAGAACCACGACATGATCCGCTGGATCGCGCACCGCCTGCTCGAACGCGGCCACGTCGCGCCGAAGTTCCACGCCGTGGCGCACGACCCGCTGGTCGAGGCCGAGGCCACGAACCGCGCGATCGCGCTGTCGCGCCTGGTCGACGTGCCGGTGATGATCGTGCACGTGGCCGGCGCCGCCACGGTGGACCTGATCCGTGCCGCCCGCGCGCTCGGCGCGCCGGTGCACGCGGAGAGCTGCCCGCAGTACCTGTTCCTCAAGGCGGAGGACATCGATCTGCCAGGCGTCGAGGGCGCCAAGTTCTGCTGCTCGCCGCCGCCGCGCGACCCGGCGTCGCAGGAGGCCGTCTGGCAGGGCTTCGCCGACGGCACGCTGTCGGTGTATTCGTCCGACCACGCGCCGTACCGCTTCGACGACAGCGGCAAGCTGCCCCGCGGAGAGTCCACCACCTTCAAGGAGATGGCCAATGGCGTGCCGGGCATCGAGCTGCGCCTGCCGCTGCTGTTCTCCGAAGGCGTGATGGCCGGCCGCATCGACATCCACCGTTTCGTCGAGCTCTCGGCCACCAACCCGGCGCGCCTGTACGGACTGGCGCCGCGCAAGGGCGCGATCGCGCTCGGCGCCGACGCCGACCTCGCGCTGTGGAACCCGCGCCGCGAGGTGCAGGTGACGGCGGCCCTGCTGCACGACAACGTCGGCTACACCCCGTACGAAGGCCGCAGACTGCGCGGCTGGCCCGAGATCGTGCTGTCGCGCGGTCGCGTGGTGGTCGACGACGGCGTGCTGCACGCCGCGCCCGGCTCCGGCGAGTTCATCGCGCGTGGCGCGCCCGAGCTGCTGTGCGCGCCGCGCGACACGCCTGCGCGTGCGACGCGTGGCCGCCTGCGGGCGTTCACCGGCCTGGCCGACCAGGAGGGATCGCCGTGATCGCTCCGCAAGGCTGGCGCTCCACCGCCTAGCGCCCCTTCCCTTCCGTACGAACCATGGCCGCCCGCCGACACCGGCAGGCCCAGCCGGCGGCGCCGTGTCCGAAACGCTTTCCGTTGCCTATCCCGTCACCTCCCTTTCGAAAGAAGCTCCATGCGCAATCCGACTCTGTTGGGCAGCACCACGCTGCTCCTGGCCTTCAGCGGCGGGGTGTTCGCCCAGGCCGCCGCCCCGCAGCCCGCCGCCGCTTCGGCCGCGGGCGATGCGCCGGCGGCGGCCCAGGTGGTGGTCACCGGCACGCGGCAAAGCAACCGCACCGTCGCCGAGAGCATGTCGCCGATCCAGGTGATGGGCATCGAAGCCCTGGAGCACACCGGCAAGGCGGGCTTGCAGGAGTCGCTGTCCAACACGTTGCCGGCGCTCACGCTGCCTGCGCAGGCCGGTGGCAACATGACCTCCATCGTGCGCATCGCCACGCTGCGCGGCCTCAACCCCGACCATGTGCTGGTGCTGGTCAACGGCAAGCGCTTCCACTCGACGTCGATCCTGAACAATGCCGGCTCGGTGGCGATCGGCTCGGAAGGCGTCGACCTCAACATGATTCCCACGGCCGCCATCCAGCGGGTGGAGGTGCTGACCGACGGCGCCGCCGCGCAGTACGGCTCCGACGCGATCGCCGGCGTCATCAACGTCATCCTCAAGAGCAGCGCCAGCGGCGGCAGCGCGTCGGTGCAGGGTGGCGCCTACTACAAGGGCGACGGCGTGAACGCGCAGGTCAACCTCGACCAGGGCATCGCGCTCGGCGACGATGGCGCGCTGCACGTGTCGGCCTCCTACACCTCGCAGGCGCTGACCAACCGCGCCGTCGACGGCACGATCTCGCCGTTCTACTACAGCGGCGATTCGCGCAACGCGACCTACCAGCAAGGCATCGTCTACAAGGGCTACGGCATCCCCGAGTCGGACTCCAAGCAGGTGGCGTTCAATGCGATGAAGCCGGTCTCGCAGGCCGTCTCCCTTTATGCGTTCGGCACCGTGTCGGACGCCAACGGCAAGAACTGGGTCGGCTTCCGCGCGCCCAGCAACGACAACAACGTGGAGGCTATCTATCCGAACGGCTTCGAGCCGCGCCTGGTCGTCGACCAGAAGGACTACAGCCTGACCGCCGGCGGCCGCGGCTCCGAACTGCTTGGCTGGGACTGGGACGCCAGCTTCACGCAGGGCGGCAACCGCGCCCGCCTTGGCCTGACGGACTCGGTGAACCCGACCTATGGCGATCTCAGCCCGACCTCGTTCTACCTCGGCTCCTTCCACGCCGGCGAGTCCACCGCCAACCTCGACCTGACGCGCGACTTCGACACCTCCTGGTTCGCGGCTCCGCTGACCGTGTCGGTCGGCGTCGAGGGCCGTCGCGACAGCTACGCCATCACCGCGGGCGACGTCGCGTCGTACACCGACGGTGGCCAGCCCGTGCTGACCGGTCCCGACGCCGGCCTGTACAAGGACGTGCCCGGCGCGCAGGCGCTGCCGGGCTTCCGGCCGCAGGACACCGTGTCGGCCTCGCGCACCAACGAAGGCGCCTACGTCGACCTCGACACCAAGCTGACCAAGCAGTGGGAGGTGGGCCTGGCCGGACGATTCGAGCACTACAGCGACTTCGGCGACAACACCAGCGGCAAGCTGTCAACCCGCTACGAACTGACGCCCGCGGTGGCCCTGCGCGGCACGGTCAGCAACGGCTTCCGCGCGCCGTCGCTGGGCCAGGAGTACTACACCGCCGCCGCCACCGCCCAGTACAAGGGCGTCGACTACATCACCGAGAACCTGCCGGTGAACTCGGCCGCCGCCAAGCTCCTGGGCTCGCAGCCGCTCAAGGCCGAGCGCTCCTCCAACCTGAGCCTCGGCGTGGTGCTCAAGCCGGCCGCCGGCATGACGTTCACCGCCGATGCCTACACCATCGGCCTGCGCAACCGCATCGTGCAGAGCGCGGCGATCGGCCTGTCGCCCAGCGGCGTGCTCGACACCTCGCTCGCCGCGCTGCTGCAGTCGCAAGGCATCACCGGCATCGACGCCGCGCGCTACTTCCTCAACGGCGTGAACACGCGCACCAACGGCCTGGACCTGGTGGGCACGTGGCGCGAGGAGCTGGACAAGCTCGGCAGGGTCGACTGGACGCTGGCCAGCGACCTCACGCGCACACGCATCACCGGCCTGACCAGCGAGGCGACGCAGACGCTGTACGGCACGCAGATCTTCAACCAGGTCTCGCAGGACCAGCTGACCAAGACCACCCCCAAGACCAAGCTCATCCTGAGCGCGGACTGGTCGCTCGCTGCATGGAAGCTGTTCGCCCGCGAGACGCGCTACGGCTCGTTCACGACGCCGTCCACCGTCAGCGGCGGCTACTCGAACGAGCGCCCGAAGTACATCACCGACCTCGAGGTGGGCCGCACGCTGGCGAAGAACCTGGTGCTGTCGGTGGGAGCCCAGAACGCGTTCAACGTGTACCCGGACAAGACCAACGCGAAGAACTTCAGCGCCTCCACCTTCAACGGCGCGCAGATCTACAACTCGGCGTCGCCCTTCGGCCTCAGCGGCGGCAACTACTACGCGCGCCTGAACTACAGCTGGCTCTGAACCTCAACGAAAAGGAAGGGACAAGATGCCTTTGCTCAATGAGTCTGCCCGCGGCGTGTACGTGATCGCGGTGACGCCGTTCACCGACGACGGCGCGCTCGACCTCGCCAGCGTGCCCGGCCTCGTCGACTTCTACCTCGGCGCAGGCGCCGACGGACTGACGCTGCTGGGCGTGCTGGGCGAGGCGCCCAAGCTGACCGCCGACGAGAGCGCGCAGTTCGTGCGCGCGGTGGCCGCGGCCGTGGCGGGGCGCGTGCCCATCGTCGTTGGCGTGTCCAGCCCCGGCCTGGCCGCGCTGGGCCAGTTGGCGCGCGAGGCGATGGCCGCAGGCGCCGCCGGCGTGATGGTGGCGCCGCCGCACACGCTGCGCACCGACGACCAGATATTCGACTACTTCCACCTCGTCGGCGAGGTGCTGGGCGAGATCCCGTGGGCGCTGCAGGACCACCCGCAATCCACCGGCGTGCAGATGAGCCTGCCGGTGATCCTGCGCATCCTCAAGGCGGTGCCCACATGCGTGATGGTCAAGCACGAGGACTGGCCGGGCCTGAACAAGATCAACGGCCTGCGCGCGGCCAGCGAACGCGGCGACGTGCGCCGCGTGAGCGTGCTGGGCGGCAACGGCGCGCTGTTCCTGCCCGAGGAACTCGACCGCGGCAGCGACGGCGCGATGACCGGCTTCGCCTACCCGGAAATGATGGTGGGCATCTGCCGCGCGCATTCGCGCGGCGCGCTGGGCGAGATGCGTGATCTTTTCGACGCTTACCTGCCGCTCGCACGCTACGAGCAGCAACCCGGCATCGGTCTTGCAATACGCAAGCACATCCTTGCGCAACGCGGGGCGATCGCTTCCGGTGCGCTGCGCCAGCCCGGCCCGCGGCTGTCGGCCTCCGACCTGGCCGACGTCGAACGCCTCACGGAGCGCCAGACGCAACGATTGAAGGAGCTCACCTGATGGACCTCGGACTCAACGGCCGCCACGCCCTGGTGCTCGGCGCGAGCCGTGGCCTGGGCGCCGCCGTCGCCCGTGCGCTCGCCATCGAGGGCGCGCGCGTGACCGCCGCCGCGCGTTCGGTCGAAACCACCCGCCTGTGGCGCGCCGAACTGCCCGCCGACGTGGCGGGGCGCATCGAGCCGCTGGAGCTCGACATGTCGAAGCGCCAGCGCATCGAGCAGGTGGCCGCCTCGCTCGGCACGGTCGACATCCTCGTCAACAACGGCGGCGGGCCGCCCCCCGGCGGTGCGGTGGAACATGGGCCTGACGTGTGGATGGCCCAGTTCGAGGCCATGGCCGCCAACCTGTTCCTGCTGACGCGGCTGGTGCTGCCGGGGATGCAGGAGCGCCACTGGGGACGGATCATCACGATCGCGTCGTCCGGCGTGGTGCAGCCGATCCCCAACCTGGCGCTGTCCAACAGCATCCGGGCCGCGGTCGGCGGCTGGTCGAAGTCGCTGGCCGCCGAAGTCGCTGCTCAGGGCATCACCGTCAACATGGTGTTGCCGGGGCGCATCCACACCGATCGCGTCGACCAGCTCGACAACGTGGCCGCCCGCAAGCAGGGCCGGCCGGTCGAGGACGTGGCGCAGGCGTCGATGGCCACCATTCCGGCGGGGCGCTATGGCCGGCCCGAGGAATTCGCCGACGCCGTCGCCTTCCTCGCCAGCGCACGCGCGTCGTACATCACCGGCGCCACGCTGCGTGTGGACGGCGGCATGATCCGCGCCGCGTGATGAACCGGCGCCAGGCCTCGTCGATGCTGCTGGCCACGCTCGCGGGCGTGCCGTGCGCCGCTCTTGCGGACGATGACCTGGCACGCCTGCGCGCACGCGGCGAGCTGCGCGTCGGCACCTCGGGCACGGCGCCGCCCAACACCTGGGTCAACGAGCGCAACGAGCTGCAGGGCTACGACATCGACTGGGGCAACATGATCGGTCGCGACCTGGCACTGCCGGTGCGCTGGATCAAGGTCGACTTCCGCGGACTGATGCCGGCGCTCTCCGCGGGGCAGCTCGACATGGTGATCACCGGCGTGCGCATCCGCGAGAACCTCAAGCGCGTGTTCCTGTTCTCGGAGCCCTACGCGTACGAACGCATGGTGGCCGTGGTGCGCGTGGGCGAGGACGGCGTGCGGCAGCTGTCCGACCTGCGCGGCCGCACGGTGGGCGTGGTGGCCGCGTCGTTCCAGGAGGACACCGTCCGAGCGATGGGCGGCTACCGCGAACTGCTGGCCATGCCCAGCGGCAGCGACGTGTTCCTGTCGCTGCACACGGGCCATATCGACGTGGCGGTGGTGGGCCTCACCGCCGCCGTCCACTATGCGCACCAGAGGCCCGGCGAGGTGCGCATCGTCAGCAATGGCGGCGGCGTCAACGCGCAGGGCATCGTGATGCGCAAGACCGCGTTCGCGCTCAAGGCCGCTGTCGACCGCGTCATCGCCCGCTGTCGCGCGGACGGCACCTACCTCGCGCTCTATCGCAAGAACTTCTCAATCGATCCTCCGCAATGACCTCGTCCCTCCTCATCACCGGTGCCAGCGGCTTCGTGGGCCTGAACCTGCTGCGCCTGGCGCTCGCGCGGGGCGACAGCGTCGTCGGGCTGTCGGCCACGCCGGTGGCGGCCGATGTCGCGGCCACCTTCGCCGGGTTGCCGGGCCGCTTCGTGGAGGTGGTCGGCGACGTGCGCGAGCGGCCGCTGCTCGATCGCCTGATGGCCGAGCATCGCGTCGACCGCGTGGCGCACCTGGCCGCCATCACGGCGTCGGCGGCGCGCGAGCGTGTCGCGGCCGACGAGATCGTGTCGGTCAACCTCAGCGGCCTGGCCGCGGTGCTCACCGCGGCCGCCGATTCCGGCGTGCGCCGCTTCGTCAACACGAGCTCGATCGCCGTCTACGGGGGACAGCCGGCCGACGGCAGCCTGATCGACGAGGGCGTGGCGCACTCTCCGCAGACGCTCTACGCGATCACCAAGACGGACGGCGAGAGCATCACGGCACGCCTGGGCGGCCTGCACGGGCTCGACTGGATCATCGCGCGCCTGGGCCGCGTCTTCGGCCCTTACGAGCACGCCACCGGCGTGCGCGACACCCTGAGCCAGATCCATCAGGTGACCGAGCACGCGCGCCGCGGCGAGGCCGTCACGTTCGAGCGGCCCTGCCGCAAGAACTGGAGCTACGCGCCCGACGTCGCCGCGCACCTGTGGACGCTGCTGGTGGCGCCGTCGCACCGGCACCGCGTCTACAACCTCGGCACCGAGCACGCCTGGACGCTGGCCGACTGGTGCGCGCTGCTGGCGGAGCGCTTTCCCGACTTCCGATACCACGTCGGCCGGCCGCAGCGCGGTGCGCCGGAGATCGATCTCGGCGGCGCGCGCGACAGCGGGCTGCTGTCGTGGCAACGCTTCGCCGACGAATTCAATCCTGCGCCAACCGCCGGCCTGGTCGCCGCGTTCGGCAGCACCCTGGACGCGTTCGCGCCGTCGCCATGACCCCCTGACGCCCTGCTCGACATCGAAGCGTGCAACTGCGCGCCGGCCTCCGAGTTTGCCGTGGGTGGGACCCGTTGAACCCTTCCACCGGCTCGCGGTTGCACCCTTCGATGCCGAGACCCGTCTTCCTCCGGAAATCCCGCACCATGCCGCCCATCTCCCTCGCCGAACTCGAACGGGACATCGCCCGCGATCTGGCGCTCGTCGCCTATCCCGACCAGCCCTGGGTGCCGACCCGCACGCATGGCGGCGAGGCGGTGCTCGACGTGCTGGTCGTGGGCGCGGGCCAGGGCGGCCTGGCCGTTGCCGCGGGTCTGCTGCGCGAGCGCATCGTCAACATCGAGGTGGTGGACGAAGCGTCGGCCGGCGAGGAAGGCATCTGGATGCGCTTCGCGCGCATGCAGACGCTGCGCACGCCCAAGCACATCGGCGGGCCGGACCTCGGGCTGCCCAGCCTCACGTTCCAGGCCTGGCACGAGGCGCAGCACGGCGCGGCCGCGTTCGCCGAGATCAAGTACATCGCCAAGGACCAGTGGCAGGCCTACCTGGATTGGTATCGCCACGTCCTGAAGCTGCCGGTGCGCAACGGGGTGCGCTTCGTCGGCGTGACGCCGGTGGGCGGCGGCAAGGACGGCCTGCTGCGCGTCGACCTGCTCGACGCAGGAAAGCCGAGGCAGAGCCTCGTGCGCAAGCTCGTGCTGGCCCAGGGCATCCACAGCAGCGGCGACTGGTGGATGCCCGAGGCGATCAGCGCCTTGCCGGTGGCGCTGCGCGCGCACGCCGCCGACGCGATCGACTTCGCCGCGTTGCGTGGCCGCCGCGTGGCCGTCATCGGCGCCGCGGCCTCGGCGTTCGACAACGCGGCCACTGCGCTGGAGAGCGGCGCGGCCAGCGTGCGCATGTTCTGCCGGCGCGAGGAACTGCAGCGCGTGCAGCCGTACAAGCTGCTCGCCTACCCCGGCTTCCTGCGCCACTTCGGCAGCCTGCCCGACGCCACCCGCTGGCGCCAGATGAACCACCTGCTGACGATTCGCGAGGCGCTCACGCGCGAGACCTGGAATCGCGTCACCATCCACCCGAACTTCGAGCTGCTGACCGGCGCGGCGCTGGTCGAAGCGCGCGCCGCCGCCGACGGCCGCGTGGCGCAGCTCAATACCGCGCGGGGCATCTTCGAGGCCGACTTCGTGATCTGCGGCACCGGCTTCGAGACCGACCTGCGGCTGCGGCCGGAGCTCGCGGGACTGAGCGATCGGGTTGCGCTCTGGAGCGACCGCCACCAGCCCGCGCCCGACGAGCGCAACCCGCGTCTCGGCCGCTATCCGTACCTCGACGACGGCATGGCGTTCGAGCCGCGCGAGGCCGGTGCGGACTGGGTTGGCGACGTGCACTGCTTCAACTTCGGCGCCACCGCCAGTTTCGGTCCGTCGGGCTCGTCCATCAGCGCGATGAAGTTCGCGGCGCCGCGCGTGGTCGGCGCGATCTGCCGTGACCTGTTCGTGGCCGATGCGGCGCTGCACGAGGAGCGCCTGCTGGCCTATGCCACGCCCGAGTTCGACCTCGTGTTCGCGCGCGACGACCCGGCGCTCGCCGCGGCCCGCTGAGAAGGAGTGCCGCGTGGACGTCTCCGTCATCCTCACCTACCTGCCGTTCCTGCTCAAGGCGGCGGGCTGGACCATCTTGCTGTCGGCGATCTCGCTGGTACTGGGCATGCTGATCGGCCTGGGCTTCACGTTCATGCGGCTGTCGACCAATCGCTTGCTCAGCCGCACGGCCTGGACCTTCGTCTGGCTCGTGCGCGGCACGCCGATGCTGATGCAGGTGTTCGCGATCTACTACTGGCTGCCCACCGTGGGCATCCTGATGCCTCCGCTCGTCGCCGCCATCGTGTCGCTGTCCATCAACGCCGCCGCGTACTACGTGGACATCTTCCGCGCCGCCATTCTCACCGTGCCGCGCGGCCTGGTGGAGGCGGGCGAGGCGATCGGCATGCGGCCTTGGCAGATCCGCTGGCGCATCGTGCTGCCGCTGGCCGTGCGGCCGGCGCTGCCGCCGTCGATCGGGCAGGCGATCAACGCCGTCAAGAACACCTCGCTCGTGTCGGTGATCTCGGTGCAGGAGCTCACCGCCACCAGCCAGGCGATCTACAGCAGCACATACAAGATCGCCGAGATCCTGGGCACCGCCTCGCTGATCTACCTGGCCATCACCACCGTGCTGGCCGTGCTCCAGAGCTGGCTCGAGGAGCGGCTCGGCAACTACGGCGCGCGCTGAGGACGAGGCCATGAAACCCGTGATCGAACTCGACGGCATCGAGAAGTCCTACGGCAGCACCCGCGTGCTCAAGGGTGCCTGCCTCAGCGTGGCCGAGGGCGAGATCGTCGCCGTCATCGGCCCGTCGGGCGCCGGCAAGAGCAGCCTGCTGCGCGTGGTCAACCAGCTCGAGCGCCACCAGGGCGGCGAGCTGCGCATCGACGGCGTGCGGGTGGAAGCCGGCGACACTGCGTCCCTGGCAGCGCTGCGGCGCCAGGTGGGCATGGTGTTCCAGCAGTTCAACTTGTGGCCGCACCTGTCGGCGCTCCAGAACGTGATGGAAGGGCCGCGCACGGTGCTGCGCTTGCCGCGCGACGAGTCGCGCGCGCGCGCCTTGGCGCTGCTCGAGCGGGTGGGCCTGGGCGCGCACCGCGACAAGTTCCCGGCGCAGCTTTCGGGCGGCCAGCAGCAGCGCGTGGCGATCGCGCGCGCGCTGGCGATGCAGCCTCGCGTGATGCTGTTCGACGAGGCCACCTCGGCGCTAGATCCCACGCTCGTGCAGGACGTGCTCGACGTGATGACCGCGCTGGCCGCCGACCGCATGACCATGCTCGTGGTCACGCACGAGATGCGCTTCGCGCGCGAGGTGGCCGACCGCATCGTGTTCATGGCGGGCGGCGAGATCCTCGAGGTCGCGCCGCCCGACGTCTTCTTCGACCACCCCATCCACCCCCTCGCGCGGCGCTTCGTCGCCAGCGTCTCCTCCCACTCGTGAAACCCATGACTTCCCAACACCGCTTCGCGCCGCTCGGCGACGCCGCCCCCGAGACCTACGCCCCGATTGCAGACGCGCTGCGCGCCAGGCTGCTGTCGGTGGCCGTGCCCACGCTGTCGGCCGTGATGTTCCAGCGCGGCCTGCACTCGCGCTTCTTCCGCGGCAGTCGCCCGCTGAACAAGGCCGCTGCCAGGTTCTGCGGCGCGGCCTGGACGATCCGGTCCATCCCGATCCGCGAGGACCTGCGTGCCGGCATCGCCCTGGGCACGCTGCCCAGCCGTAACCGGCTCGCGTTCGATGCGGCGCCCGCCGGCTCGGTCATCGTCTGCGGCACCGGCTCGAACCCGGACGTGTCGATGATGGGCGACATCATGTGCACGTCGCTGATGATGCGCGGCGTGGCGGCGGTCGTGCTGGACACCAGCGTGTCCGACGCGCACTTCGTCTCCACCATGCCGTTCCCCGTGGTGGCCGCGGGCTCCACGCCGATCTCGTCGTTCGCCAGCCTGATGGTGATCGACGTCGATACGCCGATCGGCCTGCAGGGCGTGGCCGTGTTCCCCGGCGATGTGATCGTCGGCGACGAGAACGGCGCCGTCTGCGTGCCGCGCCACCTCGCCGACGAGATCGCCGACGCGGCGATCGAGCAGGAGCGCCTGGAGGTCTACGTGCTGGGCCTGATCAAGGACGGCGCGCCGATCGACGGCACCTACCCGCCCAACGCGGCCACGCTCGCCGGCTATGCGAAGTGGCGCGAGACGAACTGATATCGACCGCCGTCAGCGGCGCGTGCGCGGCACCAGCAGCAACGCGCTGAGCGCCGTGCCCGTGCCGAACAGCGCCATCAGCGCGCCCATTGGCCAGGGCGTGCCGTCGGCCAGCACGCCCACGAGGGCCGAGCCGATGACGCCAGTGCCGAACTGCGAGGCACCGATCAGCGCCGACACCGAGCCGGAGACGCCGGGAAACAGGTTCAACGCGCCGGTGATCGCGTTGGCGGCGATCAGGCCCAGGCACGACACGAACACGCAGAGCGGAATCGCGATGCCGGCGAGGCCACCCCAGCCGGTGCGCGCGTCGATGGCGGTGGCCACGCCGGCCGCGCAGGCCAGCAGCGCACCGATGCGCAGCAGGTGGTCGCTGCCCAGGCGCCGGACCAGCTTCACGTTGACGATGTTCAGGCCCATGATGCCGGCCGACCCGAGCGCGAACAGCAACCCGTAGTGCTGCGGCGCCAGGTGGTAGTACGTGATGTAGGCGAACGGCGTGCCGGCGATGTACGTGAAGATGCCGCCGAACACGCAGCCGCCGGTGCCGATGTAGCCCAGCAGCGCGCGTTGGCGCAGCAGGCCGGCGTAGGTGGCGAAGGCGCGCGACAGCGGCTCGCGCACGCGGCGCTCGGGCGGCAGGGTCTCGGGCAGCGTGAGGAGCGCGACCAGCGTCACCACGGCGATCGAGGCCAGCATCCAGAAGATCGCGCGCCAGGGCGCCACCGCGATGATGAGGCCACCGATCGTGGGGCCCACCAGCGGCGCCAGCGCGGCCACGATCATCAGCGTGGACATCATCTGCGCGGCCCGCTCGCCCGCGTACAGGTCGCGCACGATCGCGCGCGCCAGCGTGACGCTCGCGCACGCGCCAACAGCCTGCACGAGGCGCCACGCGATGATGCCCTCCACGCCTTGCGCGGTGGCGCAGCCGATGGAGCCGATCACGTACAGCACCATGCCGGTCGCGATCGGGCCGCGCCGGCCCACGCGGTCGCTCAGCGGGCCCCAGAACAGCTGGCCCACGCTGAAGCCGATGAGGTAGCCGGAGATGGTGAACTCGATCGCGCCGCGGCCGGCGTGCAGGGCCTCGGCCATCGTCGGCAGGGCTGGCAGGTAGATGTCGGTGGACAACGACGAGAACGCCATCAGCACGCCGAGGATCGCGAGTGTCCACAGGTCGCGTGCCCGCGTGACGGTGGGCACGGTTCCGCTTGGCAGCGCAGGGGAGGTGCTCATCGGGTCAACGCCGCGCCGCGATGGCGTCGATCTCGATGCGCATGCCCGGGTGCGCCAGCGCGGCCACCTGGACGACCGTGCGGGCGGGCAGCACCGCCTCCTGTCCGGGCGCGGGGCTGAAGCGGCCCGCCCAGGCGCGCTCGAAGCCGGCCACGTCGGCGTCGCCGGCGGTGCCGTTGTCGCTGACGAGGAACACCTGCAACTTGACCACGTCGGCCATCGACAGGCCCAGCGAGCCGAGCTGGCGCTCGAGCTTGTCGAGCGTGGCGCGCGTCTGCGCCTCGGTGTCGCCCCACCAGGCCGCGCTGTAGCGCTCGGCCCCGGGCCGGGCGGGCTCGGGGGTCTGGCCGCTGACGAAGACGAGGCCGGTGGCGGCCGGGATCTCGACGGCGCGCGACGTGACGGCGCGGGGGTCGGCGTTGGCGTGGCGGGCCAGGGCGGGGCGGGGAGCGACGGCTGGCGGGGCGGCGCAGGCCCCGAGCAAGGCGGCGGCCAGCAGGCAGGCCACGGGGCCTGCCTTCGGGGAGAGGGATGTCATTCGCGATCGGGTTCGAGGAGGGGACGGCGTCGCAACAGGCCGTGCGCCGAGTCTAGTCATCGCGGCCCGGGTGCGCGCGCCAGGGGTCTTGCCAATATGGACGTCGCCCATAACGCCAGGTCAAGCCGGGTCGCATCCCACATCGGAGGGGAGCGGGGGCGCTGCACAATGGTCGAGTTGCGACCTGGGAAACCTGCTGCATGAGACTCTCGACCCGCCCTCCGCTGGCCGGCTTCGCGCTGGCGATTTGCCTGGCGACGTCAGCCTGCGTGGACCTGGCGCCGGCCTACCAGCGCCCCGACGCGCCGGTGGCGGCAGCCTGGCCCGCGGCGTCGGCGCCGGCGGTCACGCGCGACACGTCGGACATCGGCTGGCGCGACTTCGTGGTCGACGACCGGCTGCGCCACGTCGTCGAACTGGCGATCGCCAACAACCGTGACCTGCGCATCGCGCTGCTGAACGTGGAGAACGCGCGGGCGCAGTACCGCGTGCAGGACGCGGCGCGCTTTCCCGCCATCGACGGCAGTGCCGGCTTCACGCGCGCATCCACCGCGGGCATCGCCGGCAACACCGCCGGCGTGAGCGTGGCGCTGTCCGGCTACGAGATCGACCTGTTCGGCCGCGTGAAGAACACCAGCGACGCGGCGCTCCAGACCTATCTCGGCACGGCCGAGGGCGCCCGGGCCTCGCGCATCACGCTCGTGGCCGCCGTCGCCACCCAGTGGCTGGCGCTGGCCGCCGACGCCGAGACGCTGCGCCTGGACGAGCGCACGCTGGCGGCCGACAGCAGGAGCCTGGACCTGAACCAGCGCATGCACGATCTCGGCGCGATCAAGGGCCTGCCGGTGGTGCAGGCGCAGGCCGCGGCCGAGGCCACGCGCGGCGCGGTGGCCGCCGGCCGCGCACAGGTGCAGCAGGATCGCAACGCGCTGACGTTGCTGGTGGGTCGCGATCTGCCGGAGGAACTGCTGCCGCTGCAGGCCCTGCCGGGCGAGGCCACGGTGCTGGTCGATGTGCCGGCCGGCCTGCCTTCGCGCACGCTGCAGCAGCGCCCCGACGTGCTGTCGGCCGAGCATTCGCTGCAGGCCGCGCAGCTCGACATCGGCGTCGCGCGCGCCGCCTACTTCCCCTCCATCACGCTCACCGGCAGCGCCGGCACGGCCAGCACGGGCCTGTCGGGCCTGTTCAAGAGCGGCAGCGGCGCGTGGAGCTTCGGCCCCTCGGTGACGCTGCCGATCCTGGACGGCGGCTCGCTGAGGGCTGGCGTGGACTCGGCCAGGGCGCAGCGCGACATCGCGCTGGCCACCTACGACAAGACCGTGCAGACCGCGTTCAGCGAGGTGGCCGACGCGCTGGCCGTGCGCTCCACGCTGGCCGAGCGCCTCGCGGCCCAGCAGGCGCAGGTGCGCGCCAGCGAGACGGCGCTGCGCTTCGCCGATGCGCTGTTCCGCAACGGCGGCAGCAGCTATCTCGAGGTGCTGGACGCGCAACGCGCACTCTACGGCGCCCAGCAGTCCGGCATCGCGCTGGCGCTGGCCGAACAGGACAACCGCATCACCCTCTACAAGGCGCTGGGCGGCGGCTGGAAGGAATCGAATTGAAGCTTCGCAAGTGGTTCACCCCGTGGCGCATCGTGATCGCCGTCGTCGTCCTCGTCGTGGTGGCGCTCGTCGTGCGCGGCCACTTCAGGAAGCCGCCGCCGCCCGCGATCACCACCTCGGCCGCGACGCGTGGCGACCTCGAGATCGACGTGCTGGCCACCGGCACCATCGAGGCGGCCAAGCTGGTGAGCGTCGGCGCGCAGGCCACCGGCGAGATCAAGCACCTGTACGTCGCGCTCGGCGACAAGGTGAAGAAGGGCGACCCGATCGCCGAGATCGATTCCAAGCAGCAGGACAACGAGCTGCTGAAGGCGAGCGCCGCGCTGCAGAGCGCCAAGGCCGACCTGCGCGCGCGCCAGGCCACGCTCAAGCAGGACGAGCTCGCGGTGACGCGCACGCGTTCCCTTGTGGCCATCGACGCCGGCTCGCACGTGGACCTGGAGACCGCCGAGGCCAACGTCGACAGCGCCCGCGCCAACGTCACGGTGGCCGAGGCCGCCATCGCCCAGGCCACGCTGGCCGAGGACACGGCGCGCGTCAACGTCGGCTACGCGCACGTGCTCGCGCCCATGGACGGCACCGTCGTGGCCATCGTCACCGAGCAGGGCCAGACCGTCAACTCGGTGCAGGCGTCGCCCACCATCATCAAGCTGGCGCGCCTGGACACGATGACGATCAAGGCGCAGATCTCCGAGGCCGACGTGCCGCGCGTCAAGACCGGCATGCCGGTGTACTTCACGCTGCTGGGCGACCCCGACACGCGCTACGACACCACGCTGCGCGCCGTCGAGCCCGGCCCGACCACGCTGGCCAGCGACACCACGTTGACCGCCGCCACGTCCAGCAGCACGGCCTCGGCGATCTACTACAACGGCATCTTCGACGTGCCCAATCCGCAGGGCAAGCTGCGCATCGCGATGACGGCGCAGGCCACCATCGTGCTGGACAAGGTCAGGGGCGCGCTGCTGATTCCCAGCGCCGCGCTCGGTGCCAAGGGCAAGGACGGGCGCTACACGGTGCGCGTGGTGTCGGAGGCCGCCGCGAGCGCGGGCGCCGGCGTCGCGCAGGATCGCCAGGTGCGCGTCGGCCTGAACAATCGCGTGCAGGCGCAGGTGCTCGACGGCCTGGCGGCGGGCGAGCGCGTCGTCACCAGCGAGGCGCCCATGCCGGGCGGCGCCGCCAGCGCGGCCAGCGGCGCGAAGTGAGCATGGCGTCATCCGACAAGCCGCTCATCGCGCTGCGCGGCCTGGGCCGCGACTACCCCGCGGGCGAGGGCACCATCTCGGCATTGCGCGACGTGGAGTTCACGATCGCGGCCGGCGAGATGGTGGCCATCATGGGCCCGTCGGGCTCGGGCAAGTCCACGCTGATGAACATCCTCGGCTGCCTCGACCGGCCCACCAGCGGCACCTACGCGGTGGCCGGCCAGCAGGTCGGCGAGATGACGCCCGACGAGCTCGCCAGCCTGCGCCGCGAGCACTTCGGCTTCGTGTTCCAGCGCTACCAGCTGCTGGGCGCGCTCAGCGCCGTCGGCAACGTCGAGATCCCGGCCATCTACGCGGGCGTGCCCGCGCCGGCGCGTCACGCGCGGGCGCACGAACTGCTCGAGCGCCTGGGCCTGGGCACGCGCCTGGGCCACAAGCCGGGGCAGCTGTCGGGCGGCCAGCAGCAGCGGGTGAGCATCGCGCGGGCGCTGATGAACGGCGGCGACGTGATCCTGGCCGACGAGCCCACCGGCGCGCTCGACCGCGCCAGCGGCCAGGAGGTGATGGCCATCCTCAAGGAGCTGCACGCGCAGGGCCACACCATCATCCTGGTGACGCACGACGCGCAGGTGGCGGCCCATGCCGACCGCGTGATCGAGCTGTCCGACGGCCGCGTGGTGCGCGACGAACGCACCACCCGGCGCGACACGCTGGCCGCGCTGCCCGAGAAGACGCGCCATCGCGCCAGCCCGCTGCGCGACCTGTTCGGACGCGTGGCCGAGGCCACGCAGATGGCCGTGCGCGCCATGACCAGCCACCGCCTGCGCACGTTGCTGACGATGCTGGGCATCATCATCGGCATCTCGTCGGTGGTGTCCATCATCGCGCTGGGCACCGGCTCGCGCGAACGGCTGCAGAACGAGCTGAGCTCGCTGGGCACCAACACGATCGAGCTGTTTCCCGGCGAAGGCTTCGGCGACCGCCAGGCCAACAAGGTGCTCACGATGAACATCGCGGACGCGCAGGCGCTGGAGCAGCTCGACTACGTCGACGCGGTCACCCCGGGCTACAGCGCCGCGGTGACGCTGCGGCGCGGCAACCTCGACCTGTCCGCTTCGATCCGCGGCGTCGGCGAGAAGTACTTCCGCGTGCACGGCAACAAGTTCGCCGCCGGGCGGGCGTTCGACGCCGACGCGGTGCGCCAGCAATCGCAGGTGGCGGTGATCGACGACAACGCCGGCAAGGCACTGTTCAAGGACGGCGCCGACCCGCTGGGCCAGGTCATCCTGCTGGGCGCGGTGCCCGTGCGCGTGATCGGCGTGCTGGCCAAGGACGAGGGCCTGTTCACCAGCGGCAACGAGAGCCTGCAGGTGTGGATCCCCTACACCACGGCCACCACGCGCCTGATCGGCCAGGAGACGCTGCGCGACATCAACGTGCGCGTGAAGGACTCGATCCCGATGGACGCGGCCGAGGAGGGTGTCACGCGGCTGCTGGCGCAGCGCCACGGCAAGAAGGACTTCTTCGTCTGGCGCACCGACTCCATCCGCAAGCAGCTCGACACCACCACCGCCACCATCACGCTGCTGATCTCGTCGATCGCGCTGATCGCGCTGGTGGTGGGCGGCATCGGCGTGATGAACATCATGCTGGTGTCGGTCACCGAGCGGACGCAGGAGATCGGCGTGCGCATGGCCGTGGGCGCGCGCCAGGCCGACATCCTGCGCCAGTTCCTGATCGAGGCGGTGCTGGTGTGCCTGATCGGCGGCGGCATGGGCGTCGGGCTGGCGCTGCTCGCCGGCCTGGTCTTCAACAGCCTCGACGTGGGCATCCACATGGTGTTCTCCACGGCGTCCATCGTCGGCGCGTTCGCGGTGTCGTCCACGATCGGCGTGGTGTTCGGGTTCGTTCCGGCGCGCAACGCGGCGCGGCTCGATCCGGTCAACGCGCTGGCGCGCGAGTAGCGTTCAGGCCGGCGGCGCGGCCGGCTTGCGCAGCAGCGACCAGGCCATGCCGCCCATCAGCGCCAGGCCCGCCAGCAGCGCGGCCCACAGCCAGGGCGTGTGCGACGGCGTGGCGGCGGGCTGCGGCGCGACGGTGCCTGGCGTGTCCGACGCCGCCGAGGCGGCCGCCATGACCGTGGCCGTCGCCTCCGGCAGCGGCGCATCCGGACTGTGGCCGGGGATCAGCTGCGCCAGCGCCAGCGGCGCGGTCGGCTCGTTGGCCGGGGCGCGCGCGAGCACGAACGGGCCGGCGCCGCGCGCGACGAACACGAGCTGGCGCGGGCGAATGCCGATGCGGATCGTCGGTGCCGTGTGGCCCAGCTGCGTGATCGGGCCGAAGGTCTCCAGGCGCAGCATGCGCCACGGCGCCTCGTCCAGGCGCACCGGCGGCGAGTGCAGGTCGGGCGCGCCGGAGGGCTGCGTGAGCCAGTAGACGTCGGCCATCGCGGCGCTGTCCCAGGCCATGCCGGCCTGCGTCGGTGCGCGCTCGGCCCTCAGGCGCAGCGCGTGCAACGGGCCGCGCAGCAGCGAGTGGCGCGGCGGCGGCAGGCGGCTCGCGTCCACCTGGCCCATCACCATCACCTGGCCGATGGTGTCGACGTCGGCGGGCGCGATCTGCACCGCGGCGAGCGCGGCGTTGCGCGGCAGCGGATAGTCGCACGACGTCGTCTCGCAGCCGGAAGCGGCGATCGGCTCGCTCCACTGCAGCGGCGGCGGCGCGCGGCGATGCGGCGCGCGCGTGATCGCGGCGGATACAAGGGGTGGTATCGGCGAGCGCGGCGCCGTCGTCAGGCGCAGGTAGCGCGCCTCCACGTTGTCCAGGTCGATGCCGTTGGAGTCCAGGTGCGCGCGCCCGGCCTGCGTCTCCAGCGTGTCGGCGGCGCCCACCTGCGGCAGCGCCTGCAGCTGCACCAGTTGCGCGTCGTCCTGCAGCATGCGCCATTGCTGCAGGTCGTTGCTGGCCTCGACGGCCAGCGTGTAGACGCCTTGCGTGCCGTGCTCCAGGGCCAGGTCGAGGTGCAGCAGGTCGTCGCCGGCGTCCTGGGTATCGACGATCCAGGCCTGGCGCGGCTGGCCCGTGCTGGCCGACGCTGCGGCGGGCGGCAGGGGCACCTTGTACAGGCGCGCCGGCACGCGTTGCGGCGCCGACGCCGCGGCGGGAGCGTCGACCCAGGCGAAGGCCATGGCCTGGCCCGCGGCGTTGCGCACGCGCAGGTCGGCGAGGGTGCCCGAGGCCGACAGCTGGCGCGCCTGCAGCGTGACGTCGACCGTGTAGTACGGGCCGGTGCCGGCCAGCACCAGCGGCAGGGCGGCGTCGGGCGGGGCGGCCAGGGCCGCCTGCATGCAGCCGAGGCTCAACGCGGCGAGGACGGCGATCTTCATGCGGTGTCTCCAGGCAGGGCCGGCTCGGTGCGACGCGGCGGGATCGGCGCGAAGTATCCGACGGCCAGCATCAATCCGCCAACCACGGTGAACGACACGATGCGCGAGAGGGTACCGCGGTCGGCCAGCTCCACCAGGAACAGCTTGGCCACCACCAGGCCCAGCAGCGCGGCGCCCACGCCCCAGGGCACGCGGCGCCCGCTGCGATGGCCGGACACCATCAATGCCACGCCGATCGACGTCCACGTCACCGACAGCGCGGCCTGCGCGAGCGTGGAGTCGTAGAGCGCGTCGGCGCTCCACGCGACGCCCGCCCAGTGATGGCAGGTGCGCAGCACGAGCCCGGTGACGAGCGCGAAGGCCGTCACGCCGGCGAGCACCGGCCACGCCCGCGGCGGCGCGCGGTCGCGCCATCCGGCCGGCACCGATCGCACCCAGCCCAGCAGCGCCAGCAGCGCGATGCCCTGGCCGATCTCCAGCGGGTTGAGCAGCGGCACCCAGGGCAGCGGCGCGGCGTCGCCCGGGCCGGTGTTGCCCACCCACAGCCACGCCAGCAGCCAGAGCGCCAGCGCCGCGCAGCCCGCCACGCGCCAGGCGATGGCCTGCGTCGCGTCGCCGAAGCGCCGCCACAGCGCGGGCTGCGCGCTGGCGACCAGCACCGCGGCGGGCACCGCCATCCCGGCCAGCGAGCGCCAGGCCGAGGCGTCGCCCACCATCGCCTGCACGCGCAGCACGCACTCGAGCGTGGCCAGCGCAATGAACAGCCACCAGCCGGCCACCTGCAGCGCCGCGCCCGCCGGGGCCGGACGCCAACGCGCCTGCAGCCGGCCCAGCAGCGGATGCGCGGCCAGCGCCAGCGGCCAGGCGAGCCAGCCCAGGTGCGCGGACGGCGGCACGCCGCCGAGTTCGTGCAGGGTCATGAGGATCCAGGCCGGCACGGTGGCCAGCGTGGCCTGGCCCAGCACGCGCCAGTCGCGCAAGCGCGCGAGCGCGACGGCGGCGAGCGCGGTGAGCGTCACCCAGATCAGCTGCCAGTGCGGCCACACGCCGAAGGTGTCGGGGCCCGGCAGCGACGCCTGCAGCAGGTGCCACACCAGCGGCGGCAGCGTGCGCGCCCACCACGCCAGAACCCAGGCCACGACGGCCCACTGGGTCGCCGTCGCATGCCACCAGGCGCGCCGGCCGGTGGCCTGCGCCGCCCGCAGCAGGTCGCCCAGACACAGGCCCGTGGCCGACAGCAGCAGCGGGATCCACAGCGTGGAGGCGATGGCGACGCCGGCGGGCACGTAGTTCCACACCGAGGGCTCGCAGCAGAGGCTGGCCACGCCGGCCGCCACCTGCAACGCGAAGCCGCTGCCCACCAGCGCGCCGCTGCGCCTGCGCACGCCGAGGGCGGCGGCCGCCAGGCCGATCAACGTCGTGGCCGCGCCGGCCCCGGGCACGGGCAGGAGCATCCATGCCAGCGTGGCCAGCGCGCAGGCCGCGGCGGACGGCGCCGTCGTCGCGGCGATATCGTCGACGGTGTTGCGCACGTTGGCGGCGAGGCGACGGCGCGTGGCGTCCAGCGCGGCGAGCGCGACGGCCAGCAGCGCCATGCCCAGCGCCGAGCCATTCACCAGCGGGGCACCGGGGCGCAGGTCCGGTGCCAGCCCGGTGACCAGGCGCAGCGCCGCGCCCAGCATCACCGCCAGCGCGAACGCGCGCGCGTAGGTGCGGTGCTGGCGCAGGCCGAGCCAGTACATGCCGGCGGCCTCGACGGCCCAGGTGGCGCCCGTCCACACGCCCTGCAGCGCCAGGGGAACGGCGAGGGTGGCGAAGATCGTGCCGACGATCACGTGCGCCTCGCCCAGCAGGGCGTAGCGCGGGCGCGTCGTGCGCATCAGGACGCCGCCCAGCAGGATGTGGAACAGCGCGAAGCCGGCGGCCGCCCACGCCGGGCCCCAGGGCTGGTCGCGCACCAACAGGTACTGCAGCGAGAACGCGGCCAGCGGCACGCCGAAGGTGAGCGTGCTGTCGACCCGGCCGACCTGGCGCAGCGCGTCGACCGCCCGCTCCGAGAGCGGGGCCTGCGCCGGCGGCCCGTCGCCCGCGGCCAGCGCGCGCCGCGCGAACAGCACGCCGGTGACGGTGAACAGCAGGAAGAACAGCAGCAGGAAGGCCTGCACGCCGGCCCGGTCGCCGGCGACGTAGTGCGCCTGCGCCCACGCGCCCGCCAGCGCGAACGTGGCCACCGCGCCCACCAGGTTCAGCGGACGCCAGGCCTTGAACCAGGCCATCGCGAGGATGCCGATGTCGAGGATGCCCATGTAGGACATCAAGAGCACGTAGTCGGCGCCGCTGCCCGTGCTCACCAGCACCGGTGCGGCGAAGCCTTCGGCCACCGCCACCAGCGAGAGCCACGGCGCGTCCTGCAGCACGGCCAGCAGCGCGCCGCACACGGCCACCAGCGCCATGAACCCGAATGCGAGCCCCGGCGGCAGCAGGGGTTCGAGGCGCAGGGTGCCCAGCGTCGTCAGGTAGAACACCCCGATGCCCGCGCCCTGCAGGATCAGGCCGTAGCCGTCGCGCCGCGTGCGCAGGCGCCAGCCGAGCGTCGTGAGCACGACGCCCACCCCCGCGACGCCGGCGTAGCGCCACTCCACGGGCAGCGTCACGCGTTCGGCCGTGTAGCGCAGCAGGAAGGCCAGGCCCAGGAACAGGATCAGCACGCCCACCTTGACGATGGTGTTGCCGCCGAAGATCCAGCGTGCCAGGAAGGGCGGCAGGCGGTCGCGCAGCGGCACGGGCGGCGGCGGCGCGATGCGCGGCGCGGCGAGGGGTGCGGACGCGGCGACCGCCGGCGTCGGCTGGACGATCGGGGGCTCGAGCGCTTCAGCTGTCGCGCGCGGCGACGGCGCGACGCAGGGCGCGGCCTCCTCCACGTGCTGCCGCAGCACCGCGACCTCTTTTTCCAGCGCATCGAGACGCCGCCGCATCAGGACGCTGTCGACGATGTCCGAGGGATCGTCCCGGGCCGTTGCCCGATGCGCGCTCCACCACCAGCCGGCGAGCGCGCCGGCCACGGCCATCGCGAACGCGCCGGACAGGTTGCCCAGCACGCCGCCGACGAAGGCACCGATCGCGGCGAACAACAGATTCAAGCGCACTCCTGCGGGGTCCCGGTCGCGCGATTATGAAACGTCACCCCACCGGGACGCAGCGGGTGCAGGGCCGGTAGCGCGGCACGCGCCCGACGGCAGCGTGGCGCGGGCTGCGCGCGGCTTCGCTGCGGTGCAGCAATTCCGGCACAGCTTATGCATGGCTTCGGGCAAGTTCCACATGCCAGGAGGACACGAATGACGGATCAGCCCGATACCCAGTTCTCGCACGTCAAGCCGGGGGACACGCCCTGGCGAAGCGATGGCTTGCGCGATTTCTTCCTCTACCGTGACCTCGGCGTGGCCGCGGCCACCAACGGCAAGGTCATCGCGCACCTTGTGAAAGCCAACATGGCACCGGAAAAGGGCACCGGCTGGCACCGGCATGAGGCCGAATTCCAGATCGTGCTGATGACCAAGGGCTGGGCCAGGTTCATGTACGGCGACAAGGAGACGCTGGTGGAGGCGGGCGACTGCGTGCATCAGATGCCCGGCATCGTCCACTACCTGTTCGACTACTCGCCGGACATGGAGTACCTCGAGATCGTGGCGCCGGCCGACTTCAAGTCGGTGGACGCGCCGCCGGCGGCCGATGTGCCGGCGCCGCAGGGCTGGTGAATCTCGCAAGAAACAGTGTCGGCAGGTCGCCGACGCATCGACCTCGTCGTCCTGCGCGAAGTCGCAGGATCCCCCCGGGCGAATCGCTTCCAACTCGTGGATCCTGCGACTTCGCGCAGGATGACAGGCTGGCACTGCGCGTTTGTTCGCGAACACCGGGCACATTCATGGGCTTGGGATGCTCAGAAGTCCATGTCGAGCTCTTCGATG